>WBZU01001711.1_pt1 | contig 16054 bp, 14 predicted proteins | sample 5204311 | NCBI WGS metagenome assembly WBZU01 (sample SAMN12344359, study PRJNA552823) | activated sludge metagenome | biome: Activated sludge suspended growth; feature: Nitrification reactor; material: Wastewater; isolation source: activated sludge from nitrification reactor of wastewater...
TTCGCGGGCCGGTCTTGAACTCCCTATCCACAACTTCCTCGAACCGTTTCTCTCCGATCATTGTGGAGATTTGGCCTGAAAAGGCCGGTATACGCGCGACGACAGGATGTCAGAGCACAATCCGAAGGAGCCAATCGGACTGACGTTTGGCCGGGCAGAACCCCGTTTCTGATCTGCCAGCGGGGTACAAATACTCCAGTGCCGCCCAAAGGCGTCACTTGCAGTGTTACGGAGTTACCGGTGCGAGAGCGTGCCCGGCGGCACCGGACGAAACGGCCAACGCCGAACCTCCGCCAACAGGTTCCCCGCGTGCGATCGAACGAAAGTCGCAGGGGGCCGACGTCGAGAGACGCGGTGATGGCCCACCGAACAACGGAATCGCCGGTTTGGGGGGCCAAGTCTCAAAGTCTCACGTTCTGCGATCTGCGGGCCAGCGACCCCAGACGATTCGGGATGCCCAACCTCTTCCGCCGCCTACTCGATGTCCTCGCCGGGTCTACGCAGGCCGACCTGCGCCGCCAGATCCAGTACCTGAAAACCGAGAACGAGGTGCTCCGTTCGAAGATCGACGGCCCCGTCCGGGTCACACACGAGGAGCGTTCGCGGCTGGTCCGCCTGGCCAAGCCGGTCGGGTCGGCTATCAAGGCGCTGGTTTCGATCGTGAGTCCGCAGGCCTTCCTGCGGTGGATTCGGGACGCCGACAAGCGGCGGCCCAAGAAGAATACCGGACGGAAGTCGGGCAGACCAAAGTCGCCTGAGCAGATCAGGCGGCTGGTTCTGAGGCTGGCCAAGGAGACCGGCTGGGGTTATACGCGCATCCTCGGCATTGGGCGCCGAGACGCAGCGGTAGTCGCCCGGCGGGTATCGCTTGACGTTGAAGAACGTGTCCATCGGAGCCCTCATGGCCTCGATGGCTGGCACGTTGCTCATCTGCACGCGCGTCACCTCGGTGGTGATGAGCGAGTAGCCGTAGATGTAGGCATCCTCGGCGATGGCCTTGGCCTCATCGGGGGTGACGGTTTGCGCCGGCGCGATGGCCGCGCACGCGGCGACCACGGCAACGGTGATGAACGCGGGACTGAACAGTCGCATGGGGGTATTCTCCTTGTGCGGCGAGTAGGTCACGAGTGTGCGGCCGCCGGGCTGCGGCCCGGAACGCCCCTTCGACGCACGCGGAAAGGATGGCCCCGATGGATAACGCGGTCGCGCTCGTCCAGGCGTTCCTCAGACTGCATGGGTACCTCACTGTGACCGAGTTCCCGATCGTCCGCCGCGCGCGCCACGGCGGGTACCAGTCCATCACGGACCTCGACGTGCTCGCCTACCGGTTCCCGGTCGGACCGCGGCGGCGGGAGAAACGTGTCTGGTTCACGGACCCCGAGGCGGATCGCCTGCTCGACGCTCCGGCGCGCGGAGCGGACATGATCATCGGCGAGGTGAAGGAGGGGCGGGCCGAGCTCAACGCCGCGGCCCTGGACCCCGATGTCCTTTGGGAGGCGCTCTACCGGTTCGGCTGCTGCGACCTGGACGAGGCAGACGGCATGGTGACCGAGCTGCTGCGTCATGGAACGGCACGCTCGCGCCACGGCCCCGCCGTCCGGATGGTGGCCTTCGGGTCCGCGCCTTCGATGCAGCCGGACCGCCGCTACCACGTCGTGCTCCTCGGAACGCTCGTCGAGCAGATCAGGGGGTTCATCCGCGCCCACTGGGAGGGCGTCCGGGCGGCGGCGTCCAAGGACCCGGCGTTCAGCTTCCTGCTGATGCTGGAGAAAGCGGCTCGGAACGGTGAGGACTCTTCCGCGGCGAACGCGGCGACTCCGGACGACGCGGCGGGGCGAGCCTGAGCGACCCGCCGGCGAGACACGGGGCGGCGCGGGCGCGGATGTTGTCGGCTACGCTCAATATGCAATGCTGAACAAAGCGATCAAGATCGTGCTGGTGCTGGTCATCCTCGCGGGCGTCGCGGTGGCCGGGGTGTACTGGTGGAAACGGCTCGATTCGCAGGGAACACCAGCGGGCTTTCTGACCGGCAACGGGCGCATGGAGGCGACCGAGATCAACGTGTCCACCAAGCTCGCGGGGCGCATCGAAGAGATGCTCGTGGATGAGGGCGACTTCGTCGAGGCCGGGCAGGCGCTGGTCAGGATGCAGACCGACGTGCTCGTGGCCCAGCGCGCCGAGGCGGTCGCGCAGCTCCAGCAGGCGCGGCAGGCCGTGGCCACCGCCACCGCGCAGATGGCGATGCGCGAGGCCGACCTCGCGGCCTCGCAAGCCCTGATCGCGCAGCGGGAGAGCGAGCTGAGCTATTCGCGGCGCCGACTGACGCGGTACGAGTTGGCCGGCGAGAAGAGCGCCACTTCGGTTCAAGAGATCGACGAAGAGCGCACGCGCTCGCTCGTGGCGGAAGCGACCTTGACGGCCGCCAAGGCGCAGGCGACGGCCGCGCAGGCGGCGATCGAGGCGGCGCGCGCGGAGATCGCCGGGGCGGAATCCACCGTTCATGCCAGGGAAGCGACGGTGCAGCGCATCGAGGCGGACATCAAGGACAGCGTGCTCGCGTCTCCACGCGCCGGCCGCGTGCAATACCGCATCGCGCAGCCGGGCGAGGTACTCGCCGCGGGGGGGCGGGCGCTCAACGTGATCGACCTGGCCGACGTGTACATGACGTTCTTCCTGCCCGAACAGGTGGCCGGGAGAGTGGCGATGGGAACGGAGGTGCGGCTGGTGCTCGACGCAGCGCCAGGGTTTGTCATTCCCGCGGAGGTCTCGTTCATCGCGAGCACCGCCCAGTTCACGCCCAAGACGGTTGAGACGGCCGAGGAACGACAGAAGTTGATGTTTCGGGTGCGGGCGCGAATCTCGCCCGATCTGCTCCGGAAGCACCTTCATCAGGTGAAGACCGGTGTCCCGGGGGTCGCGTGGATCAAACTGGATCCCGCCGCCCATTGGCCCGCTGATCTTACCGTGAAGGTGCCGGAGTAGCGTGTGAACGATGCCAGCCCGTCCAGTTCGGTTGCCCGCCTTCATGACGTTGCCTTGCGCTACGGGCGAACGATCGCGCTGTCCGGCGTGAGCCTCGACATCCCGGCCCGCACGATGGTGGGTCTCATCGGTCCAGACGGGGTTGGCAAGTCGACCCTGCTTTCTCTCATCGCCGGCGCCCGCCGGGTGCAGCAGGGGATGGTGGAGGTGCTGGGAGGGGATATCTGCCGTTCGTCGCACCGCCGCGATGTCTGCACACGCATCGCCTACATGCCCCAGGGCTTGGGAAAGAACCTCTACCCCACCCTCTCGATCGAAGAGAACCTGCAGTTCTTCGCCCGACTGTTCGGTCAAGACTCGGCGGAGCGCCGCCGGCGCATCGATGACCTGACCAGGAGCACCGGGCTGTTTCGATTCCTCGATCGGCCCGCCGGCAAGCTCTCCGGCGGCATGAAACAGAAGCTTGGGCTCTGTTGCTCGCTCATCCACGACCCCGACCTGCTCATCCTCGACGAGCCGACAACGGGCGTCGATCCGCTGGCGCGCCGGCAGTTCTGGGATCTGATCGCGCACCTGCGCCAGGACCGCCCGGAGATGAGCGTGGTCGTCGCCACCGCGTACATGGAGGAGGCCGAGCGATTCGACTGGCTCGTGTCCATGGACGAGGGGAAAGTCCTCGCGACCGGCACGCCGACCGAGCTTCACGAGCGGACGGGGACGGACTCGCTGGAGGCGGCGTTCATCGAGCTATTACCGGAAGAGAAGCGGCGGGGCCACAAGCCCGTGCAGATTGCGCCGTTTGTCGGCGGCGAGGCCGACGAGATCGCCATCGAATCACGCGGTCTTACCAAGCGGTTCGGTAACTTCGTCGCGGTCGATCATGTCACCATGCGGGTGCGGCGCGGCGAGATTTTCGGCTTCCTGGGATCCAACGGCTGCGGCAAGACGACCACGATGAAGATGCTCACCGGGCTTCTGCCCGCGAGCGAGGGCGAGGCGGAACTGTTCGGCCGGCCGCTCGATGCCGGCGATCTGGCCACGCGGGGGCGTGTCGGCTACATGTCGCAGTCGTTCTCGCTCTACAAGGAGCTCACCGTCCGGCAGAACCTCGTGTTGCACGCGAGAATCTTCAGTCTGCCGGCCGGCGAGATCCCCGGCCGGGTGGCGGAGATGGGTGAACGCTTCGGGCTGACCCGCGTCATGGATGCGCTCCCGGACAACCTGCCGCTGGGGATGCGCCAGCGGCTGTCGCTGGCGGTGGCCATGGTGCATGGGCCGGAACTGCTCATCCTCGACGAGCCTACTTCAGGGGTCGATCCAATCGCCCGCGACTCACTTTGGGCGCTGATGATCGAGTTGTCGCGTCGCGATCGGGTGACCATCTTCATCTCGACACACTTCATGAACGAGGCGGAGCGCTGCGACCGCATCTCGTTCATGCACGCCGGCAAGGTCCTCGTCAGCGATGCCCCCGCGGACATCGTTCGCGAACGCGGCGTGGCGAGCCTGGAGGCCGCGTTCATCGCGTACCTCGTTGATGCCGGCGCGGAGACGACGCACGCCGGCGCGGCAGCCGCCGCGACACCACGCACAGCCCCTGCGACGGATGAGCTACCTACCAGCCGAACCGCCGTCCATCGTTCCGATCGGAGCATGTTCAGCGTGCAACGCGCACTGAGCTACTCGCTGCGCGAGGCTCTCGAACTTATCCGAGACCCCGTCCGTGGCGCACTTGCCCTCCTTGGCAGCATCGTCTTGCTGCTTGTCATCGGGTACGGCATCACGATGGATGTTGAAAACCTCTCCTACGCCGTGCTCGACCGGGACCAGACGGTGCTCAGCCGCGACTACACGATCAACCTCTCCGGCTCCCGGTACTTCACGCAGCGCCCGCCCCTTGCCGACTACGCCGAGCTCGACCACCGGATGCGCACGGGCGAACTCTCCCTGGCGATCGAGATTCCGCCCGGGTTCGGGCGCGACATCGAGCGTGGCGACCCCGTCGAGATCGGCGCGTGGGCCGACGGCGCGATGCCGCAGCGTGCCGAGACCGTCCGCGGGTACGTTCAGGGGATGCACCAACTCTGGCTGCAGGAACAGTACCGGAGACGCGGGATCGACGTCGCCGCCAACGCCACAGTCGAGTCCAGGTACCGCTACAACCCCGACGTGCGAAGCCTGCCGGCGATGGTCCCCGCCATCGTGCCGCTCATGCTCCTGATGATCCCTGCAATGCTCGCCGCACTTTCCGTGGTGCGGGAGAAGGAACTCGGATCGATCATCAACTTCTACGCCACGCCGGTCACCCGCGCCGAGTTCCTGCTCGGCAAGCAACTGCCCTATATCGCCCTCGGTGTGGTGAACTTCCTGCTCATGGCCGCGCTCGCTGTGACGATTTTCGGCGTGCCGATGAAGGGGAGTTTCTGGGTGCTGCTGCTGGCGTCGGGGCTCTTTGTAGGCTTCGCGACGGGGTTCGGGCTGTTCGTGTCCACGCTCGTGCGCGGCCAGATCGCCGCGATCTTCGCGACGATGATCGCCACGATGATCCCGACCATCCAATACGCGGGGCTCATCAACCCGGTCGCATCGCTGGAAGGGATCGGCGCGGCGATCGGCCGGGTCTACCCCGCGACCCACATGATCATCGTCAGCCGCGGTGTGTTCAACAAGGGCCTCCGCCTGCACGACCTGCACGACGCGTTGTGGGCGATCGGTCTATCCGTTCCTGTCATCCTAATCGCGGCCGTGGCGATGCTCCGGAAGCAGGAGCGATGATGAAACAGCACCCGCTCGTCATCATTGCCCACTTGGGGGTCAAGGAGCTCCGCGGGCTCTTGCGCGACCCGGCGATGCTCTTCCTCATCGTCTTTGCTTTCACCGCTGCCATCTACACGGCCGGCACGGCGATGCCCGAGAGCATGCACAATGCGTCCATCGCCATCGTGGATGAAGACCGGTCCGCCCTGTCGTCGCGCATCATTGCGGCGCTCCAGCCACCGTACTTCACGCCACCGCGCCATGTCTGGCTGGACGAGGCCGACGCGGGGCTCGACGCCGGGCGTTTCACGTTTGTGCTGAACATCCCGCCCAACTTCCAACGCGACGTGCTGGCGGGCAAGGCGCCAGCGGTCCAACTCAACGTCGACGCGACGCGGATGAGCCAGGCGTTCTCCGGCAACGGGTATGTCCAGCAGATCGTGCAGGCCGAGGTGGACGAGTTCGTCTCCGGCGTCCGCGCCAGGCCTCGGACGCCCGTCGAACTGGCCCTGCGGATGCGGTTCAACCCCAACCTCCAGCAGTCGTGGTTCGGTTCGCTCATGGAGATCATCAACATGGTCACCATGCTGTCGCTCATCTTGACCGGGGCCGCCCTCATCCGTGAGCGAGAGCACGGCACCATCGAGCACTTGCTGGTGATGCCCGTCACGCCCGCCCAGATCATGACGGCCAAGGTCTGGTCGATGGGCTTGGTGGTGCTCGTCGGCGCCGCGTTCTCGCTGACGGTCATGGTCCAGCGTGTGCTGCATGTCACGGTGCACGGCTCGGTCGCGCTGTGGCTCCTGGCCGCGGCGCTACACCTGGTCGCGACGACCTCGATGGGCATCTTCATGGCGACCGTGGCGCGGTCGATGCCGCAGTTCGGACTGCTTGTCGTGCTGACGATCATCCCCTTGCAGTTGCTCTCCGGCGGCACGACCCCGCGGGAGAGCATGCCCGAGGCGATCCGCACGCTCATGCTCGCGGCCCCCACGACCCATTTCGTCTCCGCAAGCCAGGCCATCCTCTACCGCGGCGCGGGCTTGGAAATCGTCTGGCCCCAGCTCGCGACCGTGCTCGGGATCGGAACGGTCTTCTTCACCATCGCTCTCCGCCGCTTCCGCGGCACGCTGAACCGGATGGCGTGAGCCGCGTGTTGCTGTGGCATGCTCCTCCACGTCCGATTCACCGCTTCAGACCCGTGCTGGGACAACAGCGGCTGGGGAATGGGAATGCCGATCATCGAGAACAACTTCGAAGGGAGCGACTTCTGATGTCAGCATCCGTCATTGCAACGTCCGTTCTCCTCGAATCCACCGACTTGCGCCGCGGCTGCTCCGGCTCGAGCGACATGGTGACTCCCACCGTCGTGTCGGCTCCGCGATTACGAGTGTGGCTTCACCGCACAACCGCGTGCCTGCTGTTGTCGGCATCGCTTGGAGGCTGTGGCTCCGCGCGTGGACGGCACCCACCGCCAGAAGCGATCGCCGAGTCCGTTCAGGTTGTTGGCATGCCGAGTAATGTTCGTGACTGGGGTGATCGATCCAGTGCCATCCTTCAGCAGAGTTTACTAGGAGCGGCGGCACAGGCGGATCGCGCGTTCGGCATGGACGTGCCCATAGACGGCTTGGCAATAAGCGGTGGTGGTTCATACGGGGCCTTCTCCGCAGGGGTGTTGTGTGGGTGGACAGACTCCGGAACCCGCCCGATGTTCGGAACGGTCACCGGAGTGAGTGTCGGCGCCATCATTGCGCCGTTCGCGTTCCTTGGGCCTGAGTACGACGAGCGTCTCGAGGACATGGCGAAGTCCGCAACGACGGACAACCTTTACCGGATGCGCAGGTGGACTGAGGCATTGACAGGTGACTCGGTGGCGGACACCGCGCCGCTTCGGCGATTCGTTCAGCGGTACTTTGACAAGGAGGTGCTGCACGCCATCGCCGTCGAGCACCACAAAGGCCGCCGGCTGTTCATCGCAACGACGAACCTCGACGCCAACCGCCCCGTCATCTGGGATCTTGGCGCGGTCGCTGCCAGCGGCTCTCCCCAGGCTCTCGACCTGTTCCGAGATATCATCATGGCGTCGGCCGCGGTGCCGGTGCTCTTCCCGCCCGTGTACATTGACGTGGAGTGTGATGGCATCGTCTACGACGAAATGCACGTTGATGGGGGTGTGACGTCCCAGGTTCTTTTGTATGGAAGCGCCGTGTCGAGGCACGATGTCGTGCGTGAGTCCTCGCCAAACGCGCCGAGCGCCACCTATTACGTTATCCGCAACGGCAAGTTCGCAACCGACTGGGCACCCGTGAGGCCAAGGGTGCTGGATATTGCATCTCGATCTATCAGCCGGATCATCCAAGCCCAGGGAGTTGGGGACTTGTGGCAGGTGTACGCGGCATGTCGCAGGGATGGCCTTGAATTCAGGCTCGCATTCATTCCCGATGAAATCGCTCTCCCTACCGATCCTGAGTTCGATACCGGTGTCATGGCGGACCTGTTTGAACGTGGCCGCACGTTCGCACGCGAGGGTTATCCATGGCGCACCGAACCCCCCGGACTTCGGAGCAATGGACCGTATGATGAGGCGAGACCGGGACCATCTGGTTCAGGCCGCGGACCGACGAATCCCCTGTGCAGAGCCGTTTATCAACACGCCGGGCGCCCATGATGAATCCGTCTACGCACGAACCCGTGGCGAAGCCTGACCCGGCCCTCGTGGTCGCCGCCTTCACGCAGACGTCGGAGAACATCCGCCACATCCGAAGCGAGCGCATCTGGTTTGCCAACGCCTACGGCGCCATCGTCGCGGGCGGGCTGGCCCTCCTCCCCCGCGATCTGAGCATCGTATCCAATCGCCGCGTCGTGCTCGCGAGCCTGGTTGTGCTCGTGCTGTTCTCCGGGGTCGCGCTGGCGTGCAGCATCCGACTGGTGGCGGAGCTTCGCACCGCCCTGGCGAACCTAGCCCGAATCGCCTCCGACAACGGGATGGACCGGCTTGTCGGTGACATCGACACGCCCCGGTCATTCGGCGCCCGCATGCCGATGCGCTGGGTGTTCCCGATCTACTTCTCGATCACCACGGTCTGCCTTCTGGTGCTGCTGATCAGTCACCTGTTGGCCTGAGCCGCTCCCCGGATGGCATGAGCAATGGCCAGAGAGGCGATGCGCCGCAGGAGTCCCGGTTGGTCGAATCCATCAAGTCTCCACACGCCCAGCCGTCGCCCGCCCTCGCGGTAACGCGGCGCTGGAGCGTGGTGGTCGTTCTGGTATCCGTCATGGCCGCGTTGCTGGTCTACGCCGCGCTCCCGCGGGATATGGGCGAACTCGGGCGTCGGGCGGTCGGGATCGCGGTCTTCGCGGCGGCGCTGTGGGCGACGGAGGCGATCCCGCTCTTCCCCGCCTGGCTCAGCATCGTCGGGCTCGATGTGCTGCTGCTCTCGCGCGGGGGGGAGCGGCGGGCTGGCGGGCACGGGCAACCTCAGCTACACCCAGTTCTTCGAGCCGTTCGCGTCGAGCACGGTCATCCTGTTCCAAAGTGGGTTCCTGTTGACCGCGGCGGTGCAGAAGCACGGGCTGGACCGCGCGATCGCCTCGCAGTTGGCGCGGCCGTTCGTCGGCGACTGTACCGACTCGTCATGGCCGTCATCCTGACGACGGGGTTCCTGTCGATCTGGATCAGCAACACGGCGACGGCGGCGATGATGCTGGCGATCGTGACGCCGCTGGCGCGGAATCCGGCCACGCCGCGGCGGCTCGGGTCGCGCCACGCCGCGGTTACTTTGTTTGCCGCCGCTGATGCCATTCGTTGCCTCGCCTCGATACCATCAGCATCTGACGTGCATCATCGCCGCGACGCCAAGCCGCCGCGTCGCTTGGAGTCTGCCCATGACGCGCCCAATGACACCAAAGTCCACTCATGGTCATACCATTCGTAGATCGGCTTCGGGAGGAGCACAGTCCGGCCCGCTCAGTTCGCGCGACCTTGAACTGATCGACGCTTATTGGCGCGCCTCGAACTACCTCTCCGTCGGGCAGATCTACCTGCTGGACAACCCGCTGCTGCGCCAGCCGCTGAAACGCGAGCACGTGAAGCCGCGGCTGCTCGGGCACTGGGGAACAACGCCTGGGTTGAACTTCATCTACGTTCACCTGAACCGCGTCATCAAGCGCGACGACCTGAGCGTGCTCTACATCGCCGGCCCGGGACACGGAGGCCCCGCGCTGGTGGCCAATGTCTACCTCGAGGGGACATACTCGGAGGTCTACCCCAACATTTCGCAGGACGAGGAGGGGATGAAGCGATTGTTCGTCCAGTTCTCCTTCCCGGGCGGCATCCCCAGCCACGTCGCGCCCGAGACGCCGGGATCGATTCACGAGGGCGGCGAGCTCGGCTACGCGCTCTCGCACGCTTTCGGCGCGGCGTTCGACAACCCCGATCTCATCGTCGCCTGCGTCGTCGGCGACGGTGAAGCGGAGACGGGCGCGCTGGCGACGAGTTGGCACTCCAACAAGTTCCTCAATCCCGTGACCGACGGCGCGGTGCTGCCCATCCTGCACCTGAACGGGTACAAGATCGCCAACCCCTGCGTGCTCGCCCGCATCCCCCACGAAGAACTCGATGCGCTCTTCCGCGGCTACGGCTACGCGCCGATCTATGTTGAAGGGCACGAGCCGGAGAAGATGCACCAGTTGATGGCCGCGGCGATGGACAAGGCGTTCGCCGACATCCGCGCCATCCAGAACGACACCCGGGCCAAGGGCTTCAAGCAGCGGCCGACCTGGCCCATGATTGTGCTTCGATCGCCCAAAGGCTGGACCTGTCCGGCGGAGATCGACGGCAAGAAGTGCGAGGACTACTGGCGGTCGCACCAGGTGCCGCTGAGCGAAATGGGCAAGCCCGAACACGTGAAGGTGCTGGAACAATGGCTGCAGAGTTACCGTCCGAAGGAGCTGTTCGGCAAGAGCGGCCGGTTGAAGCCCGAGATCGCCGAACTCGCGCCGACAGGCGAGCGACGGATGGGCGCGAATCCTCACGGCAACGGCGGGCTGCTGCTGAAGGATCTTCGCCTCCCCGATTTCCGCAGCTTTGCTGTTGAGGTGACGGCGCCTGGCGCTGCCAATGCCGAATCCACCCGCGTGCAGGGCAAGTTCCTCGCCGAGGTCATGAAGCTGAACCTGGGCGCCAAGAACTTTCGCCTCTTCAGCCCCGACGAGTGCGCCTCGAACCGATGGCAGGACGTGTTCGCCGTCACCAATCGCGGCTTTGTCGGCGAGACGCTCGACATCGACGACCATATCGCCCCCGACGGACGCGTCATGGAGATGCTCTCCGAGCATCAGTGCCAGGGCTGGCTCGAAGGGTACCTGCTCACCGGCCGCCACGGCTTTTTCAGCTGCTACGAGGCGTTCATTCACATCATCGATTCGATGTTCAACCAGCACGCCAAGTGGCTGAAGGTCTGCAACCACATCGCATGGCGGCGGCCGATCGCGTCGCTGAACTACCTCCTCTCCAGCCATGTGTGGCGGCAGGACCACAACGGCTTCAGCCACCAGGATCCCGGCTTCATCGATCACGTGGTCAACAAGAAGGCCGAGGTTATTCGCGTCTACCTGCCTCCCGACGCCAACTGTCTCCTGAGCGTCACCGATCACTGCCTGCGCAGCCGCAACTATGTCAACGTTGTCGTCGCCGGCAAGCAGCCCGCTCCGCAGTGGCTCACCATGGACCAGGCGGTGAAGCACTGCGAGGCGGGCCTGGGGATCTGGGAGTGGGCGAGCAATGACATGGGTCACGAGCCGGATGTCGTGATGGCCTGCTGCGGCGACGTGCCCACGCTGGAGACGCTCGCCGCCGTCGACCTGCTCCGCGAGCACTTTCCGGAGATCAGGATCCGCGTCGTGAACGTCGTCGACCTGATGACGCTCCAGTCGCCGAGCGACCACCCGCACGGACTGAGCGACCACGACTTCGACACGCTCTTCACCAAGGACAAGCCGATCGTGTTCGCCTTCCACGGCTACCCGTGGCTGATCCACCGGCTGACCTATCGGCGCACGAACCATGAGAACCTGCACGTCCGCGGCTACAAGGAAGAGGGCACCACGACGACGCCGTTTGACATGTGCGTGTTGAACGAACTGGATCGCTTCCACCTGGTCGGCGACGTGATCGATCGCGTGCCCGCATTGGGCGCGCGGGCCGCGTATGTGAAACAGCGGATTCGGAATGCCTTGATCGATCACCGCGAGTACATCACCCGGCGCGGCGAAGACGACCCTCGCATCGTCGGTTGGAAGTGGGGCGGCGGCAAGACCGCTTCGACGCGCAGTGCGACCGAAGGGGACAATGTGTAGACCACCATGAACGACGCCCTCCTCATCCTGAACGCCGGCTCATCGAGCGTGAAGTTCTCCGTTTTCGATTCGCCCGGGCTGGGGACCGTCGTCCGTGGCCAGATCGAATCGCTCTCGACCGCGGCGAGGTTTCGGGCTTTCAACGCTGAGAACAGGCTTGTGGCGGACAAAGCGTGGAAGGAAGGGTCATCACTCTCGCACGGCGACGCGATCGACTTCCTGCTGTCGTGGGGCCGGGAGGACGCGAATCGCGGTTACAGCATCGTGGGTGCGGGACACCGGGTGTTGCATGGGGGTCTGAAGTACGACCGGCCCGTGCGGATCGACCGCGCGGTACTCGACAGTTTGCAGACGATCGCGCCACTCGCCCCCCTCCACCAGCCGCACAATCTCGCGGCCATCCACGCCGTCGCGCGCCTCGCCCCCGGCCTGCCGCAGGTGGCCTGCTTCGACACCGCTTTTCACCGCACCCAGCCCGCGCTCGCGCAGATGTTCGCCATCCCGCGCTCGTACACGGAAAAGGGCATCCGCCGTTACGGGTTTCACGGTCTGTCCTACGAGTTCATCGCGAGCGAACTACCGCGACTCGATCCGAAGGCCGCGGCCGGACGAACGATCGTCGCCCACCTCGGCAACGGCGCGAGCATGTGCGCGATGGTCGCAGGTAGGAGCGTGGCGACGACCATGGGCCTGAGCGCCTTGGATGGTCTGGTGATGAGCACCCGTTGCGGTTCGATCGACCCCGGCGTGCTCATCTACCTTGCGGCCCACGAGCACCTCGACATGCCGCGGATCCAGAACCTCCTGCACGCCGAATCCGGCCTGCTGGGCGTCTCGGGCCTCTCCGGCGACATGCGAACTCTGCTCGCGTCCAGCGACCCACGGGCGAAGGAAGCCATCGACCTGTTCGTGTACCGCGCCGCCCGCGAGATCGGCTCCCTCGCCGCGGCCATGAACGGGCTGGATGCGCTGGTCTTCACCGGTGGGATCGGCGAGCACGCCGCGCCCGTCCGCGCGGCCATCTGCGAAGCCTCCCGCTGGCTCGGCGTGGAACTCGACACGCCCGCCAACGTTCGCCATGGCACGCGCATCTCCGCGTCGACCTCCCGCGTCTCGGCCTGGGCCATCCCCACCAACGAAGAACTCATGATCGCCCGTCACACGCTCGCGACCCTCACCACGCACTCCTGAACCAGCATCCATAGTAGAGCCTATCCCGAAACCGTTCTGCCGGGGCGCGTATGAGTGGGCACCATGCTGACACTCACGGACGAGCAGTTGGACTGGCTGGCCGAGCGGGTTTCCGATGCGCCGGTTAGCGCGAAGGGCGGGCGGCCGGCGGGCCGCGATGGCGGGCGACGGGATCAACGATGCCCCCGCACCGGCCAAGGCTAACGTGGGCATCGCGATGGGTACCGGCACTGACGTGGCCATGAACAGCGGGCGCGCCACGCTCGGCAAAGGTGACCCGCGGCATCGCCCGTGCACGCCAGCTCTCGCAGTCTACCGTCTCAAACATGAAGCAGAATCTGGTCTTCGCCCTCATCTACAACGCGCTGGGCGTGCCGATCGCCGCGGGCGTTCGGTATCCGGTGCTCGGCGTGCTGCTATCACCGATGTTTGCCGAGCTGGCCATGAGCCTGAGCTCCGTGTCGGTGGTCTTCAACGCCCTGCGGATTTGGAAGGCTTGACAGGCATTCAAGATCACATCGAGAAAGTCCCAGTGCCGCCACCGCTCAAACTCGACCCGCTCATGCTACCAGAGCCGCTGCCGGACGAGGATGACGATCCGGACATCGAACCGGAGGTCGAGAACGAGGACGACCCGCTGGACTTGCTGCCGGAAGACCCGCTGCTGGACGAGCCGCTGCTCGATCCTGACATCGATCCCGATCCCGAGCCGGAGCCTGAACCACTCCCTGAGCCAGACCCAGACGCGGATGATGCGCTGCCCGATCCCGAGCTCTGAGCGGTCGCGGGCATGTCGTTGTGGACCCACACGCCCTCGGCGAGCAGGGTGTTCGTGCCCGGAATGTCAATGGCGACGGTGCGCGTCGGCGCGTCGATGCGGACGACCGATTCGACCTCCTCCTCATCCATCCGCTCATCAATCAGGAAGTCACCGGGCTGGACGAGCTCGGCGGACGCGAAGCCCCACTCGTCGCCCCGGCGGATCATGAACGGGTGCTCCGGCGTCGCCTTCAGGCGGCGGTTGATGACCATGAAGCCGCGGTGCTCGCCGAGGCGAATGCTCGCCACGCGCGCCGCGACGGGTGTCGCGCCGTGCAGGCCGTGGTGCGAGAGCCAGTTGTACTGGGCGCGGTAGGGGACATCGACTTCGAGGCCGGGCACCTGGATGGATGCCACGCGGTCGCCGGGCTTGAGGTTTTCGATGGGAGTGAGGCGTCCGTCCTCGAGACGCACGAGGGTGCCGAAGAGGAGGCAGTTGCTGCCGGGGCCAGAACCGGGACCAGAGCCCGGCCCGCTGCCAGGTCCGGATCCCGGGCCGGACCCAGGTCCGCTGCCGGGGCCAGATCCCGGCCCGCTAGAACCTCCACCAGACGATCCTCCACCGCTCGATCCACCCGACGATGCGCCGGAGCTCATGCCACTGCTGCCGCCAGAGGACGCGCCACTCGACATGCCGCTGCTTTGGCCGCTGCTGCCCGAACCCGAAGAGCCCGAGCCGCTCGACGAGCCTGAACCGCTCGACGATCCAGACCCGCTGGTCGAACCGGACCCGCTGCTGGATGAACCGCTCGACGACGATCCGGACGAGGACGACCCGCTCGACGACATCGATCCCGAGGACGAACTGCCCGACGATGGCGTCGGCGTGCCGCTGCTCGAACCCGACGACCCCGAGGACATGGAATCGCTCGACCCGCTGCTCGAAGGTGTATGCGTCGTCCCCGACGTGTTGCTGGTGAAGGCGCCGGTGGTGTAGAAGGTGAGCGTGGGCGTTCCGCTCGGACCGGTCGTGTAGATGACATCGCCGGTCGTCGAGTAGCTCGGCGGCATGCTCGGCGTGCTGGTCGGGGTCGAGTAGGTACTCTCGGGCGTTGAACCAGACGGCGTGGAGTAGTTGCTCGACCCGCCGCCCGTGGGCGGACGGCCCGTCGCCCACACGGGAATGTACAAGTAGTATCGGGTCGGGCCGTCGCTCATCGCGCGGCCTCCTGAGGCTTCACATTCGGCTCGTACCAGCCCTGCGTGTTTACCGGCTTGCCGCACTCGGCGGACGCGGCCGCGACGGCGTCGGCGAACTCCATGCGCTCGAAGACCTGCAGCTCGCTGCCGGGAGAGCAGTTCACCACGCGGAAGCGGTGCTTCTCGAAGTGCGGCTTGAGAGCCTCGAATCGGCGGGCCAGCGAGTCATAGAGCACGTTGTTGTGCCGGATCGCGTTGGCGGCCCGGTTCTCGGCGAAGGCGTACTTGCGGTCCTCGGCCATCTTGAAGTCGCAGCCCAGCAGGTACACCGTGCTGAAGCCGAGGTAGTGCAACAGGCGCAGGGCCACGAGCATGACCGAGCGCTTGCCGGTGATGCCCAAAGAGTCTGGGTTCTTGGCGTCGTTGCCCCACGGGACGCTGTCTCCAGTCAGGAACCGCTCATGGTCGAAGTGATCCGCGCGGCGGAAGAACATGACGCTGGGCATCTGCCGGACCCTGAACGCGCTATTGCGCATCACGCCGTCAGCCCCCTGGATGCGGAGCCGCTTGTCCCACATGCACGTGGGCACGAACTTCAGGATGCCCGGGTCCTTCCAGCCGGTATCGATGAAGCGGCCGGGATCGTCGACGCAGGTCCACAGCGTCGGACGATGCACCGCCCACGCGTTGTTGACTGCCATCGTGACGATGCCACGCTTGTTGAGCGCGGTGAGGTCGATCTGCGTGAGCGAAGGCCCCGACAAGATCAGGAACGCCGAGCGCCCGCGGTAAAACCCGCCGAGCGACA
>WBZU01001712.1_pt1 | contig 16050 bp, 18 predicted proteins | sample 5204311 | NCBI WGS metagenome assembly WBZU01 (sample SAMN12344359, study PRJNA552823) | activated sludge metagenome | biome: Activated sludge suspended growth; feature: Nitrification reactor; material: Wastewater; isolation source: activated sludge from nitrification reactor of wastewater...
GCTGGCCGCACAGGAAGCCCAACGGGAAGCCGGCGAAGCGAAGAAGAAGGTCATCGATCTGGAAGCCGACCTTCAGTCGCAACGGGAAGCCGCACAGGAAGCCCAACGGGAAGCCGGCGAAGCGAAGAAGAAGGTCATCGATCTGGAAGCCGACCTTCAGTCGCAACGGGAAGCCGCACAGGAAGCCCGCCGCCGCGCCGAATCACTGGAAGCCGACGCCCAGACCGACCGCGATCGCCTGAAGGCCCTGGAAGCCCGTTTGACGACATGGGAGTCGGCGACCTGGCTTGACCGCCTTCTTCGACGGCCGACGAAGCCGAAGTCTGAATAGACTGGCCCGTCATGCAGCATCTTCAAGGTAGCACTGTACAGGGCCTCAATTATCCACGCCCGACGAACTTCGATTCCACGCCTTACCACGCCTGACGAACATTTATTCCATGCCCGACCAGGCCCGACGAATATTGATTCCACGCCCTGACCGCGCCCGGTAAGCACCGATTCCATACCCTGCCCATGCCTTCAGACCGATTCCACGCCTGACGCCCAGGGCTTCAAAAAAAACATTTGAAGCCCGCCGATCTGGTCTTCTTCGTCTCTGATCTTCGCGGGCCGAAGTGACCCCCAGAAGGCCGACCGGACTATACCTTTATCGATCGGCCTTCTGGGGGTCACTTTTCGGTATAGGGCGGCAGACATAGGATAGCGACTTTTAGGGTCTGGAAGGCTTCAAGGCCGCGACTTCGCGACGTGGGGCAGACGTAAGGCCGCGACTTTTCAGGGCAGGGGCAGACGTAAGGTAGCGACTTCGCGACGCCCCGACCGCCGACCTGATCTTCGTCGCCGCCGGCCGCGACCAGTGACCAGGACCGACGCCGATCGCTTGAAGGTCATGGTCGCTTTTTTCGGGTTTGACTTAGGGTACAGTCACCCGCCGGTCAGCCCGTCGCCATACCCTAAGACCGCAACGCCGGCGACCAGACCGACGCCGATCGCTTGAACCTTAAACACTTATTTAAGAGTCAGGGCGAAGGGCAGGGGGAAGGGCGGTCAAAATCTCTACGCCCTTATATCTATAGACCGTTGCGCCAGTCGTCTTCGCACACCCGCGAATTAGACCTTTTTTACTACAATGTCAGGCCCTTGTCGGCAATTGCCTATTGACACGGCTGACGACTTCTGCTAATATATGATTATCAGAAGGCAAGAGACGACACGCAAACGACAAGCCCGACGACAAGAAGACAATCGACGCCGCTGAAGCCGGCGAAGTGAAACACCTGGGAGACCACACCATGAAGAAGACAACCCGCAAGGCCACGAAGAAGCAAAGCCCCGCCTTCAAGTCACTCGTTCGATCGCTTGATTCGCTGACCGACGAAGAACTGACCGACTTTGACGCGCTTCTTCACGGCCTGATTGAAGCCCGCGAAGACGCAGTCGTCGAAGAGACCACGCCCGCGCCGGCGAAGGGCAACGCCGCGAAGAAGGCCGCACGCGGTCACATCGAATACAAGATGATCAACGGCTACGGGCCTTATAAGTACCTTCGTTACTGGCAAGGCAAGACGCTAAAATCGCAGTACATGGATCAAAAGGGCAAAGGGAAGAAGTAAGGCTGAAGCCCTTCTTCTTCAATCATCCTTGAACGGGAGACCACACAATGAACGCACAACAGACGACCCAACCGAACCCCGACGCGAAATACATTCAACTTCTGGCCGCGCAAGTATCGGCCCTGTCACGCATCGCGATCGCCTTAGAGACAATCGCCCAGGCCAACGCCCCCGCGCCGAATTTTGTGAAGCCGCTGGCCGCTTATGGAACCTTAGACTTCACGACGATCGGGGCGAAGGTCGTCGCCCGCGACCGACTGGGCGCGACTGCCGTCGAATGGGGCGGGTACCAGTGGACGCGCCGAAGCCCGTCGAATAAGTTTGACGTCGCGATCTGGTTTAGCCGGCCCAATGGCAAAGACGACATGGGCGAAGTGAAGTGGATTCGCCTGATCACCTTCAAGACTACGGCCGACGCCGACGAAGTACCCGCGAAGGTCGCATCGAAGGCGGGGCTTCAATGACGACCACGCTGACCACGGTCAACACTTCACGCGGGCTTCAGACCGAAGTCGATCACGACTGGCGACAAACGGCTTCCGACTGGCTGAATAACTTCGGAAGCGATCGCACTCGCGACGCCTATCGCGAAGCCTGGGCGATCTTCTTAGACTTCGCCCAGACGTCGCCCGACCGCGTGACGAAGTCGGCCGTCATTGACTTCAAGCGGCACCTTGAAACCATGACCAGCCCGCGAACGGGCCGACCTTACACGCAGTCGACGATCAACCTTCGACTGTCGGCGATCGCTTCCTTCTATACCTGGGCAGTGAAGGAAGGGCTTCGCGCTGACAACCCGACCGAAGGGGTCAACCGGAAGGCGGTCGATCCTTACGGTAAGGCGACCTGGCTTGACCCTGAAGCCGGCGACGATCTGAAGCTGCTGTCGTCGATCGACACGACCACGCTTCAAGGCAAACGCGACAAAGCGATCGTCTTGACCTTCCTGACCCTGGGCCTTCGCGTGAACGAAGTCGCGGGCCTGACGGTCGGTCAGATTCGCCGGCAAGGAAGCCATACCTTCCTGACCTATACCCGCAAGCGGGGCAAGACGAAGACGATCGAAGTACCCCGCGTGACGGCGACCGCGATCGCCGCTTACCTGAAGACGCGCCCGAAGGCGACTGACGCTTCGCCACTCTTCACGGCGACCGACGAAGGCCGCGACGCCGCCCGTCGAATGCTGGCCGCGAAGGGTCACGACCTGGCCGACGCTGAAGCCCCGCTGACCGATCGGGCGATCGCTTACCTGATCAAGTCGCATTGTGACGCGGTCTTCGGCAAGGGTCACGGCATTCACCCGCATTCACTGAGACACACGGCCGCTAAAGCGGCCGAAGTCGGCGGGGCGACCATGACTGACATCGGCGACTTACTGGGTCACGCTTCGACGCGGGTCACTTCCGTCTATATGCACGCGACACGCAAAGCCGCCGACAAGGTCGCCGCCCGACTGGGCGACCGATACGCGCCGCCGGTCGCGTGACGAGCGAAGGGAGTCTTAGGGTATGACTGCCACGACAACCCGATCAACCTATACCCTAACAGTCGGGGGCCGCGACTGGGTCTTCACGCCCGCCGCGATCGACGTCTTGTCGGCCGCTGGCCTGTCGCCGCTTCTGACTGCAATGACAATCGGGGCGACGATTGCGATCGGGCCGCGCCCAACTGAAGTCAGCCTGGGCCGCGTGAAGGTCCTGGTCACACGTCGCGGTCAGCGAATCACTGTGAAGCCGCTGGAAGCCGACGAAGACGAAAAGACGCCCGCCCAGAGCCGCGCCGACGCGCCAAAAAGCCCTACAATGGCTTCTGACGCGGGCAAGATGCCGCCGGCGACGAAAGAAACGCGCTGAAGGGCTTCTGGGGGCTTCCTGTGCGACGCCTTCTAATAATGCCCTATTAGCAGAAGTCGCCACTAGAACGGATGAACGACGACCGAAGGGGGTGATCCGATCGAATGAACTGAAGACCGCGTGAACGCTGACACGCCTTCGCGCTGACCCGTCTGAAGCGGGGCTGACCACATTCTTACATCGGGAGACCAGACCATGAATCGCACGATCGCAACGCCGATCGGGGCCTTCGTCGAAGACCCTGTCGATCGGTTTCACCGCCTGGCCGCTGAAGAGTCGAAGCGGTCAAGGTATCTTTTACAATGGACACTGAAGAAGCCGCCGACGCGACACGAAGACGATCGCCGCCGGCTGGCCCGCGAAGCCGAAGACGCAGTCGCCGACATGCTGAAGGCGAAGGGCTTCTTCGTGACGCGGGCCGCGACGAATGCCCACTTCGATCTATTGGTCAATGGCCTTCGGGTTGAAGTGAAGGCTTCGCGCTGGTCGGGTCGCTATGAAGCGAATCTTCGCGACAACGACGCCGACGCGCTGGCCTTCGCTTGTAAGAATGGACGGCTTCACTTCTTCGTCATACCCTTCGACACGGTCAAGGGCCTGACCGTGATCAAAGTGACGAAGGAAGACCCCGCCGACTATGTCGGCCGCTGGTCGCCTTATCTTGAAGCCTGGGCGACGATCGACGACATGATCGCAAACGGGGTCAATCATTGGCAACGGCCCTTACTGTGAAAACTACGGGAGACCGACCACATGACCACACGACCGATCAAACCGATGGCCGCTGAAGCCGGCGATCGAACCGTCAAAGGACAGACCGAAAAAAAGGTCGACCCTTCGACGAAGCAATTGACCCGCTATGGGCGCGACCTGGCTAGCTTGCTCTGGCAAAAGACGATCGCCGATTCAACGCCTGAAACCCGCCGCATGTTGTTTACCTGGTCGCGACTAATCCACATGGCCGAAAGCGTCTTACCTGAAAACGAATTGCTTCCGCGCTATCGGCACCTTAAACATGAAGACGTCTTGCGCGAAGTGCAAAAGGCCGAAACCCTGCTGACAGGGGCGACGCCGGACATGTTTAGCCGTCAAGACTGATCGACGCGAATCGGGCTTAGGGTATGACGCCGACCACACAGGGCCGACCGTATACCCTAAGCCCGACGCGACACACATCACACAACGGGAGACCAGGACCATGACCGACCAACTTCTTAGCAGTGACGACCACGGGAACACGATCGACGACACGGGCCGACTTGTGAACGACGATGGAACCGAACCGACCGCGCCGACGCCGGCCGCGCTCATTCAAGACGCCCAGACCACGATCGGCCGCTTACAGATGCAATACCGCGACACGTCGCCCGACTTCTGGGCCTTAGCCGTCGCCTGGGAAGCCGCCCGCTTCGCGTGGTATGTCGTCGAAGGCGATCGCGGGACGGCCGCTGACAAGCTGCACTTATTGAAGGACGCGATCGCCGACTATGAACGGCGGGCCGCGCCGAAGGAAGGCTGACCGATGATCGAACCTGTGACCACACCGAAGGCCCGCGAAGTGATGACCGTCGAAGAAGTCGCCGACTATCTTCAGGTCTCACACCGATCGATCTATAACATGGCCGTCGCCGGCGAAATGCCCGCCGCGAAGGTCGCGAATCAATGGCGCTTCAAGAAGACCGAAGTCGACGCCTGGCTGACTGCCTTATCACGCCGCGACTATAACGGGCCTGAGCTGCCCGAAGCCGTCGACCTGACGAAGGCTTCGCATAATGGCAAAGTGTAGCGCGACGCGAAGAGACGGTCAGCCATGCGGAGCCGAAGCCCAGGCGGGCCGCGCCGTTTGCTTCTTCCACGACCCCGATCGGGCCGACGCCGCGAAGACCGCCCAGTCGCGGGGCGGGTCGTCGAAGGCGACGCTTCAAGTCGCCCGCGCCTGGCGTGGTCGGCCTGGCGAAGTGACGGTCATTAAGTCGCCGACGACTGAAGAGATTGTGAGCCTGATCTGTGACACGATCGACGAAGTGAAGGTCGGGGCGATTGACACGAAGGTCGCGACTGCGGTCGGGTACCTGTCGAATGTTTTATTGAAGGCACTTGAATACGACGCCTTGAACGAACGGCTTCAAGCGATTGAAGAAGCCCTGGCTTTGAAGGGAAATCACACATGACCACGACACCGCGCCGACTGCCGAAGGGCCTGAAGAAGAAACTTGAAGGAAGCCTGGGAAGCCTGACGCCCAGACAGGCCGCCCGCCTGTTTTTGCTTTACTACCACGAAGGCGATCGCAAGCGAATCGACGCCAGTATCTACCCGCCGATTCGCGAATTGAAAGCCGCCCTTGAAGACCGCATCAAAAAGGGCAAGGCCGACGACGATCGTCAAAAGCAATTCCACCTCTACAACGGCTTCATGTTTTTCGTCATGCTGGCGATCGACGCCAACAAAGCCGCCGACGAAGACTTCTTTCGCATGTCCCTTAGCGCCGTGATGAATCATTCCATGCTGGCAAGTTTGATGAAGGCCGACTACGCAAGCGAACTTGTCAAAAGTGTGATGACTACCATTCAGTACAACGCCTATCCGGTCAGGCCCGAAGACTACGACCGCCTGATTGAATGGACAAAGACCGACGCACTGATCGACCTGAAAGACTATGCCGATAACTTCACGGTCGAATGGGACGCAAAGAAGCATACTGAAGAAACGTATCAAGCCCTGTGCGACGTCGAATATAACAAGCTGGTCGATCTGGTCAAAGCCGGCGAATTAGAAGGCGGTCAGGCGGTCAGGCTGAATAGCGGGGTCCTGGCTAATGAAGTCTTGATCGTCGACGGTTGTGTCCCTGCCTGGGCCGCGCTTCGCGCTATCTGGCCCGCCTGGTTAGCTGACCACGATCATTTTGTGAAGAACGAAGCGACCTTCGACGATGAATCTATTCAACGCGACGACACCGCGATCGCGGGCCTTCGACAGGTCTACAACGCCGAAGGCAACGTCGAAGGCGAAGCCCTGGTCACGCTGGCCGCTGAATTCTTCGCCGACTGCAAGGCGAAGCCCTGGGGTAAAGGACTGGTCGCTTCTGGCGACGTCGACTTGAAGCGACTGGGCCGCTTCCTGATCGAAGTAGAAACCGATCTGACTGAGCTGACCGCGCCCGATCTGGGCCGCGTCAATCTGGCGGCATTCGCCGAAGCCGAAGCGAATATCGACGTCACCCCGTCATGGGCCGCGACGCAACGGGGCTTAAACAAACTGGCAGGCGGAGAAGGCGACTGGAGTGACGCGATCCGTGACGCTTACTATCCGATTCTTGAGCCTGGGTATACCCGCCATAAATGGTCACGGGCAATGAGGAACCTTAGCCGACTTCGAGTCGATCGGCCGTCATTTTCTTATAAGCGCATCGCCGGCGACGACGACGAAGATACCCTGGGCCTGGGCGACATTTACGGGGTCGAATTCCTGACGCCGCTTGAAGAAGAAGTCAAACGCTTCGCCGACCTGACCCAGTCCGTCGCAACCCTGAAGCGTTTCTGTGAGATTATCAGCGACGAATACTTCGGGGGCTTGCCCTTGCTCATTCCGTCGATCGCCGCGAAGGTCGACTACTTAGATCAAACCATTGACGACGCTGAAGACATGGTCACGGGCTGGCACGCCTACGTCAAACAAGTCGCCCCGAAGGTCGATACCTCTTCGCTTCAAATGATCAGACTGCCCGCCGACGAAGAAGTCGCCCGACGCAAAGTCGAAGGAACGATCGAATATTCAATGTATATGCTGAAGCTGAGCGACCGCGAAGAAGTTGATCTGGGGCCTGATGAAGCCCCGCTAACCATGCCGAAGGCCCGCAAGAATTCACACCGCAAAGACCGACCGCAAAACGCCGGCGGAGTCGTCGAAACGTATGAAGTCTACGAAGCCGACGACGAAGGGAGTGACGAAGCATGACAAGGCCGACGACCTTCAGGGTCGACAATCAACTAATCGAGAATGCCCCGCGCACCTTCTTAGCGAAGCGGGGAACGGTCGATCTTCAGGCTGTGCAATTGTCATTGCCTGGCGACTTCGCCCCGTTTGGCCCGTTTGACTACTGGTCGACGCTGGCCCTGTATTCACTGGTCGATCCGAAGAAGCCGACCGCCCCGATCAAGACCACGTATAGCGAACTATTGAATACGCTTGAATTCGCGAAGATTGTCAGCACCGCGCTGGAAGGCTACACGACCTTCGCGTCCGATCAATTCAACCTGATCGAAGAATCGTTTCATCGTCTCTTCACGGTCGAAGTCAACTGGCGAAACTATTGGACGGTCAAGACGGGCAAGAAGGGCCGACCGAAGAAGCAATGGGTCGAATATCACGGCCGAATTCTGGCTTCGTTTCAATACACCTATGCCCCAGGGGTCACGCCCCCGTCTATGCTGAAGCCGTCGAAGCGCAGGAACGTGAACAAAGCAAAGACCGCCGCCGGCGAATCAGGGCCGCCGATCTATCGGGCGATTGACGGCCCGCGACCGATCGGGATTGAATACACCTTCGCCCCCGACATGGTCAGGGGGCTGTCGGGCGACGACCCGAATATCGGCGCAACCATCCTACCAATGAAGCTCTTCCAATTGCGAAAGACCTTTTCCAACAATCACACGGCGACGCTGCTGTTAGTCTGGGTTTGTCGTCAGACTGCGAACCCGAAGACGATTGACCTGTCGAAGCTAGCCGACCGTTTGAATATGCACACGAAGAACCCGTCACGCAATCGGGCCGCGCTGATTGAATACTTCGCCCTGCTGAAGAAGTCGGGAGTCGTCGAAGACTTCACAGTCAGCGAAGAGACGAATCACGTCACCTTCACAAAGGGCGACGACTGGCACTTCGGCCGCGACATCGACGAAGACGAACCGCCCGCCCTGCCCGAAGCGACGCCGGCGAAGGGGTCTTAGGGTATGACCGCCCGACGCCTTCGCTTTATGTACCCTAAGCCGATCGCGGTCGGGGGAGTTACGGGGGTCTATGTTGCGAGTTACGGGGGTCTGTGTTGCGAGTTACGGGGGTCTGTGTTGCTGGCCTTTTCTGGCACCCCGAAGAATCAAGCCGAAAGTCGTCGCGAAAAACGCTTAGATTCTTTTTAGATTATATCTAGGGACGGTCGGGGGCTTCCTGACGTCGCCCCGACCTGTGAAGCCATTGACGACCGACCCCCTACCCTACTTGTGAGAAGTCTATGATCGACCTTGAACGCTTGAAGAGTGACACGAATATCGTCGACGTCGCCCGCGATCTGGGCCTTGAACCGAAGAAGTCGGGGGTCAACTTCGTCGCCCGCTGCCCGAATCACGACGACAAGGGCCGCCCGAATCTGACCTTGAACGCGAAGAAGAAGCCTGGCGCGATCTGTTTTAGTTGTGGCTTCAAGGCCGACGCGATCGCGCTGGTCAAGAAGGTCAAGGGCTGTGAGACGGGCGAAGCGATTCACTGGCTGGCCGATCGGGTCGGGCTTCATGACGAGCCGTCGCAGTCGAAGAAGAAGTCGGGCTTAGGGTACAAAGGCAAGCCGACGCCGACCACGTCATACCCTAAGCCGGCACCCCTGCCCGCGCCGGCCGCGCCGCCGATCGCCACTGTTGCCACGGCAACACTTGACCAGGACCTGAAGCCGATCGGCGACATGTCCACGGACATACCCGACCGCTTCGCTGAAGAGCTGGCCCGCTATAAACGTAACCCGCCCGATCGGGTCGCAGTCGGCGACCAATTGGTCATGACGTGGGTCTTCAACAAAACACCGAAGACGTCGCTTCGCGTGACGGTCTATGAAGCCTTACTGAGTCACACGATCGCCCCGCCCGCTGACGTGGTCGCCTGGCTGACCACGAAGAAGGGCCTAACCGAAGCAACGATCGACGCCTTCGGTCTTCGCTGGCTGAAGGACTGGGCGACCGCCGATCGCGAAATGCGAAAGACCTTCGGCGACGAAGTCTTGATCGGTCTGGGCCTTCTGGCCTTCGACAAAGACACGAAGAAGCCGATCGGCCTTCGCTTCAAGAATCACCGCTTACTCTTCCCCTTCTGGCTGACCGTCGCCGCCGGCCGCTGGCCCGTCTATCTTCAGGCCCGCAACATTCACGCGACCGAATCGAATCGCCGCTTCGACAATCCGGCGGGCGACGATTGCCCCTGCCCGTACAACGCCGACGCGCTCGCACAGGCCCGCGACGCGGGCCGCCCGATCTTCATCGTCGAAGGGCTGACCGACACGCTGACGATCGCCCAGTCGGGCCGCTTCGCCTGTGGCATTCCTGGGGCGAATCGCTGGAAGCCTGACTGGGCGAAGTCCTTCGCCGATCTTGACGTCTATCTGACCCGCGACGCCGACGCCGCCGGCGACGTCTTCGTCGCCGCTGTGACGAAGTCTTTCGTCGACGCCGGCCTTCACGCGCCGAAGGTCGTGAAGCTGCCCGCCGGTCAAGACGTGACTGACTTCTTCACCGGTCAGACGACGAAGAAAACGACCGCCGCGCCGCCCGCCTGACGCTGGTCACGTTTGACCACATTTGACAACATGGTTATAATCTTCACTTAGGAGACACGACGACATGAAGAAACCGACGAAGACCGCCGCGAAGAGACCGACCCCGAAGAAGCCGGCCGTTAAGAAGTCACCGGCGAAGAAGCCGACCCGATCGGCGAAGGCGAAGAAGGTCTTAGGGTACACGCCGCCGAAGACGGCTGACGAGTCATACCCTAAGCCCGACGCCCTGCCCCCGCTTGACCCTGGCCGCTTGCTTCGCCCGCAAGAAGCCGCCGACCGTTTGACGGTCTCGCTGTCGACGCTTCGACGCCTGATCAAAGACGGCCGCTTGCCAGTCGTCAGAGTCGGTCACGCGATTCGCATTCGACCACAAGACCTTGAAGTCTTCGCGAAACCGACGCCGATAAACTAATCGACCTGACGGGGCTGAAGCCCCCGTCAGGTCTGGGAGACCAGGCCGAAGCCCGATCCGCCTGGATTATACAATGAATCATCTGGGAGACCTAACCATGACCGATCTAACTGTACTTGCCCCGCCTCGCGTGACGGTCGAAGAGCTATATAACCTGCCCGTCACACCCGCCCAGGAAGCCCCCGCAGGGCCGAAATTGGCACCAAAGGCCGAAACTGTGATCCCTTTGGAAGCCCTTTGGAAGCCCTTTGGAAGGGCCGCTTCTAAGAATTCCGATATACGGGTCGTTAAAGTGGTGCATTCTCTGACCACGCCGGCGAAGATTCGTGAAGCCCTGGGCTTCAGTCAGTCGCACTTCGCGAAGGTCTTGTCGATCTATCTGGGCAAACCGGTAACGCCTGGGTCGATCGGCATGTATGAATATGCTTACCGATCGACGGGTCGCACCTTCAAGAAGTACGCGCCGACCGCGCAAGTCGCCGACGCTTATCGACGTATTCTTGAAGACGCGGTCACGCTCGCAAGCGAAGGTCAACTTCGTTTGAAGTCGCGCCTATTCAAGACGGTCTGGCGATTCAACTTGATCGGACATTGCAAGAAGGGCGACCACGACTTCACACTGAAGCGGTCGCACGCGGTCAACTGCCCGCGACACACGAAGCGAACCCGATCGACGACGAAGGGAGTCAAGCGATCATGACGACACAACCGACCGACGCCTTCGACGCCCTGGTCATCGAAGCCGCTGAAGCCCCGCTGAAGCCCGGTCAAGACGCGATCGAAGCGACGATCCTGTCGGGTCTCTTCACGTCGCCCGAAGCCGCGTCACACATTCTTGAAGATACGCGACCAGGCGACTTCTACTTCGGCCCGAATCGGGGCTTCGCCGCTGTGGTCTGGCCCGCGCTGACTGACGGCCGTCACGTCGACCGCCTGACATGTGAAGACGCCTTGAAGCGAATCGACGATCGCGACTGGCGAAGCCTGGGCCTGAAGCCCGACGATCGCGACGCGGTCTTGACGGTCGCTGATCGAATCTTCGCCGGCGACGCCGACCGCCCCGCCCTGGGCAAGGTCGAAGCTTACCTGACGATCTTCACGGAAGACGCAAAGAAGCGACTGGCGAAGAACTTGATCAACAAGGTCGGCGACCAACTGGGCCGCGAAGAACTGACCGCGATCGAAGCCGCGTCACAAGCCTTTGAAATTGTGACCGACCTTGAATCAAGTCGCCGACTGGTCGGGGCCTTCAAGACCGAAGCCGACGCCTGGCCTGTTTACTTCGCCGCGCTGGAAGCGAATCAAGTCGCGGGTCGTGAATACATCGGCCTGAATACGGGCTTCGATCATTTGAACAATGTCGCGAATGGTCTGGTCGAAGGTCTCTTCATTCTGGGCGCGATGCCGTCATTAGGGAAGACGACCTTCGCGAAGCAATTGATCGATCAAGTCGTCGACTTGAACCCGACCGCCGCCGGCCTCTTCGTCAGTCTTGAACAAAGCCGCGAAGAGTTACGGGTCAAGACCCTGTCGCGACTGTCTGGCGTAGAGAATCGCGACATTCTTCGCGGTCGGCTTGATACAAAGTCGGAAGCCTGGCAACGTGTGACGGCTGTCGGCGAAGAATTCCTGACGAAGGTCGCGGGTCGTCTCTTCATTCTGGAAGGCGACAAGTCCACGACGCCCGATCGAATTCGACTGGCCGTCAATCAAATCAAGCGGGCAACTGAAGCCGAAGTCGTCTTCGTGGTCGTCGACTATCTTCAAATTGTGCCAACGGTCGAAGAGTACAAAGACCCGCGCAACCGAATCGACGCGGTCGTTAGTGATCTGCGCCGGCTGGCCCGCGACACACATTCGCCGGTCATGGCTATATCGGCGATCGGCCGCGCTGGTTACGACAAGGCTTCAATCGAATCGTTCAAAGAGTCGGGCGGGATTGAATACGGGGCCGACCTGGGCGGGCTGTTAGTCGGCGACAAAGACCTTCGCGGGGCCGAAGCGATCGAAGGGGTCAATCGCACTTACAAAGGCATTCACCTGGACATCGTCAAGAATCGCAACGGCGAACGATCGCGAATCACGTTTCGATTCTTTCCTTCGGTCAGTCTCTTCGTCGAAGGCGACAAGGGGTCACTACCGATAGACACCGGCGACGAATAGTCGATCAACTTCGGCGACGTCACACAAGGGACTGAAGCCCTGACGCCGTCGGCACAACTGAAGACGGGAGACCATGCCATGAATAAGACATACTTGAAGCCGATCGGTTTGATTGCTCTGGGCCTTCTGGCCCTGGCAACGCTGGCCGCCTGTGGCACGCCTGAAGACTTCGCCCAGGCCGACAACTTGAGAACCGAAGCCCAGCTTCACGCCGAAGCGACGCGAGTCGTGATCAACGCTGAAGCGACGCGGGTCGCTGTGCAAACTGACACGAAGGCCCGACTTGAACTTGACCGCTTGAAGGCCGCGCAAGACCTGAAGACGAAGGGCGAAGTCGCCGCGCAAGAATTGAAGAATAAGACTGACATCGCCGCGCAAGAACTGAAGGCGAAGACCGACTTCAATATACTTGAAGCGAATCAAGTCGCGACCCTGTCGGCGATCAAAGCGAACGAAGCGAAGACGCTGGCTGACATTGACGCTGACAGAGCGAACGCAGTCGCCCGCGCTTCGACCGCCTGGGTCGGGCCTGTGACGATCGGGGTCGTCGGGTCACTGTCGGCCCTGGCCCTGGTCGCGCTGGTCTGGGGAGTCAGTCGGGCGATCGTCTTGAAGGCTTACGCGAAGGCCGCGACGATCTGGCCGAATGCCGCCGGTCAACTGCCCTTGATTCAAACGGGCGGGCCTGGCTGGAAGGCCCTGGTCGATCCGAATCGAAGCCCAGGACCGATCACGACCTTCAATACACCGTCACTACTTGAACGACTTCGCGGTCGGCCCGACCAACTGACCGCGCTGGAAGTGAAGACGCCGCTTCAAATCAGCGAAGCGGGTCACTTGCAACTGGCCGCGCAAGCGACCGCCGCCCAGATGGTCGCCGCTTCGACGCGGCACCCGAATCAAGCAACCGCCGGCGACGTCGCGGGGGCTGTGCGAACGGCCGCGATCGGTCGCATCGCCGCGCCCCTGCCCCAGATACGGCGCATTGAACCCAGTCACGTCGAAGCATTGCTTGAACTGACGGAAGGCGAAATAATCGACGACTAACTGACGACCACGACGAAGCCGACAAAGGGACTGAAGCCCTGGCGACGTCGCCACAACTGAAGACGGGAGACCACGCCATGATCGAAGACGAAGTCATTCGACACGCGACGCACATTCAACGGGCCTTGACCGGTCTGGGCTTCGCTTACAAAACGAAGACCGACGCGATCGTCGAAGTGAGTTACAAAAGCATCGCCCTAGCCGGCGATCAATATGCACTCTATGAAGTCGACACGAATCGACTACCGCCCCGCGTTTCAATTCCGAAATTGGAAACGCCCGAAGTCTTGAAGCATCTGTCGGCGGTCGTCGGGAAGCGGGTCGTCAAATTGAATACGGTCGGGCTGACGTATGTCGTCATTCTCAAAGCCCCGCCGAAGCCGAAGCCCTTCGCGACGCGGGTCGCCCTGCCCGCCGAGCCGCCCGCGACGCTGTTTTATCCCTGGCCCTTCGGGGTCACTCGCGAAGGCGACATGGTCTTCGGCGACTTGCTGAAGACCGGTCACATCTTGATCGGGGGCAAGCCTGGGTCAGGTAAGTCGACCGCGATCAATGCGGGCCTGGTCACGCTTCTTCGACAACACACGCCGGCGACGCTGGCCTTGACGCTGGTCGATCCGAAGGCGGTCGAATTGTGGCCCTACGCCGGCATACCGCACTTACTGAAGCCGGTCGCCACGTCGCCCGAAGAAGCCGCCGCGATCGCGGGCTTCCTGGTCAATGAAGTCGATCGTCGCGAATCACTCTTCAAGGCAGTCGGGGCGAAGAAGTTGACCGCCTATAACACGCGAGTCGACGATCCGCTTCCTTTGTTGCTGGCCGTCTTCGACGAAGTGACCGATCTGGTCTTGACCTGGGGCGGGCCGAAGTCGCCGCCCTTCGCCGACTTGATTCGCGTATCATCGAAGGGCCGCGCCTTCGGGGTCGTCTTGCTTCTGGCAACGCAAAACCCGAAGGCCGACATTCTTGACACGGCCCTTCGCGAGAATTCAGGGACGCGAATCGCCTTCAAGGTTGACCAGGCCGCGCAGTCGCGCAGCATCATCGGTCAGGCGGGGGCCGAAGCCCTGCCCGCCGGTCGGCCTGGCCGCTGTGTCGTCGATCTGGGCGAAGGGCTTCAGGTCTTGCAAGGCTTCACGATCGACGACAACGAAGTCGCCGATCTGGTCAAGGGCCTGAAGCTGGTCAGGGTTTCACCGCTGAAGCCGGCTGAAGTCGCGCTGGTCGAATATGCCCGCGACGATCTGGGCGGGGCCTTCAAACTTCAAGACCTATATGACCGCTTCAAGGGGGTCTGGTCTTATCGCCGATTGAAGGCGATCGGTCAAGCCTGGGAGTCGCGGGGCTGGCTGACGAAGCCGGCCGACGCGGTCAGCCCGCGACGCCTGACGGAAGAACTTCTTCAACTGGTCGACGGGGTCGGGTCTGGGTCTGACCAATTGGTCAAAGGGTCGCAGGGGTCGCAAGCGGTCGAAGACGCTGAAGACGCGGTCGAAGGCGGGGTCACAGGGGAAGCCGACGCAGGCTGACGCCCTGCCCTGAGACCGCCCCTTTGAACGTCTGACCGCTGGCCTGTGACCCGATCATAGGGGGTCGCATGACGAAAGACGAGAAGCAAATCACGATCGCCGCCGGCTTCGGGCTGATCTTCGTCGGCCTGGTCGGGGGCTTCGTCGGGGGCGATCCGTCAAGCCTGGCGGGGGTCGTCATGGGGGTCGGTTTGCTGGCCTGGCTTGTCTGGAAGACCCGCTTCGCCGACCGTTAGCGACCGAACGACAACCGCCGCCAATTGGCGACGATTATCACTTCTTGACTGTGGTGTGCGATAATGACGACCGACGACAACCGCTGACCATTGGCGACGATTATCGGCGGTCGGCGACATTCGCCTTCAGGTTTCGCTAACATGGATAATCTAAGCCCGTCACAAGCCGCGAATCTACTGGGGGTCAGCCCGTCGACCGTCAGGCTGTGGTCGCGACAATTCAAAGACCACTTGTCGCCCGACGCAAGTCAGGAAGGGAAGCGAAGAACCTACACCGCCGACGACCTGAAGGTCTTGACGCGGGCCGCTGAATTGCTTCGACGCGGTAAGCTGGTCGAAGAAGTCGATCGGCTTCTGGCTGTGGCACCCGACGCCGGCGACGCTGGCCCGCTGACGGGTCTTGAACTGGCAACAGTCGCCGACCTTAACGCCGACCTGATTGACGCTCGCGACTTCATTGACCGACTGGCGAAGGAACTGAAGGCAAGCCGCGACGCGATCGACCAGGTCAAGGCCGACGCCGACGCCGCGACGCTGGCCGCACAGGAAGCCCAACGGGAAGCCGGCGAAGCGAAGAAGAAGGTCATCGATCTGGAAGCCGACCTTCAGTCGCAACGGGAAGCCGCACAGGAAGCCCAACGGGAAGCCGGCGAAGCGA
>WBZU01001713.1_pt1 | contig 16047 bp, 14 predicted proteins | sample 5204311 | NCBI WGS metagenome assembly WBZU01 (sample SAMN12344359, study PRJNA552823) | activated sludge metagenome | biome: Activated sludge suspended growth; feature: Nitrification reactor; material: Wastewater; isolation source: activated sludge from nitrification reactor of wastewater...
TCCGCGAACACGCAGGCGCCCGAGCCTGTCATGCGGGCCGGTGCATGCACATCCAGCCACTCGATCACACGCAAGACTTCGGGGTAGCGACTGCACGCAACCGGCTGCAGGTCGTTTCGCGTAGTGCTTGCTGCGAAGTCCGCCATTCTGATGGGGGGCGTATTTCTCGTCAAGTCCCTCGCCGAAAAAATTTCGGCGGTCGGCACCTGGACCCCGGGCGAGATCACCACGTACCAGGCCGGCGCCAGTTCGAGCGCCTGCAGCGCCTCGCCGACGCCTTCGGCGAAGGCGTCGCGGCCGTAGACGAACACCGGCACGTCGGCGCCGAGCTGCAGCCCGAGCGCCTGGAGTTGCGCGCGTGACAGCCCGGTGCCCCAAAGGCGGTTGAGCGCGATCAGCGTGGTCGCCGCGTCCGAACTGCCGCCCCCGATCCCGCCGCCCATCGGCAGCACCTTGTGCACCGTGATGTCGGCGCCGAGCGCGCAGCCGGTGTGCGCCTGCAGCAGGCGGGCGGCGCGCACCACCAGGTCCGCGGCCTCGGGTACGCCGGGCACCTCGTTGCGGCGGTGGATCGCGCCGTCCGTGCGTACGGCGAAGTCGATCGTGTCGCCCCAGTCGAGCAGGCGGAATGCGGTCTGCAGCAGGTGGTAGCCGTCGGCGCGGCGGCCGACGACGTGGAGGAAGAGGTTGAGCTTGGCCGGCGCGGGGCAGGCGGCCAGTCGCGCGGGATCGCTGCAGTCGGGGGTGTGCAGGGTGTTCAGGGCAGGGCGGTCCATGAATCGATGATCAGACGCACGCGGGCATCGCCGCGCGAGATTTCGAGGCGTTGCGGTGCGGCCGCGGCGGTGTCGTCGGCATAGCCGGCGTAGTCGATGCGCCAGCCCTGGTCGAAGACGAGCTGCGGACGACCGGCGGCGTCGAGGATGCGCACCTCGGCGTCGGCCGCCGGGGCGGCCTGGATCCAGCGCGGCAGGCGCGCGGCGGGCAGGTCGACGCCGAGCGCCTCGGGCAGCAGCGCGTCCACGTCGGCGGCCTCGCGCCGGCTGCCGTCGGCAGCCTCCAGGCTGGCGCCCGCAGGATCGCCCTCGAGCAGGGCGACGACCTGGCCGAGGGGGCTGAACAAGGTGAGGCGGTCCTGCTCGTCGTCATGCACCCATTCGAAGCGCCCGCTCGCCGCATTACGGCCGTCGGTGGCCGACAGCCGCCCCTCGACCGCGAAGGCGGGCAGGAAGGGACGCGAGGCGGGCTGAGCGCCGTCGCGCACCAGCGTCGGCGTGCATGCCGCAAGCAGCAGTGCGCAGGCGCCGCCCAGCAGGGTCCGGCGCAGGCCTCGCGAACGATGCGGGGGGCGTCGGCTCACTGGATGCCCAGTCGGCGGCCGGTGTCCGTCAGCAGACGGTTGTCGGGGTGGGCTGCGAGCGCCTCGGCGAAGATCCGTCGGGCCTCGTCCCGACGGCCGAGTGTCCATAGCACCTCGCCGAGGTGGGCGGCGATCTCGGCGTCCTTGCGCATGCCATAGGCGCGCTCCAGGTGGACGAGCGCGCCGACCTGATCGCCGCGGCGGAAGCGCACCCAGCCGAGGCTGTCGAGAATGAAGGGGTCTTGCGGCATGAGCGCATGCGCGCGTGCGATCAGCGCCTCGGCTTCGTCCAGGCGCAGGCCGCGGTCGGCGAGCGAATAACCGAGCGCGTTGAGCGCATGCGCATGATCGGGCTGCAGCTCGAGCACGCGGCGCAGGCGCGCTTCGAGCAGGTCCATGCGACCGATGCGCTCGGCGAGCATGGCGGCCTCGTAGAGCAGGCCGGTGTCTTCGGGGTTCTCGCGCAGGGCGGCATCGAGCAGCGCGAGGGCCTCGGTCGGACGCTCGGCGTCGCGCAGGATCTGCGCCTCGGCGAGCAGGTAGCGGCGGGCGAGGTCGGGATCCTCGACGTCGTTGCGTAACAGGGCGCGCGCCTCTTCGATGCGTCCTTCGTGCGCGAGGCTCAGGGCGCTGCGGATGTCCGCCTCGGGACGGAGGTCCTCGCTCTCGATCTCGCCGAACCACTTGCGTGCGCGCTCGCCCTCGCCGCGGTCGGCGGCGATCTGGCCCAGGTGAAGGCGGATGAGGTCGGGTTGCGGGTGCTCCGCGGCGAGCGCGCGTGCGAAGTGCAGCTCGGCCGCGGCGAAGTCCTCGAGCTGCATCGACAGCAGGCCCACCGCATAGAGCAGTTCGGGATCCTGCGGCGAGGCTTCGAGCAACTGGTTGAAGGCCGCGCGTGCCTCGCCGAAGCGCTGCGCGCTCACCAGCGCACGCGCCTTCGCCAGGCGCAGCGACCGGCTCGCCGGCGCGCGCGCGGCCTCGGCCTCGAGCACGCGCAGGGCCTCCGTGTGCGCGCCTGCCTGCTGGAGGATCTGCACCTTCAGCAGCACCGCGGGTTCCCAGCCGCTGCGCAGCTCGAGGGCGCGATCCACCGCAGCGAGCGCGCCCATCCTGTCCTCGACCGCCTGTGCCGCCTGCGCGCGGGCGATGTGCGCCTCGGGCATCTCGACGTAGGGTTCGGTCAGGCGCATCACGATGCCGCGCACCGCCTGTTTGTCGGGTACGCGGGCGAGGGTATGGCCGAGGCTCAGCAGGTTCTGCGCGAGGCGGCCGTTCGATTGCGCGAGCACGCGCGCGAGCTGGAACTGGATGGCCTCGAGGTTGATGTCCTCGCCGCGGCCGGCGCCGCTCAGCCCGGCGAGTACCCGGCGCGCCTCGTCCGAGTCGGGGGCGACTTCGGTCCAGATCTCCGCGGCGCCGCGCGCCATCACGAGGTTGCGCGAGTACATCGCGATCTCGGTGGCGCGGCGGGCGATGCGCGGGTCGCGCGTGCTGCGCGCGAGGTCGAGATAGAGCTGTGCCGACAGGCCGATCTGGCCGCGCGCGCCGGCGATCTCGGCGAGCAGGAAGTGGTACAGCGTGCGCGGCGTGAGTTCCTGCGCGGGCAGGTTGCCCTCGCCGGCCTCGCCGCTGGCCGCCGTCGCGACCCCGCCGGCGCCGAGCGCGAAGGCCAGGCAGAGGGAGCGGGCGATGCGGGCGAGCTGGGTTTTCATGGGAGGAATTCCGGGACCTTCGATGGGTTGCGCCAGAGCCGCGGCGCAAGAAACGCCTGGCACCCGCCGGGGGGTGCCGCGAAAGCTTCGAGTGCTCGGCTACAATTCGGTTCATGCCATGGTAGGCAGATCGCCGCCCCTGCCGCAACCCGTTCCCCGTGTGCGCCCGCGCGCGGGCAGCCCACGGATTCCTTTCCCGATGCCCGAACTGCCCGAAGTCGAGACCACCTGCCGTGGAATCCGGCCGCACGTCCAGGGCCGCAGCCTGAGCCGGCTGGTGGTGCGCAATCCGCGCCTGCGCGTGGCGGTGCCCGCCGACCTGCCCGCGCACATCGAGGGCGCCAGGCTCGAGGCGGTCGACCGGCGTGCCAAGTACCTGCTGCTGCGTTTTCCCGCGGGCACGGTGATCGTGCATCTCGGGATGTCGGGCAGCCTGCGCGTGGTCGCGGCGGCCGAGCCGGCGGGCGCGCACGACCACGTCGATTTTGTCTTCGGCGAGTGCGCGCTGCGTCTGCGCGACCCACGCCGCTTCGGCATGGTGGTGTGGCAGCCCGGCGACGTGGCGGCGCATCCGCTGCTCGCCGGCCTGGGGCCGGAGCCGCTCGGCGACGGCTTCGACGCCGACTGGCTGCTGCGCATCACGCGCGGTCTGCGCGCGCCGATCAAGCATGTGCTGATGGACAGCCGCAAGCTCGTCGGCGTGGGCAACATCTACGCCTCCGAGAGCCTCTTCCGCGCCCGCATCCATCCGCTCGAGCCCGCCGGCCGGCTCGGGCCGCGACGCTGCGCGCGCCTGGTCGATTGTGTGCGCGAGACGCTCGCCGCCGCGATCGCGGCCGGCGGCAGCACGCTGCGCGACTTTGTCGGCGGCGACGGCCGGCCAGGCTATTTCCAGCAGCAGTACTTCGTCTATGGTCGCGACGGCGAGTCCTGCCGGGTGTGCGGCACGCCGGTGCGGCGCATCGTCAGCGCCCAACGCGCGAGCTTCTTCTGTCCGCGCTGCCAGCGCCGCAGCTGAAAGGACGGCGATGCCCCGGTGGGGGGCATGCAGGCGGCGTGCAATTTGGCACGCTCGCGAACCGCGAAGCGGGTTATGGTGAATAATGTTCTGCGCTGCGGGCCGGCGAGGCCTTGCCCTCGCGCGCGCCCGACGCCCCCCCGCCTGCCGGACGAGCACGCCGATGACCGATCTCACCGAACAGTTTTCCGCCTACAGCCGCTGGCGCGGCCACGCCAGCGACGCGGTGGCCCGCCTGCGCGCGTGGCTGGCGCGCAACGACGTGGGCAACGCCCAGGCGGACATGCGCCTGCAATACCTGCTCGACCGCCTGCGCGACGACAAGCTCACGGTGGCCTTCGTCGCCGAGTTCTCGCGTGGCAAATCCGAGCTCATCAACGCGATTTTCTTCGCCGACCACGGCGACCGCATCCTGCCCTCCAGCGCGGGCCGCACCACGATGTGCCCGACCGAGCTGCAGTGGCAGAAGGGGGCGCAGCCCGAGCTGCGTCTGCTGCCGATCCGCAGCCGCGCGCGCCAGACGCCGGTGAGCGAGCTCAAGCGCTATCCCGAAGAATGGACCGTGATCGCGCTCGACGCGGTCGACGCCCCCGGCCTGCAGGCCGCGCTCGCGCGCGTGGGCGAGACCGAGCGGGTCGAGGTCGCCGAAGCGCAGGCGCTCGGCTTCCGCGTCGATGCCGCAGGGGACGACGGCATCCGTCCCGATGCCGAGGGTCGCATCGAGATCCCGCGCTGGCGCCATGCCGTCATCCAGTTCCCGCATCCCCTGCTCGAGCAGGGCCTGGTGGTGCTCGACACGCCGGGCCTCAATGCGATCGGCGCCGAGCCCGAGCTCACCCTGTCGATGCTGCCGAATGCGCACGCGGTGCTGTTCATCCTCGCCGCCGACACCGGCGTCACCCAGAGCGATCTCGCGGTGTGGCGCAACTACGTGCAGGCTGGCAGCGAGCGCCAGCGCGGGCGCCTGGTCGTGCTCAACAAGATCGACGGGCTGTGGGACGGGCTGCGCGACGAAGCGCGCATCGAAGCCGAGATCGGCCGCCAGGTCGACTCGGTCGCCGCGACCCTCGGCGTCGAGCCCGCCGCGGTGTTCCCGGTGTCGGCGCAGAAGGGCCTGGTGGCGCGCATCCAGGGCGACGAGGCCCTGCTCGCGCGCAGCCGTGTGCCACAGCTCGAGCGTGCGCTCGCCGAGGGCCTGCTGCCCGCCAAGCAGGAGATCGTGCGCGAGGACATCCTCGCCGAGTCCGCCGAGGTCGCCGCCGCCACGCGCAGCCTGCTCGAGGCGCGCCTGGCCGGCTTGCGCGAACAGCTCCAGGAACTTACCGACCTGCGCGGCAAGAACCAGAGCGTCATCGAATACATGATGCGCAAGATCCGCAGCGAGAAGGAGGAGTTCGAGCAGGGTCTGCAGAAGTACTACGCGGTGCGTACGGTGTTCACCGACCTCGCCAACAACCTGTTCGCGCACATGGGCCTGGACGCGGTGCGCGACGAGACGCGGCGCACGCGCGAGGCGATGCTCGAATCCAGCTTCACGCGCGGGCTGCGCAACGCCATGCAGGGCTATTTCCGCAGCCTGCGTGGCAACCTGCAGCGCTCGACCGAGGAGATCGGCGAGATCACCCGCATGCTCGACGCCATGTACAAGCGCTTCAGCGTCGAGCACGGCCTCAAGCTCACCGCACCCGAAGGCTTCTCGACGCTGCGCTACGAGAAGGAGCTCGAGCGCCTGGAGACGGCCTTCAACCGCCAGATCAACACCGCGCTGACCCTGGTCACCACCGAGAAGCACGCGCTCACGCAGAAGTTCTTCGAGACCGTCGCGGTGCAGGCGCGGCAGACCTTCGAGCTCGCCAACCGCGACGTCGAGCAGTGGCTGCGCGCGGTGATGTCGCCGCTGGAGACCCAGGTGCGCGAGTACCAGATCCAGCTCAAGCGCCGGCTCGAGAGCGTCAAGCGCATCCACGAGGCCACCGACACGCTGGAGAGCCGCGTGGAGGAGTTGATGCAGGGCGAGGAGGCGCTGCGCGCGCTGCTGGACGAGCTCGACAACCTCGAGGCCGCGGTCGCCGACGCGCTCGACGTGCCCGCCAACACGCCTGTGACGGGCGTGCGTGCGGCCGCCTGAGCGGCGCGCGCATGCAATAAAGCGGACGGGGGCGCGCCGATGGCCGCCCCCGTCGTCCCGTGCGGCGGGATGGGCTCCCGCCGGGTGTGATCAGGCCTTGCCGGTCAGCTTGAGGAACTTGGCCATCAGCTGGTCCTTGGTCTCCTCGCGCTTGGGGTCGAGCGGGATACAGTCCACCGGGCACACCTGCTGGCACTGCGGCTCGTCGAAGTGGCCGACGCACTCGGTGCACTTGTTGGGGTCGATCTCATAGATCTCTTCGCCCTGGTAGATGGCGCCGTTGGGGCACTCCGGTTCGCAGACGTCGCAGTTGATGCATTCGTCGGTAATCATCAGAGCCATGGTCTTCGCTTCCTTGCGTTTACTTTGATTTGAGTCTTTCCTGCAGCCGTGCGAGCACCCTGGGCTGCACGAACTTGCTCACGTCGCCGCCGAGGCGGGCGATCTCCCGCACCATCGTGGCGGAGATGAACATGAATTCTTCACCGGGCGTCAGGAACACCGTCTCGACGTCCGGATAAAGCTTGCGGTTCATCCCTGCCATCTGGAATTCGTATTCGAAGTCGGATACCGCACGCAGCCCGCGGATGATCACGCGCGCATCCTGCTGCTGGAGGAATTCCATCAGCAGGCAGTCGAAGCCGACCACTTCGACGTTGGGAAAGGCTGAGACGGCATCGCGTGCGATGTCGACCCGGTCCTCCAGTCCGAAGATCGGGTTCTTGCTGTTGCTGCGCGCGACCGCGACGACGACCTTCTCGAACAGGATCGAGGCGCGCCGCACGAGATCCTCGTGGCCGCGGGTGAACGGGTCGAAGGTGCCCGGATAGACCGCGATCGCTTCCTTCATTCCTCGCTCCTGCGCATGAGATGGAAATGGACCTGCCCGGCGCGGCCCTGCTTGACCGCGCGCCATGCGCCGAGGCTGTCCACGGCGACTTCGGATTCGACATAGAGCCATCCCTCGGGACGGACCAGCCGGTCCAGCCAAGGCGACACCCGCTCGATCCAGCCCTGCTTGTAGGGCGGATCGAGGAACACGCCGTCGAAACGCTGCGGCGTGGATTGCGCGAATCTTACCGCATCGCCGCGCACGATCTCTACTTGCGCCGCCTGTAGGGTCTTTGCCGCCTTGTGCAGTGCGTCGAGCGCGCGCGCGTCGTGCTCGACCAGGACGACGCGCGCGGCGCCGCGTGAGGCGGCCTCGAAGCCGAGGATGCCGGTGCCGGCGAAGAGGTCCAGGCAGGCGTTGCCGTCGAGGTCCTGGCCCAGCCAGTTGAACAGGGTCTCGCGCACGCGGTCGGGCGTCGGGCGCAGGCCTGGCACCGAGGCCACGTCGAGCAGGCGCGAGCGCCACTGTCCGCCGACGATGCGGACCCGGCTCACTGCGCGGCTTCCGCGGGGGGCGTGGTGGACGCACCCGCCGCCGCGGGACGGTCGCCGTCGCCGCCGGCGATCACGGTGACGAGCTGTTCCGGGCGGATGCGGCGTTGCCAGGCCGCGCGCACCGCGGCGACGTCAACCGCGGCGACCTGCTGCGGGTAGCGCTCCAGCCAGTCGAGCGGCAGGCGGTAGAAGCCGATCATCGACACGTAGTCGAGCAGCTTGGCGTTGGAGTCGAGACGCAGGCCGAAGCCATTGATCAGGTTGTCCTTGGCGGCCTGCAACTCCTCGGCGCTGGGGCCGTCGGCGAGGAAGCCCGCGAGCGTCGCCCGCACCACCGCGAGCGCTTCCTCGGCCTGGCTTCCGCGCGTCTGCAGGCCGATCTGGAAGGGGCCGGCGACCTGCTGTGGCGACAGCGCGCTGTACACGCTGTAGGCAAAACCGCGCTTCTCGCGTACCTCGGCGGTCAGCCGCGACACGAAGCCGCCACCGCCGAGCACGTAGTTGCCCACCAGCAAGGGGAAGTAGTCGGCGTCCTCGCGCGCCATGCCGGGCTGGCCGACGAGGATGTGGGCCTGCGCCGAGGGGTGCGGGATGCGCAAGGTCCGGGCCGTGGTGGGCGCGGGCGCCGGCAGCGGCATGGCGGCCTGCGTCGCGGGCAGGCCCGCGGTGAGGCGGACCGCGATGCGCTCGGCGGCGGCGCGGTCCACGTCGCCGACGATCGCTACCGTGGCGCGGTTGGCGCCGTAGTGGCGGCGATGGAAGTCGACCAGGTCGTCGCGCCCGATCGCGGCGAGCGACTCCGGCGTGCTGTCGTGGCCATAAGGGTGGCCGGCGTAGAGCGCGGCGTTGAACTGGCGCGCGGCGAGCGTGGCGGGCTTGGTCAGCGCCTCGCGCAGGCCGGCGATCGCGCGGCTGCGCTCGCGCTCGAGCACCGCGGCGGGAAAGTCGGGACGGGCGAGCAGGGTGGCGGCGAGCTCGACTGCGGCGTCGAGCTCGGCGGGCGAGGACAGGCTGCGCAGCGCCATGCTGGCGCGGTCGTTGTCGGTGCCGCCGGAGAGCTCGATGCCGAGATCGGCCTTGCGGTCGGCGATGGTCTGCTCGTCGAGCCCGCCGGCGCCGGCGTCGAGCAGGGCCTGGGTCATGCTAGCCAGCCCGGCCTTGCCCTCGGGGTCGAGCGCGCCGCCGGCAGCGAAGGAGATCTGGATGTCGACCAGCGGCAGCGCGCGGCTCTCGACGAAGTGCACCCGCGCGCCGGTGGGCGCGGTCCATTCGACGATCTCGGGGGCGGCGAGCGCGCCGGCCGCCGCGCCGGCACCAAGTACGAACGCGGCGGTGCGCAGGAGATGGAGGCGGCGGGGGCGGGTGGGGGAGCGCTCGAGGCTGGGGGTTTCTGCGGTCATGGCGGGCATTTCGTGGGCGTTGCGCTTCAGTGGCGCGGGGCGGCGAAGGACGAGCGCGGGCGCTTGTCGCCGAGCGGCTGCGGATCGAGGCGGGCGGTGTTGAGGCTGGCGTCGTCGAAGTAACGCTTTGCTACCGCCTGCACCTCCTCGGCGGTGACCGCGCGCAGGCCATCGAGCAGCCTGTCCTCGTCGCGCCAGGACAGGCCCGCGGATTCGAGGTGGCCGATCTCCATCGCCTGGCCCATCAGCGAGTCGCGCTTATATACCTGGGCGGCGATCGCCTGCGTCTTCACGCGCGCGAGCTCCGCGGCGCTGATGCCTTCGTCGGCGATACGGCGCAGCTCGGCGCGCAAGGCCTCGGCGAGCGCCTCCGGGCTGGTGCCGGCGGCGGGCACGCCGTGCAGGTAGAACAGCGCCGGGCCGCGGTTGCCGGTGTCGTAGCTGGCACCGACGCTGACCGCGATGCGCTGGTCGCGCACCAGGCCGCGGGTGAGGCGGGCGCCGTCGTAGCCGTCGAGCACGGCGGCGAGCACGTCGAGCGCGAAGGCCTCGCGGTCGTTGGCGGGATCGCGCAGCGCGGGCACGTGCCAGGCCATGGCGAGATAGGGCAGCTCGGCGGGGGCCTTCACCGTCGAGGCGCGCGGGCCGCGTTGCGCCGGTTCGGGGGAGATGCGGCGGGCGGGCAGCTCGCCGGCGGGGAGGGCGCCGTAGGTCTGCTCGGCGTGGCGGAACACCTCGCGGTGGTCGACGTCGCCCACGACCACCAGGTACGCGTTGTTGGGCGCGTACCAGCGCCGGTACCAGGTGCGCGCGTCTTCCGGCCGCATGGCCTCGAGGTCGGGCATCCAGCCGATCACCGGGCGGCGGTAGGGGTGGGCCTGGTAGGCGGTGGCCATCAGCTGCTCGAACACGAGCGCGCGCGGCTGGTCGTCGGTGCGCAGGCGGCGCTCCTCCTTGACCACCTCGATCTCGCGCGCGAACTCCTCGTCGGTGAGCACGAGGTTTTTCATGCGGTCGGCCTCGAGCGCCATCATCGCCGGCAGGTGGGCGGGCGGCACCTGCTGGAAGTAGGCCGTGTAGTCCTTGCCGGTGAAGGCGTTGTCGCGCCCGCCGACGGCGGCCACGCGGCGGTTGAACTCGCCCGGGCCGACCTCCCTCGTGCCCTTGAACATCATGTGCTCGAGCACATGGGCCACGCCCGAGACGCCGTCCGGCTCGTCCATCGCACCCGTGCGGTACCACACCATGTGCACCACCGAGGGGGCGCGGCGGTCCTCCTTGACGATCAGCTTCATGCCGTTGGCGAGCGTGGTCTCGAAGGGGTTGGCGAGGACGGGCGGGGCGAGCGCGGCGGAGAGCGTCGCGCCGAGGAGGAGCCCGCGTGCGAGGCGGCTTCCGGGCAGGCGGGCGAGGCGGAGGGCGGGGGGGAGGCGAAACATGGAGTTGTCCTGCATCTGTTAGAATCCGCGGCACTCCGCGAGGCCCGCTGCGCATGGCGCAGCCAGTGCCGGGGAGCCGCATCTTAGCGTGATCGGCGGTGCGCGCCCATGCTTGCCGGGCCGCGTGCGCCGACGCAAAACGTCCCCTCTGACCCGAGCGTTTCATGTTTGGTTTCCTGAAGAAGAAGTTCGGCAAGTCTGTCGACGAGGCCAGGCCCGCCGAGCAGGCTGCCGAGGAGCAGACTGCCTCCGAGGTCCGCGCCGAAGACCTCGCCGGCGCGCCGGCGCCGCAAGCGCCCGCGGAGGCCTCGGCGGCCGAGGCTGCGCGTCGCGACGCGGCGGAGATCGACGCGACCGCAGAGCCCGTCGAGCCCGCTGCGCTGCCCGAATCCCCTGCGCAGCCGGCCGCCGAGGCGGCGGCCCTTGCCGAGCCGGAGCACGCTGCGCAGGCGCCAGCCGAAGCCGTGCCCGAGCCGCAGCCGGAACCCCCGGGCGAGTCGACGCCCGAAGCCCCCGTCGCGGTCGAGCCGGCGATCGAAGCCGAACCCGAAGCCGAGCCGGAGCCGGAGCCGGAGCCGTCCGCGGCCGCCGCCGCGGTCGCGAAGAAGTCGTGGACCGAGCGCCTCAAGGCCGGCCTCGCGCGCACTCGGAACCAGATCGGCGGAGGGCTGGCGAGCCTGTTCGGCCTGCGCAAGATCGACGAGGACCTGCTCGAGGAGCTCGAATCCACCCTGCTGATGGCCGACTGCGGCGTCGACGCCACCCAGCACCTGATCGACGACCTGCGCCGGCGCTGGAAGCGCGACCGCCTGGAGACCGCCGACCAGCTGCAGAAGGCGCTCGCCGACGGCCTGCACGAGATCATCGCGCCGCTCGAAGCGCCGCTCGAGGTCGCAGGTCATCGCCCCTTCATCATCATGATCGCGGGCGTCAACGGCTCCGGGAAGACGACCTCGATCGGCAAGCTGGCCAAGTACTTCCAGGCCCATGGCAAGAGCGTGCTGCTCGCCGCGGGCGACACCTTCCGCGCCGCCGCGCGCGAGCAGCTGATGACCTGGGGCGAGCGCAACAACGTCACCGTGGTGGCGCAGGACAGCGGCGACGCCGCGGCGGTGATCTTCGACGCCATCAACGCCGCACGTGCGCGCAAGATCGACGTCGTGCTCGCCGACACCGCCGGCCGCCTGCCCACCCAGCTCCACCTCATGGAAGAGATCGCCAAGGTGCGCCGGGTGATCGCCAAGGCCGACCCGAGCGGGCCGCACGAGGTGCTGCTGGTGCTCGACGCCAACATCGGCCAGAACGCGCTCGCCCAGGTGAAGGCCTTCGACAAGGCGATCGGCGTCACCGGCCTGGTGGTCACCAAGCTCGACGGCACCGCCAAGGGCGGCGTGCTGGCGGCGATCGCGCGCCAGTGCCCCAAGCCGCTGCGCTTCATCGGCGTCGGCGAGGGCATCGACGACCTGCAGCCGTTCAAGGCGCGCGAGTTCGTCGATGCGCTCTTCGAGCCGGGTGCCGGTGCGGTCAAGGCGGGAGCGGAAGCGCGCAGATGATCGTCTTCGAGGACGTGGCCAAGCGCTATGCGGGCGGCTACACGGCGCTGGCGGGCGTCAGCTTCGAGATCCGCCATGGCGAGCTGGTCGTGCTCTCCGGCCATTCCGGCGCGGGCAAGAGCACGCTGTTCAAGCTCATCCCGGTCATCGAGCGCCCGACCGCCGGTCGTGTGCTGATCAACGGTCAGGACGTGTCGCACCTGCCGCGCACGGCCATCCCCTACCTGCGCCGCAACCTCGGCCTGGTGCTGCAGGAGAGCCGGCTGCTGTTCGACCGCAACGTCTACGACAACGTGATGCTGCCGCTGGTGATCACCGGCCACCCCGCGGCCGACGCCGCGAAGCGGGTGGCGGCCGCGCTCGAGCGCGTGGGCCTGGACGGGCGTGGCAAGGAGATGCCGGCGGGTCTGTCGGGCGGCGAGCAGCAGCGCGTGGCGATCGCGCGCGCGATCGTCAACCGGCCGTCGATCCTGATCGCCGACGAGCCCACCGCCCACCTCGACCCCGCCTACGCCGCCGACATCGCGGCACTGTTCCGCTCCTTCAACCAGGCCGGCGTCACCGTGCTCGTGTCCACCCACGACGCCAGCCTGTTCGCCGCCAGCCGGCCGCGCCGGCTCGTGCTGGCCAGGGGGCAGCTGGTCGAGGACTCGCGCCCGGGCGGACGGCCGGCGCAGGAGGAGGTTGCGGCGTGATCAACTGGTTCTACCTGCACCTGCGTGCGATCCGTCACGCACTGCACCGGCTGGTGTCGCAGCCCGTAGGCACCCTGCTGTCGGCACTGGTGGTCGGCATCGCGCTGTCGCTGCCGGGCGGCGGCTACCTGCTCCTCGACAACCTCGGCTCGCTGGCGCGCGGCGTCTCCGGCACGCCCGAGATCAGCCTGTTCCTGGACATGAACGCCGGCGCGGCCGAGGTCGCCGCGATCGAGCAGCGCCTGAAGGGCGAGAGCGAACTCGCCAGCTACCGCTTCGTGCCGCGCGACGAGGGCTTGCGCCAGCTCGAGGCTGCAGGCCTGGGCGACGTGCTCGGCGGGCTCAAGGCCAACCCGCTGCCCGACGCCTTCGTGCTCGCGCCGCGCCGCGAGGATCCGGCGCTGTTCGAGCGCATGGCCGAGCGCATGCGCGCCTGGCCCAAGGTGGCGCACGTGCAGCTCGACTCGGCCTGGGTCGAGCGCCTGCATGCGCTGCTCGGGCTTGGACGTTCGGCGGTGCTGATGCTCGCCGGCCTGCTCGGCTTCGCGCTGGTGGTGGTCACCTTCAACACCATTCGCCTGCAGATCCTCACCCAGCGCCAGGAGATCGCGGTGAGCCGGCTGCTCGGCGCCACCGATCCCTTCATCCGCCGCCCCTTCTACTGGTTCGGCGGCCTGCAGGGCGCGCTCGGCGGTCTCGTCGCGCTCGGCACCATGGCGCTCGGCATCGAGGCGCTCGCCGCCCCGGTGGCGCGGCTCGCCGAGACCTACGGCGCCGTCTTCGCGCTGAGCGGGCCCGAGCCCGAGGCCAGCCTGGCGATCGTCGCCTTCGCGGCCTTCCTCGGCTGGCTGGGCGCGGCGATCTCGGTGCGGCGGCATCTCGCCGGCACTTGAACTTTCGTCATCCGTCCCCAGTTACACTTGATCGTCGTTTGCACGCTGCCCGCGGACGTTGTCCCGGGCGGTGGCGGCGCGATCGACGATGCACTCCGGTAATCGCGAGTCCATAGGGACCTCCAATCGACTGGATCTCCATAATCAATTAGAGCAATTCAAGGAACCGGTCTAAACTTTGCTCCATCGAGTTGCACCGAACCGTTCCAACAACCCTTCTGGAGGATTACAGATGTCGCTGATCAACACCCAGGTTCAACCGTTCAAAGCCCAGGCCTTCCACAACGGCAAGTTCGTCGAAGTCTCCGATGCGAGCATGAAGGGCAAGTGGTCCGTGGTGATCTTCATGCCGGCCGCCTTCACCTTCAACTGCCCGACCGAGATCGAGGACGCGGCCGAGCACTACGCCGAGTTCCAGAAGGCCGGCGCAGAGGTCTACATCGTCACCACCGACACCCACTTCTCGCACAAGGTCTGGCACGAGACTTCGCCGGCCGTCGGCAAGGCCAAGTTCCCGCTGGTCGGCGATCCGACCCACCAGCTGACCCGCGCCTTCGGCGTGCATATCGAGGAAGCCGGCCTGGCCCTGCGCGGCACCTTCGTGATCGACCCGGAAGGCGTCATCAAGACGATGGAAGTGCACGACAACGCCATCGCCCGTGACGTGACCGAGACCGTGCGCAAGCTCAAGGCCGCCCAGTACGTCGCCTCGCACCCGAACGAAGTGTGCCCGGCGAAGTGGAAGGAAGGCGAAGCCACGCTGGCCCCGTCGATCGACCTGGTCGGCAAGATCTAAGGCAGTGCTGCACCTTTCCCCGGACCGCCGTGGTCCGGGGCGCAAGCTCCGCAGCCGGCCACGCGCCGGCTGCGTCGTATCCGGACTGCCGTAAACAGCGGCGGTCGCAAAACAGAAGGGGAGTGACCATCATGCTGGACGCCAACATCAAGACTCAACTGAAAGCCTACCTGGAGCGGGTGACGCAGCCGATCGAGATCGTGGCGTCGCTGGATGATGGTCCGAAGTCGAAGGAACTGCTCGAGCTGCTGCACGACGTCACCGAGCAGTCGAAGCTGATCACCCTGGTCGAGCGTCGCGATGACGACGAACGCAAGCCCTCGTTCTCGGTCGGACCGCGCGGCGGCGAGGCGCGCGTGCGCTTCGCAGGCCTGCCCATGGGCCACGAATTCACCTCGCTGATCCTCGCCCTGCTGCAGGCCGGCGGCTATCCGCCCAAGGTCGAGGCCGAGGTGATCGAGCAGATCAGGAACCTCGACGTCGAGCTGAACTTCGAGACCTACATCTCGCTGTCCTGCCACAACTGCCCGGACGTGGTGCAGGCGCTCAACCTGATGGCGGTGCTCAACCCGAAGATCCGCCACACCATGATCGATGGCGCGCTGTTCCAGAAGGAAGTCGAGGAGCGCCAGATCATGGCGGTGCCGACGGTGTACCTGAACGGCGAGGAGTTCGACCAGGGCCGCCTCGAGCTCGGCCAGATCCTCGCCAAGGTCGACACCGGCGCCGCGGCGCGCGACGCCAGGAAGCTCTCCGAGAAGCCGGCCTTCGACGTGCTCGTCGTGGGGGGCGGACCGGCCGGCGCGGCGGCGGCGATCTACGCCGCGCGCAAGGGCATCCGCACCGGCGTGGTGGCCGAGCGCTTCGGCGGCCAGGTCATGGACACGCTGGCGATCGAGAACTTCATCTCGGTGAAGTACACCGAAGGCCCCAAGCTGGTCGCCAGCCTGGAGGAGCACGTCAAGGAATACGAAGTCGACGTCATGAACCTGCAGCGCGTCGCCGGCGTGGTGCCGGGCGAGAACCTGCACGAGGTGAAGATGGAGAACGGCGCCAGCCTCAAGGCCAAGACCGTGATCGTCGCCACCGGTGCGCGCTGGCGCGAGATGAACGTGCCCGGCGAGAAGGAGTTCCGCGGCAAGGGCGTGGCCTACTGCCCGCACTGCGACGGCCCGCTGTTCAAGGGCAAGCGCGTGGCGGTGATCGGCGGCGGCAACTCCGGCGTCGAGGCCGCGATCGACCTCGCCGGCGTGGTCGCCCACGTGACCCTGCTGGAGTTCGCCGACGACCTGCGCGCCGACGCCGTGCTGCAGAAGAAGCTCTACAGCCTGCCCAACGTCAGCGTGATCAAGAGCGCGCAGACCACCGAGGTCACCGGTGCCGACAAGGTGAATGGCCTGGTGTACAAGGATCGCAAGACCAACGCCGAGCACCGTCTCGAGCTCGAAGGCATCTTCGTGCAGATCGGCCTGCTGCCCAACACCGACTTCCTCAGGGGCACGCTCGAACTGTCGCGCTTCGGCGAGGTGATCGTGGACGCCAAGGGCCAGACCTCGGTGCCGGGCATCTTCGCCGCCGGCGACTGCACCACGGTGCCGTACAAGCAGATCATCATCGCCATGGGCGAAGGTGCCAAGGCCTCGCTGTCCGCCTTCGACCACCTGATC
>WBZU01001192.1_pt1 | contig 16042 bp, 17 predicted proteins | sample 5204311 | NCBI WGS metagenome assembly WBZU01 (sample SAMN12344359, study PRJNA552823) | activated sludge metagenome | biome: Activated sludge suspended growth; feature: Nitrification reactor; material: Wastewater; isolation source: activated sludge from nitrification reactor of wastewater...
CATCCCCAGAACAAGCAGGAAGTCGGCCGCCGTCTGTCGCTGTGGGCGCTCGGCAGCGTTTACGGCAAAGGAGGAGCCGTCAGCGGGCCACGTTTCACGGGAAGCGTTGTGAAAGGTGCGGATGTCGCGCTCAGCTTCTCGCACGCCGATGGTGGCCTCGTCTTAAAGGACGGCTCGAAAGACTTCACCCTCGCAGGCGCGGACAAAGTCTGGCATCCCGCCATCGCGCGTGTGGAAGGCGGGCAGATCATCGTCACGTCTCCAGAGGTCCCGCAGCCCGTCGCGGCGCGCTACGCATGGGCGGAGGTGCCGGCCGTCACGTTGTGGAATGGAGCCGGGCTCCCGGCATCTCCTTTTCGCACGGACGACTGGCCGCTGATCGCAGCTGAGAACCCACGGGCTAAAGGCGCGTCCCGCGCCCGGAAGTAGCCGCGCGTCAGACACGCGACGCATTGCGCCGCAACATACGGCTGTCTTTGGCCAAAGATCAGGGAGCAAACCTGCCAGCCCTTGGCATGGTGGGCGCGTTACCTCTCACATGCCACCATCACTCAACACCACGTCACTCGGCTCCATCAATGCGGACGGCTCCAAACGGACGCTGCATCCGGCCGATGTGTCGGGTCCGTTCACAAGGTGGCGCCGGGTGGTCGCAGCGATCCTGCTGACCATTTACGTGGCCCTGCCCTGGATCCCGGTGAATGGCTACCCCGCCGTGTTCCTGGATGTGCTCAATCGCCGCTTCCACTTCTTCGGCCTCACGCTCGCCACGCAGGATCTGTGGGTTTTCTTCTTTCTCATCACCGGACTCGGGTTCTCGCTCTTCTATGTCACCTCCCTGCTGGGCCGCATCTGGTGCGGATGGACCTGCCCCTACACCGTGTTTCTGGAGCACGTGTTTCGCCGCGTGGAGCGGCTCGTGGACGGAGATGCCGCTGCGCGCCGGCAGCTGGATCGCGCGCCGTGGACACGGGTGAAAATCACGAAACGCGTGATCAAGCACACCCTTTACCTGCTGCTCGCAGCGCTCATCACCCACATCTTCCTCTCCTACTTCGTCTCGCTCAAAGGCTTGTATGAAATGATGCACCAGTCGCCGCTGCATCATGCCACCGCATTCGGCGTGGTGGTGTTCCTCACGGTGGTGCTCTACTTCTGCTTCAGCTGGTTCCGCGAGCAGTTCTGCGTCATCATGTGCCCTTACGGACGCATGCAGTCCGCGCTGACCGATGACAACACGGTCGTCATCGGCTACGACAAGAAGCGAGGCGAACCCCGCGGGCGTGCCAGCGATCCGAACGCGGGCGATTGCGTCAACTGCAACCGCTGCGTGCAGGTCTGCCCCACTGGCATCGACATCCGCAACGGCATGCAGCTGGAGTGCATCGGCTGCGCGGCATGCGTCGATGCGTGCAACGAGATCATGCACAAAGTCGGGCGGCGCCCAGGGCTCGTGCGCTATGATTCGCTGATCGGGCTCGGCGGCGGGCACACGCACTTCATCCGCCCGCGCACCATCTTCTACACCATCATCCTGCTGATCGGACTGTCCGCCGCATTCTACAATGTCACCCGCATCGAGCCTCTCCGGGCCAATGCCATGCGCATGGCAGGCCAGCCCTATTATGTGGCGGACGGCAACGTGCGGAACCAGTTCATGGTGCGCGTGATCAACAAACGCAACCAGCCGGCCAGCTACACCATGCGCCTCGAAGGCGACGTGCCGTCCGACGTCAAAATCAACGGCACGGAGAATGCCTTTACGCTGCCGGCGCTTGGCGAAGAGCTGAAGCCGCTCATGCTCACCATGCCGCTCACGGCATTTACCAAGCCGTTCAAGTTTCAAGTGCGCGTGCTCGAACAGGGCAGCACGCACACCACCACCACGATGCCCATCGAGTTCGCGGGTCCCGACCCACGGCTCAGCAACAAAGACTACCTGGATGCCAGCCAATACCTCCAAAAATGACGGCTGCCGCTGCGACAGCAATTGCGGCTGCTGCCTGAAAAAGAAGCAAAAAAGCGCCGCTCCCGGCATCATCGGCAAAAGACCGTGGCTCCTGGTGATCGTGGCGTTCATGATCCTCTTCGCCGCGTGGGGCACCATGTTCGCCATCGCGCTGACGCACCAGCCGGAGCCGATTAACATCGAACGGCAGCCAATTCCCTGATTCCATCGAATCGAAGCATGCCAGCGATCGACACTACCGCCGCAGCCTTCATCGCCGGCACCGTGACCAGCCTGCACTGCCTCGGCATGTGCGGGCCTCTAGCCTGCTCTTGGGCAGTGGCGCGTGGTTCGAACACTGCCTTCTATCGTGACACCGCCCTCTATCATGGGCTGCGGCTCACCAGCTACGCGCTGGTTGGCGCACTGGCCGGAGCGCTGGGCACGCAACCGCTCAAATGGTTCCAACACGGCAGCGGCGTCGTGCTGCCCTGGCTGCTCGTCATCGCCTTCGTGATCGTGGGGCTCGGCCTGGAAGCGTGGCTGCCAAAGCCCGCGATCCTCGCACGCCCCATGGCCGCCATCCGCCTGCGCGCCATGAGGCTGGGCAGCGCAGCACGCGCGGGATTGCTCGGCCTCGCGACGCCCCTGCTGCCGTGCGGCCCTTTGTATCTCATGTTCGGACTCGCGCTGGCAAACGGCTCCGCTGCTCGCGGCGCGGAGTTCAGCGCCGCATTCGGGCTCGGCACACTGCCGCTGCTGGCGATCGGCCAGGCGCAATTGCACCGCATCCGCATCCGGCTTTCCCCCACTGCCCTGCGCCGGATGCAACGCGGCATGGCACTGATCGCGGCATGCGTCCTGGCATGGCGTCTGCGCGGCACGCTGGGTTTTGGTGAAGTCGAGCAGGGCTGCTGCTGTCACAGTTCCTGAGGGTGGAATGGAAAGTTCTCCCCTGCCCCGGCAGTATCCGGCGCATGAGCACACTGCCCGCGCGTCATGCCGCCATCCTCCTCGCCCTCAGCATCAGCGCCACGCTGCGCGCCGAACGGCTGCCGCGCGATGAATTGCTGAAGTATCACAGCGACTCCGGCGGCATCGCGACCGCCAGCAAGCCCCAGGAATGGGAGGCACGGCGCGCGGAAATCCTGCGTGGCATGCAGCAGGTCATGGGCCCCCTGCCCGGTGAATCGAAGCGTTGCGCGCTCGATCTCAAAGTCGAAGAAGAAGCCGACTGCGGCGGCTACATCCGCCGCCTCATCACCTACGCCGCCGAGCCGGGCGGCCGCGTGCCCGCCTATCTTTGCATACCGAAGAGCGCGACCGCCGCACAGCCGGCGCCTGCCGTGCTCTGCCTGCATCCCACCGACAACACCATCGGGCACAAAGTCGTCGTCGGACTCGGCGGCAAAGCGCACCGCCAATACGCCGCCGAACTCGCTGAACGGGGTTATGTCACGCTCTCGCCGAGCTACGTTCAACTCGCGAACTACCAGCCTGATCTCAAATCACTTGGCTACGAGAGCGGCACCATGAAGGCGATCTGGGACAACATCCGCGGACTCGATCTGCTCGATTCGCTTCCCGAAGCAGACAAGTCACGCGGCTACGCGGCCATCGGACACTCCCTGGGCGGGCACAACAGCATCTACACCGCAGTGTTCGATCAACGCATCAAAGTCATCGTCTCCAGCTGCGGCTTTGATTCCTTCACCGACTACTACAACGGCAACATCACTGGCTGGACGCAGGACCGCTACATGCCGAAGATGAAAGACTACCTGGGTCACCCGCAGGATGTTCCCTTCGACTTCTACGAACTGATAGCCGCACTGGCCCCGCGCACGGTGTTCGTGAATGCACCGCTGCGAGATGCCAATTTCAAACACGACAGCGTGGACCGCATTGCCGCGGCGTCCGAACCCGTGCGAAGACTGCTCGGCGGCAGCTTGAAAGTCGTGCACCCGGACACGGAGCATGATTTCAGTGACGACGCGCGCTTTGCAGCCTACGCCGAAATCGATGCCGTGCTGCGCGGACGCTGATGAGGTTCACCTGGCAGGCGTCTCCTTGCGAGTCATCTTGCTCACAATCCTCTGCTCGAAGCCGAGCAACTGTCCCGGAGCCATCATCTTGATGTCCGTCTTGTAGTCTGAGAGCGACACCATCCGGCGCTCCAGATCAAAGAAGAGCGTGCCAGACATCGTCGAATCGCTCGTGATCTCCATCAGCGCCACCGGCTTGCCCGGACGCGGCGCGGTATTGCCAAACGTGCCCTCAAACGTCACGCGGGCATGCTTCCGGCCCTCACGCACCTCCACACCTTCCAGCTTTCCATTCATCTGAACGCGCACCTCGCCAGCCTGCGGGAAAACCATGGTCTCATCGGCAGTCCATGAGTCGCCGGGGCTCACCGGCACGGCGGGCAGGCCGACTTCCATCGATTTGCGGAACAGCATGGCCACATCGCGGGACTGGGCCAGCGCGATCAGCCCCATCTTTTCACCCGGCCCCGTGGCCATCTCAGCGAGATCGCGAATGTCCAGGAACCGGTCTCGATCATCATAAACCATCGTGAAGCTCTTTCCCACGGCTGTTCCCAGCACCTGCCGGAGATCCTCGTCATCCTGGCCGGGTTTTGAATCGGAGGAGTCGTAGGTCCGGGTTTTGCCATTCGCGGTGACCTCGCCGCGAACGCTTGCGAACCGCGCCCTGACCAGCGTCTCCGCAGGATCAGCCTTTTTCTCCACCTTCATTTCCGTTGTCTGCAGGACATGCATCATGCCCGCTGCACCGGAGCCATCCGGCTTCTTCCCGGTGGTGTCAGTGGTCACTTCCAAAATATAGGTCTGACCCGGCTCCCAGTGCAGGCGCAGAGAAAGCTCTTCCGCCTCCGCACGCGGCATGAAAACGAACTGGCAGAGAGCGATGGAGAGGACGGCGGCACGGAGCATGGCGGGCGCGAGTATGAGCGGTGCCCGGCACATTGCAAAGACAGAGGCCGCAGTCCGGGAAGGAGCGTGGCAACAGACGCACAAACAAAGTCCAAACAAAACTTGGCACACATCCCGCTTTTCGATAGTAACTGAGCGGAAAACGCAAATTCTCACGTCTTGCCGAAGGGCTTGGCGATGAGACGTTGCAATCCGCCGAATCACATCAACCATTGCGAACCCAACCCATGAAAAAAATTGAAGCCATCATCAAGCCCTTCAAGCTCGAAGACGTCAAAGAAGCCCTCACCAGCGCTGGCGTGGAAGGCATGACCGTCATCGAAGTCAAAGGTTTCGGCCGCCAGAAGGGCCACACGGAAATTTATCGAGGCAGCGAATACACCGTGGACTTTCTCCCCAAAGTGAAGCTGGAAGTCGTGGTGGCTGATGACCGTGCCGACGAAGTGGTGGACGCGATTTGCAAGGCTGCCAACACCGGCAAAATCGGCGACGGCAAGGTTTTCGTCAGCGACGTGCTGGAGGCCGTCCGCATCCGCACCGGAGACCGTGGCAACGCAGCCGTCACCGCCGCGAATTGATCTCTTTCGATATTCTGCAAACCAATCCGCAGACGCGATGGCCTCAAGCCGTCGCGTTTGTTTTTGTGGAGCGCTGGTGGTTCTCCTGCGCAATCCGGCGCGCATCCCCCAGCACGAACGGACAAGCCTCAGCGCACAAGAGCGGGAGATTGCCAGCGGATGTCGCTGCCGTTGCCTTCGCGGCAGCATCACCCGCCAGCGGCAGACCAGGCGCGATTTCCCACTCGATCCTTCGCAGGCACTTCGCCTTTGTATCGCAGCAGCGGGCCACCATCTCCTGCGCCTGATCATCCGTGATCCGGCTGGCAAAGCGATACATGCCCGTCTGTCTTCCCAGATGCTCCCGCAAAGACGTCACTCGCAAGCTGCCCGCCTCCCGCTCCATGGCCATTCCCAGCGCGGCAGGATACAATGCATCCAGTGCTAGATGCAATTCGGCCAGAGACTTCAGGCTCAAACGCCAGCCCGAACGCAGCGTGGGTGCTGACTTCAGCGGACGAAACGCGCCAGCCGCATCGGTGTTCGCGATCGCCCGCGCCGTCGTCCACTCCGTGCTGGTTTCGCATGCGTCCAGCCCGGCTTCGTCCCGGGCATGGAACACGTCGAAACCATCCCGCACTCGTCTGACCATGATCTCACCCATGCGTAGTTCGCCAGCTTCCAGCTTCGTGGCAAGCCACGGTTGGAGGCGAGGCTGACACGGTGCCGCCGCATCACTGGAATCCCGATGCGCTCGATCGAAGTCCGCGATTTGATCCAGCACCACGTCCGCCATGTGCGATTCCGTGCCGATCGCGCTGCTGTAGTAGAGACACCTGCCGCGAAGCCGGTGGGGATTCTGGCGGAATACATTGCGCTGGCTCGCCGCCTCTCCGGGTTCCGATTCGATGCCCAGCAGCACCGGAATATCCTGAAAACTATGCAGGCCGTCCGCGATAAAAAACGGCACGACGACGACATGAGCGCTGGACGTCAGCTTGTGCCAGTCAGCGACCAGTGGCGCCTCCTCCATGTAGGCGTCGAGCACTTCCGCAAAACCGTGTCCGCCCGTGCGGATGAGTTCGACCTGGTGCTCGATTACCTTTCTGCTGTTCTCATTTAGACTGGTGCCATGACCGACGATGATGAGACTGATCTTCTCGCGCGGCACGCCCGGCGCCACTTCGTCCGCGCGCTGCAGCAGCAGGCGCGTCATGTTCGCATGCACGCCGACGGGTGCGCAGTAGTAGAGCTTCTTGTCGCGGTATTGGCTCACCGGCCCTGAGACGCACAGTTCACGCGGCAGCACCTCCTGACAGAAGTAGCCTTCGCTGATGAAGTTCGGGACGAGATACACCTCCCGCGAATCCAGCATGGAATAAACCTCTCGCATGGAGGGTTCCTCCTTCCAGAACGCACATACGACCTCGGCAAACAGACCCCTGCGCCGGATCTCATCCGCGTGCTGAAACGTCGGCGCGCTGGAGTCAGGGTTCAGCGTGGAGCCGTGGCCGATGAGGACCAGAGCAGCGTGAGGTTTGGGCAGGATCGAAGGCACGTTTCAGCTACGTGCAGCGATGCGAGATGGCAACAAAGCTTGTGCGTTATGGCCGCAGTTCTCCCGCCACACTCATGATTGCAGCATGCTCTCCACCCAGCGCACGACTTCGACGCCTGCGGGGCCCAGGCGATGCTCGTGAAACTCCGACGCCACGTCGCTGGCCTCAAGATTGAACTCAATACAATGCGCACCGCAGCCGGCCGCCGTGCGCACGAAACCCGCTGCCGGATACACTTTGCCGGAAGTGCCGATGGCCACAAATGTCCGTGCCCGCTCCAGCGCGTGGAAAATCTCCTCCATGCGATATGGCATCTCACCAAACCAGACGATGTCGGGCCGCAACGATCCCTTTCGCTGACAGCGCGGACACGCCAGATCAGGCGTGATATCGTCATGCCAGGCGTGCCGTGAGCGGCAGCTCGTGCAGAGAATTTTCAAAAGCTCGCCGTGCATGTGAATCACCTTCGGACTTCCGCCACGCTCGTGGAGATCATCGACGTTTTGTGTAATCAGCGTCACATTGCCGCGCGTCCATTCGCGCTGGAGCCGTGCGATCGCGAGGTGCGCGGGATTTGGCTGCACGGTTCTCAACGCCGCACGCCTGAGGTTGTAGAACCTCTGCACCAGTGCCGGATCACGCGCGAACCCTTCCGGCGATGCCACGTCCTCAATGCGATGCCCTTCCCAGAGCCCTCCCGCGCCGCGAAAGGTCGCAACCCCCGACTCCGCGGACACGCCTGCTCCGGTGAGGATGACGATGTGATCGCCGCTGCTCATTTCTTCTTTTTCTTCGATGCAGGTTTCACCGGTTCGACCGGCTGCGCCGCACGGGCTTTCACCGCAAACGTGCCGGTGGCCAAACGCAGATAGGATTCGCCGCTGCTGGTGAGCGAAGCCTTCGGCGTGCTGCCCGCCAGCAGCCCGCGCGTCAGCGAATACTGGGGGATGGACGAAGCCTCGGCCCATTCCAGCACGAAGCCAGGCGCAGGCTCATCGCACGGCTCGATTTTGACCGGCAGTCCCCACGCGGTGAAGGTGGTCTTCCACGATCGTGGATGCTCTTTCGGCACAGGCACCGGGCACAGCCATGGGTAGTGCTGCAGCAGCTCCATCTCAGCGTCGCCGCGCACACGAATTCTGAAATGCGGTGGTGATGATTTCACCATCGCAGCCACGGAGGCGCCTGGCTCACGTGTTTTCGTCTTCAGCACTTCTGCCAGATTCATCCCAACGAGGTTCAATCCATTCCACATGCCGTGAAAATTGAGCGACGCCGTCACATCATCGTGCCACGCCGCAAACCGGCTGCTGAGAAACAAGCACAGCTCGACATGCACATGCGCGCGCCGGCAATCGATCCCGTCACCCGTGTGCCCCATGAGCGCGATCGGCGTGCCGGCATTCACTTTGTCACCCACTTTACAATCGATCCGCGCCAGATGGGCGTAGAGCGAACAGAATGGCCCTTCCCCCCACTCATGCCGGATGACAACGTAGCGCCCGTAGTTGCTGGCGGAGGGCTTGTCCGCGCAGTGCACCACCTCGCCTGCCGCGATGGCGTGGATGATGTCCGCCGGCTCACCCCGGGCATCCCGGACCATGGGTTTGATGTCCAGTCCTTCGTGAAAGCGCGTGAAGATGTGTTCGCCGCTCTTCAGCGTGGCAGGATTGCGCACAAAGCCAAACTGCCCCCCTTCCCACACCTGCGTGACCTTGCCGTTTTCATTGCGGTCAACGAACTGGTAAAAGTCCTGCGGCAGACCATCGAGCAACGCGTGATTGTCGGTCGGCATCACGAACAGAGGTTGATCCGTCGCAGTGGAGGCAGGCTCCGCCGCGTGCAGCGCAGACACACTCGAAAAGGCAGTCAGCGCGACGGTGGCGAGTGTTCGCAGTCCGGCTCTCATCCTCATCAGCGGGGCGGAATCGCGGGCAGGGGCTGATCCTGCCGATTGCCACCGACGGGCACGCGCGGGTTCGAGCCGATGGGAGGCAGGCCATTGCCTTGAGGCGCGGCTGGCAGCGGCGCAGGAGCTTGAGGGGCAGCCGGGGCCTGAATCGCACCGGGAGCACCTGCCTCGCGATCGCGGGCTTCCCTGGCTTCCTTGCGCGCGGCAGCATCTGCTTCCTCTTTGGCGCGGCGCTTCTCGCCTCTCGTGGTCGGCAACATCTCCTGACCGCCTGACATGGACTTGAGTTTGCTGATCGGCGGGAATCGTTTTTTGAAATCTTCCACCACTTCATCGGGCAGCCCCTCCCAGATGGTGAAGATGCCATCCGTCACCGGCCGGTCCACCGTCACGTAGTCCACCGGATGACCGCCGACCATGGTCAGCAGCACTTCGCCCGGACGCGTGCGAGTCGCCATGTGCAAAGCCTCCGCACCGCGGAAATCCAGCTTCAGCGAGATGCCATTCCCGTTGCCGTTCGATGCAGGGAACACATGCACGGCAGCCACATTCTGACTGGAGAACTCGGGCACCAGATTGAACACCATCGGCTTCGCCTTGCCTGGTATCGGCATGCGGAAGATGCTCCGCGGCGAGTCCATGTCCGTCCCCTGGGCATGCACCGTGATGGGAAACTTTTCCTTCTTCCGCCACTCATTGAAATCAAAATTCTTGCATGCCGTGAGGCAGCAGGAAAGCAGCAGAGCTGACGCTAACGAACGCGAAATCATAGGGGCCCATGAAATCAGATCGGAGCCGTGAAGAAAAGCGGAAACACTGCACGGTGCGAAAGCCGTGCTCCGTTCACTGGGTGCCTGTTTCATCATCGCATCTGACATCCCATGAATCGCCGGACTTTCCTCGCAGCAGCCACCGCCACCGCCACCGCCACAACGATCACCCGAGGCTCCGCCGCCGCATCCACCGCAAAGCGGCGCGTGGCCATCATCGGACACACCGGGCGTGGCAACTACGGCCACGGCATCGACACCATGTGGCTCTCCGTCCCCGAGACCGAAATCGTAGCCATCGCCGACGCCGATGAAAAGGGCCTGAAGGCTGAACTCGCCAAACTGAAAATCGGGAAGGGCTTCAGCGATTACCGCGCGATGCTCGCTGAAACGAAGCCGGAGATCGTCGCCATCTGCCCGCGCCATCTCGATCAACATCGCGACATGGCCATCGCCGCGATCAAAGCAGGCGCAAAAGGCATTTACATGGAGAAGCCCTTCTGCCGCACGCTGATCGAAGCGGATGAAATTGTCGCCGCATGCCAGCAGCACGGCGCAAAGCTCGCCATCGCGCACCGCAATCGTTACCACCCGGTGATGCCCGTGGTGAAGCAGCTCGTTGCGGACGGAGCCATCGGTCGCCTGCTCGAATTTCGCGCCCGAGGCAAAGAAGACACCCGCGGCGGCTCATTGGACCTCTGGGTTCTCGGCTGCCACCTGTTCAATCTGATCAGCTATTTCGGCGGCGACGCCAAAGCCTGCACAGCCTCCGTGCTTCAGGATGGCAAGCCCATGACCAAGGCGGATCTCAAAGAAGGCGATGAAGGCACCGGCCCGCTCGCGGGCAATGAGGTGCACGCGCGCTTCGAGCTGGCATCCGGCGTGCCCGCCTTCTTCGACAGCGTGCACAATGCGGGCGTAAAAAGCGCTGGCTTCGGCGTGCAGCTCATCGGCACGCAGGGCATCATCGATCTGCGCACGGATGAGGAACCCGCCGCGCACCTGCTCAAAGGCAGCCCCTTCCATCCGACGAACGAAGCGCGGCCGTGGATCCCCATCACCAGCGCGGGTATCGACAAACCCGAGCCCACGCCTGACATCAAAACGCAAGTCATGGGCGGCGTCCTGGAAGCACGCGATCTGATCGCAGCCATCGATGAGAACCGCCAGCCGCTCTGCAGTGTGCTCGATGCCCGTGCCACCGTCGAAATGATCATGTCTGTATTTGAATCCCATCGCCTGGGCGGTGCGCGGGTGACCTTGCCGCTTGCCTCCCGCGAGCACCCGCTGACCCGGATGCCGTAGCTTGCGCTTGTTGCTTGTGGCGAGCGACCCAAGCGTTCGTCCTCCCCCGTCCGGGTCCTGCCAATTCACCCTGATCTTTAATTGAACACGGGCAAAGCATGACTCTCCTCCGCGGATGATCGAAGCTTCCGAACCCCTGCCAGACGAGGTCGAACTTCTGCGCTTCCGCGATGGCGATGGCGTGAGCGACTGCTGTGAGGTGCTGAAGCAAGGCGGGGTGGCCTACCGTCTCGCCACCGATGCGCCCGCCTTCGACTACGCAGCGATCGGCGGAGGAACGAAGGGCACGGTGATTGTCATGGTGCAGGCTGCCGACGAAGTGAAGGCGCGCACCACTTTGCTCGATGACGCACGCAAGATCATCCAGGAGCACGGACTGCCCGAAGACTATCACCTGCGCGAGTTCGATGATTCGGAGTTGAAACTCATCATCGCCAAGCCAGCCGAATGGGCGGCGTTCGATGTCGCCGCAGCGGAGTCTCTGCTGCACCAGCGCGGCAGCCCCTTCACACCGCCAAGTTACGAGCTTACGGAGGCCGACATTGAAGAGCGTCAGGAGAAGGTGCGTGAACTGAGATTCGCGCACCTATTGCTGGTCGCCTTGCTGCTGATTTTCGTTGTTCGAATCGCGTGGCTCGTCTTTGCGGAGCCTCACGCCGGCCCCGTCCCGAACAGCAGGCCGCCATCGTCCTCAGGCAAACGGTAGCGGCACCTCACGTCAGAAAGACTGCCCCACCGACCCATCCAACTGCAACGGCGAGCAGAAGTCACCTTGCTAATGTCCTCCCGCGAGCACCCGGTGACGATGTCGTGATCGGATCGTAGCTCCAGATGATGTCATAGCTGGGGGCGTAAGGCGGTCCGGAAGAACGAAGCCAGAGGTGCTCATCGTTGGCCGCAAGGCCTCCATCATCGATTTCATCCGGGCCGATGCTCCACAGCTTGTATCGGTCAGAGGAACGCTCATACCTCATCGGCTTCTGGTCGAACAAGTCCGCTGGCACCCGTGCGCAATACTCCGGCACCAGTTGCTCCAAGCTTGATGGGTAACTGTGATGGCGGGCATAATACAGTTCCAAAGCACAGGCGATGCGAGCCTGGCGGAGCTGAGTTTCAGCGAGCAGCACCTGTTCAAGCCAGTCGGGACCAAATTCTCCGAGATAATGCTCCACCGCCACGTCCTCTATCCAATGGAAACCATCTTTCGTGGTGTCGCCGACCAAACGCTTGTAGCCTGCCCAAGTGCCGGCCAATCCATCGGCTGTCGTTGGAACCACCAAATAGTCGATCACGGTTTCAACCTTTTTGGCTCTCAAATCCTTGATTGAGGCATCTCGGTTCAGCGCAATCGACCCCACAGCTGCTAATCGGTCGATAATCGTAGCGAGCGGATCCGACATGCTCGGCAACGTGCTCGTGAGTGAGGCACGACTAAATAGATACCTAGGAGGCCAGCGTTCGCTCAGCATTGCAGCCTGGGCTCTGATGGCTTCGAGAGTCATCCGCTCGAAGTCAAAACGATCTAACGCAATTGCCAGCTCCTTCACTTGAGCCGGATTTGGTCGATCATAAAGAGCCGACCAAGCACAGGCCGCGGCGCAAGAAACACGACGCGGCATGTGGTGGCACGCTTCAAAGCCAGGAGCGCCCAGTATGGCCTCTGACAATCGAAGCATGGATTTGGTATCTTTAATCGCCATCTCATAATCCCTGGCACCTACGGCAGCCTGTGCGCGAACCAGCAATAGCCCCTCCACCGCCTGGAGTTCCCGAATACGCCAATGCTCCGTGCCCAAGGGGTCATTTTCATCCCACTGAGCGGGATCCAGGGTGGACTGGATCACGGCGAAAGGCCGGTCATTGCCCGCTGCAATCTCGGCCAGAAGCGGCGCCCGCCCCTGCAAAGCAGCCAGAAGGTCGCGCGGCGGGTCTCCCGTGTCCTGCAACCCAAGGAGACTTCTAAATTGTCGGCAGGCGGCTGCGACTGCACGCAAATCTGGACGCCTGCCCACTCGTGAATCATCTCTAAAGCGGAAGTAAGCAGTGTTCGCCTCGTATGAATAATCAGACCACAAAGGGTCGAGGTCTCGCAATCGTTTGCGGCACCTCTCCGTTTCTGCATCTTCAGAGCCCGATTCGCTGGTCACCGCGAGACACTTGAGCGCGGGCGTGCCAAAAAAGTTTCGATCATCCGGGATGGGTTTGGGCATGTAGTCGGCGAGTCGCAGGCTGCAATGGGCAGCCGCCGCCTTCTTTTCGATCGCCGTCCATGCGCTGTTCGCCAGGAGCCCACGAACGATGTGGAGTGCCACCACAAACAGACAGGGCACACCAATCGCCAGCATCCAGATCGTGAGTCTGCGGCGATGCTGGTTTTGCGGCACGAATGTGGGTTCCTCCGGCATGTCTGGACGAGCTATCAAACCAAAGATGGGCCGCGAACGTCAACCCCAGAGGTGATTTCGCGCCAGACGATAATCGCTCCTGCAGACACCTGGTGCCTCGTCAGTCATGCGCCGCCATCACACAAAACCCGAAAGCACCTGCGGGCCGCCGCGTTTTTGCTCGCACCATGAAGATCGTGCTCCCGCTATTTCTGTCCGTCGCCCTTGCTGCGCAACTCGCAGCGAAACCCAACGTGCTGGTGATCCTCGCCGATGACCTCGGCTGGGGCGAGCTGTCCTGCCAGGGAGTAACCAAGGAGATTCCGACACCCCATATCGACAGCATTGCAGCCAGCGGCGTGCGCTTCACCAGCGGCTATGTCAGCGGGCCGTATTGCAGCCCCACGCGCGCAGGCTTCATGACCGCACGCTACCAGCAACGCTTCGGCCACGAGTTCAATCCTGGCCCCGCCGAGCAAGCCGTGGAGAACTTTGGCCTCTCCCTCAAAGAGACCACGATCGGCGACCGCATGAAAGCAGCGGGCTACACCACGGCGTGGATCGGCAAATCGCACCTGGGCTACAAGCCGGACTTTCATCCGCTCAAACGCGGCTTCGATTACTACTACGGCTTCCTCGGCGGCGCGCACAGCTACCTCGACGCGCAGGAGGACAAAGCCAATCCCATCTTCAAAGGCACCGAGGTGGTGCCATCCATCACTTACACGACGGACGACTTCACGCGCGAAGCGGTTGGGTTCATCGATCGGAACAAGGAGAAGCCCTGGTTCGTCTATCTGCCCTACAATGCGGTGCACGGCCCGCTGCAAGCCACAGACAAATACCTGTCACGTTTTCCAAACATCTCCGATAAGCGCAGGCAGACTTTCGCCGCCATGCTCTCCGCCCAGGACGATGGCGTCGGTGCCGTGCTCGCAAAAATTCGCGAACTGGGGCAGGAGGAAAACACGCTGATTATCTACTTCAGCGACAATGGCGGCCCGACGCCCAGCACCACCAGCGGCAATGGCCCGCTGCGCGGCTTCAAAGCACAGACCTGGGAGGGCGGCATCCGCGTGCCGTTTATGATGCAGTGGAAGGGACGCATTCCCGCCGGGCAGGTCGATGACCGGCCCGTGATTCAGCTCGATATCCAGCCCACCGCACTCGCCGCCGCAGGTGTCGCCGTCGATCCGGCGTGGAAGCTGGATGGTGTGAACCTGCTGCCTTTCGTCACCGGCGAAAACAAGGGCATGCCGCACGAGACTTTGTTCTGGCGCTTCGGCCAGCAAATCGCGCTCCGGCACGGCAGCTGGAAGCTGGTGAAAGGCGCGGGCATGGATGCCGTGGGCGCGCGATCCGGCAAGGCCAGCACCGATGGCGCGGAGCTGTATGATCTGCAGAGCGACATCGGCGAGAAGAACAATCTGGCGGCGAAGTCGCCCGAGAAACTCAAGGATCTGAGCGATCTGTGGAATGCCATCAATGCGGAGATGATCGATCCCGCATGGGGACCCGTGGATCGCAAAGGCGCGGGCGGGAAAAAGAAGGGCAAAGGCAAGAAGAAGGAATAGGCCAGCCCGCCCAAGTATTCCGTCAACTGATCAGCAGCAGTCTCGGCGGATCACCCGGCCGCGTATCCGGCGCGCGGTGAATGCACGGCGGCACGGGGCACCCTGGATGCTCGGTGGCGATGCGCCAGAGATTGCCCGTGCCGAACGGGAATGGCTTCGCGCCTGACACAGGGACATAGTGCAGATCAAAACAGTTCTCGTGGAGATACTCGATGAACCCCGCATCATCGCTGCCACCGTAAATTTCCAGCAGCGCCGCACGTGTCTCGGGCACATCCACCCGCCGCAGCGCTTCTTCATTGCGCAGACCTTCACTGCACGGACCGATATAGGTGCACAGCCACGTGTCGGCCTCGGCAGTCGCACTGTCCGCGTGGAAAGAACCGACATCGGTGCGCACGGGACCCGGGACTGCATCGCGGAGGAAGCCATTGATGTGATCGAGCAGCGGCTCCAGCTCCAGCTCGCGCAGTCTGAGCAAATCACCGAGCATTACATCGATTGCCGCACGGCCCGCTTCGCTTACGACGAGCGACTCCAAGTCCTCGTCTTCCAGTGTGACAATGCCTTCGCGCACGGGCAGCTGCGCGATCACTTCCGCAAAGTCTCCTGGCAGCGTCCGCCTCCAGCACAGGGCATTGATGCCATTCTCGAAACGCGCGGCGACCAACTCTTCGAAGCTGCTCACATAGCGTATGCGAGGATAATCGGCGGGCGCATCGGTCAGTGACATGTCACGCGCAGCTTCACTTGTAGTCCGCACCCGTCAAACTTCGCAGCACGGACTGCTGCCACTCTCGCATCTGCTTTTCCAGGGTTTCCGCCTCGGCTTTGTGGGAGTCAATGAGGTTGACCTCCTCCTTGGAGTCGGTTCCCAGATCAAAGAGTTCCGAGCTGCTGCGTTTGCCGCCACGATCGATCACCAGTTTGTAATGCGCACCGATGACGGCGAGCTGGCCATTGTAGTCATCCTCCGTGATGGAGGGGTGACGCAGATTCTTGAAGTTGCGTGTATCGCCACCGCCGGACTTTTTCACCAGCGGTGTGGTGCCGGCCTGCAGAGCAGGCTCGATATACGG
>WBZU01001717.1_pt1 | contig 16015 bp, 15 predicted proteins | sample 5204311 | NCBI WGS metagenome assembly WBZU01 (sample SAMN12344359, study PRJNA552823) | activated sludge metagenome | biome: Activated sludge suspended growth; feature: Nitrification reactor; material: Wastewater; isolation source: activated sludge from nitrification reactor of wastewater...
GCCATTGGGCAAGAAGGCGAGAATGACAACAGCACCGGGATGAACTATGTACTCCCGTATTGATTCTTTCCCATTCGGCAGCAGCACGACATCCTTGCAAACATTGAGTAGGGCTCCTTTGAAAATACTCTCGCTGGAGATTTCGGATTCGATCAAGTGTGTATCGTGCAACATGGATATTTCCCACAAAACAAAACGCCCCGACTTGCGGGGCGTTAATAAATTGCTTCAGACAAACATCAGAGCGAGCGTAACAGTGCGTAAGCGCAGAGCGACATGATCACCTGCGGGAAGATACCAAGCAGGGCCACGGCGAGGCCGTTTGCAGAAATCAGAATACGCATATCGAGCGGCGCAGCAAGTGGTGTATCGTCAGCCGGTGCATCGAAATACATGATCTTGACGACACGCAGGTAGTAGAAGGCGCCGATCAGCGAGAACAACACCGCGACAATGGCCAGCCACATGTAACCAGCAGCAACCACCGCCTGCAACACGGAGAACTTGGCGAAGAAGCCGATGAAGAACGGTACCCCAGCCATCGAGAACATCAGCATCAGCATGATGCCGGCGAACCACGGGCTACGTTTGTTCAACCCCTTGAAATCATCAATTTCTTCAGCTTCGAATCCAGCCCGAGCCATCAGCAGGATCATGCCGAATGTGCCTGCACTCATGAGCACGTAGGCGATGACGTAGAACATCGAAGAACTGTACGCACTGAGCGCATAACGTGCGTCGCCACCGACCACGCCGGTGACAATACCGAGCAGCATGAAGCCCATGTGCGAGATGGCAGAATACGCCAACATGCGCTTGAGATTGGTCTGGGCGATCGCCGCCAGATTACCAATGGCCATGGACAGCACGGAGAGTATGATCAGCATCGCCTGCCAGTCAGCTGCCATCGTAATCAGTCCGTTGACCAGCAAACGCATGACGATGGCGAATGCGGCCAATTTCGGTGCAGAACCGATAAACAGGGTCACTGAAGTCGGCGCACCTTGATAGACGTCCGGAATCCACATATGGAAGGGCACGACGCCAAGCTTGAAGGCCAGACCGCCGACCAGAAATACCAGGCCGAAGACCAAAACGCTCTTGTTAACACCACCACCGTAAAGGCGCTCGGCGATGCCCGTGATTTCCAGCGTCCCGGTAGCCCCATAAATCATTGACATCCCGTAAAGCAGTAAACCGGAGGCCAAGGCGCCAAGGACGAAGTATTTCATCGCTGCTTCAGTTGAAACCACTGAATCACGATTCATCGCCACCATGGCGTACAGCGAGAGCGAGAGCAATTCGAGACCAATATAGATGGTCAGGAAATGGTTGGCGGAAATCATCACCATCATGCCCAGCGTCGCGAACAGGGCGAGAACGTAATATTCACCCTTGTTCATCGACTCTCGATCAATGACGTAACCCCTTGAATAGAACATCACGATCAAAACGGTCATGTACAGGAACAACTTCAGCAGGTCGGACATCAAGTCGTCGACGAACATATTGCTGAAGGTATAGGTGATTTCACCCGTACTGGTCGCAAATTGAATTGCAGCACAGCCAATCAGCGTGAGCTGTGTGAGCGTAAATGTGACAGTACGCCGATTATCCTTGACCAGTAGATCGATCATCAGGATAACGAGCGCCATCACCGCCAGAAAAATTTCCGGCGCTGCAGGCAGAAGATTGGGGACAACAAAATTGTCGAACATGTCGGCTACCGTTTATTGAATCTTGCTGATGGCGACATGACGCAACAGGTCATTGACCGAGGCGTGCATGACTTCCGTGAAAGGCTGCGGGTAGAGACCCATCCACAGGGTGGCAATGGCCAGTACGCCCAAAATGGCGAACTCACGCATATTGATGTCTGACAACTCTGCAACGTGGTGATTGGCGACATCGCCAAAGACCACCCGCTTGTACATCCAAAGCGTGTAGGCAGCGCCGATAACCATCGAGCTGGCAGCAGTAAATGCCACCCAGAAATTAAACTTCACGGCACCCAGAATAACCATAAATTCGCCGACGAACCCGGAGGTCGCAGGCAACCCAGCGTTTGCCATGGAGAACAACATGAAAAGGGCTGCAAATTTCGGCATGGTATTGACCACACCGCCGTAATCCGCGATTTGGCGACTATGTACTCTGTCGTACATCACGCCAATACAGAAGAACATGGCACCTGAAACGAAGCCGTGGGAAACCATCTGGACCAAGGCACCCTCGATACCCATGGCGCTGAACATAAAGAAGCCCAAGGTAACAAAACCCATGTGTGCGATCGATGAATAGGCAACCAGCTTCTTCATGTCCTCTTGGACCAGCGCAACAAAACCGATGTAAACCACAGCGATCAGCGAGAGGCCCAGAACAAGCCCGGACAGTTCATGTGAGGCATCAGGCAGGATTGGCAGGGAGAACCGAAGGAAACCATAGGCACCCAGCTTGAGGGCGATAGCAGCCAGAACGATGGAACCACCTGTAGGCGCTTCAACGTGCGCATCTGGCAACCAGGTATGCACTGGCCACATCGGGACCTTGACAGCAAAGGCAATCAGGAAGGCCAGGAAGAGCCAGATCTGCGATCCAAGCGGTATCGGCAATTTGTGCCACTCGAGAATCGAGAAGCTTCCGCCCGATTGAATGAACAGATACATCAATGCAAGGAGGAAAAGCAGAGAACCGAAAAGCGTATAGAGGAAGAACTTGAAGGCGGCGTAAACCCGCTTCGGACCACCCCAAACACCGATAATCAGATACAGGGGAATGAGTGAAGCTTCGAAAAAGACATAGAAGAGCACGCCATCAAGCGATGTGAAGATACCGTTCATCAAACCAGACATGATCAGGAAGGCTGCGTTGTACTGAGCAACCTTTGTCTGAATGACTTCCCAGCCGGCAGCAACGACGATGATGGTAATGAAGGCATTCAGGACCACAAATAGCATTGAAATACCATCCACGCCTAGATGGTAATTAATATTGAACCGTGGAATCCAAGTACTGAGTTCAACGAACTGCATGCCACCGTTGGCTATATCGAACCCCACCCAAAGCGGGAGCGTAATGAGGAAAGCCGCAACCGCTCCCGCCAGGGATAACATCCTGGCTAGCGGAGCATTCCGATCGCCGCCGGTGGTCAACACCACCAGACCAGCAAAAATCGGAATCCAGATTGCGAGAGATAGCAACGGGTAAGTCGACATGTTATTCCTTGCTTTTCTGCGAATTAGTCACGCTAGGCGCGGTTGATCCACAGGGTCATCAACACAAAAATGCCAATGATCATGGTGAAAGCGTAGTGATATACGTAACCGGTTTGGAAAAGGCGTGTTACTGAGGCGATCCATCCAACCATCTTGGCCGATCCATTGACAATGAGCCCGTCAATGATGGCGACGTCGCCACCACGCCAAAGCACCTTGCCAAGAAGTCGGGCACCACCGGCAAACACCATCTCGTTAAATTTATCGAAGTAGTATTTGTTTTCGAGCAAACTGTTGATGGCCGAGAAGCGACGCTGAATAGCCGCCGGAATGTCCGGACGCTTCATGTAGAAGAACCAGGACACCACTACACCGGACAAAGCCAGCAGGAACGGCAATGAAGTCAGGGAATGCACCCCCATGGCAACTGCACCATGAAACTCTTCTGCAAGATGCTCCATAGCAGGGTGCGCTTCAGCATTGATGAAGATGACCCCTTTGAAATAGTCGCCATAAAGCATGGGTTCTATGGCTATGAAACCAATGAACATCGATGGAATAGCCAGCAATACCAGCGGCAACGTTACCACCCAGGGGGTTTCGTGCGGCTTCTGACCAGGTGCAAGTCCATGATGGTGATCATGAGTGGCCTCCTCATCATCATGGTCGCCGTGATGGTCATGATGGTGTGCATCATGTGCCTTACCGAACCGCTCTTCGCCATGAAAAACGAGGAAGTACATGCGGAAAGAGTAGAACGCGGTAATAAACACACCCGCCAGCACTGCATAATAGGCAAATGCTGCACCTGGCTGTCCATGATGATAGGCAACTTGAGCAGCCTCAATAATGGAGTCCTTGGAGTAAAAGCCTGACAGGAAGGGCGTTCCAATCAGTGCAAGCGAACCAACAAGTGAGGTAATCCAAGTAATCGGCATGTACTTGCGTAGCCCGCCCATGTTGCGGATATCCTGATCATGGTGCATTCCGATAATCACAGAACCGGCACCAAGGAACAATAGCGCCTTGAAGAAGGCATGGGTCATCAGATGGAAGATGGCGACCGAATAGGCAGAGGCACCCAATGCAACTGTCATGTAGCCAAGTTGCGATAGCGTTGAGTAGGCAACCACGCGCTTGATATCGTTCTGGATGATGCCCAGGAAACCCATGAACAACGCAGTAATCGCACCAATAACGATGACGAAAGACAGTGCAGTCGTTGTAAGCTCGAACAGCGGGGACATCCGTGCAACCATGAATATACCGGCCGTCACCATCGTCGCAGCGTGAATCAGCGCCGAGATTGGAGTCGGGCCTTCCATCGAATCGGGCAGCCAAACATGCAACGGAACCTGAGCGGATTTACCCATCGCCCCGATAAACAAACAGATGCAGGTAACCGTCATTAGCGACCAGTCGGCAGCTCCCCATATGTTGATCATCGTCGACGCAAACTCTGGGGATTTCTCGAAGACTGTCTTGTAATCAAGGGTACCAAAATGAGCCAAAACCAAGCCGATGCCCAGGATGAAGCCGAAGTCACCAACACGATTCACCAAGAAGGCTTTCATGTTGGCAAATATTGCTGTCGGACGGGTGTACCAGAAGCCGATCAACAGATACGAAACCAGACCGACCGCTTCCCAACCAAAGAAGAGCTGCATGAAGTTGTTGCTCATCACCAGCATCAGCATGGAGAAGGTAAACAACGAGATGTAGCTGAAGAAGCGGTTGTAACCCGGATCTTCCTGCATGTAGCCAATGGTGTAAATATGAACCATCAGGGACACAAAGGTGACGACCAGCATCATCGTGGTAGTCAGCGTGTCGATCAGGAAACCAACTTCAAACTTGTAGTCACCACTGGTCAGCCAAGTATAGACCGCCCCGTTATAAGTGTGCCCGGCCTGGACATCCTTGAAAATAATGACCGAAGTGATGAAGGCGATGGCAACACCGGCGATGGTGGCGGTATGTGCCACCCAGCGCGGAATTACCCGACAGAACAAGCCGGCGATCATGGCACCAATTAGCGGCGCCATGGGAACGAGCAGGTAGAGTTTTTGCATTTCCATGTTTAACCCTTCAGGCTGCCCAGGTCATCCACATGGATGCTCTTGAGGTTACGGAACAGCACGATCAGAATGGCCAGACCGATGGCCGATTCAGCGGCGGCCACAGTCAGGATGAAGAAGACGAAAATCTGACCGGAGAGATCCTGAAGATAGTGGGAAAACGCCACGAAATTCATGTTGACCGCGAGCAGCATCAACTCGATGGCCATCAGCAGCACTAGCAGATTTTTCCTGTTCAGGAAGATGCCGACCACGCTGATCGCGAAAAGTATCGCGCCCAGAATCAGGAAGTGGGAGAGTGAGAGAGTTAGCATTGTTTCCCCGGGGTTCAGTCTTTTTCAACCGGCATCTGCAGGACGCGGACGCGATCCTTCGCCTTGACGAAGACCTGCTGGTTCGGGTTGGTATACTTGGACTTCTTCGGACCGCGATAAGTCAGCACGATCGCCGCGATCATGCCAACGAGCAGGATGAGAGACGCCAATTCGAACGGAAAGACATAGTCGGTGAACATCAAAGCACCGATACTCTTGGTGTTTGACACGCCCGCAGGTACCAACGCATCAGCAGCAGGAATCTGGAAGTATTTGCTACCAAGCACCAAGCTCATTTCCAGTGCCATCAGCAACCCAAGCAATGCGCCGAGCGGGAGATAACTCCAGAACCCTTGCCGAATGCGGTCCATATTGATGTCCAACATCATAACGACAAACAGGAATAAAACCATCACGGCGCCCACATAGACGAGGATGATCGCGATGGCCAGAAACTCAGCTTGCAACAACGCCCATATACCGCCACAAGTAAAAAAGGCAAGAATTAGGTGCAATGCCGCATGAACGGGATTGCGCGCGGTGATGACACGCAGACCCGCAAAGACCAGAATCGCAGACAAAAAATAGAAAACGGCGGTTTGAAAATCCATTGCTAGCACCTGTTATCGGTAAGAAGCGTCAAGTTCGCGATCCTTGGCGATCTGCGCCTCGTAACGGTCACCGTTGGCAAGCAACATCTGCTTGGTGTAATACAGATCACCGCGCTTTTCGCCGTGGTATTCGAAAACTCTCGTCTCGACGATTGCATCAACCGGGCAAGCTTCTTCGCAGAAACCACAGAAAATACACTTGGTAAGATCGATGTCATATCGAGTGGTGCGGCGCGATCCATCGTCACGTGGTTCGGCCTCGATCGTAATTGCGAGAGCAGGACACACAGCCTCGCAAAGTTTGCATGCAATACAGCGCTCTTCACCGTTAGGATAGCGACGCAGGGCGTGCAACCCCCGAAATCGGAAGCTTTGCGGTGTCTTTTCTTCCGGATATTGAACGGTGATCTTGCGAGCAAAGAAGTATTTACCCGTGACCGACATGCCCTTCAACAATTCCTTGAGGAAGAGGCTGTTGAAGATTTCCTTCATCGAACCCATTAGTCTCTCCTCACTTCCAGATATTCAGAGGCGACATCATCCAGACGCCGACGACAACCAGCCAGATCAGACAGATCGGCACGAATACTTTCCAGCCCAGACGCATCAACTGATCGTAGCGATAGCGGGGGAACGTCGCCCGGAACCACAGGAACAGAAAGAGAATTGCCGACATCTTGGCAAATAGCCAAAGGATGCCATCCGGCAGGAACCCAACAGGAGACAGCCAGCCGCCGAGGAACATGATCGAGGTCAATGCTGAAACCAGAATCATGTTGGCGTATTCCGCCAAGAAGAAGACCGCGAAGGCCATACCGGAGTATTCAACGTGGAAACCGGCAACGATTTCGGATTCGCCTTCAGCAACGTCGAATGGCGCACGGTTCGTTTCAGCCACTCCGGAAATTAGATAGACAAGGAACATCGGGAACAGCGGCAGCCAGTTCCAGGAGAGGAAACTCAAGCCCCAGCCGGCAAACACGCCTTTATCCTGAATATTGACGATCTCAACCAAATTCAGGCTGTTGGAAACCATCAGCACACAGATCAGCGAGAATCCCATGGAGATTTCGTAGGAAACCATCTGGGCCGCCGAGCGCATGGCACCAAGGAAAGCGTATTTGGAGTTGGAAGCCCAACCAGACAGGATAATCCCGTACACCCCCATCGAAGTGATGGCCATGATGTAGAGCAAACTGGCGTCAATATTCGCCAGAACCAGTGAGTCGGTAAAAGGCACCACCGCCCAAGCAGCTAGCGCTGGCGCAATGGCTAGCATCGGGGCTATAACGAAGATGCCCTTATTGGCCGTGCTCGGAACGATGATTTCCTTCATCAACAGCTTCAGGCCGTCAGCGATTGGCTGGATCAAGCCCCATGGCCCAACCCGGTTTGGGCCGATGCGAACCTGCATGTAGCCGATAACCTTACGTTCGAAGTAGGTCAGATAAGCGACACCCAACATCATCGGAGCGACGATCAGGACAATCTTGATCAGGGTCCATACAGCAGGCCAGGCACCGCCGAAAATCCCTGTACCGAAGTTCATTAGTGCGTCCATTTATGCACGCTCCACGGAAATCGAGCCGAACATCTCGCCCAGCATCGCAGTACTTGCATGTGCAGCAGACACGCGAACACAACCGTTCGGCACATTGTTGTCGGTCTTGGCTACCAGCACTGCCTCACCAGCCCCCTGCCTAACGCGAACCTGCGCCTTCTCGGCGACACCAACCTGCGCCAGAGTCTGCTCATTCATACGGGCAGTCGGGGCTACAGCGTCAGCTGTTTGTTGTAGCGCTGGGGCACGCCGAGACATAGGATCGGCGAAGTTGATCGGCACATCGGCGATACGTTGCAGATCGTTGGAAGCCACATCCGGAAGAGAAATCGTAACCCCGTTCAGTTCGTTGCTCAAACCCGATACGAATTCGATACCCTTACCAAGCACCTCGTCGCGGACTTCTTCGCTGGAGTTGTAAGCAAAAGCGTCCAGATTCAGCACATTGCCCAGCACTCGAAGCAGTTTCCAGGCCGGACGTGCATCGCCCCGCGCCTTGACCACTCCGTTGAAACTCTGGATCCGCCCTTCGGTGTTGATGAAGGTGCCCGATGTTTCGGTGTAGGGAGAAATTGGCAACATTACGTCGGCAAACTCCAAAGCCGGCGAATGCTTGAAAGCAGACATATAAACCACTAGGCTGGCCTGCTTGAGCGCTGCCAGCACCAATTGCGGATTTGCACAATCAAATTCTGGCTCGATACCCATCAGGACATACGCTTTACGCGGCTGCTCAAACATCTGTCGAGCATTGGCGCCGGACGGTAGCGCCGAGGACATGTGCGCGCCGACAGTATTTGCGCCTTCCCCGAGAAAACCAACTGTAGCGCCGGTTAGCTTGCCAAGTTCCAGCGCCAGAGTGTGAATTTGTGCGGCATCAGCAGACTGGGTGGCAACATTGCCGAGGAAGACTGCACGCTTTTCGCCTTCAACCAGGCTTTGCGCCATCTTCTTGCTCGTCTCGCAGACTTCGGACGATTCGGTACCAGCCGGTAGTGCAACGCCCTTGATCTCTGCGGCGGCCTTGACGACGGCAGCCAGCGCCGAGGCCAACCGGGCTGGCGCAACTGTCAAGCGAGCATGCAGATTGATCAGTTGATCGTCACCAGTGACCGACAGCAGGCTGACTTTTGTGTATTTCTTGGCCGCCTGACGCAGACGCTGAGCGATCAACGGATGATCCTTGCGCAGGAAGGAACCAACCACCAATGCACCATCAAGGTCCGCAATTTCGGCCAAGCGCATACCCAGCCAAGGAGCACCGGCACGCTTGAAATCAGAGGAGAAATCAATCTGGCGCGGACGGAAATCAATGTTGCTGCTGCCAAGGCCCTTCATGACCTTGCCGAGGAGGAAGAGTTCTTCAACTGTCGAGCTTTGTGCGGCAAGCGCAGCAATTGCGTCACCGCCATGCTCCCGAGACACATCCTTCAAGCCATGGGCCACGTAGTCCAGAGCGACATTCCAATCAACTTCCTTCCACTCGCCGCCCTGTTTGACCATAGGCCTGGTCAGACGCTCGTCAGAGTTCAGCGCCTGATACGAGAATCGCTCCTTGTCGGAGATCCAGCACTCGTTAACTTCTTCATTTTCACGCGGCAACACACGCATCACATTATCGTGCTTGACCTGAACAACCAGATTGGCACCGACTGAATCGTGCGGACTGACCGACTTGCGACGCTGCAGCTCCCAGGAGCGGGCGGTATAGCGGAAAGGCTTGGAAGTCAGCGCGCCGACCGGGCAAAGGTCGATCATGTTGCCCGACAACTCTGAATCCACCGAGCGACCGACGAAGGTCGTGATCTCGGAATGCATGTTTCGATTGGCCATACCGAGTTCCATGATGCCGCCGATTTCCTGACCGAAGCGAACGCAACGGGTGCAGTGGATACAACGGCTCATTTCTTCCATGGAGATCAGCGGACCGACGCTCTTGTGGAAAACGACGTGCTTCTCTTCGCTATAGCGACTCTTCATCGGGCCGTAACCAACGGACATGTCCTGCAACTGGCACTCACCGCCCTGATCGCAGATCGGGCAATCTAGCGGGTGGTTGATCAGCAGGAATTCCATCACCCCCTTCTGCGCCTTGACGGCCAGTTCGGAGTGGGTAAAGACCTTCATGCCGTTGGTCACCGGCGTTGCGCAGGCCGGCAACGGCTTCGGTGCCTTCTCTACCTGCACAAGACACATGCGGCAGTTGGCGGCGATCGAAAGTTTCTTGTGGTAGCAAAAATGCGGAATATATACCCCGACCTGCTGCGCGGCATCCATCACCGTGCTGCCATCAGGTACTTGCGCTTTCTTGCCGTCGATTTCGATTTCTAGCATGTCGCTACCTTGTAGCCAGTTCTTTCGTTACTAACCCGCAACCTGTTAGGCCGGAATCTTGTGGAAGCCACTGCCTGCCCACTGCACATCCTTGGGAACCAGACAGGTCTTGTTTTCAATGTGGTACTCGAATTCTTTGCCGAAGTGCTTGATAAAGCTCTGCACCGGAAAAGCCGCAGCATCGCCAAGCGCACAGATGGTGCGACCAGCAATATTGCCGAGCACGCTATTTAGCAGATCCAGATCTTCGGGCTTGCCAAGTCCGTTCTCGATACGATGCACAACCTTGTACATCCAAGCTGTACCTTCGCGGCAAGGTGTACATTGCCCGCATGACTCTTCGTAGTAGAAGAACGACAGCCGCTCCAGCGCTTTGACCATGCATACCGTCTCATCCATGACAATGACGGCACCGGAACCCAGCATCGATCCGCCCTTGCTTATCGAGTCATAATCCATGGTGCAATCCATGATGACTTCGCCAGGCATGACAGGCGCCGAAGAACCACCGGGAATGACAGCCTTTAGCTTGCGACCGCCACGCATCCCGCCGCACATTTCGAGCAGGGTGGAGAACGGGGTACCGAGCGGAATCTCGTAGTTGCCCGGACGATTCACATGACCGGAGACCGAGAACAGCTTCGTACCTCCGTTGTTCGGCTTGCCCAAATTCAGGAATTCTTCACCGCCCATCTTGAGGATGAACGGAATTGCCGCAAATGTTTCGGTATTATTGATCGTCGTCGGCTTGCCATACAGACCGAAAGACGCCGGGAACGGCGGCTTGAAGCGCGGTTGGCCCTTCTTGCCTTCGATCGATTCGAGCAATGCAGTTTCTTCGCCGCATATATATGCGCCGTAACCATGGTGTGCAAACAGCTCGAAATTGAACCCGGAACCCAGAATATTCTGACCGATAAAGCCTGCAGCACGCGCCTGATCGAGCGCTTCTTCGAAACGCATGTACTCCAGCCAGACTTCGCCGTGCACATAGTTGTAACCGCGGTTCGCGCCCATCGCATAGGCGGCGATCGCCATGCCTTCGATGACGGCATGGGGGTTAAAACGCATGATGTCACGGTCCTTGAATGTTCCGGGCTCACCTTCGTCGGTGTTGCAAACGACGTACTTGTCGCCAGGGAAGGAGCGCGGCATGAAAGACCATTTCAGGCCAGTCGGGAAGCCAGCACCGCCACGACCGCGCAGGACGGATTTCTTGACTTCGCTGATGACGTCTTCCTGGGTCATCTTGGTTTCCAGGATGCGCTTCAGTTGCGCGTAGCCGCCACGGGCCACATAGTCCTTTAGGCTCCAGCTATTGTCGCCGTCCAAGCCTTCCATGAGGACGCCGTTGATCGAACCAAGCATCGCCATTATTTGCACTCCTCAAGCAGCTTGTCGATCTGCTCCGGATGCATGTGACTGCACATCGAACGGTTGTTGACGATGAAGACAGGAGCATCACCGCAGGCCCCCATGCACTCACCTTCCTTCAACGTGAATTTGCCGTCAGCCGTCGTCTCACCGTAAACTACCCCCAGTTTCTTCTGGAGATACTCTCCGGCATGATAGCCGCCCGAAAGCGCACACGGCAGATTGGTACAGACCGTGATCTTGTACCTGCCGACCGGTTTCAGGTCATACATGTTGTAGAAAGACGCTACTTCGTAAGCTGCCATCGGCGGCATACCAAGATAGTCGGCTACCGCCTCGATAGACTCGGGCGCAAGCCAACCCTTTTCTTCCTGGGCGTGAGCGAGACAGGCCATCGACGCCGACTGTTTCTGATCGGCGGGGTATTTGGCGACCTCGCGGGCAAACTTCTGGAGGGTTTCAGCGGAAAACATCAGCGGTCGATCTCGCCAAAAACAATATCTTGGGAACCGATAATCGTAACGACGTCGGCAATCATATGGCCTCTGGACATCTCGTCCAGCCCAGCCAGGTGGACAAAACCAGGCGCACGAATCTTCATGCGATAAGGTTTGTTAGCACCATCGGAAACAAAGTAGATACCGAATTCACCCTTAGGATGCTCGACAGCCGCATATGCTTCGCCCGCTGGAACATGGATACCTTCCGTGAAGAGCTTAAAGTGATGAATTAACTCTTCCATGTTGGTCTTCATGTTTTCACGCGCAGGCGGCGCCACTTTATTGTTGTCAGTGATCACCGGGCCAGGATTTTTGCGCAACCAGGCAATACATTGCTTAATGATGTTATTCGATTGGATCATTTCTTCCATACGAACAAGGTAGCGGTCGTAGCTATCGCCATTGACACCCACAGGCACATCGAAATCTATTTTATCGTATGCTGCATACGGTTGCTTTTTACGCAAATCCCATGCAATCCCAGAACCACGCAGCATGGCACCAGTAAACCCCATCTGCATTGCACGCTCAGGCGTCACCACCCCGACGTTGACCAGACGCTGCTTCCAAATCCGATTGTCGGTCAGCAGAGTGTGGTATTCAGCATGATAGGTCGGGAAACGAGCGGTAAAATCCTCAAGGAAGTCGAGTAAGGAACCACCACGATTTTCATTCCTTTCGGCAGCCTTCTTGGCATCCGTCCAGGTTGACTCCACATACTGCGGCATACGATCCGGCAAGTCACGATAGACACCACCAGGACGATAATAAGCCGCATGCATCCGAGCACCTGAGACAGCCTCATACACATCCATTAAATCTTCACGTTCGCGGAAGGTATAGAGCGCCATGGTCATGGCACCAACGTCGAGTGCGTGACAGCCGATCCACAACAGATGGTTGAGAATGCGTGTTACTTCGTCGAACATGACACGAATATACTTGCCGCGCTCCGGAACCTCGATACCAAGCAATTTTTCCGTCGCCAAGCAATAGGCATGCTCGTTACACATCATCGAGACATAGTCGAGACGATCCATGTACGGCACCGACTGAACCCAAGTGCGGGTTTCTGCCAGCTTTTCGGTCGCCCGATGGAGGAGTCCAATGTGCGGATCGGCGCGCTGGACGACTTCACCATCCAACTCCAGCACCAGACGCAACACGCCGTGCGCAGCCGGGTGCTGCGGACCAAAGTTCAATGTAAAATTTCGGATATCAGCCATGTGCCGGATCCCCGTAGGTTTCTTCGCGCACGATGCGCGGGGTATTCTCGCGAGGCTCAATGGTTACCGGTTGATAAATTACGCGAGCCTGATCCGGGTCATATCGCATTTCGACGTGACCGGAAATTGGAAAGTCCTTGCGGAACGGATGCCCAATGAAGCCATAGTCGGTCAGTATTCGGCGTAAGTCGTCATGGCCGACAAAAGCAATGCCATAGAGATCGAATGCCTCGCGCTCGAACCAGTTGGCACTCGTCCAAACCCCAGTTATCGAGGCAACCGACGGGAAGCTCTCGTCTTCGGCAAATACACGAACACGGAGACGCCAGTTATGAACAACCGAAAGAAGATGCACAACGACAGCAAAACGTGCACCACGCCAAGCACCATCGCCATAGGTCGAATAATCGACACCACAGAGATCAATCATCTCTTCAAAACCGAACGCTGCATCGTTGCGCAATGCAGTCATTACGCCAAGGTAGTCAGCAACCCCGACCTCAATAGTTAGTTCACCCAGCGCAAGCTTCAGAGACTTTAGCTTGTCGCCGAAATGCTCCTGCAGGTTTTGACTAAGCGTTTCCAGCTTGGCAGCCATATTGAATCAGCCTTGACAATTAACGAGCAATGGTATTTGTACGACGAATCTTGTTCTGGAGCTGAATGATCCCGTAGATCAATGCCTCAGCAGTCGGCGGGCAGCCCGGAACGTAGATATCGACAGGAACGATGCGATCACAACCGCGCACAACAGAATACGAATAGTGGTAATAACCACCACCGTTTGCACATGAACCCATGGATATAACCCAACGCGGCTCAGCCATCTGGTCGTAAACTTTGCGCAAGGCCGGCGCCATCTTGTTGGTCAGCGTACCCGCAACGATCATCACGTCGGATTGACGCGGGCTCGGACGAAACACGACACCAAAGCGATCCAAGTCGTAGCGCGATACGCCAGCATGAATCATCTCCACCGCGCAACACGCTAAGCCGAACGTCATAGGCCACAAGGAGCCAGTTCGCATGTAATTTATAAGCTTGTCAGCCGTTGTGGTGACAAAGCCTTCCTGCAGAACGCCTTCAATAGCCATATGAGAGCCCTATTCCCATTCCAGCGCGCCCTTGGCCCAGGCATATACATAGCCAATGACCAGAATGGCAACAAATACAAGCATCTCGACAAAACCAAACATTTTTATAGATTCTGTCGCGACAATATCTTTAAAAATTGAGGCCCAAGGAAACAGAAAAGCAATTTCCAGATCGAACAGGATAAAAAGGATTGCAATCAAGTAAAAGCGCACATCAAATTTCATGCGCGCATCTTCAAATGCCTCAAAGCCGCACTCATAAGGAGAGAGCTTCTCAGGGTCAGGACGGCTAGGGGCCAAAATAAACCCCATAGCGACAGGCAACACGCCTACCGCAACCCCCACAAGAACGAACATCAGGATCGGAAAGTAGTTTTCCATCATCCGCCGCCAAAATTCAGTTTTTGCTCGAAACAGCGAACCCTACGGCCACTGCCCCCATTTCTTGGTGCCGACGGCGAGACTCGAACTCGCACAGCTTGCGCCACTACCCCCTCAAGATAGCGTGTCTACCAATTTCACCACGTCGGCACATCTTCTTTACATCCCTTGGTGAGGAACAATTACCAAGAGATTTAATTGCATCACTTCGGAATTTCTTTTGCCTTTGAATCAGGAGCACCCAGCCCTCCCGATGAATCACCACCCGCAGTGGCAGGTTGCGAAACAGGCTGCGATTGTAACGGTTCTTGCATCACACTGCCAGTCGTTTTTGGCTTACTAGACGCCACATATGCCAATGTAAGACTTGTCGCAAAAAACACTGCCGCAAGAATCCCTGTCGCGCGACTAAGGAAGTTTGCGGAACCTGTTGCCCCAAAAAGACTACCTGAAGCACCACTACCAAAGGCAGCCCCCATATCCGCACCTTTACCATGCTGCATCAGCACCAGTCCGATGATGGATATTGCCACAATGATATGCACCGTGAGCACAAGAGAGAAAAACCAGTTCATTTATCAGCCTATTAATCTGCCGCTAGGCAAATCTTTAAAAAATCATCAGCAATCAAGGACGCACCACCGATTAACCCACCATCAATATCGGACTGTCCAAATAACTCCTTGGCATTCTGCGGCTTGACGCTACCGCCGTAAAGAATCCGAAGACGTTCACCCGCAACCATATCCAAACCTGAAACCTGGGCACGTATAGCTGAGTGCACCTCCTGAGCTTGCTCAGGGGAAGCTGACAACCCACTACCAATCGCCCAAACCGGCTCATAAGCAACCAATGCGCCAGCCATCGCAGAAGCCCCAAATTCAGTGAGAACACTCGATAGCTGCCTTGCAACCACAGCGAACGTCTTACCAGCCTCGCGCTCCGCCAAGGTTTCGCCAACACATAACACAGGCGACAAGCCCGCCTTTAGCGCCATACCAAACTTTGCTGCAACAACCAAATCTGTTTCGCCAAAAAGCGCTCGGCGCTCTGAGTGTCCAACCAAAACATACCTACAACCAAACTCACGGAGCATATAGGCTGATATCTCACCGGTGAAAGCCCCAACGGGGTATTCACTGACCGACTGTGCCGCCAATCCTACAGAAGAGCCTTCAAGAATTGATTGAGCCTGCCCTAAGTAAGGATAGGGAGGACACACCACCACCTCGCTTGCCAGTCCAGACACTCCCGATTTTATACACTCAAGCAACGCTGCATTTTGCTGGTATGTACCGTTCATTTTCCAGTTACCAGCAACTAGCTT
>WBZU01001718.1_pt1 | contig 16008 bp, 12 predicted proteins | sample 5204311 | NCBI WGS metagenome assembly WBZU01 (sample SAMN12344359, study PRJNA552823) | activated sludge metagenome | biome: Activated sludge suspended growth; feature: Nitrification reactor; material: Wastewater; isolation source: activated sludge from nitrification reactor of wastewater...
CCCAATACGGCCGTGCCATTGGAGATGACGGCCACGAGATTCCCGCGCGACGTATATTCCCAGCCGCGTTCGGGATTGTCCGCAATGGCCAAACACGGCTCGGCAACGCCGGGTGAATACGCAAGCGTCAAATCGCGTTGCGTGACGAGGGGTTTGGTCGGTACGACTTCAATCTTGCCTGGACGCCCACTGCTATGGTAGGCGAGCGCGTCTTGTTTTCTTTGCACGCGGCGAGTGTACGACAAGACGACGCAAAGCGAACGAAAATCGTTCATCGCCAATGACGCAAAAATTATTTCTCAGTCGTTTTGGCAACCGAGCGCCCCTCTTCGCAGCTCGATTTACGCAAACAACAACGATCCGATAGTCGCAACGGCGCCGGCGGCGTCGAGACCTACAACGAAGTGTGTAATGATGTTCCATCCCATTGCACCATCATCGCCGCGGAGTTTGTATGGGCAAACCAATGCTGATGACCACAACTGCCGTATGGTTCGCTTGCACCGCGTGTAATACCGGTGCCTCCAACGCAAAACCGACGGGCGAAAGCGACAACACGGCGCCATCGCGAACCACGTCGACGGCCCAGGCAATCGCCGACCACGGTCAAACCAACGGGGCGGGAACGGCCACAGCAAGACCGCAATCCCCCGCGAAAGAGCGTTATCCAATGGATGGAATCACCACGATTCCCGACGAATGCGCTCGTCCCAAGGTTTTGTTGGCGACAGTTCCGCAAAGCCTCGGCAAGGATTATCCGTGGAGCATTACGCGCCAAGCATTGCTCGCCAATCAGCAATTCCGAGTCATTTCCGGGTACCGCCCCGATGTGTTCGGACAAATTTCCCTGGCCTCTTGGGAATACGGAGAAGTCAGCTATGCCCTCGTGGCCACGTGCGCAGATGGAACCACGTGCAATCGCCTCGCCGCCATGTACAAGGCCGTCGTCCGTTCGAGTCAGCCGGAAGTTTTTTGCCGACAAACCATCCGGGGCATGTCCCGAAATCCCGTCGCAGGCTTTGCGTGGGACGAAGATCCCAAGGCAAACCTTCCCAAAGACGGCGATCTCACGGCGTTGTGCGCACGCCTCAGCGCTTGCCAAATCTCAACCGACCCATCGACGCCCGGTGATCCGTTTCTCGAATGCCAAAAAGCTCCGGCGAACTTCAAAACAGATTGCGCGAAACGTTATCCCTGCGCAGAAGTCGTCGCTTGCCTCGGCAAGTGATCCTCGGCGGCACCCAGACCGCACGAGCAACGGTGCGTGAACATTCACTTCGATGCACTTCCCTCTTCCCATGACGATCATTGAGCGGTAGGGACAAGAAAAACGCGCTGCCTCTCCAATGACGACTTCGCTGCAAGCCTCACGTTCGCCCGTGCTCGAGATGATCGACATCGACAAGCGTTTCGGCGGCGTGCACGCACTCGATCGCGCCTCGCTCACCGCGTATGAAGGCGAAATCCTCGGCCTGTGCGGCGAAAATGGCGCCGGCAAATCCACCATCCTGAAGATCCTCTCCGGCGTGTATCCCGCAGGTTCGTACAGCGGCGACGTGCGCGTACGTGGTCAAGTGCAACGCCTGCGCGGAACCGCGGATGCCCAACGCGCAGGCATCGCGATGGTGCACCAAGAGCTCATGCTCGTGCCCGAACTGTCTGTCGCGGAAAACCTTTTGCTCGGCCGAGAACCCAAACGTTTCGGCCTCATCGACACCCCCGCCCTCGAAGCCAAAGCCCGCGAATTGCTCGAAAAATACGGTTTTGCTCGCGAAATCGATCCTACCGCGACCGTCGGCTCCTTGGGCATCGGCGTGCAGCAGCTCGTCGAGATTGTCCGGGCACTTTCACACAACGGACAGATCCTCATCCTGGACGAACCCACCGCCGCCCTCACCGCACGCGAAGCCGAACGGCTCATCGCCTGGCTGCGAGATCTACGCCGCGCAGGAACCACCTGCATCTACGTCTCGCATCGCATGGACGAAGTCTTCTCGCTCTGCGATCGCGTCACCGTGCTGCGAAACGGACGTACCGAAGGCACCAAGATCATGTCGGAAACGACGCCCGGCGAAGTCGTCGCCATGATGGTCGGCCGCTCCATCGACGACAAACAGATCCGCTCGGACAAACTTGCCTCCGATGCGCCGGTCACCTTGGAGCTCGTCGATCTCACCGTGGGTTTGCCCGGGACGAACCGCACCTCGACGTGGCCCGTTCCCGGTGAACGATTGGCCCTCGCCAAGGTTTCACTGCGCGTTCACGCGGGCGAAGTCGTGGCGCTTGCGGGAGCCATGGGGTCGGGACGAACCGCTTTGTTGTCGACTTTGTTTGGCGGAGCGCTGGGTCCTGTCGCGGGAGAAGTTCGTCTCGGAGGTCAACGCGTCGACATTCGTTCGCCTCGTCAAGCCTTCGATTTGGGCTTCGCTTACTTGCCTGAAGACCGCAAAGGGCGGGGCTTGATCCTGGACATGTCTGTCGCGGAAAACCTTTCCTTGCCGTGGTTGTCCTCGAGCGACGTGATGGGATCCGATGCCCAGCTCGGCCTCGTCGATGACAATGCCGAGGCGCTCATGAGCCACAAACGCATCGACGAACTGCGCATACGCGGCTCGTCGAACGTACCCGTCGGGACGTTATCCGGCGGAAATCAGCAGAAAGTCGTGCTTGGCAAGTGGCTGGCACGTCCGCCCAAGGTGTTGCTCCTGGACGAACCCACGCGCGGCGTAGACATCGGCGCGCGGGAAGAAATTTATTTGATCCTGAACGATCTCGCGTCGCGGGGCATGGCGATCCTCATGGCTTCTTCGGATCTCGTCGAGGTTCGGCGCCTCGCCCATCGCATCCTCGTGCTCCGTCATGGCCGAATCGTGGGCGAGCTCGATCCACGTTCAACGACGGAAGCTGACATCGTCGATTTGTCGACGGGAGCGGCGACGATCGCTCCATCCGTTTCTGGTCAAACCAATTCCACCGTGGTGAATGCTTCATGACTGAACGATCACAAACGGCACCGTCGACCTCGACAAACGCAGCGGGCTGGTTGTCCCTGGTGAAATCCCGATCGTTGCGTATGGTGTTTGTCCTTCTGGGACTGTGGGCGGTGCTCGCCATCCACCCGGAGACGCGGGATGCATTTTTGACCGCAGGCAACTTCTCGAACCTGACGGCGCAAGTTGCCGAGATCGTGATCATCGGCGTGGGCATGACGCTCATCGTCTTGATTCGCGGCATCGATCTGTCCGTAGGCGCGGGCATGGCGCTCACGGGCGTCATCGCGGCGAAGCTGCAAATCGATGCGCAACAGCCCGCGATCGTGGCGGTCTTGGCGGGCGTCGTCGCGGCGGCGTTGATCGGCCTCTGGCACGGACTTCTCGTGACGCGGTTCGCGATTCCCCCGTTCATCGCGACGTTGAGCGGCTTTCTCGCCTACCGCGGCATGGGCCTGGTTCTTTCGGACGCCCGAGGTTTGTCCCCGATGCGGGACGACTTCGCGCAGCTCGCGACGGTTCTTCCCGCCTCGATTTCGATGGGCATTTGTGGACTCGGCGCGGTGATCGGGCTCGGCTTGCTCCTCATGCAGCAGCAGCGGCGCAAGCGTTTTTCCCTGCCCACACACGACACGGGGTCGCTCGTGCTCATGGGCGCGGGGATTGTCGGGACAAGCGCGTTTTTCGCGACGATTTATCAACGCGGCATGCCGGTGCCCGTGCTGATTGCGGCGCTCACGACGACGCTCGGCGCGGTGCTTCTCGGACGAAGTCGCCTGGGTCGATATGCGGTGGCGATTGGCGGCAATTCCGAAGCGGCGCGGCTCTCGGGCGTGCCTGTCGAACGCGTAACCGTGGCGATTTACCTGCTCACGGGCGTGCTCACCGCGCTTGCGGGCATGGTCGCGACGGCGCGGACCAACGGCGTGACCCCGGGCAATGCCGGCGTGATGCGTGAATTGCATGTCATCAGTGCGGTGGTGATTGGCGGGACAAGCTTGACGGGCGGCCGCGCGACCATGGTCGGCACGGTCGTGGGGGCCTTGATTTTCGGTACGCTCTCGAATGGGATGAACCTGATGAACATCAATTCCAATTGGCAATTGATCTTCACCGGCTTGATTCTGCTCGGTGCTTCGCTGCTCGATTCCCTCTCCTCGAAGAAAACGACATGAAAAACCGATTCATTTTCCCCTGCGCGGTGCTCGCAGCATTGACGCTCTTCGGCTGCGGCAAGGATTCATCCGGAGCCAAAAGCTCGGGACCGAAAGTGGCGTTCCTTTTGTCGACGTTGCAAGAGGAGCGTTATCAAAAGGATAAAAAATACTTCGAGGAAAACGCCAAAAAGCTCGGCTTGGACGCGTTTACGCTCGCCGCGGACAACGACAATGCGCGGCAATTGTCGCAAGTCGAAGACGCGTTATCGCGTGGCGCCAAGGTGCTCGTCATTCAACCGACCGACAGCGCGGCGGCGGCGGCGTACGTGAGCAAAGCGCATGCGGCGGGCGCGAAAGTGGTCGCGTATGATCGCGCCATCAATGGCGGGCCGGACTTTTACGTGGCCCACGACAGTCACAAAGTGGGCGTGCTCCAGGCCGAAGCGGCGGTAAAAGCCACCGGCGGCAAAGGCAATTTTGTTCTTCTGAATGGTCAATCCGGGCATTCCGTAGCGCTGGAAATCGCCCGCGGATACATGGATGTCCTGAAGCCGTACATCGACAAGGGCGAGATCAAGATCGTGGTCGAGAAAAACCATGATTCTTGGTCCCCCGAACAGGCGCTGAAAACAATGGAAGACGCCATTGCCAAGACAAACGGGGAGATTGCTGCGGTTTTGGCGAACAACAGCGGTATGGCTCGAGGCGCCGTGCAGGCTGTTCAAGCGGGAAACCTGGCCGCGAAAAAGATCTTCATTGCAGGAGCCGACGCCGACGCCGCGAACGTCAATTACGTTTGTGAAGGCAAACAAAGCGTCGAAGTGCTCAAAGACATCAAGCCGCTCGCGGAAAAAGCATCCGAAGTCGCCGCGGGCCTGGCCATGGGCAAACCCGTTTCAGGTACGCCGCTGCCTGGAGCCAAAGATCCCGTGCCCGTCGCCGCCGTCGAAGTCCACCTCATTACGCCCGAATCGGTCAAACCATTGCTCCTCGACAGTGGTTTTCACGCAGAAACCGCCCTCCCCGCTTGCCGTAAATAGCCGCCATGCACAAGCCGTTTTTGATTGCCGCCGGCCTTTTCGCTTCGCTCGTCGCTTTGCCGGCATTCGCCGAAGAGGACGAGAAGAAAGCTCCCTCCGCCCAACCGAAGGAAGACGCGGAGGAAACGTCCGAAGAAAACGACAAACCTCGCGAAGTTCGCAAAAAGCCCGGCAAACCGGCCGATCCGAGCAAGGTTGGTCCAGAAATACCGGTCGTCGAACAGCCGCCGCAGCTGACGGGGGATCCACCGCCGGCGCCACCGAAAGAATCCGGTTTGGCGCTTGGAACCTTGATTCAGCAGCTGGATGCACAACCCGTCGGAAATGCCGTCGCCGCCCCCGTGTTCGGCGAAGATCGCGCCCCTCCCGGGGATCCGAACAATCCCAAGGCGCTGCGCTTGGCCATGCATGGATATTTCCGCGCCCCCTTGCGTATCGGTTGGCGCGAACGTACTGCGCCAAAGCCCGACGAAGCGACAAACGACATTCGTACCCCGTGGCTCGTGGACGACGATTATTTCCGTTCGGGCTTCTTGTATACGCGTAATGCGGAGTCCGATTGGACCGAAATGTACGTCATGGCGGGCAATCAATACGTCACCGCCACCGTCGCTTTGGAAGGCACGTTGTTCTCCGATTGGGCTCGCCCGATCATCGACAAACAGCTGGGTATTTCCAAAGGTTGGGTCACGTTTCACCACGCCGTCGATTTGTCCCCGCAAGCCAAATTGCGATTGCAAATCAAGGGCGGAGCCTTTTCGGATCGTTATGGTTGGCAGGAAAAATACGATACGTACATTTTCGGCCGAACCCATCAAATGGGCGAACGAATTCGTGCCGATCTCGATTACGGCAAATTCACGTTCTCCGTGGCGCATGGCTTCGGCGCGCGTCTCGAAGCCATCGAGAGCAACCAAGGCCTCGCTTTGCTCAGCCATCTACGTTTGGGAGCGAGTTATTCCCGAGCGATCGAAGCGTCGTTTTATCACTTGACGTCGTTTACTCAAGACAAACGGCAGCTCAAGGAAATCACGGATGCCAACGTCGATGTGACGGGATTCGAAGTCCGCGCCGACGGTGGCGCCATCGGACGAGCCGTCGTGGACATCTCGAGCGTCTCGGCGAAAAAAGGCAGCTTCATTGCGCCGGCCATCGAGGTCATGCATTCCGCCGGCGGCCGAGGTCTAGAGGAAAACTATTTCGGCACGGAAAAAAGCAACAAAGGCACCGGATCGCTCTTCAACCTGGGATTCCAATACGACGTCAATGCAAACCCGCTCTTGAAAAAGTATGGCGGGAAAAACATGGGTCAAGCCGACGTGCAATTGACCCTGTTCGGCTTGTACACGAAGGTCACGAGCGATCAAAAAGACGACGATCCGCTGGTCAATCGCGATGGACGACAGCTCTTCAAATGGGGCGCGGAGCTCGCGGCCTGGCCATGGTCATTCTTGGGAGCGTCGCTCCGCTACGACCGCGTGATTTTCGATATCGTCGACGATCCATCGGCGTTTCGCGTCATCTCGCCCCGTATCACCTTGCGCACGCATTGGATGGGCGAGGCATTGCTCTTTTTCCAATGGTCCCATTACGCCTACGGCGAACGCGTCTTCTTGCGACCGGGCCAAGTGCCGCTCGAAACCATGCCCGACCAGGATCTCGTGAAGATTCAGGCACAGATGAGTTTCTAGGACAACGGCCGGCTCACCGTTGCACCTAAATTCTTCACATAACGCAAGGGCATATTTAATCGACTTGTGTCACGCTCGCGCCGCACGTTCACACCGCCCATGCGCTCTCCCCTGCTCCCTATCTTTCTCACGGTCTTCGTCGACGTCCTCGGTCTGACGCTGATCCTGCCGCTGTTGCCGTTTTACGCGAAAGATTACGGCGCATCCGACCTTCACGTGGGTCTACTGACGTCCGTCTACGCGTTGGCCATGTTCGTCTCCGGCCCGATCCTGGGACGCATCTCGGATCGTGTCGGACGTAAGCCGGTGCTCCTCGCAAGTCAGTTCGGGTCGCTCATCGGTTGGCTCGTCCTCGCGTCGGCCCCGAGCCTCGAAATGCTCTTTGTCGGCCGAATCATCTCGGGTTTGACCGCAGGTAACTTGAGCACGGCGCAGGCGTATATTTCGGATGTTACGACCGCGAACGAAGAGCGAACACAAGCATTTGGATTCTTTGGCATCGCGTTCGGGCTCGGGTTTGTCCTCGGCCCGGGCATCACGGGGCTCTTGACCAAGAGCTTGGCCGATCACGCGGACAAACTCGCGAAATACCGGGCGCCGACGCTGCTTGCCGCGGGTTTGTCTCTGCTCGCCATGGTCCTCACCGGAGTGTTGCTGCGCTCGACAAAGCCCGTCGTGCATCAAGCATCGGGGAAACGATCCGCAGCGTTCGTCGAGTTCCTGACGCGAACGAACACACGCCGACTGCTCGCACAGTTTTTCTTGTACAGTCTGTCGTTCGCCGGATTGACCGGTGGTTTGGCGCTGTACCTGAAGCATCGCTTCGCCTTCGAAGTGGACCAAGCCAGCTGGGTGTTTGGTTTGTCGGGGTTCATCGGCGCGCTCGTGCAAGGCGCGTTACGCAAGCTCGCGCGAAGGTTTGGCGAAGAACGACTCGCTCTGTTCGGCCTGGCTTCGATGGCGACGGGTTATGTGTTTCTCGGCGCCATTTACAGTACCGGTGCGCTCGTCGTGCTCATCATTCTGGGCGCGATCGGAGGTGCCGTGGTTCGTCCAAGTTTAACCACGTTGATCACGAAGTCCGTCGGAGAGGCCGAGCAAGGTTCGGTCTTGGGCGTGACGCAGTCGCTGGGGAGTTTGGCGCAGGCGATCGGTCCGGCGGTCGCGACGTGGCTGATCGGCCGGGAACAGATCGGGGCGTTCGGTATTTTTTGCAGCGTTTTCAGTGTCCTTGGGTGTGTCGTGGGCGCACGCTCCTCGGCCGCGAGTGTTCAAGACAAACAGGCGTAGGGGCAAGCGGGACTCGCCTCGCCGCCGAATGGATGCCGAACACGTTGATTTGATCGTTCGCTACGGGCGCTGACAAGCGCGCTTCGCGAAGCGTTTGGTTTTCGACGGCTGCGCCCCCCGAGGATCCAATTGCAGTCAAATCCCCGGATTTGCGCCCACGAAAGCGCCGGATCCAGCGGACGCTTTTGGCCTCTCGCAGCGAGACCTCAGCGCTTCTTCGCGCTCAGGCAATAACGCAAGCCGTCCTTGAGATTTCGCAACGTCTTCACGTCGCCCATGCCGACTCCCAACGTCACGACGGTTTGCGCGACGGCCGGTCGAAGCCCCGTAATAATCGTTTGCGCGCCAACGAGTCCCGCGGCGCGGGCGATGGCCAGCAATCGATCCGCGGTGGACGTGTCGAGCACCGGTACGCCCGTGAGGTCGATGATGAGGAACCGAGCTTGCCCGGAAACCACGGCGTCGAGCGTCAAATTCATCATCTCAGCGGCACGACCGCTGTCGACGACCCCGATGATGGGCAAACACAAAACGCCTTCTTGAACTTCGAGAATCGGCGTCGAAAGCTCGCGAATCGCGGTGGCTTGTCGTTCGATCAACGCGAGTTTTTCACGCTGATCGACTTCCGAGATTTTGCGTTCCGTGATGTCGGTATAGGAGCCGGCGAACCTGACCAGTCCGCCGGCGTCGTCCCAATGTGCGTACCACGTCGCACCCACCCATACGGGCGAACCGTCCGCATGCATCAACCGATACTCGAGATACGATTCTTGGCGGCGTTCGCTCACGATTTGCCGAAACTCTTCGCGAACACGCTCGGCGTCGTCCGGATGCACGAAATTCGCGAAGTCGGAAAGCAGTTTGAGTTGCGTTCCCGAGGACAAACCCAGCATGTGCAAGAAGCCTTCCGATGCAAAAAGAGGAGCATCGACATCCATGGGCTTTTGCGGATCTCGTGGTTTGAAGTCCCAGAAACCCGTGCGAGATCCGCGCATCAGCATGTCGAACCGGGCGACACTCTCTTCCGCACGCGCGCGTTGTTCTTCAATTTCGGTCCGATCAACCGCGATCGATAGAACACCGCGCACTTTTCCTTCATCGTCGGTGAGCGGCGCATTGTGCCATTCGCAGTGGATGACTTTTCCCGTTTTGGTCAAATTCACGCCGATACCCGCACGTCCGGGCTGGGTTTTTCCCTCCCGCAGTGCCTTCGCAGCCTCTTGAACCGACTCGCGAAACTGCTCGGGAACCACCAAGTCGACGAGTTGTTTGCCCATCGCTTCGGCTCGCGTGTAGCCGAACATTTTCTCGGCTCCGGCGCTCCATTCCGTGATCCCCCGCTCCACCGAGACTTCGATCATCGCCAGCGGTGCGCGTCGCAGATACGCTTCGAGCCTTCGAGCGGCGGTGACCGTCGCCCTCCTTGGCTGTTCCACCGCACGCGCACAGCAGTACACAAGCGCGCGTTCGAACACCACGCGCATGGTCCACTCGATCCATCGATACGAACCATCGGCGCAACGAAAACGCGACTCTTGGACAATGGCCCCTTGCGCTTCGAGCGACACGCGCGACGTGCGTTTTGCCGGATCCCGATCCTCGGGGTGTGTAAAGTCGTCGACGCTTGCACCATTCAACTTGTCCAGCGGATGGCCCGTCACCCGCGTCCATGCCTCGTTTGGTTGAAGCATTCGGTTTTCCATGTCCAGCACACACAAGAGCGCGGGGATCTTCTGGAAAAACTCCATCACGTCGGTGGTTTTGGCGGACAGGTCTTGCATTGCGTGTGGGCAGCATATCAAAACCCGCGAAGTCGTGTTGAAAACGTGGCCTTCGTCGACGCGCCTTGCCAACATCACGCGATGCAAACGCCTTCTTCGCGGCGATCAAGTGGCAAAATGCGCTCGATTTCGACCTTTGGCGCGCTGTTGACCGGCCTTATTTGCGCCGGCTGCAACGACCTGCGCGAATTCTCGACGGAACCGGGCGAAGCGTATTGCGGAGCGATCACGCTCGGCAGCGCATTTCGAGCGGGCCTGAGCCCTCGAGTTCAAATGCGCCTCGAATTGGACGCCGAAGCGCTCGAAGGCCCGGATTCTCCAGGCCGTTTGTCCACGTTCGAGGCGGCGACGAGCGAACTTCCGGAGCGTCGATTGTTCGTCGATGCGCCCTTGCGACCCATTCCACCCTTGGCCCACGATCCGCTCTCCCAGCTCGAGATGGGTGAAAGCCGCGAAAGAAACGCGATCTATGCGGTTTCTCCCAGAGAACCCACCGCCGCCGGGGTGCTCGCGTTTTTGTCACTCCGAACCGATCGAGGCGTCGAAGTCCGGCTTTTGCGGGCCGGAAGCGAAACGAACGAAAATGATGATCGAAAGCTCATTTTTGGATTATTTGCACTTGTCAAACGCGAGGGTTCATGCGGGTTCTAGGCATCGAAACATCCTGTGACGAAACGGCCGCCGCCATCGTCACCGAAACGGGCGTGGTTTTATCCGACGTCGTACGCAGCCAAATCGCCATTCATGCGCCATTCGGAGGCATCGTCCCCGAGATCGCCGCTCGAGACCACACGCGCACCATCATCGCCGTCATCCGCGAGGCCCTTACGCGCGCGAACTTGCAGCAAACCGACCTCGACGGCATCGCGGTCACTTCGCGCCCCGGCCTCGCCGGCGCCCTGCTCGTTGGTTTGTCCACCGCGAAAGGTTTGTCATTCTCGACCGGCGTGCCGCTCGTCGGCGTCGATCATCTGGTCGGCCATTTGCTCGCCGTATTTCTACAGCGTGAAGCGCAACCGATCGCCGTCCCGGCGTATCCGTACTTGGCCCTCTTGGCATCCGGAGGTCACACGGCGTTGTACCGAGTCGATGGCCCGAAACTCGAAAAGATTCGGGAAATCGGCGCAACCCGCGATGATGCCGCAGGCGAAGCTTTTGACAAGGTCGGAAAGCTGCTCGGGCTTGGGTACCCCGGAGGTCCGGTCGTGGACAAACTCGCCGCCTTGGGCGAAGCCTCACGCGCGACCGATGCTTTGCCGAAAACGACAGCGTATCGCCAAAACCTCGAATTTAGTTTTTCCGGGCTGAAAAGTTCGATTGCTCGGTACGTGGCGACGACGAAACAACCCATTGAAGGACAACACTTACACGACCTTTGCGCCGCATTTCAATCGGCCGTCGTGGAAACGCTCGTCGGAAAAACCATTCTGGCGGCCAAATCCGAAGGTCTGGAACGCGTGGTCCTCGCCGGCGGAGTGGCGGCCAATCGTGGTTTACGCGCGGCCATGGCCGAGCGGTGCAGGCGGGCAAAATTGTCGCTTTTCGTCCCGCCCTTTGCGAGCTGTACGGACAACGCCGCCATGATCGCTTACGCCGGAGCGCAACGACTGGTAGCAGGCGAACGTGACGGAATGGACTTGGCGCCGTTTACGAAAACGGCGCTGGAACGAGTGACGCGAAAAGGCGGCGGGCCGCGATGAATCGCCCGGGTACTACCAGATGACGATCTGTTTGTCCCCGGTACGCACCATCGGATCGGTGGGTTTGCAATCGAAGGCTCCGGCAAATGCATCCAAGTTCGACGGAGACCCATTGGCGCGAAACTTCGGCGGAGCGTGCGGATCGGTATTGAGCCGAACGCGCATTTCTTCCGGACGATATTGACGTCGCCAGCTCACGGCCCAATTGAGGAAAAACCGCTGCTGCTGCGTATACCCGTCGATTTGAGCCATGCGCACCGTCATGAGCGCTCGATTCAAGGCGTCGAGCGCCACGGTCAAGCCCCCCAAATCGGCGATGTTCTCACCCAGCGTCAGTTCGCCTTTGACGTGCAAGTCATCAATGGCCACGTATTCGTCGAATTGAGCCACGAGCTTCGCCGTCCGGCCCTTGAAGTTCTTCATGTCGTCTTCGGTCCACCAATTCACGTTGTTGCCATGCGCATCGAATTGGCTGCCTTCGTCGTCGTATCCATGCAGCATTTCATGGCCGATGACCGCTCCGATGCCTCCGTAATTCAGCGCCGGATCGGCTTTGGGATCAAAAAACGGAGGTTGCAGGATCGCCGCCGGAAATACGATTTCGTTCTTCAGCGGGTTGTAATAAGCATTTACCATCTGGGGCGGCATACCCCATTCTTTCGGATCGGCCGGTTTTCCGATCTTGCTCATCTGGAAGGCATTTTCGAATGCCGCGGCGGCCAGCACGTTCTTGAAATAGCCATCTTCGCGACGAATCTTGAGCGCCGAATAATCACGCCACTTGTCCGGATACCCAATCTTCGGATCGAACGTATTCCACTTATCCAGCGCCTTGGCTTTCGTCTCTTTGCTCATCCAGTCGAGCTTTTCAATGCGGGCCTTGAGCGCTTCCCGAAGATTGTTCACGAGAACGAGCATTTGTTGCTTGGATTCTTCGGGGAAAACTTGCTCCACGTAAATCTGCCCGAGAGCTTCGCCGAGCGTCGTGTTGACCGTATCGAGCACCCGCTTCCATCGCGGCTTTTGCTCGAGCTGACCACGCATGGTTTTACCATAAAACGCAAAACGCTCGCTCGACGCGGCATTGTTCAAGTAAGGCGCAGCTTCGACGAGGATGTGGTACCGCAAATACGCTTGCCAATCGGCGGGCGGAACTTCCACCATCATCTTGTCGAAAGCCGCAAAAAACTTGGGCTGCGAAAGGGAAAACCCTTTGACTTGGGTCAGGTTTTCCGCAGCCATGAACTTCGTCCACGAAAAGTTCGGCGTCGCCTTGTCGGCTTCTTCCAGCGTCACGAAGTGATAGTTATTCGCCGGATCGCGCATTTCAATCGGCGACAAGGACGCATCCGCCAAACGAGTTTCCAACGCCAAGACCGCTTTGGCTTGCGTTTTCGCCGCCGCCGCATCCACTCCGCCGAGCACGAGCATCCGTTCGACGTGCGCAACGAAAGCATCCCGTTTGTCTTGGTACTTCGCTTCGGAATAATACGCTTTTTCCGGGAGCGACAAACCATCCTGAAACGCGTAACCAATCACGCTCTTCGCGTCTTTGAAGTCTTCCGTCGGACCAAAAGAAAAGACGTATTGCCTTCCCGCCGCGAATTGGCCGCGCAAGTAATTCGCCAAGCTCGCCGCATCTTTGATCGTCTCGACTTCGGCGAGAAACGGTTTGACCGGAGCAATTCCGTCCGCTTCGAGCTTCGCTTCGTCCATGCCCGAACCGTACAAATCTCCAATTTGTTGACGTACGGTGCCGGGCGCCGCACCGGACTTCGCCGCAGCCTGCGCAATTTGCTGTTGCACCGCGGCCGATCGCTCATCGAGCAGTTCGAACGTGCCCCACGTGGTTTTATCCGCGGGAACCGGATTTTGCGCGAGCCATTTGCCATTGACGTGCGCATCGAGGTCCTGACAAACGGACTTCGTCGAGTCGAATTCAGAGACATCGAACTGGGGTAACTTGGGCAGCTTGGATTCATCCACAAGACGCCCGGAAACGGGGGTTTTGGCGCTTTCGCCGGGTTGGCAAGCAGCGGCGCCGCAAAGGGCGACGAGAGCGAGGGACGAGAAGATGGTTCGACGCAGCGTCACGGGTATCTCCAACGATGTTCCAAGCCCACAACCGGGTTGGAAGGGAAAAACGCTCCGCAAGGGTTTGCCTTGGGTAGCACGTCGGCGCGAACGTTACGATCGATCGGCCCACTTGGCCAGCACCGTTTTGCCCGAAAAGCTCACGTCGCCATCGCCTGCACCTCCTCACGCGCGGCTTGCAGATACGCCCGCGCTTCCGCTTCGGTGTTGAACAGCATCGTGGGAATGGACGTCTTGTGTAAGAGCCCGTTCGCTCGATTGAGCATGTTCACAACCACTCGCATGGCAAAGGGTGCGCCAAACGATGCGGATGCAGCGACTTGGGTTTTCTCCGAACCATGGTCTGTCGCGTACTTGCGCGCGGCCGGCTCGAGACCGGTGTTTTCACGACTGTCATAAAGCGTGAACACAGTTCCATTGGCCACTTTGACTTCCGCGGTCAGACGCAAGATCTCGATCATGTCCGCGAGACTCACCACGCCTTTCATGCGGAAAAAAAGAACATCCCCTTCAATGCGGTAAAAATGTGCCCCCAAGGGGCGAAAGTCGTCGACGCCCATGAGCACCATGTAGCAAACGGACGAAGGCCGCGCCAATCATCATGTATTTTCTCACAAATGTGGTGAATCATGCCCAACGCGAACGACGTAACGAGCCTTTCGGCTTCGAACCATTTCGAGTTCCAATCGGGCGCGTTGCAGACGGGACAATCGAATGCACGCACGACGATTCGAACGTTCGCAGTACGAAGTACCGGATGACGATGGCGGGAATTTCGTTTGTCTTACGTGTCCGAGCCGGGTAACATCGCCGCCAATGGTACAAGGCAAGGACGTTGGGGATGCCTTGGTCGAGCCGGCTCTCGCACCAATTCGGAAAGCATCGAGTCGCTTGCGTGATGGGGCGATCGCCGAAGGACTGGCCGGGTTTGCCAAAACGGAGCTGTTGGCGGGTTTGAAGAATGGCATCCAAAATGCCGCCGCGAACATCGGATTTCCAACCGCCGAAGTCGAAAAACTCTTCGACTGGGACACGCTGCTGCCGGCCCTCGATCGACTTTCCGCCGCGCAAACGGCAGCCTGGCAAGCCTTTCATGATCAAGCCGTCAGCGTCGGAGGGTTATTGACGGGTTTGTCGCGAGGCACCGCGGTGGACGTGTATCGCGAAAGCGGAGCTCTCGCCTTGCGCAACGTCGCCCAGCGATTTGTACGAGACAAACAATTGTTTACGCCCCTCGATACCCTCGCCTCCGAGATCAGCGCGTGGGAAGCGCTGATTGCCCAATGCGGGGACATCATGGAACACAGTCCACTCGTCGCGCGATCTCTCAAGCGGCGCTTTTTGCTGCGTATCGCCGGCGCCGGTGCGGCGCTGATTTTGGTCGTCGTCGGTCTCGTCGTCTGGTGGTCGGAGAAAAAAATCAAAGACGCTCGATCGCGCATCGAATCGGCGATCAATGATGCAGATGCCTGCAAAGTCGAATCGATCGCCGCCGAGGACGCAGAGCGTGCCACGCCCGATCAATTGACGCGCAAGAACGCGCGAATGCAGGTGTGTACCGAAAAAAGAGCGATTGCCGCCCACGAAGCGGCGTGTGAAACATTGGCTCGGAATTTTGCCGCCGGAAAACTCACGCCCGAAGACAAAACGCAGGCGAAAACCGCCGCCGAATTGCTCGAACGAGCCGTCAAATTGGAACTTTCGACCGACGATCTGCTGCTCACGCCCAAAGAGATGCCGTGCCTGGACGCTCCGGCAAAGACGCAATTCTTTCCGATATTTGCCAAATACGCGGCCGGCTCGAGCGGCGCATGGACCAACGCAACACGCGTTTCCGATGACCTGCGCAAGGCTCTCAAAAGCAAAGAGATCGAAACCGTCACGGCTTGGCGAGACGAACTCGTCCGACGCGCCGAACCGCACGCGGCCAAAGCCATTCTCTCCGGAAAACCCGAAGACATGAATCGGGCCCGAGCCACGTGCGAATTTCAGAATTCGTTCGGTATCGAGCCGGGGAAAAAATGTTCCGGGCTTCTGGCGTTCATGGCTTCACGAAAACTCTGAAATCGCAATCAATGCCGGCCGCAAGCATCCGGATGCGAAGATGACGAATCCGTCTCCGCCTCGGTTTGTCGCACCTCAACTTCCCCGAGGCCCAGCTTCTCCAAATCACCTCGAATCGCCGCCGCATCACCCACGACGAAGACGCGCATGGCTTCGGGACGCAAATACGTGAGCGCCACGCGCCGGATATCTTCCGCCTTG
>WBZU01001719.1_pt1 | contig 16005 bp, 12 predicted proteins | sample 5204311 | NCBI WGS metagenome assembly WBZU01 (sample SAMN12344359, study PRJNA552823) | activated sludge metagenome | biome: Activated sludge suspended growth; feature: Nitrification reactor; material: Wastewater; isolation source: activated sludge from nitrification reactor of wastewater...
TTGTTCTTCCACTACCCGCACTACTACCACACGACCACGCCGGTGAGCGCCGTCCGCTCGCGTGACTGGAAGCTGCTGGAGTTCTTCGAAGACGACCACGTCGAGCTTTACAACCTGCGCGACGATCTCGGCGAGCAGCATGATCTTGCAAAGGAGCAACCGCAGAGGGCACAGGCGCTGCGAGAGCAACTTCACTCGTGGCGCGATACTGTGGGTGCGGCCTTGCCGAGCGTGAATTCGGAGTTCAGGCCCGGAGCCGCAAAGGCAAAGCGATGAGCGCGTGGCATGCACTGGGGCTGATTTGCCAACACGACAGCACGGAACCACAAACGACCCTGACTGGGGTGGGGTGAGGAGCTTTCAATTGACTCAACTTCCTCGCAGGAGCACAGGCCCGCGTGATCTGATCAATGCAGCGCCAAGGGGCCCAAAATGCAGCAGATACGGATTGCCAGACGATGGGGTCTTGAGTTAAGCCGGCGTTGGTCCTGTTCTCCTTATCACGGTCAGGTGCTGCCCGTTTCGCCATGATCAGACTTGTCCTGCCCTTTTGCCTCTTTCTCGCTGCGAACGCCTGTTCCCAGCAAGTCATCCTGCTCAAACTCGACGACGTCATCGCGCGTCGCGTGGGCAAGCAGGCCGTATCGGATCGCTGGCTGCGGGTGCATGACTATTTGAAGACGAATCACATCAAAGGCTCCTTCGGCATCATCACGGAGTCGCTGGAAAAGGACAACCCGCTATACTTCGGCTGGATCAAAGAGGTGCAGGCTGCTGGCTTGATCGAATTCTGGATGCACGGCTACCACATGAAAACGGCGAGCGAGCCGGGCGAGTTCGAGAGCGGCACCGCGGAGAAGCAGCGCGCCATTCTGGCAAAAGGCGAGAGGCTCGCGAAGGAAAGGCTTGGTTTCACATTGCCAGCCTTCGGGCCGCACTGGAGCGGCACGACAGATGCCACCGATGAAGCCATGGAAAACGTGCCGGAAGTCACGATCTGGCTGTATGGGCCGGAGAAGTCAAAGTTCTACTCACGTCTCAGCATCCCGCGCGTGATGGCTCTCGAGAACCCCACCTTTGTGCCCGACCTGGAAAAGTTCAAAACCTTCTATGATGCGAAAGCTGTAAAGCTCGAGGTGCTTGTGCTCCAGGGCCATCCCGATCAATGGGACGGCAAGAGATGGGAGGGCTTCACCAAGATCATTGATTTCCTCAAATCAAAGAACGTGGTTTTCATGACGCCGAGCGAATATCTCAAATCGCGGGCATCCAAGTGAGGCGTTTGGTCTTCCCCATTTGTAATCGCCATCTATGTCCGCCAGCAAAAGCTCTGGTGTTCCCGCATCACCATGCCAGCTTCGGTCCGTCGTTATGAAGCTCTTCCCGACTCCGTGCCTTCTGCTCGCTCTGATCGCTCTCGATGCCGTCTTTTCTGGTGAAGCATTCTTTTCAGCTGATGGCCAATCGGTGACGTTTGTCTCCACCACCGAGAGCGACCGGCTGCATCGAATCGATCTCGATTCTCACAAGATCGACACTATTCGGGTCTCGCTGCCGAAGGATCAAAGCATCACTTCACTCACCATCGGCGCCGACGGCGAGGCACTCTTTCTAACCGAATCCGCAGCGTGGGTCCATGACGCGAAGGGCACCCGGAAACTCAGTGATATCGGAGTGGAGAACGCCGGTGGTCTGGCGGTGGCTCCCCCCAAAGGCAGCCCGGTCGCCGACTGGATGTTTCTCGCCGGCCAGGACAAAGATGATGCTTCGCGCCGCATATTTTACTGCCGCAAGCCTGGGAGCAATTCGTGGAACAGCACCTTTTGCCGTCGCACCGACAGGGTCGACGCAGCGGTGTTCACGGCTGACGGACGCTTCTTCTTCGCTTCGCACGGTGATTTGTGGGAAGGCGAGTTCGAGCCCGATGATGGCCAGGGCGCGCCGACCACTCTCAACGGCGTGCGGATTGCGCCGGTTGCCTTCTTGAACACCGACGCATCGAACGGAGGCAGCATGTATGTCCATACGATCATGCCTGCCGGCGAAAGCATTTACATCTGCCTCAGGGGACATCACCTGGGACAGTTGCTTCGCATTTCGCTGAATCAGAAGCCGGCCCTGCAGGACAGTGCGATGGACCATCACTACACATACATGGCAAAGATGCTTTCCTCCGCGGAAATCATTGATGGTGAAGGTTCGCCCTTGTTCTGCACCGCAGCCACAGCCGCCGGCGGCAGGGAGCGAGTGTTCTATCTTAAAGATCACAAGCTCTATCTGTGGACCAGAGACACCGGTCGGGCAGAGGAGATCGGGCACCTGAACGACTAAGCGCCTGACCATTTGAAAGAAGGCGCATCCGCAGATCGTCTTGTGCCACACCTCTGGTATACCAGCAGGACACCAAGACAATGCCAAACCCGATTTCCAACCTTCGACAGCGCGCCTACGAGCACCTGCAGCGCAAGCTGATCAGCGGCGAACTGCACTCGGGATCGCTGGTGTCCGAGCAATCGCTGGCCGCCGAGATCGGCATGAGCCGGACGCCCGTGCGCGAGGCGATCCGCACGCTGGAGCAGGAGGGAGTGCTGGAGCAGGTGCCTCGATACGGCACACGCGTGCGCAAGCTGGAGCGCCGCGACTTGATCGAACTCTATGAACTGCGCGAGGCGGTGGAGCCCTTCGCGGTGGCCAAGGCGGCGATGACCGCATTGCCGGAGGACATCGTGAGCCTGCGCAGCCTGTGCGATGAGATCGGCAAGCTGGCGCGTGAGTTGGCGAAGGCGAAGCTGCCCTCGCTCGACGCCGCACAGATGAAACGACTCCTCAGTGCGGACCTCGGTTTCCATCTTATGCTGCTGCGAGCAGCGGGCAATCATCGGATGATGAAGATCGTGTCCGACTCGAGATTGCTGACTGGCATCTTTGGAACTCAGCGTCAGGCCCACACTCGAACGGTGCTGGAGCAGACGCATCGCGAGCATGAGACCATCCTCGACGCTGTCGAGAAGGCCGATGCCAAGGCTGCCAGCCGTGCCATGGCCGAGCACATTCGCGCCAGCAAGCAGCAGGCGCTCGCGGCCTACGATCAGGCGCGAATTGATCACGATGCCCGCTCCATTCCTCTCGCGATGCCTCAGCAACTCGTGGCTGAAATAGATCGCATTCAAGCGCAGCGCCCCAATTCAAGAATCTCAAATCGTAGATCATAAATGACCTCCGGCATCATCCCTCCCCTCATCACCCCGCTCAAAGACCGCGACACCCTCGACCGCGATGGTCTGGAGCGTCTTATCGAACGCCTCGTCACCGGTGGCGTGCATGGCCTGTTCATCATCGGCACCACGGGTGAAGGACCAAGCTTGAGCTATCGCCTGCGTCGCGAGCTGATCACCGAGACGTGCAAGCTCGTGCGCGGTCGCCTGCCGGTCTTCGTGGGCATCACAGACACAGCGTTTGTGGAGTCGGTGAACATCGCGAAGCACTCCGCTGAGGCAGGTGCGACAGCACTGGTCGCGGCTCCGCCTTACTACCTGCCGGAGGGGCAGCCGGAGTTGCTCGAATACATCCGTCACCTGCTGCCGGAACTGCCGCTGCCGTTTTACCTCTACAACATGCCGTCGCTAACGAAGGTGAGCTTCGACATCGACACGGTGCGAGCCTTGCAGGACGAGCCGAAGATCCATGGCATCAAGGACAGCTCCGGCAACATGGTCTATTTCCATCGCCTGTGTCAGATGCTGAAGTATCGCCCTGACTGGTCAGTGCTGATGGGTCCAGAGGAGCTGCTGCTTGATGCCGTGCTGGCTGGTGGTCACGGCGGCGTGAATGGCGGTGCGAATGTCTTCCCACAGCTCTACGTGGCACTCTACAACGCTGTCTCCTCTGGCCAGATCGAACGCGCCCGCCAGCTCCACGCATTGGTCATGCACGTCTCCGGCACGCTATATCAAGTGGGCCGCCATTCGTCCGCGATCATCAAGGGCATCAAGTGTGCGCTCTCACATCTCGGCGTGTGCGATGACTTCATGGCCGAGCCTTTCCATCGCTTCCGAGACCAGGAGCGTGCGCGCATCGGCGATGCGCTTGTTGTTCTCCAAGAAGAAATCACCTCTGCCCTCGCGTAAACTCCAACCACTGATCTCATGCGCATCGCTCTCTTCTCCTTCCTCGCTGTCCTTTCAACCCTTCCTTCCAAGGCGGAACCTCTTCAACGTCTGCAATACAACAACCCTGGCCTCGTCGTGGATCTCGGAGTGGGATTGTGGGCTTGGCCCCTGCCGATGGACTTCGATCGCGACGGTGATCTTGACCTTGTCGTGAGCTGTCCGGACAAGCCCTACAACGGCACCTACTTCTTCGAGAACGCGAGTCCGAAAGACACGAGGATGCCGGTGTTCAAGCCGGGCAAGCGCATCAGCAAAGGCATGACGAATGCGCGCATCAGCTACGTGAACGGCAAGCCGGTCATCATGACGCCAGGTGTGACGTATCCCGACTTCCAGGCCACAGGCTTCGACAAAGGTGTGAAACTGCCGATCTCGGCAACGGCCTTCCATCCGAACAAGCTGCGCGCGAACGAGTGGCACTTCGCTGACTTCGATGGCGATGGCGTGCAAGACTTGATCATCGGCGCGGAGGACTGGACGAACTACGGCTGGGACAACGCCTATGACGAGAACGGTCACTGGACGGCCGACCTGCTGCGCGGCTTCGTCTACTTCCTGAGGAACACTGGCACGCTGGAGAGGCCGGCCTTCGACAAGCCGAAGACGCTGGCAGCGGCGGGCACGCAGATTGACGGCTTCGGGATGCCTTCGCCGTGTCTCGCAGACTACGATGGCGATGGCGATCTCGATTTAATCACGGGCGAGTTCATTGATGGCTTCACCTTCTACAAGAACGAAGGCACCAAGGAGAAATACAAGCTCGCTCGCGGCTTGCGCCTGAAGCACGAAGGCAAGTTCATCCACATGGACCTGGAGATGATCACGCCCACGCCGATTGATTGGGATGGCGACGGCGATGTGGACCTCATCTGTGGCGATGAAGATGGTCGCGTGGCTTTGATTGAGAACACAGGCAAGTTCGTTGACGGCGCACCCGACTTCCTGCCGCCGGTGTATTTCCAGCAGGAGGCCGAAGACGTGAAAGTGGGTGCGCTGTGCTCGCCAGTGGGCGCGGATTGGGATGGCGACGGCGATGAAGACATCATCACCGGCAGCAGCGCGGGCCACATCACCTTCATCGAGAACCTCAGCGGACCGAAGGTGGCGACACCAAAATGGGCTGCGCCAAAGCATCTCGAAGCTGATGGCAAACTCATTCGCATCATGGCCGGACCAGACGGCAGCATCCAGGGTCCTGCCGAGTGCAAATGGGGCTACACCACGATTAACGTCGCTGACTGGGACGGCGATGGTTTGCCGGACATCGTTTGCAATTCGATCTGGGGAAAGGTGCACTGGTATAAGAACGTCGGCACACGCACTGCTCCGAAGCTCGCTGCCGCGCAGCCGATCGAGGTCTACTGGAACGGCAAGCAACCCGAACTCGCCTGGGGCTGGATGAAGCCGGAGGGCAAGGCGTTGCTGACGCAGTGGCGCACGACTCCGGTGATCGTGGACTTCGACGGCGATGAGAAGCTCGACCTCGTCATGCTCGATCACGAAGGCTACGTAGCCTTCTTCAAACGCGCAGCAGATGGCAAGCTCAACGCGCCAGTGCGTGTGCTCGCCGATGAAAACGGCAAGCTTCTACAGATGAACACAGGCTTCGCAGGAAAATCTGGTCGCCGCAAGCTGACGATCTTCGATTGGAACGGTGACGGCAGGCTCGACATCCTCATCAACAGCCAGAACGCCGAGCTGTGGCAGCAAGTCGAGCAGCGCGATGGCAAGTGGCTCTTCAAGAACGCCGGCAACCTCAGCGACACGAACCTTGCCGGTCACGACACGTCACCCACGTCCACTGACTTCGATGGCGACGGTGTGCGCGACTTGCTGCTCGGTGCCGAAGATGGTCGCTTCTACACGCTGAAGAATCCTCGTTTGAAATAACTCGCTCTCATGCTCATGAAAACAGTTCTCCTTTCGTGCCTCGCACTCCTCCCGGTGATCGCCTCGGCTGCTGATCCCGCCATCTTGAAGACGGAATACATCTACGACACGGGCCCCTATCCTTCGATCCACGCGACGACCATCGTCGAGACTCCCACGGGCCTCGTTTCCGCGTGGTTCGGCGGCACCGCAGAGAAAAACCCTGATGTGTGCATCTGGGTGTCGCGCCAGCTTCCCGATGGCAAGTGGACGGAGAGCGTCGAAGCGGCCAATGGCCTGCAAGCTGACGGCACACGGCATCCGACGTGGAACCCGGTGCTCTTCCAGCCGAAGGACGCGCCGCTGATGCTCTTCTACAAGGTGGGGCCTTCACCAAGCACTTGGTGGGGTGAGCTTAAAACGAGCGTCGACGGAGGCAAGACATGGTCCGCCGCTCAAAAACTGCCGAAGGGCATCTTCGGCCCCATCAAGAACAAGCCCGTCCATCTTGCTAATGGCGATACCCTCTGTCCGACGAGCAACGAAACCGATACCAAGCCCAGCGCCTGGTCCATCTACTTCGAGCGCACCGCTGATCTGGGTAAAACCTGGACGCGCACGGAACTGCTGCACGACGGCCTCAAAATTGGCGCCATTCAACCAAGCATTCTCTTCCTCGGCGGCGACAAGCTGCAGGCCGTGGGCCGAACGAAGAACAGCAAGCTTTTCCAGATCACTTCGAGTGACGCGGGCAAGACCTGGGGTGAGATTTCGCTCACCGAGTTGCCGAATCCCAACTCGGGCACTGATGCCGTGACGTTGGCCGACGGTCGTCACCTGCTCATCTACAACCACACCGCCAAAGGCCGCAGCCCGCTGAACCTCGCCGTCAGCAAGGACGGCAAAACCTGGGAAGCCGCGCTGGTTTTTGAAGACGAGCCGAAGAAGGAATTCAGCTATCCCGCCATCATCCAGACCAAGGACGGCCTCGTCCACATCACCTACACCTGGCAGCGCAAGAAGGTGAAACACGTCGTGCTCGACCCCGCGAAACTCACCACCAAGCCCATCGTCAACGGTCAGTGGCCGCAATGAAACGGACACCCACTTTTCTGTGCCTGCTCGCGCTGGTGGCTCTGACCACAGCGCACGCGGCCAGCGCACCACGACCGAACATGGTCTATCTGCTCGCCGATGACCTCGGCTGGGGTGATGTGAGCTTTCATGGCTCTGACATCAAGACGCCAAATATCGACAAGCTCGCCGCCAGCGGTGTGAAGCTCGATTCCTTCTACGTGCTGCCGGTCTGCACGCCCACACGGTCCGCGCTGATGACGGGCCGCTATCCGATCCGCTACGGTCGCCAATACAATGTCATCCGGCCCACTTCGCAGTTTGGTCTCTCACTTGATGAGCGCTTGCTGCCGGAGGCATTGCGCGATGCGGGCTATGCGACCTCGCTGTGCGGCAAATGGCACCTCGGCGACTTCCAGCCGGAATACCTGCCGATGGCGCGAGGCTTTGAACATCAGTTCGGCTTCTGCGCGCACGGCGAGAAGTTCTCACACTTCCCGAAAGGCGACAGTGGTCTGATGCGCGATCAACAACCGATCCGCGAGGAAGGCTACCTCACACACATGACGGCGAGCGAAGCCATCCGCACCATCGAACAACACGATGCGGCAAAACCACTCTTCCTCTACGTCGCCTTCAACGCTGTGCACAACCCGCTGCAATGTCCGCCCGAATACATCAAGCCCTACGAGTCACTCGGCGAGATGCGCAGCATCTATGCGGGCATGACCACCGCGATGGACGAGCAGATCGGCAAGATCCTCGCCGCCATTGATCAGAGCGGTATGGCAGAAAACACGCTCATCATCTTTCACAGCGACAACGGCGGCCTCACCACCAAGGGCAAGATCGCGAGCAACACGCCGCTCCGCGCTGGCAAAGGCTCGCTCTACGAAGGTGGCGTGCGCGTCGCCGCCTGCGCCTCGTGGCCCGGCCATCTGCCTGCGGGCAAAGTCATCCAAGAGCCGCTGCACGTCACCGATTGGTATCCGACGCTGCTGAAACTCGCCGGGGCCTCGCTGGAACAAAAGCAGCCGCTTGATGGTTGCGACATCTGGCCGGTGCTCACCGAAGGCAAGCCCTCGCCGCACGACACCATCCTGCTCAACACCGTTGGCCGCAGCGGCGCGATTCGCAGCGGCGATTGGAAACTCGTTCGCAACGGCAAGTGGGACGACGACGAGGATGGCGGAGAAAAGCTCACTCGCGAGGATAAGCAAAAGCAGCGTCTGGCGCGTCGCGATGCGCCCGACGTGATGGAACTCTTCAACCTCGCGCAGGACCGCAGCGAGCAAACCAACCTCGCCGAGCAACACCCCGACAAAGTTCGCGAACTCGCCGCCAAGCTGGATGTGTTCGCTAAGGAAGCCGTTCCGCCGATTCTCAATCCGAAACCGGCCACCGCCAAGAAGGACAAAGGCAAGGCGAAGTAGGTTCAACGGTCGTTACGCGCGACATCCGAATCGCCAGCTTCACTTCACAAACTTCACGTCCACTTTCGGCAGCAGGGCTTTCACTTTGGCCTGCGTTTCATCAGGATAACCTTTGCCATAGCGGACGAGCGTCAGGGTCTTGAGATGGGCGAAGGCCTGCAACTGAGGCACGCGGGTGTCTGGCAGGTCGATGCTTGAGAGGGAGAGTTCCTGAACTTGGGACACGCTGGCGAGGGCTGCAAGGTCAGCGTCGGTGAACTTGGTGGCATCCATCGAAAGGCGGCGCAGCGTGGGGATGGCTTTGACCGTGGAGATGGCTTCGGATGCCGGGGCGTTCACGCCGTATTCGAGCGCCACATACTCCATGGGCAGGTCGCGCAGGTGTTTGACTAGGCCTGCGGTGGCCTTTGAGCAACTGATCTCGATGCCCTTGAGCTTCGTCAGCTTTTTGAGATGCTCGGCGCTGGCATCGGTGAGGAGCTTGGAATGCCAGAGCTTGATGAACTCGAGGTTTGGGAACTTCTCACAGACGTAGCCGAGACCTTCATCATCCAGGCCGTTGCTGTGAAAGTTGATCTTCTTGAGGTTGGTCCAGCCATCAAACTTCGCGAAGAAGTGACCGGGATACCCGGCACCACGTGGCGTGAAAGACTCCAGGTTCTTCAAGCCCGCCAGCTTCTCCCAACCTGCATCAGTGGCCTTGCCAAAATAGGCCAGCTCGAGGTTGGTGAGATCGGGACACTCGGTGAGTTGCTGGAGTTGAGCCAAGCTTTCATCACCCAGTCTGCCAAAGCCGCTCACGCTCAGGCTCTTCAGTTTCTTGAGTTTGAGCAGCGGAGCCACCCATGCGTCCTGGATTCCCGACGCCTCCAGCTTGACCGACTCCAGCGAGGCAATGTGTCCGAGGTGCTCGATGAAAACGGCGTTGTAGGGATCGGCGTTCTCCTTGCGGTGATCGTGAGCTTTGCCTCCCAGGATGTTGGTGCTGACCTGGGTGAGCGTGTCAAAGATCGCGATGTCTCCGCCTGCGGCTTTCTTCAGGGCGTCGGGCGTGGTGTTGATCTTCGTGAAGCTGCCCGGCGCGCTCTCGATCGTGCGAATGACGGCCTCGACATGCGGACGCTGTGCCGCTGCAGCGACGATGGCGGCGGCATGATCGCCGAGCGCCTGCTTCAATGCGGGATCAACCGTCGCAGCGATGACAGCGTCGAGATCAGCGCGTGAGGTGATCTTGGAAAGGTCAGGCGCGGCAGCATGAAGCGTGAGCGGCAAGAGCAGGATTGCGGCGAGGAGAGCGTAGGTTTTCATGAGTGATCGCGGGATGGTGGAGTGCATCAATACTTCGGGAAGATGATCGGACTCGGGAAGCGCTCTTCGAGGTTGTTCGTGTTCAGGTATTCTTCGCGTGGGACATTCACCATCGGCCAGTTGCCAGAGCGAACGCGGACGACGCGTCCGGGGCGGATGCCTTCGATGATGAGATCGGTCTCGAACTTGATCTGGATGCCGCTGCTGCCGAGCGGCGGTTTGTCCGGAGCCTTGATGACTTCCACGATCGAACCGCGCGAGGCCATGTGGCCGGGGCCGTAGGCTCCGTGGGCGTGTTTCAGATTCGCTTCGACAGCGTTCATCATGGCGGAGGTGCCTTTGGTGAAGTCCGCGTAGAGCGATGGATCCATGCCGCCGAACAACGTCGCAGTCACCGTGGCGCGGCCGAACTTGCCATACTCGACCGCATCGATCCAACCCGCCATCCAACGGGCGCGAATGAAGGCCTTGTGCGCTTCGGTTTGATTCTTCGCAGCGCGTTGCATCGCGACGTCATCGAGCCAGATGTCCGAAATGTGGAAGCGTGTGAAGATGCCATCGGGCGTGGGTTTCCAGAAGATGCCAAGGAGCACGGACTGGCCGTTGAGAGCTTTCTTGCCGTCCTTGGGCCACGCACCTTCCGCGACGAGTTCGTCGATGCTCAGACACTCGCGTCCGCGCCAGATACGCGTGGCGGCATCGAAGGTCATCTTCTCTTCCGTCGCCTTGGCGTCGCCGCCTTTCTTCGGTTCACATGTCGCGGTGATCATGCCCGCGCCGTCTTTGATCTCCACCTCCTTGAGCTTCCACGTCAAACCTTCGCGCTGGCAGTGGCTCGGCTCGTCTTCGAGGAGAATCGCATGATTCTCGGCAGGGAAGATGCCGGTGCCGCGATTGTGATTCGCGTCGATCTTCTTGCTCTCCACGGGCAACACCGGCACTGATGAAAGCTTCGGGTCAGGCGGGAGAAACGCGCGAACATGGAGCACCGTGCCGAGCGGGATGTCCATGAGGTCCGCGGGTGCGCCGTGGTAGTTCACCTCGGCATACGGCAGCAGTGCAAAGGGATGCGGATCGTTGCGGAAGAACATGCCTGAGCCTTGCACGCGGATGCTGCCACGGCGGTTCGCATGATCGACAAAGACGAGTTCTCCGCGATACGAATGAGCCTTTTCCAAAGGCGGGAACTTGCCGGCTTCGGGGCGGAAGACTTCCTCGGAGTCTTGGTTCTTGGTGCCTGGTTTTTCGTTGGCGGCGTTGGCTTGGATGCCAAGTAAACAAGCGAAGAGCAGCCCTGTGGTGAGAACGAAGATCGGTTTCATAAGAGTGTCAGTATTTCGGAAAGATGGCCGGACTCGGAAAGCGCTCGTCGATGTTGGAGGCGCCGTTGCCGAGATACTCTTCGCGCGGCAAGTGGACATCCGGCCAGCCGATGGGGCGGACTTTGACAATGCGTGTGGGGCGCATGCCTTCGGTGATGAGATCGGTCTCGAACTTGATCTGGATGCCGCTGCTGCCGAGCGGCGCTTGGCCGGGCAGTTGAGTGACCTCGAGCAGCTTGCCACGAGCGGCCATCTGCGTGGGCCCGGCGGTGCCGCCTTCAGTGTGCTTGAGCGTGTTCTCGACGGCGTTCATCAGCGCGGTGCCGCCTTGTTTGAAGTCCGCATAGAGCGAGGCGTCCATGCCGCCAAAGAGCGTCGCGGTCACCGTGGCGCGACCGAACTTGCCATACTCGACTGCATCAACCCATGCGGGCATCCAACGGCCGCGGATGAAGGCCTTGTGCGCTTCGGTCTGCCGAAGCGTCGCGTTTTGCACCGCGTCGTCATCCAGCCAGATATCTGAGATGTGAAAGCGCCCGAACACGCCGCCTGGCGTTGGTTTCCAAGTGAGGTTGAGTTGCACGGTCTGGCCGTTGAGCGTCTTCTTTCCGTCGGCAGGCCATGCGCCCTCTTCGATCAGGTTTTTGATGAGCAAACATTCGCGACCACGCCAGACGCGGGTGGCGGCATCGAAGGTGAGCGCTTCATTGCTGGCATTGTTGTTCGCTTCATTCTTGGCGGAGCAGGTCGCGGTGAGAGTTCCCTCGAGATTCTTGATCTCCAGTTCCTTCAACTTCCAGACGAGACCTTCGCGCTGGCAGTGGCTGGGCTCATCTTCAAGCAACAGGACGTGGTTCTCTGCGGGCGCGGTGCCGAGATTGCCAGCCTTCGTCTTTTCGCGGCTGTTGACTGGCAGAACCGGCACCGACGAAGTCTTTGGATCGGGCGGCAGGAACGCGCGGACATGCAGCATGGTGCCCAGCGGAATGTCCCGCAGATCCGCCGGCGCACCGTGATACCGCACGATGGCATACGGCAGCAGCGCGAACGGATTCGGCGCGGTAGTGCGGAAGATGCCCGGTGATGTCACTCGGAGGCTGCCGCGGCGATTCGCATGATCGACAAAGGTGAGTTCGCCGCGATACGCGTGCGCTTTCTCCAACGGCGGAAACCTTCCCGCTTCGGGACGGAAGACTTCAGTTCCTGGTTCTTTGTTCTTGGTTCTTTGTTCCGGGTCAGCGTCCTTTGCGTGAACGATGAACGAACAAGCAAGCACGGCAAACCAAGGACCAACTAAGAACCAGGAACGATGAACGATGAACATCACAACGTGACCACCTTGTTGCTATCGGCGAACTTGTCCGTCTCCACGCCCATGCGCTGGGCCATGAGGAGGAGGAGGTTGCTCATGTGCGCGTCGCTGTTCACCGGACGACTGCAGATCTGGTAGTGCGCGGAGGTGAGCGCGCCGTCCTGGCCGAGCGAGTAGCCTTCGAAGCCCTTGGCCTGCTTGTTGAAATCGAGGTGGCTGCCGTGTTTCAAGCCGAGGTCCGAGCCGCCGGCGAGCACGAGCGGGAGGTTCGCGTTGCCGTGGCTGTGGCCGTAGCACATGCCGCTGCCGAAGAGCGCCATCGTGGTGCCGAGCAGCGGCTTGCCATTGAGGTCCTTCGTTTCGGAAAGACGGGTGAGGAAGTAGCTGAACTGCTCGATGGCGAACGCGTCGTAGTTCGTGAGCTTCTCCATGTAACCGGCATCGCCACCGTGGTGACTGAGCTGGTGGCGCGATTCGGTGATGCCGATTTCAGGAATCGAAAACGCATCGCCTTCGCCGCCGAGGCTGAAGGTGGCCACGCGTGTGACATCGGTTTGAAACGCGAGCACCATGAGGTCATACACGGTGCGGAAGTAGTCGCCCGCTTTCGTCTGCGGGATGTCGCGGTTCGTGCGCTGACGATCAGCGTCGAAGATCTTCGGCAGCGGTGTGTCGAGCCACGCATCAGCGCGCCGCGTGCGAATCTCCGCCTCGCGCACGGAGGTGAGGTATTGCTCCATGCGGCCCTTGTCCTCGGCACCCATCTTCTTCTCAAGCTGGCGCACTTCGGCGAGATTCGCGTCGAGCACGCTGCCCTTGCGGCGCAAGGCACGACGCTGGGCCATCTTGCCGCCCTTGGGTTCCTCGAAGAGCGAGGCAAACATCTCGCTGCAACGTCGCAGCGCGGGCAGTTGCACGCCGTCCGCCGTCCACGCCAGCGAACCCTGCGTGAGCGCCACTTCCATTGATGGATAACGCGTGTGCGGCGCGGTGATCTCCGCCATCTTCTGGTCCACGGAAATCGTGTTGCGATCCGAGGGGCCGAGCTTGCCGCCGGTGAGCCAGACCGAGATGCAATTGTGATGATGGGAGAGGCTTCCCGGATGATGCAGACCGCTGATCGGCGTGATCACCTCGCGATGCTTCTCCAGCGGCTTCAGCGAGCGCGAGAACTCGTAGCCCTTTCCCTCTTTGAGGATCTGGTAGTTCAGCGAGTGCACGCCATTCGCGAGATAAATGAACGCGCTGCGCTTCGGCGTCGCCGTGGACGATTCAGCCGCACGCAGCGGCACCATGCACTCCAGCAAGGGCAGTGAGATGAAGCTGCCGAGCGCCTTGAGAGCGTGGCGGCGGTCGATGAGCCAAGATTGGGTTTGGATGTTCATGGGAAGCTTTGGTTGGTGGTTTTGATTTCCAGCAGATTCGGGGAGGCCAGCAGATTTTTTCTTCGAGTCTGATCTGAAAAAACTAATCTGCTGGCCTCCCTGAATCTGCTGGAAGTTTCTTCTTGGGATGTTGGACAAAAGTGAAGTCAGCGGTGGTCTTGCCGAAATGGAAGACGATGCCCCATTCAAGATTTAGCCAACGGAGATGCGTTTGGAGGGTGGAGCGATCGGTTGCGTTGATGCCATCGGTGAGGGCCGTGACGAAGACGGCGCAGGTGCCTTCAATCACGAGGCTGGACATTGTGATGTGCGGGTAAGTGAGCACCGTGGCCGTTGGATTGAGGTGGGCCTTCATTCCCGCAGATTGAATCGCGGCACTGACAAGCCCCTTCCAAGTCGTCTGGCGGTAGCCAAGCCCAATTTCGTTCAGGCATTCGGTCACTGCATGGACAATGTTGGTGGCTAGGGATGGATTAGTGACGAAACCGGGCAATTTGATTTCGGGCAAGCTCGCTGTGTGGGAGCGATAGAGAAATCGATCCCACATCAGGCTTTGCTTTCCAAAATTGACCAACAGGCTTGTGCGAAGCCGCCAGAACTTGCAGTAGCAAACCACCTGAACCCAATGCTCCGGCGCGAACGCTCCGCGCAGACACTTCAGCTCCGGTATGAAGTGATCCTCGACGACGAAATCTGGCTCAAAGGTGTCCACGACGATCCCTCGATAAACCAAATCACGCCTCGGCTTGGAGAGATGCGATATGCCCGCAGACGTGAGCACTGCGACAAGCTCCTGGTGATAAATCTCCTCGTCGAGCCCCGGCCCCACCGCAGAATGAACCTTCATCGCATGCCCGATGAAAGCACGCGTGATCGGATCGTCAGCAGACGGAGGTTTAGGCTTCACGTTTGGGGTTGCAAGGTTATTGAGGGAACTTCTTGTCAGAAGGGATTTCCAGCGGATTCAGGGAGGCCAGCAGATTGAGTCTTGGGTTTGTCTTACATCTGAAAAATAATCTGCTGGCCTCCCTGAATCTGCTGGAGACCTCATTCATCATCGCTTCCTGACCAGGTCCGAAAGTGCCACAGCGCGGACGATGTCCTTGATCTGGTAGTTGCTCTTCTTGGCTTCGGCTTGGATGGCGTTGAGATCGTCTTGATCGTCGAACGCGATGGCGCGGCGGAGGGCGTAGGTGCAGAGGTGCTCGATGAAGGCGTGGGCGAGCTTGTCGCGGTCTTCGAGGAGACGTTGCTTGAACTCCACCGAATCCTTGAAAGCGCGACCGTCGGGCATCGCTCCCGCCGGATTGATCAACGGATCAGCTCCAGTGCCTGCGAGCACTTTCTCATGCGTGCGCCACTGGCCGACGGCGTCGTAGTTGTCCCAGGCGAGGCCGAGCGGATCGATCTTCGCGTGGCACGCGGCGCAGTTGGTATTTTCGCGGTGCGCTTCGAGTTTGGCGCGGAGCGTGGCCTTCGGCGTGGCGTCGGTAGGCGGCTCGATGGCGGGGACGTTGGCGGGTGGTGGTGGCGGTGTCTTGCCGAGCACGACCTCGCTCAGCCACACGCCGCGATGCACGGGACGATGGCGCGTGCCGTCGGAGGTGAGGCCGAGCACGGCGCCCATCGTGAGCAGGCCGCCGCGATGATCTTCGGGCTTGAGCGACACGCGCTGGAAGCCGCCTGCCTTTGGCTCCGGCAGCTTGTAGAAATCGCAGAGCCGCGCATTCGCCATCGTCCAGTCGGAATCGATCAGCGCATCGACGGGCAGGTTCTTCGCGAACAGCTCGCGGAAATACTCGACGACCTCGTTGCGCATGCTCGTCTCCAGCCACGCGTCATAGGTCGGGTAGAGTTTCTTGTCTGGCGGGAACATGCCCACGCGATGCAGTTGCAGCCACTGCCGCACGAAGTCGTCGATGAAGCGCTGGCTCTTCGTGTCGGCCAGCATGCGATCCACTTGCTTCTTCAGCGCGTCGCCATTCAAAGCAGCGCCCTTCGCTGCGGCGATGAGGCCGTCGTCAGGCATCGAACTCCAGAGCAAATACGAAAGCCGCGAGGCCAGTTCGAAGTCGGTGACACGCTCGCGCGGTGTCGGATCGCCTTCGACGAGATAGATGAAATGTCGCGAGG
>WBZU01000543.1_pt2 | contig 16003 bp, 11 predicted proteins | sample 5204311 | NCBI WGS metagenome assembly WBZU01 (sample SAMN12344359, study PRJNA552823) | activated sludge metagenome | biome: Activated sludge suspended growth; feature: Nitrification reactor; material: Wastewater; isolation source: activated sludge from nitrification reactor of wastewater...
GCTCGGCTTGCTATGGTTTCTCGGTCACGACGAGCGGCTGCCGATCGAGGTCCGGACCGAGATGCAAAGATGGGGCCTGGCGAAGGATGAATTCGAGGACACGGAACATTTTCCGCATCAGCTTTACGTTCGCGAGGCCCGACGGATGATCAGCGACTACGTCATTACCGAGCACGATGCGAGGAGCGGACGCCACGCCGTGGACGGCGTGGCTCTGGCCTCCTACCCGCTCGATTCTCACGGAGTGAGTCTCTATGTAAACAGCGCCGGCGTGCTGCATCGTGAGCGCGGCTTTTTCGCCGGCGGCTTCTCTGCATTCCCGATCAGCTATCGATCTCTGCGACCAAAGCCGGGCGAGTGTGAGAATCTGCTGGTGATCAGCTGCCTGTCCGCATCCCACGCTGCATATGGCTCCGTGCGAATGGAGCCTGTGTTTATGATGGTCGGGCACGCCGCAGGGGCTGCGGCATGTCTGGCAATCGACAAGCGAGTCACTGTGCAAGACGTTCCTTACGGGGCACTGAAAGAGGTGTTGGAAAACGAGAAGCAAATCATCGAACACAAGACCTCGAGCAAACGCCAGACACCAGCGACTGATTCACCTTCTAACGATCAGCTGCTTTCAGATATCGAGGCGCTGAGGAAGCTGGAGATCATCACGGACGAGAGCTACTGGCTGGCCAATGCGCGAAAGGGACGATCTTGTGATGGATTGCAGACATCAGTCATGCTGATCGCGATGGCCAGAAACCTCGCACCAAATGCAACTGATCCGCTGCAGGTGCTGCTGGATCGAAAAGTGTTCTCCTCTCACGCATACTGGCAGGAGCATGCGCAGGCCGGACATCAATGTGGAGGGGAGAATGTCCGGGCAGTAATCCGCAATTTTGTGCGGATTCTGAGGTAGCAAGGCGTGACGATTCATCACTCGCCCATCGAAAAGCCGCCACAAACGCCCGCGCTCCTGCGTTTGCTGCGATGATGAAACCTATTCTGGCCCTGCACCTCCTGATGACTGCGTCTTGTCTGGCTTCTGACCCAACGACTGAATGGGTGTTCGCAGGAGGCGGTGCGAGCAATGACAAAACTCGATGCATAGCGGTCGATCAACAAAACAACGTATTCCTGGCGGGAGAGACAACAGGGGATGGCGACTTTGGTGATGTGAAGCGATCAGGCTCGGGAAAACTGGATTTCTGTCTCGTGAAGCTGAGTTCATCCGGGAAAGCGGTCTGGGTGCGGTCCATCGGTGGAAGCGAGGTCGAACGCGGTTACGGCGTCGCGACTGATGCAGCAGGGAATGCGTATGTGACTGGTCATTTCCAAAGCACTGATATCGTGATCGATGGCTCTACCTTGCCCAATGCAGGTGACTACGACATCTTCGTGGCGAAATACTCAGGTGACGGGGAACTCAAATGGATTCGCACCGCAGGCGGACCAGGATACGATTACGGGCACGCGATCGCGGTGGATGGCAAAGGCGACGTGATCGTTGCGGGAGGTGTCGGCGGTGATTCCCGATTTGGTGACCGAACGCTCAAAGGCCCGCGCGCGCTGTTTTGCGCCAAGTATGATACAGACGGGAATTTGGTCTGGCTGACCGGCACGACGGGCAAGGCCGGAGGCAGCGCGCATGGCGTGGCCGTGGATGGAGCGGGAAACATCTACCTCGGCGGCCTGATCACGGGAGATGGTTTCCTCGGCGCGCTGCCGCTAACCGGCACCGCTACATCGATGATCGTGGCCCGTCTCACACCTGCCGGCGAAGCGAAGTGGGCTCAAATCACGCCAGGAGCGCCCAGCGCACTCGCACATGAGATCACTTGCGATGCGGCTGGCCGTGTCTGGGTGGCAGGAATGTTCAAGGGCCGCGTTAGCTTTGGCGGGCACACATTCGAGTCGTCGAGCGAGAAGGATAGTGATGGGTTCGTGGTGCACTACGACACCGATGGCAGGCTTCACTGGGCGACTCATCTTCAGGGACCAGCTGTGGACTACTGCCTGGGAATCGCCACGAATGGCAAAGGGGAGGCGTATGCGACCGGTGAGTTTTCGGAGACAGCCACTCTCGGCGGGCGCTCACTTACCACCCGTGGAGGCACGGACATTTTCACCGCAGCGTTTGGCGCAAAAGGTGACCTCATCTGGATCACACAATCTGGCGGCACCAAATCAGACAACGCCTACACGATGACCTATTCGGCCGATGGGTCTCTTGTGTCCGCGGGGGCTTGCGCTGCACCGGCTGATTTTGGAAGAGTCAGTGTGCCACAGAGCAAGGGCAGTGATCTCTACGCAGCGAAACTCCGGCTTCCGTAGCAGCTGCGTGAGCCGCCAGCATGCACTACGGGAAAGTCCGCCAGCTTACTGGGCGTAGTTCATCAAACACAATGCCTTCACCCGCCACCATATCCAGACGTCGAATGCTGACCGTCAGCTCGGCTGGCTTGGGTTATTTGGCGTTGTCGGGCATTGCAGCTTCGACAGAGCCCGGACTCGAACACCGTCCTGCGCGAATGCGTGCACGCGCCCGACGTGTCATCTTCCTAAACATGTCAGGCGGTCCAGCGCAGATGGACACTTTCGACTTCAAGCCGCAGGTGGGAAAGATTCCCCATGCTGGATCTGTGGCGGAGTTCAAGCGGCATGGCCAGAGCGGGCTGTGGGTTTCGGATTTGCTGCCAAATCTCGCACGCCACACCGACAAACTATGTGTGATTCACTCCATGACCGCTGATACGAGCATTCACGCTCAGTCGATGCTGCAACTCCACACGGGAGACCGCCTGCGGCCGTGTCCCAGCATGGGAGCGTGGGTGGCGTATGGTCTCGGCACAGAGAATCAGAACCTGCCCGCGTTCATCAGTTTTAACACAGCGAAGCCGGCAGAATACTCGGCCGCGCAACTCCCCTCCGTGTTTGGCGGCACACCCGTCGGTGTAAATGGTGAAGACATGAGCCTGGCGACGATCAGCAACATCCGCAGCGATCATCTGCCGATGAACGTGAAGCGCAGGCAGCTCGACTTCGTGCAATCACTGAATCGCGGGCACCTCGCGGACCGGAATGATGATTCGCAGCTCGAAGGAGTGATTCAGACGATGGAACTCGGATTTCGCATGCAATCAGAAGCTCCTGAACTGCTGGATATCAGCGGCGAGACGAAATCCACGCTCAACCGCTATCGTGTCGGAGTGAATCACGAGGCGGGCACCTGCAAGCCGAGTGACTTTGGGCGGCAATGCCTTCTGGCGCGGCGCTTCTGCGAAGCAGGCGTGCGATTCATTGAACTCAATCACGGGAGCTGGGATCAGCACACGGATCACCGCCGTGACCTGGCGGCAAACTGCGCCAGCACGGACGCGCCGATCGCGGCGCTGCTGGATGATCTGGATGAGCGCGGGCTTCTGGATGACACACTGGTCGTCTGGGGCGGCGAATTTGGCCGACCGGGGCTCACACCCGGTGCAGACAAAGATCAGACCGGACACCAACACCGCGCATTCACATTCTGGCTCGCAGGCGGTGGTGTGAAAGCTGGCCACGTGCATGGCAAGACGAGCGAAAACGGCAGCGAAGTCGTGGACGGAGCTGTGCATTTCCGCGACCTGCACGCCACGATTCTGCACTTGCTGGGGCTGGATCACGACAATCTGGCAATCGTCAGCGGTGGCCGCCGAATTCGACTCACCGGGCTGCAGGGGGGCAAGATCGTGCAGGAAATCATGGCGTAATGGGAGGCGAATGGGCATCACGCAAATCGAGTCACATCTGGCTGGCAGCAGGGCTCGGAGCGGTTCATTTTGAAGTGACGACATGAGCCATCCACATATCGCTATCATTGACTGGGCCACTTCGCCTCAAGGTGATCCAGAGTCGACCGTCGAACGCAGCATCATCGGCCCGCACGCTCGTCTTAGCCGCTTTCTCTGTGAGTCCGATGCCGACCTCACCGAGGGTGTGGCATGCGCCGATGCACTCATCATCTGGCACAACATGGCCATGACGGCCGCCGGCATCGCGAGATTGAAAAACTGCCGGGCAATCATTCGCAACGGCGTGGGATTTGACAGCGTGGACATCGCTGCGGCGCGCGATCGTGGCATCGCAGTTTGCAACGTGCCAGACTACGGCACAGAGGAAGTGGCCGACCATGCGATCGCATTGACGCTGGCACTGTGCCGTCAGTTGTTCCCGCTGGATGCTGAATCAAAAGCTCTCGGATGGCGGATCAAGGTGGAACAACGCCTGCGAAGACTCCGGGAACTCACGTTCGGCATCGTGGGACTCGGACGCATAGGAACCGCCACGGCGCTCAGGGCAAAGGCGCTCGGATTTCGGGTGATCTTCTTCGATCCCTATCTACCAAATGGCGTGGACAAGGCTGTCGGCATCACGCGGGAACGTTCTCTTGATGATCTGCTTGCCCGCTGCGACGTCCTGTCATTGCACTGCCCGCTAAATCGCGACACGCGCCACATGATCACAACCCGTGAATTGAGCATGTTGCGGCCTGGAGCCTTCGTCATCAACACTGCCCGCGGCGCGATCATCAAGAAGCAGGACATTCTCGAGGCTCTGCGGACGGGCCTCATTGCCGGTGCGGGACTGGATGTAATCGAGGACGAGCCACTGCGAACACACGATGAGGCCGCCACGCCCAACTTGATCGCCACGTGCCACGCAGCGTTTTGCAGTGTCGAATCGAAATTGGAAATGCGCAGCACATCAGCAAGAATCGCGCTTGCAGCCGTGACGGGCGGCCGGCTTGAAAATGTCGTCAACGGCGTGGACAGATAGCCGGCAGCAAAGTCAGCCAATCGTGCAGCCTGTTCCCATCAAGCCTTCTCGGCGGATCGCCCCTCCAAATCCTCGAGCCGTCGCTCCAATTGTCTCACGCGATCGATCAGTTCAGGGACACGGGCCGGATACGTGAGCAGGCGGCGACCTTCCATGAGCGGCTTGGCAGGATAGCCGGTGTAGGCGCCTGGTTCAGACAAGTTCTTCGTGATGCCGCTCTTTGCTAGAACAGAGACTTGATCAGCAATTTCCAAGTGGCCAGCCACCCCGACCTGCCCGCCCATAACAACGTAGTTTCCGATCCGTGTGCTGCCCGAAATACCGGTCTGCGAGACGATGATGCAATGCTTTCCGATGCGGACGTTGTGACCTATCTGCACCAGATTATCTATCTTCGTGCCCTCCCCAATATGGGTGCGACCGAAACGGGCACGATCAATCGTTGTGCAGGAGCCGATCTCGACATCGTTGTCGATCTGGACGATGCCTGCCTGATCGATTTTCAGATGACGCCCCTTTACGGTCTGATAGCCAAAACCGTCGGTTCCAATCACGCTGCCGCTGTGAATCACCACACGGTCGCCAAGAACACAGCGATCTTTGATAACAACACCGGCGTGCAGGACACAATCCGCACCGATCGTCACCCCCGGCCCGATGTAGACTCGAGCATGTATGACGGTTCGATCCCCTATCCGGGCGTCATCTTCAACGACGGCACCAGGACCGATTTGCACCGCTGTCCGGTCAAGCTGCGCGCTATCCGCAACGATGGCCGAGGCATGAACGCCAGCGACAAACGCGCGCGGTGGAGGCCCGAAGAATTTGATGACCGCATCGAACGCCAGTGTGGGGTTTGACACACGCACCAGGGCTTTGCCTTCCACTGCATCGGCAAAGTCCGGGCTGACTAGGACGGCAGAGGCGCCGGTCGATCGAATCTGAGAAGCGTAGCGGGAATTGCCGAGGAATGAAACTTCACCCGGGACCGCGTCCGCCAGTGAATTCAATCCAACGATGACTCCGTGGGGATCTCCCTGCGCGAGGGTTCCGCCAACAAGTTCTGCAAGTGCCTGATGGGTTATCTGCGTGTTCACCATGCTGGCGATAGCGTGCCCGCACGCACCGCGCAATCATCAGCGTCGTCATGCCTCGTTCCCGCCGCCTGCCTGCTATGGGCGGTAGGTCGATGCCTTGCCAGTCGCCGGATCAATTTGCACGGTAAAGAAGTTCTTGGGGATTTCCGTGGCGGCCTCATCATTCGCCTTCTCTTCGATGAGGGTGATGTAGCTCTGGGCCGGCTTGTAGCCGTTCAGAATCGAAGCGGATTCCAAATTGGTGCCGCCATCCGGTGTGAATCGGATGGCCAGATACCGGGCGGACTCGGCCCGCCTGATTAGCTTTTCCTGATCTGGCTGCGAAATGAGTTTGAAGAAAAGGGGCGACATGACCTGAGCCTGACCGATGACTGTGCCGGACGGCAAATAGTAAACTTCCGTCAGGGGCTCTCTCAAAATATTGCCGCCACCGCCTGCCTCTGCCGCTGTGGCAGCCGGCTGAACACGCATGATCGACATGGCACGACAGGCTTTCTTCGATCCCGGGATTTCCGGGTCTTCGTATTGATAAAACCGGACCTCCACCGATTCATTGCGTGACTGGGCGAGCTGACGTGCGAGAGACAGCTGCCCCACCACGCCCTGACCGGCCGAGGTAAGTCGCGTGGCAGTAATCGTGTTGAACACTGATGGCGCAGCGGCGGCAACGATGAGGGCCATCACCATCACGACGACCAGAATTTCGACGAGTGAAAAACCCGATCTGCGGAGGCGATCCGCAGGTATCATTACGAAGCGTGTGCTCATGGGCTGTAGGGCGTTGGGAACCAAGGACTACGTATCCGATGCAGGAAGGAGGATAATCGAATTGAAGATCCGGAAGTTTACTTTCTCTTGCTCCAAGGTCTTGCGCACGCGTGCGATGTCCCGGGTGTAGTTGGCAGGCTGATCGAATGAGGCACCGGATTTTTGAACAAGCGAGGGCGGACTTCCACCATACGTGTCCGCGAGACGGGTGGCAGACTCTTCATCGATCGCAATCATGATGATCTCCATGGATCGAGGCAGGCGATTGGCACCGGGTGCCGACCCGGTTCGTCCGCCTGACGCGGTTCCCGTGTAAGACTCATAGGCTGAGAAGTAATCAACGCCGTTGGTCGAGGATGACGTTGCAGGCGTCGCAAGGGATGACGCCGTGACGGAAGATCCGGCCTCGGGAGAAAACGACACTGCGAAGGCCATGAACATGATATTCTCAGCAACTGGCCTGATGAACTCACCGGGAGAGCCGTTGCCTGCTCCACCAGCGCCGATGGTGTCCATTTTGGACACGTCGATTCGCATCCAATCGCCTTGCGGAGCAGTGGCGCCATCCGCAGGCACTCCGTTCGGTGGAGGCGTGGCAAACACCGAATTATACTCTGTAGGAGGCCGATACTCAAAAAGTCGATAACGGCGGGACGGCTCGAGGCGGCTGGCTAGTCCGCGAGGGACGAAGGCAGCATTAGAAGAGAATTTAACAAAATAGCCTCGCACGCAGAGCAGGCGATCGAGTTGGTCAAAGATCAAGTTGCGCGAACCATCCGTGGTGATCGAACTGCCCATTGGAGCCTGGAACACGACTGCATGACCTGGGAAAACATCCTGATTCGCCCCCGGCTGAACAATGGCACTCGCTCGATTGAGGTTAAAGCCGAGCGAAGCCTTTCGTTTGAGGGCCGTCGGAGCCTCGGTAGGAAGCGTTGGGATATCATTGGCGCCGCCCGGCCCATAACCCCAGTCAAAGTGGGCTGGCAAAGTTGCCTGTCTCAACCCGCGGGTGAGTGTGTCAAATGCCTGCCGGGCCTCGCGGAACTGGGATACGCGCGAGGATGCCGCTCGCCAGCTTCGCTGAGCCTGACCGAGGACCGTAGTGACGATCAGCATGATCATCGCCAAAATCGTGACCGAGACGAGGACCTCGATCAAGGTGAAAGCCGTGACTCGGCGGGAGAAACGGGGAAATGTGGCAGGGTAATTCATGGCATTGGGGGATTCGAGTTGCCTGCGTCAGGGGTCACGGTATGACCGGACCGAGGATGAGGGGCAGGGTTTGAAAAGTGTTCTGCCGCCTGTCGCTGAATGTGAAATTCACATCCGGGGTGGCCGCCATCCGGATGATGGCAGAATGAATTCCCGGCTGAGCGGTGGTTGAACCCGGCAACACCAACGTCGGCCTGATCTCCACTTCAACGACATAAGCAGTGGAGGTGCCCGCCGCATTGGTGTCCAGCTGCACGCCCTGGTCGTCAAAGAACAGTTTCTGCTTGGAGCCCGTCGCCAGCGAGGAGAACGGCATGTTGTTCAGGCGGGATGAAATGGTATCAACCACCCGCGCCATCGCACTTGCCTGACCTGCCTTGCGGGACATTTCCACGCCATGGGGAATAAGGCCAAGCAGCGCCGTGATGGCGAGGCCCATGATGCCGAGTGCAATAACCGTTTCGACAAGCGAGAAGCCAGCCAGCCTGCGGCCACGTGAAATCAAACGAGTATTCTTCATGATCATGTTGTGATCTTTGATTTAGGGAGAGAACTGCTTCATTTCGAGCACGCGGAACCGATGATACTTCTCAAGCGACGCCGGCCCGAAGGGATCCGCAGCGTAATCAGGCAAGGTGGTGGTGCTGGTCAAATCGAGGTATCTTTCAAGAAGGGCCGACCCTTGGTATTCAGCACCGATGGTGTCACGAGTTTCGTCCACTTGATCGGGAGGCACGGTCCTGGCCTTGCGTATCGTCTGAACTTTGAAATACACCCGGAAGGAGTTCGATTTGGTGGTGACTTTTTGATAGATGTTCGCATAGGGCCGCTCGCGCACATTGTCGCCGGTCAGCTTGTTGAAGTTCCAGAAAGCGGTCATGTCCGATTTCAACTGGCTGGGAGATGATCCCAGTGTGTCTGCTCTCGGTTCAACGCGAGTGGTAGATGGATAAGGAACAAGGTGGAGTTCACAAAGTTGAGATGCAGTCCTCAGCAGCCCGCCCCGATCACCATCGTAGCCATTGCCGAAAGCAAACCTGTCAGACAGCTGCTTGATCGTGCGCTCGCGGTGAATAGCATGATGCCAGTCTTTGTTGTCTGGTGCTTCTGGATGCCAAAATTCCCTCGGTATGGTGTTGCCGTTTCTGAAGCTCTTGTAGATGACTGTGTTCGTCGCCGAGGCCGGATTGGCATTGGCCGTATCACCGGGACCAAACGCGGTGATCATTTCTCCTTTCAGCACGGCATGCATGCCCGTCGAACGCCTGATGTGGCCAAACGGCAGCATTTGGAAATTCATGTTCACTTTCCCGGCCGACGAGTAGTTGTAGCTGATCGCGTAGGGTTCCACCACGGGCATCCAGAAAAGATCCATGAAGTAATGATCTGCCGGGTCGACGCCACCTTCGGTGCCGGGTGCACCGACATGGCTGCCCTCTGGCCCGTTGATGTCTGGCCGGAACAAGAGCGTCCGCCAGGCGACTCCAGACGACGTTGCATCCGGGTCCGATCTCGGCTGAGAGCCCCAAACACCGGATGGGATCGATCCAAAGATGCCCGGGGATGACACCATGCGATTAGGCGTGAAGAATGCATTCGTCGCCGGCATCTGAAGGAAGCTGGAGAGGAAATAGGCATTTCTGGTCTTGTAGAATCCAGGGGTCGCTCCGCCCGTGGCCCCGAGCCAGAAGGTCGTGACACTGAGATTCCCATCATCAGCTTTGTTGGTGAAAGCGCCGTCCCGCATGTCACCAGGACCATTGTCGAAGTCGCGATACCGCTCCGATTTCCTCGACGCAGCTTCTGTGAGCGGCGTGTCAGGAACTTGGGAACTAGGATACCATGCGCCGCGCACCATTCGGTATTTCGACTCGACAGCCGTCGAAACCGTCGGATCGCCCCCGGTATCAGCGCCTACATCCGTGCCATACTTGTTGCCGGTGATGCTGTGTGCAAACAGCAGGTTCGAATCCCAAAGACGATGAGTCGTCCACATATCAGCTCCGACCACGCGGCGTGACGCCAGGATGCGATAATCTCCGTGTTTGGGAACGAGACTGCGGATGGAGTCCGTGCCATAGAAATCGTATTCAGCGATTTCTTCCTCACCAGTTTGCGCATTGACACCCTTGAGAGCAACTCGATCAGCCACCCCATAGACGGCATCGAGATTGGGAGTGCCACTGAAGTTCGAATCGGGGGAGAAACCAAAAATCAGACCGGCGACGGCTGTTCGACCGCCTGATATTTTGGCAGCCTTGGTGGGTGCGCTGGTCACATTGCGCCCGCCGCGGAATCGCCCCCACGTAGATGCTCCGAAACCATCATCCACGGGAGCCGGCGCCTCCTTCACGCCGGACCAGTCAATACCGCCCTGGCCCGGACGGCCCTTGCCGGTCCAACGTTCGACAGCACCACCGTCATTGAAGGCCCACCAGCGGACGGCGTTGACCGCATCGAATTTCGTTTCGGACCCATTGTTATTGAGGATGCGTATCCGCTCCGTGGACAAGGTCACCAACCAGGGTTTTGGGGTCCTTCCTGGAGGAACCGTTATCTGAACGCTTTGCACCGGGCGGCCATTCTGCTTGCTCTCAACACCCTGCCAGTCATGCGATGCGTATATATCCACCTGGATGGCGCCACCGCTGGAGCGGAAGGGAATGCTGCCACCCGGCTTGCCGCTCTCGTCGTTCCGTTTCACGGTGAAAAAGTTGCTCAGCAGCGGATAATTGAGCATCGCACCGTGGACGTCACCCGAGGCCCCGCTGGCGTATCCCGGATCCTTGGGCATCTTACCAATCGATGCCGCTTGCCGGCTCACCAACAGCGGCACCGTGCCATAATTGCCCCCCATGGGCGACACACCATTGTCCACACCTGACTCACCGAGCATGCTGCTGCCAAAATAGACTGTGCTCGACTGGATCACTTTATCCTCGGTGGTGCTGAACATCTTGCGCCACTTGCCTTCCCCGTCCTGAACCTCGAGAGCACTGACTTGTTCCCCGTTCACCACAAGGGTAAAGTCGGGCGCGATTTTGGTGAATCCCACCTGGGGCACAAAAAGCTCAAATTCCATCGCCACCTGGATTCTCTTCTCATCAGGCTTCAACTCGATCCCACCCTCAGTAGCGTTCCAGTCAAGAGTCGCATTCCAACGAGCGGAGTCGATGGCTGGATGTTTCAGCGGATCGCTCGGGAGTCCCGTTCCCATGCGGGAAAAATCGCATCCCCAGCGTTCAAAGAGGGCTTTGCCCGGAAACGGCGGCAAATTTGAATACCACATCGAATCGGGATCGGCTGGCCGTTCCTGACCAGTCGCAGGATCGATCGTTCTGGACGGTGTCTTGGCAATGCGCGCGTTCTCTTTGGCGGTGTTGATCTTCATCGCCGTCTTGCCGCCGCTGTATTTCCTCCCATTGGCGGTTTGTATCCAGTATGCGCCCTTGTCACCAAGATTGGGATCATTCCCGCCGCCATCACCTGTGCAAATGAAGTGCAAGGCGACTTCGGAGATAGTTGGGAAACGCCCCATGCCCTTGTAAACCTCGCCGCCAATCGACCACTCGCTGGGTGTCACCTGGCCATGACCCGGCCACATCCCGGTGGCCACGGGAGCCTCCTGTTGATATTCGCCCGCTCTACCGGTCGGGATGCCTGGGATATCGCCAGCCCGACGCACCACATTGAATCGCGGAGGTGTGTAGGTGTAGTAGGTGCCAGGTGCCGGCCTTCGCTTCCAAAGTTCGCGCTGGTCGATTTGGCCCGCTTTGTTAGTGGGCCGAGTGGCATTGAATCGGGTCGTTAGAGCGTCACTGTTGTCGTCGAGCACTGGGCGGGGCACTTGTCCGCCTGCACCATTTTTGTCTCCATACAACTGCGCATCCAGAAATGAATCATAAAGATTGGTGCTGCGGATGTAGTCGAAAATATTGACCAGGATTTGCCGGGTGTCTTTGACGCCATACTTGTTCTGAAAACTACCCCCGCCAGGCATGACCCGGCTGGTGAGCTTGTCGAGATAGGTCATTAGCACCGCATTGCGCTGCAGGCCTTGGGATCGGACGTCACGACCGATGTCGGTGAGCGGACTGGAATAGTCACGACGGCTGAAGAAATACGTATTGGCGGAGTTCTGGGGGCCGAGCGTGGAGGCATATGCAATACCACGATCAAACGCTGTGCTGAACGAGACAGGCAATGCCTGGTCTGGCACGGGCCAGATACACACACGCGGCAGGCCGAACATGTTCGTCTCAGGAGCGCGGCTGTTGGCCGAAAGGAAGAACCTTGTTCGCTGCAGGCTTGACTCGTTGATATAAGCCCCTGCAGTCCCATCCACGGCCTGACGAGTGTTATTTCCTCCCAGATACTGCTTGAAGATCATCTCATCCACCGAGGTGTAGAGGCGCTCGGTCTTTGCCTTGCGAATACTCGTCCAGAGAGCGTCAGCACTCTGCATGACGTTGGCATTGAAATCATCGATATCGAAAACCTTGTTTCCATCCCCCGATCCACCGGAGGTCAGTCGCGGGGCGATGTCGTAGATAGTGCTCTTGAGCTTTTCATAAGACGCCTGGAAGGCCGGGAATGCGTCTGCGTCGTAGGTTCCTCTCGATTGCGTGGGGTTCGGCGAGAGAACGGAGCTAAGCGCCACAGTAGCCGGGTGTCCCGGATAGCGCTGGTATTCGTATACTGCTGGCGGACTGTCCACCCAGTTCTTGTCACGGTCGCCGAACGTCACCGGCAACGCCCAGAATCCAGGCTCGCCGGCGGTATTCACATTGACACGGCAGCTTTCATCATCCGTCCAGAAGGCCATGCGCCCGATGATCGGGTTCGTCTCGGATGGGTTGCCTGAACCCGCAACCGTGTTCCAGGAGCCCGGCTGGGGCGCCCCACCGCTGGAGGCCGATTGCTGCACCGTGCCCAGCGTCCCGTCTCGCAACTGATAGAGCCATCGAACCGGCATCGGCACGCGCATGGTTTCAGGCGTCGCGATCGAGTCCTCCACTCCATTGACATCGCCCCCTCCATCAAAACCCCTCTTTGCGTAGGCGAACCCTTCAATGCCCGGCGTGCCGTTCACGGTCGCCATTGCTCGCGGGTCCAAAATTGGGAAATACACGCGGGCCGTGCCGCCGCCTGAAGGCACTTTGATCACTGGCGCATTGAGGTCCACCCATTCAACTGGCTTCTGATTCCAGTCGCTGGCGGGCATTTCGACCGACATCGCACGCTCCAGCGTGGCAGACCCCCCAGGCACGACCATCTTGTCACTCGAAAACAGCTTCCACCCCATCGCAAATTTGCCATTCGCATTGTAAGTGCGCACGGCTCCGGGCTGAGAGGCCCAGATCGTCGGGGGTGGAATCACGGACGGATCGGGGCTCGCCCCTGATTGAATCTGCCCGATGACCAGGTTCACGGCATTGTCCGCGAGGAACCGTGAGGTGGCCCCATCCGCATAGCTGCGCGAGGCTTTGAACTCATTGTCACTGGCCGTGAACAGGGCGAGGATAAGGATCGTGGCAAGGGTCACAACCCCAAGCACCGTCACAAGCGCGATACCCTGCCGGTTAGTCCTGAAAAAGCGGAACAGTTTCTGTTTCATGGGAGTGGATCGATTTTCGTGGTTATTTGCGATTTGACCAAACTCGCATGGCCATGTCAATGAAATTACAATGCAATTACACCAGGGTGGCGTCTCGGCAGGGTCAGACAGCCTCAGGGGAGCTGCTTGTTCAAATCCAGGTCCGAACATTTTCGCCGGCCCGCTGAAAATTGTTTGACCGAAATGGCACCCGGATGCGTTAAGCGATTCTGGCATCGCGCTGAAGTTCCCATGCTCGGCACCGGCTGCCTCTGAACCCACCCTAACCCAACAGACACCTCATCCACCATGAAGAAACTGCTCGCCACCCTCTGCGCTCTCGCGCTCACCAGCATCGCCGTGTTCGCCGGCGACTTCCCCGAAATTAGCATCGCCGAACTCAAGAAGGCCATCGCCGAAAAGAAGGTGACCATCATCGACGTGAACGGCTCCGCCACCTACAAGAACCTGGGTCACGTGCCGACTGCGCTCGACTTTTACGCCACCAAGGATCTCGCCGCCGCACTTCCGGCTGACAAGGGCGCTCTCGTAGTTGCCTACTGCGGCGGTCCAGGTTGCAATGCCTACACCAGGGCTGCGAATGCCGCGAAGGCTCTGGGATATACGAATGTGAAGCACTTGTCCGTGGGCATCTCCGGCTGGCAGGATGCTGGTGAAACGATGGAGAAATAGTCCTTCGACGCTCACCAAGGCACTACGATTCACTGCCACGATCCTGCTGGGTCGTGGCAGTTTTTGTTTCCAGCCCCCTCTTGCAATGACGCCAACCTGCGAGCGTTTTCATTCCACGCATGTCTGCCGTTAAACCACCGCGCCAGGGACTCCTGTGCGTTTTGATCGTCCTTTGCTGGGTGGTGACGCGGGCAGGCGCTCAGACTCCGGCGGCAGCTTTCGGCGATGCGCCGCACAACTACTGGACACACGAGCCGCAGGATGCGTTCTCCCAGCTGCTTAAGCGCTTGAAGAGTTCTTCACTCAGCCTGGACACCCACAACGAGAAGGCCGCCCTCGCCTCACTCCTGCGGGAACTGAAGGTCCCCGTGACATCTCAGCTGCTCGTGTATTCTGCCACCAGCCTCCAGGCGGGCCTGATCAGACCATCCAACCCCAGAGCGTTGTATTTCAGTGACGAGGTCTATGTCGGTTTCGTTCCCGGCGGGCGATTCGAGGTCGCAGCGATCGATCCACAGGTCGGACCAGTCTTTCAAATCGTTCAGCTCGATCGCGCATCAGGACGGCTGCAAGCCACGCGCACCGACCGCTGCATGAACTGCCACGCCGGTGCCACCAGCAATCGCCTGCCCGGTTTCACAGCCGAATCGGTGATCGTCATGCCTGCGGGCGGCAGTCTGGAGGGATTTCGCCGCGAGCAGGTCGGACATACCATTCCACTCAGCGAACGACTGGGCGGCTGGGTCGTAACAGGTGCCCACGAGCACGGTGATCACCTGGGCAACCTTATCGGTGAAAACACTCCGCGCGGAGTCAAACACGTGCCGAATCCGCCTGGCAAGCTGTTCAGCTGGGATCGTTATCCGGTGTCCACCAGCGATCTGTTCAATCACCTCGTGCACGAGCACCAGCTGGCGTTTCACAATTTCGTCACGCTTGGTCAGTATCGAACTCGGGAGGCTCTCGCCGCGGGCAAGGGCACACTCTCAGATCAGGACGCTGCCGTGCTCGATGACATCGCCCGCCGATTCGTGCGCTACATCCTGTTCCAGAACGAAGCGCGGCTGCCGCCAGGTGGCATCAAACCCGATCCCGCATTCGCGCGAGATTTTGCCGCCGCGGCCCATCGCATCAAGAACGGCGCATCATTGCGGGACACCGATCTGCGCTCAAGGATGTTCCGCTACCGCTGCTCCTATCTCATTCACACACCCAGCTTCGCAGCGCTGCCCGATGAGTTCAAAAAGCGGGTTCTGGCAGGCCTGGGCAGCGCGCTGCGCGAACGCGGATCGCCGCCTGAATTCGACTACATTCCGCAGGATGAAAAGCGCGCCATCTCCACGATCCTCCGCGAGACCGGCGTGATGCCTTGACCCGGGCGGGCGTCACGAATGCGGTTCAAACATCACCGCACGGCACTGATCACGCCCAGAGTCATTCAGGCATCGCCAGCACCATTTCGCCGTTACCTGAGTCATCGCCTCCATCACGCCATCGAGAATGCGAAACTGCCCGCGTAACTCGCCGCCATCGTGCACCTTCACCGAACGTGCCGCCACCGAGCCGGTGAGTGTAGCTCCGGGCTGCAGAACAAATGCCCCCTCGACAATAAAATCCCCCGACACATGCCCGTGCACCACCATCTCCCGCGCTCGGACCTCATGAAGGAATGTCACCTCACAGTGCCTCATCACCTCCAGGCGCCCGCATACCACCGGATCAGGCACCAGCGTGCTGCTCTGAAACACCATTTCACCCGGAGCAGCACGCACGGCCCGCGTGGCGGGCTGCTCCACCCGGGAAAGCTTGCGCAGGCAGACCGGACAGCTCG
>WBZU01001720.1_pt1 | contig 15996 bp, 17 predicted proteins | sample 5204311 | NCBI WGS metagenome assembly WBZU01 (sample SAMN12344359, study PRJNA552823) | activated sludge metagenome | biome: Activated sludge suspended growth; feature: Nitrification reactor; material: Wastewater; isolation source: activated sludge from nitrification reactor of wastewater...
TGCGTGATGCGGATAAGATGGTTAGGGAAGTAAAGAAAAAAATATCGGAAACTACCGGAAACAATCTTGACGTTGCAATCAACAAGGCCAGCGAGGTACTCGCAGAAGCATTGGTAGAGGAATTTAAAAAGAGCCAGGTAAAGAAATGAGATCTGCAAAAAAGTATAGGAAAAAACCACTGGTAATAGAGGCCATGCAATTAACGCGAGATAAATGGCATGCTGATAAAGTTAGAGCATGGTGCGGTGCCAAAATTTGCTTCGAAGGGTTGCGCATCAAAACACTTGAAGGGGTTATGATCGCTCAGTTTGGCGATTGGGTGATTAAAGGCATCAGAGGGGAATTCTACCCATGCAAACCCGATATCTTTGAAAAAACATACGAGGCAGTAGAATGATCGACGAGAAAAATAAAAATGAAAATAAACAAATTTAGATCATACGGAAGGAGGGGCTTGAGTGATCGCGCTACCCCATCTCTAGCGCACCGGTCTCGCGTCCGGCTCCAAGGATCTCAAGGCCCCCTTCCACCCTTTAAGAAAGAATTAAACCATAAACCACTGGCAGCCGTTGGCATTGCTGGAGCACTGTTAAGCCTTACCCTTCTAGAAGGTTTCTACGCATGGGGGGCAGCACTCATCTGCCTGCAACTGTGCGCACCAATGGTTGGCCATTTTCTCGGTAGGTTTTCAAATTAGTTCATGATAAAACCAAATCATGACGAAAATACATTCAAACAACTACCAACTTCTTAACTCTAGGCTTAGAAACATATCAAAAGAAAAACTAAACTCTCCAAGAGTCATTAAAATATCTCAACAATTCATCAAAAGACATGTTATATTTATCAGAACATCAGAGCACAGAAACCCAACTATAGGGGAAGTGTTTGACGATGTTGTTCCTGTCTTGATGAAACTATTAAAACTTCACATAGACAAAAGAACACACCTCATCGCTAAATTCATTGCCAAAGTATTTGTCGACGTTATTGGATAAAATGAAAATTCCGCCCACAGACAAAACAACATCACGCACTTATAAGCACCGCAGTGTTTCATTATCTAAGCACCCACTTCCCGTTTATAAAAACGGTCTAAAGAATAGACCTGTAAAGGTTCTAACAGGGGTAGCAAGCATGGGGGTTGCAATTGCAACATTGTGCTACTTCAGTTTAAGCGGGATAATGTGCTTTCTGGGAATGATTACCGGAGCGACTTTTGTACTCCCTTTAATCGCAGAATTGGGAGTAATGTTTTTCGATAAACAAAATCGGAAAATGAAATATTAACTGTCTTTGTAAAGAGCATGGCAAGTCTTGCACAGCACCTTTAAACCACCTTCGTCACAAAACATTTTCATCATGATCATGTTGTAATCACGATTATGAGTTGCCACCGGGTCAATGTGGTGGACCTCTATATTGCTCTTATGCTTAATCTTCAAACAATCATCACACTTATAATGCTCTTCAGATACCCTGGCCATCTCAAGCACTGCCTTACGTGGCTTCCATTGATAGCACCACAGTTTACGAAGTGCCCGCATCACATACGTATGAAGATTGCTTTCAGTAAGCCCTTTAGACTTCTTTGCTCGTTTCTTCTTAATTCCCAGTTTCTTCTTCACAGACTTCTGAATAGAAACAGGCAAGTCAGTTAATTTAAACATTGGGATTTTCATCAACGATTGATAATAGGCTATCTCGCATTTTCTTCTGACGATCTTTGTTAAACCACCATAACGTTACATACCGCTTCTTATAATTTGAAACCATCAAATCTGCAAAAGCGTATAACTTCACAGGATCAAGCAACCACCCATTTATCCAGTACCAACGAAATTCCTCTTTAAACGCTTCTAACTCCAGTTCATACCTGCCTTGAAAGGTGGCATACTTCGCATAGAAAGCGATGCTTCCCATCTTTTGATGCTGCCTATCGTGCACACTCTCATGAATGAGCATGGCGCACTGATCCATCATCTGCATCGTGGGAAAGTAATGGGCCAGGTAATAACGGTGCGGGGCCAGCACCATTGAGAACTCTGATAGAGGCTGAGACTTTGGCTTGATAAAGTACCGACTGCGTATGTCTTTCAAATAGGTCAAATGCGTAAGGAAAGTGCCCCCACCGCGCCTCTCAATTTCAGACACTATCACTTCAATCAAATTACCAACACTTATCACTTCACCTGCCATTAGTTATCTGTCTTCCAGATTTCATTGGTGTACCAATATTGATCTTGAATAGATCCTTGACGCCATGCTTGCTGCAACAAAGGTTTCAACCTCGTCAGGATAAATGCACTCTGTGGATGGTTAGGCCTTGCTTTAGCAGCCAATAGCCAGCCACTCCACCACTCAGTACCAATGACACCTTGCGTTTGACCAAGGGCAGGATTGACCGCCAGAAAGTACGTATAAGGCACCCCATTGGCATCGAAGAACTTTGGAACAGCGTTTAAATATTGATCTAGCAGGTAGGTTGCAGTTTGAAGATTAACCCCCTTGGTGTAATTCTGATAGAGTTTTTCCATGGTGAAAGGAATCTGCCAAAGCATAGGGCAACTACAATTACCTGTCCTTGGATACTGAGGCTCAAAAGCACCCTGCATGCACTGAAGCGATGGACCTATGCGCGCATCCTGCATGGTCCCCATAGCCGTAAATCCATAAAAACTACTTGTTTGGTCTCCCAAGTTCTTTATAGCATTGCCTACCTTGTAAGCGTCCTTGGCTAAGAGAAACTGCCCTGCAGCAGTATCAGGAAAGAATTGCACCAAAGCCAATGCTTCTTTGCCACTGCGACCAACTGCCCTTTCAGCACCTGGCGAATTTAAACGACCTCTATTCCCATGAGCCGCATCTCCCGTGTAATAATCCCAAGCCTGAATGGTTGCATAATAATCAATTTTATCTCCAACAAATGGATCTGCAGTCAATTCGTAATAAGCACGAAGATGATTGTTCCCCATGTGCTCTTCGTCCATAGATCCCCAACCTTGAGTTGGTCCAACAACAATTGGAGGTTGACCGGCAGTTGTCCGGTTTCTCCAGATATCTGCCCCCTTACCACTATTCCAACTCCAATCATAGTGCGGCCTAGATGACCAAAAGAAAAGATCAGGCCAGACTTCCTGTCTAGCGTAGTCATTCTGATACCAATATTGCTGCGGTCTTAGTGCTTCTCGATAAATGGCTGGCATTGCTCTGCGTAGTGGGCAAGCATTTTGCGTTTGCACAACTTGCTGAGCAAAGACCGGAGAGCCTGCCATAAAGTCAGGTTGTGCCCCCGTGCTTGGAGGATTTAAGTTAATCAATCCGATGTTTGCAAATGGACTGCTGGCTTGAACAGTATCCGTACAATGATGATTTAAAGCAGCAAACCCTGCTGTTACAGTTGGAAAGTTGGGCGTTGGAATAAACCCAGTTGCCCCCAGAGCCTCAGATTTTTTCCAGTGATCTGTATCGGCAACACCCAATAACTCACCAATAGGGTTAGACAACGAAGCAAGATAATCCTGTTCGTCGTACTTATTGCCGCGAACAATGTATTTCATCTTGAAAGCAATGGTTTGACCATCTGCTAAGTTTCCACCTGCCACAAGAACATTGCGTTTAAAACCCAAAAGGGTATCTGGAGCACCAACTGCAAACGCTGGCCTGTTAAGAACCTCAACGTCAAAAGTTCCACTGGTTAAAATGCTAAATTCCTGAAACTGCAAATCACCTAGTGCAGCCTCTACATTGTCATTGCCCAACACTGCAGTGATTTCACCGTAATCTTTATTGTTATACGTTGTGACATAAAACGTTGCAGACATGGATCGGTTAACATTTCCACCACAATTGAAATAATCACGGAAACGAAACACCGTGACATAGTTATTCTGAACCAATGTTTTAGCAGCACCTTGAATTGTTGACGTGCAATAAGCATTGTTCACCTTAACTACAACAATGAATGACTGTTGCAATAACCCAGTTGCTGCCAGGTTAAAAAGGTTCTTTCCAAAAATGAAAGGAGGCAGGTCCTTTACCGCGTCGCCAGTATACAGTTTTCCAACGGTTTTTGTTTGGGGAGGTAGGGAGACCGGGAAAAAGGCTTGGGCTAACGCAACACTGGATTTCTGCCCCCCTTCAATGTACCACTTAATCGGGGTTAATACGACGGGCGCTTGGGTTTGCGAATCTTTCCACCCTTTTTCATAATATTCTCCTTTTGAAAATGGTAAAATGACCTTCACATATCCATTAAACGGATAGGCTGACCTGTTCTCGACAAGGTAAGGTTTAGAAACAAAAACACTCTTTGCCACCTGTGCAGTTGGTGCAACAAATGCGCTTTGGTTCACACTCATCTTCGCACACGATGAAACAATGCACACTATCATTGCTAGGAAAAGCACCAAAATCAACGCAATCCTTTTAACGTCATGTTTCATAATTTACCTTTCTTGAACAAGTCTTGATAAAACATCCCCCAAAATTTCTTCCATACACTCTTGAGATAACCCAAGAGAAAACGATAAATAATGAACCGCCTCATGCGGTATCACACGATAATCTTTATAAGTAATTTCATTGTAAAAGGTAAACCCATCGGCAAATGTTAGAGTTGGGTCATAAATAAACTTGGGTTCTTTTAGAGAGGTTAAAGAGGTCTCGCAGACCTTACGCGTCTTTGGGGTTAGGCTTTTTCCTAACTCTCCCATTGTTTTTCGATAAAAGAATTTTTCGTTATTAACTCTGATGCTATGACAAGCACTATTTGCAATTAAGCAAAAGATCATCAGCGTGAGTTGTGCAATCTGAAAGATCTTGTTCACATTGGCTCCGAGCATCTTGACACTTTCTTAAAGTGTCCGCCATTCTTATGTACTCGTCTGGTCCTATGTACACTACGCGGGAAGTACAAGCAACACAAATCAACGATAACGAAACAACTAAAGCCCTTTTGATATATCCTTTTTTACGTTCTCCAACCTTCTCTTTTCCAATTTTCTTTTCCATTCTCGATAATTCCTTTCGGCATTTAGTCTGTATTGTTCCCTTTTTTCTGCTGGAGTAAAAGGAATCTTGGGAGCAATGACTTCAACAACCTTAAGCACACTCGCAACTATGGCAAAGATGGCATCAACCATAAAATTCCTTTTGCTCTGGATTATACGACGTTATCGTTTCCGGTTGTTCAAATTGGTCAGAAGTAACTAAGACATTTCTAAACCACATACCTGAAGCCTGATAGAATGGCCTACCAAGTTGCAAATAGATAGGATCACCAAGTGAAGGCCTACCAGAACCAAAGGCAAATGCTACAGGAACCTGCTCAACCTCTGGAGAGCCAGACTCAGCAAAAAACATCCTAATGTTTGTTTCAGTTACAAGCATTCTAAACGTATACCAAGTATCAAGGGTCAAAGGATCAAGTATTGGTGAACCACCACTTGGGGTTTCTGAATTAAAAGAACTAAAATCCGTTGAACCAATGGATATCCCAAATCCATTAAACCCACCTGTAAAGTATTCTAACGGAGAAGGCTTTCCTGTTAACCCTGCGTAACCGAAAACTGAACCAGGATTTGGAGTCTTCCGAATGTCAAACTGTACAGACAAAGGGGACTTAAAAACAAATGGTACCTTTGAAATAATACCACCATTGAAATAATCGCCATCCTGCCCAGTGACACACCTTATTGTTACACCATCACCAACACCTCCAAAAATATATTCCGTTTTTGCCGGAACGATATAATTGAAGTTTGGAGAAAAGTTTATATCCAGAGAATCCTGAAGCAATATTGCCATTAACTTACAGCCCTAAAATTCTTGTAATGCGCAGTTAGAACTTCGTAGAAACTCCCACCGATGCACAGATACCAGCCATCTGGAGCCATCGGGACATTTGTGTATGTATACACAAGATTCCCATCTAAATAAATATCAAGAGAAGTTGGTGAAGTAAATTTAAACTTAAACTTATACCAATGATCAAATGACACAACCGGAATGATAACCTGGTTGCCACTTGCAGGGCTTATGGTTGAACAATCACTTGCTGAAAACATAACCCCATAACCATCGGTGTAATCCAATTGATTAACTTGACGCATGACGATTGGAACAAAAATAGCAGATGTTCCACCAGAGATCTTGCAATCCACTTCAAATAAACTACCGGCATCTTGATCGATTGAGAACTTGGTAACCATGCCTCCGTTGGTATAAGAACCCCCAACAATCTTTTTAATTCCTGTTCTATCACCGTTGCTAAATGTAAACGTTGCATCTGTATCGATGTAATCAAACAACCGTGATTTTCTTCGCAAACTATCGGTTACAGTAAAAGGCATGGTTAATCCTCCCTTTGTTTACGTGACATCACGTAATAGGTTAATTTTTCTAACTTAGCGTCTTGCTCTTTTTGCTTATCAATTATGAATGTAAGTTTTTCAGAAACTGTTTTGTCCCTATAGCCCAACTGGTTATCAACCCAAGCATAGGTTGCAAATGTTGTGAAAATGTACGCAATCAATCCTGCAAGCCCTGTGATGAAAGACCAAAGAACATAATGGTTCTTAAACCAATTGCCATCATCTGCCCTTCTGTATTCCATCTTCTGGGTCACAATATTATTGCTTTCCAGAGATGTAGACATTAAGCAACCCACTTCCACTTGTTCTGGTAAAGACTGCCCTTACAAAACGATGCGGGATAAACGTAGCAGTTGGAACACTTATTCCTGAACCAGCACTACCAGCAGGGGCAATTGAGACACCTGCAATTGCTGAGTATGTCGTCCCATCAATGGAACCTTCTAGCGTAATGGTCCCGTTTACCGTTCCAGTCCACACACCCTGTACGCCAATGATTGGAAAGAACTCAGTTGGAACAGCAGTCCCCGTAACCGTTGCGGCCGCAGTGTCGTTATCGATTGATTTTGCTAAAAGCGTTTTTATCGTTGCCATATTTTTACCTTTCTATGGGATTTCTTTTATTTTATTTTCTGAAATTAAAGCGTTAACAGCGGCCCTAACATCTTGGGTTGTGAAACCTCTCATGGTGAACAACCGCATAAATGATACCCCGTCAATTTCTTTTCTCATACCAAGATATTTTAAAATGTCTTGTTTCAAAAGATCAACTTGCTCCGTTGGTGTTCTAATAAGTTCATAAGTTGGCATAATATACCTTTCAAAGTTTTATGTTGGCATTATTCTATAGTAAGCCGTGACATACGCGACACCTGTTGCAGCACCACTTATGCCCATTACTGAGAAATTCAGTGCCTCATTATCTCCCCCGTCCCAATGGCCATGCTGTAAATGTATCTGTATGGGCTCCATTGGCGCCATCGTTGTTTCTGGAGATGCTAAAATAGTTTGAACAGTATGATGCGTTTTAACAACATTAAAATGGTAGGTTCCAGAGGCAAATCTAAATCTTACCCCCTCATCTTTAATAACCGTAAATGTTGGAACTAAACATGTTAGACTTATCACTAACCCATATACTTGCAACTTCAAACCTGCTCCTGGGGCAGCGATCAACGCTGCATCTGTTGTCGTTGCATTCGTTGCACTGGCCACCTGCCAGCGGTCACTGTCGACAATGTGGCGACTCTTTCTGTCTGTCGAGAAATTGCTCATATCGCCAGAAGCAACAGAAGTAAGCGCATCGTTGTTTGTTACCGCTGCGCCCCCCACCTTTTGTGGACTATTTGCCGCAGTATCAGCGGCATCATGCGCAAGTTTACCAATTGCGTTTACCTGCACCCTACCAACCGCATCCGTTCCAATCGGAATGTAATCGCCAGTTGTTCCGGCAAGTGCAGTGTCAGCGTCATTACGAACAGCCAACGCCATCACTCCAGTTGCGCCAGTTGTGTGCGCTGCGTCTTCCGCTTTTCCTAAATTGGTTGCGCCTGTTCCAGGAACAACAGCAGTTATAACTCCAGATGTTAAGACTGTTGATCCATCTAAATTTACCTTTAACTGATTAGTCCCATCTCCATTGAAATCATCAATTGATGGACAATGATAGGTGTTCGAAGATGGACTCTTCGTTCCAAGTATGGCAACTCCCGTTTCACCATTTCCAGTATTGGATTTTCCAAGATGACTTGCCCCAGTACCAGGAACGACACTGGTTGTTATTTGACTCACAATAGTATTCAATTCTCCACTTGCGGTCACAAGTGCTAAATCTGTTCCGTCAGTAATTTGTACTGGCCAACGATTTGCTGTGGAATTTGGTGTTCCTTGATTTGCTGTAACAGTACCACTTGCCGTCACACTGCCATCAACAGTTATGGAGTTGCCACCATCTTGAATATTTACAGCAGCAGCACCTGCGCCGTTGTTTACCGTCACGTCTCCAATGTCCACACCAGGTTGCGCTGTGGCTATGACATTAACTTCACCTGCAGCCGTCACAAGTGCTAAGTCAGTTCCATCTGTAATCTGTACAGGCCACCTATCTGCTGTCGCCGCTGGAGTCCCCTGGTCCACTGTGCCACCACCTCCGCCACCACCTGACGTTTGGACAACACCGTTAGCGTCAACTGCAATGACCTTAGATTCCCCAGGGACACCACCTGAGTAAACAGCACCAGAAATTGGAGCCAATGGGGTATCGGTTAAAATGGTATCGTCCTGCTTCAAACTCATTTTAAGACTATGCCCTCTTTTGTAGTCATGCGAAGAATTGCATTAACTGCAGTAATGCCTGCAGCCATTTGCTCGCCATCTAAATGAGCCTGAACCTGAGGAAAAAACGCTGCAATGGCCATCACCAAATTAACCCATAAAGTCTTGCTTTGCCAAAAAGGTTTCATAAAATTCCTTTCTATAAAGTCATCTGTTTAGAAAGACCCTGTGAAAACGTTGTCGTATTCTTTAAATTCTCTTTTCTTGCTTTCTGTGTAGGCTGAGACCTTGAGCCAACAGGCATTCTGTTAGGCTCTTGTCCGGTCTGAGCATACATCATTTGCTGTTGCATAATGAACATTGGGTCCATTGTCTTTTCTAATGGAGAACCAAGAGCCATAGATATTGCTACCCTCTTTTCATAGGGTATGTCTTTACCTTGCTTTTTAGCAATTTGATCAATCATTTTCTGTTGAACCATTTGAAACATAACAGGATGTAATTGCTTCATGGCTGTAAAAGCCTGCACTGGCATTTCACCCCTGCCCATTGCCTCAATGACTTTACCGGGAGACATAGCACCTTCGTATAAGTGAAGAAAATCTTGCATCTGCTGCCGAGAAGGTTGCCACTCTGACTCCTTAAACACCCCAAGAGCATTGGGATCTTCAGGAATATTCTGCTTTAAAAAGTTAACCGATTGAACTGCCGATTGCGTAATAGATTGCATGGTCTCAGGTGAAATATTCCACAATCCTGGTCCACTCTGATCACCCTGTTCTTTTCCAGAAATGCTATTAACAATAGTTTCATCGTTCTGTGACCTGATAAATGTAACAGCCTTTTCGTAACGATCTTTCAATGACCGCTTCTTACTTTGATCTTCATAAGAAGACATGCGCTGAGCCATAGGAACAGCAGCACCAGACATCAAAACACTTGGCTTTGCAATGAAACTGTTGACAGCCTTCCCAACCTTAGCAAGGGCTCTTACTTGTAAATTCTCAATGGCAGCCATCTTGGCCAGGCGGTTAGCACCAAGTGCAATCATTCCGTCGGCATTTTTCCTTAGATACTTTTGGGCAACTCCGGTCAAGAAACCTACAGCAATGTTTCCACTAGCACCCATTGCAATGCCGCCAGAAATCCAGTCAGGTAAACCAAGAAAGTTATTTCCAGTTACTCGGTTAAGTATCTTTTCATTGGTCCCATCTAAAACCTTTAGAACATGATATTTTTTGTTAAGATCTCGTAACCCTAAAGCCTCTGGCGTACCCTTGCCTAGCACCCCTTCATTCTCGACAAGATCATAAATCTTTCTGCGCCAATTACCTAAAACATCCTGATACATTGCCGCCCTGGTTTCGGAAGCAACATCGGTAGCGTTCAAAGCACCCTTTTCGTACTTCGCTAAAGGTTCAAGGGCCTTAATATCATCCCAAACTTTAACTAAATTAAGGTTTGCATTCTCATCTAAAATTTGAAAACCTTCACCGTAACCCTCCTTAGAAAAGAACTCAGACATTTGACCTTCAACATCATCAACTAGATTCTTATAAAGACGAATCTTTGATTTTGAACCTGTCTTAAATTCTGCTAAAGCTTCATTGGTTGCATCACGAATAGTTTTGTTTAATTTCAAATTTAACTCTGGCTTACCTTGCAATATCTCATCTGCCTTCTGATAAGCCTCTCTGATCTTTGGCCCAATGTCCTTTTCAATCATGTTTTGGGTTTTGACTGCCATTTCATCGATGGACATTTCCCCAGCCTTTAAAATCCCATCGTCAATGAGAACTTTCCCGGCTTCCTCTGGGGTAACATTAAAGCGCTTAAGATATTTAAACTCTGGAGTCCTAGCGCCCGTTTGCTTAAAGGCTTTCTGATAGGCAAAATCTTGCGTAACGCCACCAACACCACCCTTTTCAGCCAGTGTTTTTTCGATCTTCTGAAACATGGGCTTAGTAAGCATCTTCGCCCCACCTAAGAGAGCATCAAAGCCACCCACAAGCACCGGAGCAGTAATAGCGCCCTGTAACCCTCGTTCAAAGATGACAGAGGCTCCAATCTCATTTGGATCACCTAGGGAGTATTCCTTAAGCCCTTCCATTGACGACAAAGCAGAGCCTTCAACAGACGCAGCAGCCAATCTTGGAGCAGCCCTAGCCAACGCACCTAAAGGACCAGACTTTGAGGCAGCCTTAACAAATTCCTTCGTTAATGATTCCTCAACACCTCGACCTAACTTGCTTGCCATAGAAATAGGTGATAGTTCGGCCATCTTGGCTATCGTTGACGCACCTTTAAAGGAGCCTTTTGCAGCCGCAGCCTCAGCACCAATAACAGTCAAATAGCTACCAAATTCACCTAATATCGCTGAACCAGGATTAAACCTTTCACGCTGCCCTCTTTCGAAAGCATAGTCAGGGCTAACGTTCTTAGCTACAAAATCTGATATTCCACCAGTTGCACCACTTACAAAACCTTCAGCAAATGTTTGAAGTGGCTTATCGCCATATTCCTTCTTTAGTTTTCTTTCTTCCATTTCTCCGAGAGTTTCAGCGCGGTAACCTTGCTTAAAGAGGGGCTTTGCTTCCTCAACTGGGACGGAATAAACATCTCCAGACTCAGGCTCAATAACGTTAACCCGGTCTCCCTTACGAAAAGAGTATTTACCAGAAAGAACAGCATCTCCAATCTGTGATTCTGGAACCTCTTCGTACTTATTCGTCTCTTTGTTTATTAATTCTGTCATGAAACCTATTTAAGCTTAACTGCGTTTGGAGCATAAGACTTAGTTTGTCGGTTGATCTTCCAACGATTCTTGTATGTAGTATCCACGCCAGAAAGTTCTGCCTGAGTGTTTAGATTCTTCTGGACCAACTGAAGCAATGTGTCTAGTTTCTTTGCCTCTAGTTTTAGAATGTCTACCTTAGTCGGATCTCCTATCAATCCTTCCACAATTTCTCTATCACTGTCAGAAAATGTACCGGTCCCAGTAACAATAGTTTTTAAAGCACCTGTCAACATTCCTCGGGTCACTCCTGTCTCTGCACTAATCTTATTAAAATAGTTTGCCCTTTGAGAAACTGGAAGATCAGATATTTTCTTAAGATTTTGCAGCATTTCAAATGCTGGGAGTAATTCCCCCGCAGTTGCTCTAAACTTCTTTACCGATTCTTTATCTCCAAACGCTTCACCAAAATCAGGAATGAAATTTTGACGCCTCTCAAAAGGAACTTGCATAATTGGAGTCTCAGGTTCAATGCTTTTCTGCTCATCCTGTTGCTGCAAAAACTTCTGTTTAGCCGAAACCATGAGAGACTGTTGAATCTGCTCACGTTCATAGCGAAGTTTATCAATGTCTCTTTCGGCACTATACATAGCCTCTCTAGTGCCCTTCTTAACCGCAATAGACTTCAAAACCATTTCAGACATTTGCAGCATTGAATTCTTTGCCATCAAGAAAGCGTCGTTTTCATCCTTTGCGATGTCTCGATTCATGCCAACTAATGTTTGCTGATTGGTAAGCCCCTTGTCGAACAATTTCATTTTGTTCACTTGAGCGTTTAATTCACTATCAATGACGTTATTATAGTTTGCCCAGGTTTGAGCGTTACCAAACCCCAAAGAAAGCAACCCAAACACTCTTGATTTGTTGCTCTTATTTGCCCAGTAATTATCTTCAGTCTGCTGCCTTGTCGGAGCGTTCAAAGTCATGTCAATAAACTTGTTGTTTAACGCCTCATAATTCCTAATTGAATTCTGAGTTTGCATATTGTAATTTGCTGCTTTAACTTCCTGATCCGCTGCAGCGCGTTCAATTTTTTTCTTTGTCTCTAAAAAAACATCCGCCTCAGCGTTTGCAGCAGAAACCTGCTGTGCCTTGTAAGCCTTGAAATTATCTTCCATTGTCTTAAATGCTGGCGACTCAGTGTCGTAACCAATGGACTTCAAATATGCCTTTGTAGCATCTTGCCTGCCTTCTGGGCCTGCAATTGTGTTTGCTTGCTCCATTGTTGATGGTGCAGTTGCATCTGCCATTTCTTCAGGCTTTGCCTCTTTACCAACATTAGATGTCATCAAGTCTTGTGTCGACTTAACACCTAGATCCTGTGTGGGTTGATTCCATTTCTGAAGTAATTGATTATGACGGTAAGCCGCTTCCTCTGGACTATCTGCCGTAGCCTCTCCAATTGCTGGACTGATAGAACCTAAGACAGTGCTGGCACCCTTCAGAGCATCACTGGCGCCACGTACAGCCGCCCCAATTGGGTTCGTAGGCCTATCAATAATTCTTTCTTTAAAGAGTTTCCCGGCTTTTTGAGCTATTGGGGTATTCTTTGGGACCGGAATATATTTTCCATTATCCGTTGGAATAAAATCATACTTTGAAGGGTCTTCCATCTTCGACACATCAAAACGAGAGTCAATTTTACTTGCGTCAATTTCAGCCATTTTTATTGTCCCCCACCCATCATTCCGCCCATCATTCCACCGGCGCCGCCTCCACCACCCATACCCATGGCACCAAACATGCTTGACATACCCTCATCAAATTGAGCACCAGCCGCTAAGTGCAAAGCTCCATCGTAAGGTTTTGAATTGTAGCGACGACTATTGTAAGGCAGCATTCCCATCTGTGTGCCAACGTTCATTTGCTCCCTGTCTATGCGCGCTTGCCTTCCAGCCTCTTGCATGTTCATGAATTGGCCAAGGTAGAATTGTTTCATCTGGTCATTCATAGACATCTGTTGCAAATCCCTACCGCGAATATCGCCGAACATATTGTAACCAGTATTTAAATAGTTTAGGCTTTCTTGTAATCCTGACGATGCTTTTTCTCTGGCAGCGTTTTGCATAAATGACATGTTGGCATTTTGAACATCTCTGGCACCTAGACCAGTTCTCCCACTTTTAGTTGCCGCCAGCGCCATTGCTTGATTCAAAGCATCTTCCCTTGCTCTATCATAAGCCAAATTCGTTATGTCAGTATTTCCACTCATTCCTTTTTCAGACATAATATCAGCCATATTAAATTGCTTTGATCGGACATCATTTATTGATTGTCCTCCTGTCCAAATCCCACCACGTTGATCAACATCTCCGATTCCCTGTTGAAAAGTCCTTGTAAAATATGGTACCATGTCATCTTCATACGCCTGTGGATTCCACATCGGCAATTTATACTGTTTCCCTTTGCTATCATGATCTTTGATGTAACCCTTTAAATCATAGATGCCCTTAATTGCTTCGGTGTGGCCTACCATAAAGCCAGATCCCATTTTACCCATTAGATTAACTCCTTTTCGAAAAGGATGAAGTCATTCATGCTAGACTTCATTTTGAACCCATATTTAAACAGTGTTTTAACATTTTCTGTCGACCCAGGTAAACTCGGAACAACAGAACCTAGCAATTTCTTGCATCCTCTTGATTTTGCAATCTCACAGATTTTGTCAGCGTACCGAGAAGCAACACCCTTACCATCTGGTTGCGGCCCCCTCTTATCTGGCACAACATAGAGATCCTCAAGGTAGCAGGTGCCGTCAGGGTTAATAATGAAGGTCGCAAAACCGTCATCATCCTCGACAATCTCTCTTCCGTTACGTTCTTTAACGTAATCTCCAAATAAACTCATAGTGACTTTGTAGCCTTTGCCTTGTGAAGTGTCTTTTGTATTCCAACAGTAAAAGAAACATCTGTTATTGAAAAGCCTTCCCCATTAGAAGAACCTGGTAAAGAGCGGATGTCAAACCGAATTGATTGGCATTGCTGCCGCCTTGGCTTGATCCTAAACTGCCACAGTGTGTCACTACTGCCCCCATAGGTATCATCTGAACCATACGTTGTACCGCTGCCGTAAGTGCTAACATTTATCACGTTGTCAGGCTCCCAAGTCACCGTTTGAGTCACCACCTCTTGATAATCGTAAAAAATATCAACAGAAACCTTATGACTTGATTGGTATTTCCCGGTAAAAATAATCTCATAGATTCTTTGGAACCCTGAGATAACGTCAAACTTAAACCAGGCAGTTGAAATGAATAAAGGAATGTGAGCGCCGTTATCTGTGAAAGTCCCTGTGGTTTCCTGCCTTACCGTTCCATTTGACTTGGCGTAGTAATAGGTTTCACCCCAGTTAATGGCGTCTACCGCTTCATAGTTTTCAAAAGTTGACCATTGGTTAAAGAAATAGTCATAGACCAGCGTTACCCCTGCGTCTGTGGTGAACCTTACCTGGTTGACACTATCGACAAGCACGGCACTGGTTATAGTCTGACTGTTAAAGTCCTCAACCGGCGCACCGATGTAATTAAGATCTAAAGATCTTCCTAAACTATAAATGCCCTTCGCAGACTTGAATAAAATGCCGTTGTCATAAAGCACAACACTTCTAGGCTCGATGCAACCTACATCCGTAGTTATAAGATCGTCACTTGTGAAATTCTCATTGTTCCCAGCGTTATCTGGTCCCTGGCCTGCAAATCCTCGAATCAAAGACCGCTTAAAGATTATCATTTTGTCGTCAAGTGCCCGGATAGCCACCAAGTCCCCACCTGCTGGGTCAATGATCTTCTCCAGGTCAGGGTTGAATGCAACACCCTCACCTGTTACATAGTCTTTCGAGTAAGAAAGTTTATTGGGTTCATCGGTAATGGCCCAAAGTCTATTGCCAAAGTTTGCAATGAAGTTAATCGGTGGACATGGGTAGTTATCAAGTATGCCACCCTGAGTGTAAATAATTTCATTCCCAGTAATTGAAGAATCTGCCGCAGTGTCTCGGTAAACAACTGTGTCAACCGTTGTGCTATTGAACAGTGGACTAGATAAAGAGGTCAATCTGTAATAGACAATACCCAGTGTGGTTGTGCGGTAAACCTGTATGGTTACTAAGGTTTTTCGAGTTATTCGAAGAGTTGGAATAACTAGAATGACCACCTGGTTTGAACCTACCGTTGTCACACTCACATTGATACTTGTGGCACTTCTGTGAATCTGGCCCTTTTGATCTTCCCAGTGATAAATCACCTTGTAACCATAAGTTCCAGCCGCAATGCTACCTGTAACACCATTCCCAACAGTCACATTGGCCGCATCAGTACTATTTCCGTTCGCAGCATTCGTGCATACAATTGTGGACACCCCAGCCGCAGGAGCAGGGCAAACATAGTCCGCACTGGCATCCAGTATCGCCGCAAGTTTTGTTGCTACCTGAGCCCCTGTGTCAGTTGAAAGAACAAGGACAGGGCCTAAACCTACCCGCCCACCTGGAGCAGGGTCGACACCAACCCCATCTTTTCTAAACCACACATAGTTTAACGTCGCATCAAGGGCCGATGAAATG
>WBZU01001721.1_pt1 | contig 15991 bp, 15 predicted proteins | sample 5204311 | NCBI WGS metagenome assembly WBZU01 (sample SAMN12344359, study PRJNA552823) | activated sludge metagenome | biome: Activated sludge suspended growth; feature: Nitrification reactor; material: Wastewater; isolation source: activated sludge from nitrification reactor of wastewater...
AATTGATGAGGCCGAGGCGAATGGGCAAAGCAAAAGCTTCGGTATCGTAATGAAAACGCAGCGGGGACAACTTGGCCATGCCCTTTTCGAACTTGACCTTCTTGGTATTGACCTTAGCCACGAAAAACTTCATGCCGCTTTGAATGTACGGCCGAAGCAATGGCGCGGCATTCGCGGGAATCTTGTATTTGTTGTCGACGAGCCATTCTTCGAGGCCGGTCGCGTCTTTGGCGCTGAGAATCACGATTTCGTATTCGCCGACCGTGAATTTCGCTTCAATCGTGACGCCCGCGCCACGCGGCGCAGGCGCTTCTTGCATGGGCGGCATCGAAGGCACCATATCCGCCATCCTATCGCCCGGATCGTACTCAGGCGGCTCATAACAGGGATCTTGCTCCCAGTATTCGACGAGGCGCGGTGCGGCGAGTTTGTCCACGCGATCGAAGATGTCCGCGGGTAACGTCTTGACGTTGTCTTCCTTCAGCACGATCGGGACGGGCACGACCATTGCAAAATCTTCCGGCGGCCCTTGATAATTGTTTTGCATGGAAAGCACCGTCTTCGTGCCTTCACGCATCATCACGACCATCGTCGCATTGTTGAAGAGTTTGGCGTCGGCTCCCGCGACGTAAAACCCACAGAACGCGTGAGCGTCGTGCGTCGTCGTCGAAAGTGCCGCGGCTCCAAGGGCAAAGGCGAGGGCAATAAATCGTGTATTCATGACGGTCCCGCCACGATACACGGCGCGCAACCGGATTGCAAGGGATCCGTGCGCCGAGCTTTTCGTCGCGTCGTGAAGCATCGAGCGAGACGAAATCGGATCGCCCTCATCAATGGTTCACTGCTGCGCTCTGTCTTGCTCCAAAAGCCATTCGACGGCTTTCGCTCGAACGTCGAAAAGGCGGGTTGGTTTGGGGGGCTTGTTGATACCCACGAAAAAATTCGCAATCATGCGCGACAAAGGGTCTTTCACGAGAAGAGCCACGGCGCTGTAAACTCGGAGGTGGTTCGGATCCTTCGAGAAATAATCGCGGCATTCTTTCGTTTGCGACTTCATGTTCGTGAAATCGCAAAGCATGGGCCGGGCAACCCCTCCGGTCGTCTTGTCGACCCACGCGGAACATGCGCGCCCATCCTCGAGCGTGAGCTCCGCTTGTTTCATACAGAAAAACTCAATGATCTTATTTTCCTCGTCGTAACGACCCAATACCTTGTCCCGGACAACAACATCCATGTTCTTATCGTCGTGCATGGTTTCCCTCGTGGACTCGCCGTCCCGTCAACGCAAACCCCAACACCAGCCCTTCGTGAAGACTGGCTCGGATCGCGATTGCCTGCATATCGATATCGAGCTCGATGACACTTCGAGCATTCGCAGAACTCAATCCAGTCAAAATACCCTTGGCACCCAACAATCGAACCGCGGTGAAAGTATCCAACAGATGCTTGGCGGTCGAAAGAGTCATTTCCGCCATTCCCGTCACGTCGATAATGACCACATCGACGCCCGACAGTACGATACGCTCGAGCAAATTTTGACTGAGCTTTTGTGCCCGCCCGTCATTGAGCACGCCGATGATGGGCAAGACCAAAATCCCTTTCCACACCAACATCGATGGAGTCGAAAGCGACATGATGGTCCGATGCTGCTCCGCCAATTCGGACATTTTTTCTTCGAGGGTCCGAACGAGGCGTTCGTTTTCGATGAACTTGGCCTCGATTTCCTCCGCAAGCATGTTGAGACCCGCGGCAATCGCATCCACCTCGTCGCCCGTTCCGAGCAATGGTGCACGAACGGAGAAATCGGTCGCGGCAATCCGGGTAATCACGTCAATCAACCCGTTGAGCCGCTCCAGAATATCGTCTTGATTCGAAGCTGTCACATCCCGTTCCCCGTCGTCTACATCGCGGACGTGTTCCGAATGGCCGCACGCTATCAATCAAACACGACAAATTCAAGGCATAAAGTCGACGGATGCCAAATAAATGCCCGCATCGTGCCAATCACGTGACGTTTCTTTACCTCGAGCCGGCCGGCAATCTTTGGAGAAAAAAACACATTGGATCATCGCTCGCTCCGGCGCGATACACATACACGAGTTTTCCTCAAAGTAGAGATCACCGTGACGATCTGAATGGCTCCAGGCTGTACAGGTTTGACGTTATTGTCGATGGTGACACAAATGTCCGACATTCGCCCCGGGCGAGCAAACGTGAATGCACAAGTCGAGTTGCGCGAGGCTTGAATTCTCTGCTACTTTGAGCTGCAATCGTTCGAGGGATCGTTGACGATCAATATCGTCCACAGGGGTTTTTGCAATGATCGTCATCTGCGGAGCAACAGGTCAACAGGGAGGAGCGGTGATCGACGCCCTTCTCAACGTCGGCAAAGGACCATTACGCGGTTTGACCCGAGACATACATAGCGAAAAATCGCGCGCGCTCCAAAGACGCGGCGTCACCATGGTCGAAGCTGATCTCGCCAATCAAGAAAGCCTCGTCCGGGCATTTCAAGGCGCCGATGCCGTGTTTGCCGTGACGCAACCCTGGCGAGCCGACTACAAGGGCGCATCTCCACGAGCCGAAGTCGTCCAAGGCAAAGCCATCATTACGGCTGCCGAACGGAATCAAATTCGCCACCTCATTTTTTCCACCGTCATTCTCGATGGGAAAATCCAAAAAACCGGCGTCCCACACGTCGATTCCAAAATCGAAATCGAAATGACGCTCGCTCGATCCTCCGTCCCCTGGACCATTCTCGGCCCGGGAACCTTCATGGATAACATCGGAACCAAGTTTCTCCCCGTCGGCAAAAAATCAATTCGCGGGTTTGTCTCGGAAGATGCCGCATTGCCGTACATCGCCGTGCACGATATCGGGCGTGCCGCTGCGAAAATCATGCAAAGTTCGTCCGAGCATATCGGCCGCCGAATCAACCTCGTCGCGGGCTTATGGAATGGCACGGACGTCTGCAAAGCGTTGACCAACGTTTATGGCCGACCTTATCGGTGGAAAGCCCCGCCACGAATACTCATGCGGCTTTTCGCGCCCGAATTCTACAAAATGCGCAAAGGATTCGAAATGTTGGGCCGTCCGCCGTTTCCAGGGCCTTATCTCGAAGGCGTCGAAACGACTCGCAAGCTCTTACCGGATGCTTGGTCCATCGAAGACTATGTCCGGGAAAAACGCCCCGGCCCCGGAGCTCGAGCCGGCGTTGACGTCGCGAATGCAAATCAAGAGGCGGATCCCTTGCCGGGCGAGGGCGGAGGGCCCTCGTGAGGTCTGGGGGCAAAGCCCCATTTCATCGGTCCCGGGGCAGTTTGAAAAGACAAGCCCGCGTCAAAATACCAGCGCCACAGCGACGGCTTCTTCGACGTTGTGAATCACTTGATCGGGCATGAACGTCGGCGAATAGGTCACGCTTGCTTTGATCGCCAATGGCGCCGCGACCCACCATTCCACTTTGGCCGTTCCCTCGGGCGACAACGGAAAACCAATGGCATTTTGCGCGCCTTGATCCGGCGTCGCCGGATCGAAATTCGCATCCGTGAGCGCTTTACTCGCGGTGAACTTTCCGACGCGCACGCCCGCTCCCACGACGAGCGCAACAGGCCATTCCAATTCCCGAAGACGAAAGTTCAATCCGGCAGATACCGACATTTGAGCAAAATCAGGCGTTCCTTGATCGACGCTCGTCTGCAATCGAGCAATGACCGGTATCGACAAATGCGGTCCGATGTGCAATTCGGCTCCGACGCGGGGATAGATGCCCGGCACCCATCCGCCTTGTCCCACCACTTGATAGACTCCCGCTCCGGCTTCCACGTGCAAGCCCAAGCCGAAGAGACCATAAGTAGGTTTTAGTTTTTTCGGATCGGGCTCATCGGCGGCGCGTGCCGTCGTGACGGCACACAAGACAGCTCCACCCACGAGACCGGCGAATGCGGTTTTCCAAAAACGAGATATAGGGCGCATCCCATTTTTTATCGACGAATTTCGATTGCCGTCAAGTCGTGAGCACACATCGAGGAACTTTTCTTCACTCGCCGCCCCTTCGAACTGGACGGATGCGCAGCACCGACGCGATCTCGAAAATTGTCCGGCTAAGGTGCCGAGGTGAATTTCGCCGTTCGCGTCTGCTTCAACAGGAACGAACTGTCCGGATCGAACGTCGCATCCGGCGTTCCTTTGCGACTGCGGACCATTTCGACCGTCAAATCACACGTCTCGGGTTTGTCCGTATTCGTCGAGATCAGCGTTCCGGGACTGATGACGTGCGAGCCGGTATCGCCGGGGATATCAATCGTGCGCTGGAAAATACACGATCCGCTCAACGTCAGCTCCATATCGTCGCTCGAACCGGAAGGCGACCAGGTGATCGTGAGGTCCTGCATGCGCGAAGTCGTCATGTTTGGAACTTGAAACGAAAACGGGGCCGGCAACGTCCCTTTGCTCATCGGCGCGTCGTCCTCCGTGTCGCGCTCCAAATCGACAATGAATTCGGTATTTTCGGCGGCCGTCGTCACGTTCGCCTGATACGTGCCCGTGCCTTGAGCTTCCATTTCGATCTGTTTGTCATTCGCAACCACGAAGATCTTGTCCCCGCCCGACAGATCCACGTAGGTGTTGCTGTCCGGTCCGCCCACTTGCAACGTGGCAATCACCGTCGTCGCCGCGTCCGTCGTCGCATTCGCCGTAATCGATGCGGCAATGCCCCCCGTTTTGACGTTTTTCGAATCCACCGTTTCGACCGTGCAGGCATTCAGCAGCAAAAGGCCGACGCACAAGGATGATCCGAAGGTCCAATCGTTTGTCATGACAAGCGACTCTTTCCGGCCGCGTCGAATACGTCATGCCCAGCGCCGACGGCCACCACGCAGCCGAAGGCTTAGCGTAACTGAAATCAACGAACGTGCACTCGGAAATTGCCGGCTCCACACGGGCGAATCAATGCAAAATTCGCGTATGGAACGACGACGTTTCGGCAGGAGAGGGTTTCTTATGACGAACGTTTTTCGTCGCCGAGCAAAGCGCGGGAAATGACCAATTTTTGGATTTCCGTCGTGCCCTCGTAAATGCGCAGCGGCCGAATTTCGCGGTAAAGTTTTTCCACTTCGCTCCCTTCGAGCACCCCGAGCCCGCCGTGCAACTGCACCGCTTTGTCGATAATCGTCTGCGCCGCCTCCGTCGCGAACATCTTCGCCATCGCCGCTTGCGACGTCACCCGCTGACCACTCGTGTCCCGCAAATACGCCGCACGCGCCACGAGCAGCCGAGCCGCATCCAGATCCGTCGCCATTTCCGCCAAATACGCTTGCACCATTTGCTGCTGTGCCAACGGCGCCCCGAATTGACGCCGTCGCTTCACGTGCTCGATGGCCGCTCGTAATGCGTGCGCCGCCATTCCATTCGCCGCTCCGCCAACCGAAATGCGAAATGCATCCAGCGTCTCCATCGCTATGCGAAAACCCGCCCCGACATGGCCGATCACGTGGGCATTGGGCACGCGACATTCGGAAAGACGCACCCGACCGATCGGATGCGGAATGCTCATCGGCAATGGTTCGAGCGACAAACCGGGGGCGTCCTTCGGGACGTAAAACGCCGTAATGCCTTTTCGCCCGAGCGCCGGATTCGCGTTCGCAAAAACAACGTAATGATGCGCGATCGGCACGTTGGAAATGAACGTCTTGTCGCCGTTCAAAATCCAGTCGTCACCTTCGCGTCGCGCCACGGTTTGGAGAGACGCAACATCGCTGCCCGCCTCCGGCTCCGTCAGGGCAAACGCTCCGATGTGCTTGCCGCGTACGACGTTCGGTAAAACCTCGGCGATCAAATCCTGCGAACCACCCAGCACGATCGGATACGCACCCAGGCCCTGCACCGCAAAAATCGCATCCGCATGCGGCGAAACCTGCCCCAGCGCCTCGCGGATCAACACCAAACTTCGTACGTCGATGAACGAAACATCCTGCGGCCTCCCAGACGCCGCTCCTCCATACGCTTCCGGAACGACGTACCCGTACAAATCAAGCGGATCACCCATGAGCGCCGCAACGCGCGCCGAGTCCTCCACGCCCCGCAAAACCTCGATGTGCCCCGATTGCAAATACGCCGCGAGCTTCGTGTGCTTCTCGTCGAAAAACGGCATCAACTCCGGCACCGAAAGGTGAAAACGATCGCTCGTCATGACGAACCCTCCGGTTTGCCGGCCTGGGTGATCTCCGCTCCGACAAACTTCGGCGTGCGTTTGTCGCGGTTGGCGTCGAACGCTTCGCGGAAGTCCGGATGCGCCATGCAGATCGCTTGTGCTTGCGCTTCGGCTTCGATCGCCGTCGCGAGCGTCATGCCGTATTCGCTCTCGAGCATCTGCTTCGTCATGCGATGGGCAAACGCCGGACCCTGCGCGAGTTTGTCCGCCCAACTTCGCGCGAGCGGCAGGACTTCATCCACGGGCACGACGCGGTTGGCCAAACCGATTCGATACGCTTCGTCGGCGTTGATGAGGTCGCCGAAAAACAGCAGCTCCGCCGCTCGTCCCCGACCCACGATCCGCGGCAGCAGGAACGACGCACCCATGTCTGCACCGGACAAACCTACGCGCGGAAAAATGAACCCGATGCGCGCTTTGTCGGCGAAGATGCGCATGTCGCAAGCCGCGGCGATCACAGCTCCCGCTCCGACCGCCACGCCGTTGATGGCCGCGATGACCGGTTTGCGCACTTCACAAATCGCTTGAATCAACGCTCCCGTCGCCCGCGTGAAGTCGAGCAGTCCGCTCACGTCCTTGGCGAAAAGCTCGGCGATGATGCCTTCCACGTCGCCGCCGGAACAGAACCCACGGCCCTTGCCGGTGATGACGATCGTGCGCGCTTCGGCGCAACTGTCCAGCGAACGAAACGTTCGCGCCAGCTCGCCGTACACCTCGAACGTGAGCGCATTCAGACGGTCGGGACGGTTCAGCGTGATCTGCGCGATGCCCCGGGATATTTCGAGCTCAAAAGAAGTGGGAGATAAAGTCACGGTGTTCCTCGGGTTTTGTGAAGATCTTCAAGGTTGGTTCAGCACGGCCACGGCTTCGATTTCGATGAGCGCCTCGCGTTCGACCAGACCGGCGACGCCGACCAGCGCCATCGCCGGGAAGTGTTTGCCCATTCGTTCCCGCCAAACCTGTCCGCATTCGCGGAGCGAATTTCGGTAGGCGTCGAGGTCGGTCACGTACACGGTCATTTTGGCGATGCTTGCGGCCGTGCCTCCGGCCGCGCGAACCACGGCGATCACGTTGTCGAGCGCTTGGCCGAACTGTCCGGGAAGGTCTTTGTGTTCGAACACGCCCTGCGGACTCCAGCCGATTTGCCCGGCGATGTAGAGCGTCGGGCCATGGGTGATCACGCCGTTCGAGTACCCCTTGGGTTTGGCGAAGCTCTCGGGCTGTACGAAAGTGAGTTTGTCGTTCATGAACTCCTCTTTTGCTACTTCATGACTTGACCGCCGTCGACGGCGATGGTTTGTCCGTGGATGCTGCGGCCTCCGGGAGCGCAAAGCATGGCCACGACGTGCGCGACTTCCTCGGGTTCGGTGAACCTTTGTTGCGGCGACATGTTTTCCAGGGCTTTTCGCGCGGCGTCGGTCGAGCGACCCGTCTTCTTCGCGATGCGTTCGATCGCTTCATCGCCCATGCGCGTGCGTGTCCAGCCAGGACAAACCGCGTTCACCGTCACGGGACTGCGCGCAATCTCCACGGCCAGCGCTCGCGTCATCCCGACCATCGCATGTTTCGACGCACAATACGCGACGCTGTAGGCGTATCCGGTGAGCCCCGCGTTGGAAGCGATGTTCACCACGCGCCCGTAACCACGCTCGATCATGCCCGGAATCAGCGCGCGACAGAGTGCAAACGCGCTCGTCACGTTCACTTCCAGCAATCGATCCCAGAGCTCGTCGTCGGTTCGTTCGTACGAAACACTCTCGGCAAACCCGGCATTGTTGACGAGCACATCGACGTCTTCCGAACGCATTTTGATTGCGTCGAGCGCGGCTCGAACACTCGCTCGATCCGCTGCATCCATACGAATCGCCACGCCGCCCAGAGCTCGAGCCGTTTCATCGATTTCCGATTCGGTCCGCCCGGTGACGATGACCCGAGCTCCTTCACTGGCCAATCGTTCGGCGATCGCGCGCCCAATGCCTCGACCCCCGCCCGTGACGAGCGCTGTTTTTCCCGCTAACCACATGCGGCACGTATAGTTCGTTCACAAGACGAGCACAACGCACACTGGTCAATACGTCCTTCTTGGCGCAAGTTGGCCCAGGACATCTCGGATCGTCGGCGGTGACGCGTCGACGTCGCGGACATGGCCCACGGCACTCGCAAAACCGGGCGAAATCGCCGCTGAAGCGCGCCTATCGCACGATAGCACAAATGATGCATACTCGTGCGTATGCACTTTCGCCATCAGCTGCCATCTATCCTCGTATCTGTCCTGGGAATGACGCTCGTCGGATGTGGTGAGTCCACCGTGTCGTCCGTATGGGTTGCGTCCGAACCTCAATCGGGCCAACCGTTGAGCGAACTGTCGGGGGATGCATTTTATGACCATCCTTGGCCGAGCGATCTGCGCCTCGACAATGGCCATGTAAAACTGGAACATTTTCCTAATCCGAAACAAACCGCCAACATTGCTTCATACATTTCATTGATGGACGGAGTTTTGGATGGATTTTCCCCTGCCGCTGCCGGGTATGTGCGTTTTTCCGGGGGAATCAATCCGCAGCTGCTGCCCGATCCCGTCGGCGCATTGGATGTCAATTCCGCCGTGCAGCTCATCGATATCGATCCTTCCTCGCCGGACTATTGCCAACGCAAACTGGTTTCGCTGCATTACCAAGAGGCCAAGGGGGCCTATTATCAACCCAATACCTTGGCGTTCATGCCGTCGCCGGGATATCCGCTTCGTCCCCGCACTCGATATGCGTTTGTTGTGACAGACCAATTGCAGGGGGTCGATGGTCAGCCTGTCGCCAAGAGCGCCGACTTGGCAGATGTATTGAGCGGCGGAACGGCGGGCGATCCGAACATCCAAGCCATCAAAACGCAGCTCGAGCCGGCCATCACCGAAATCGAGCGAGCGGGGATCGCGCGAGACCGAATCGTTCATCTCGCGGTCTTCACCACCAACGATCCGACGGAAGAGCTTTTTGCGTTTCGTGACCATTTGCGGGCAAATGTGGAGGCTCCGAAGGTCGTCTCCGATTGGCGCTTGATTGCCACGACGGATGTCTCCGCCGAATACATCAGTGAATACGGCCCTTCGCCGAACTATCAAAAAGGGAAGATTCCGTTCTCGAATCCCAACGATGGCGGAGGTTTTAATTATGTCGACGGAAAACCCGCCGTCGTCGATTATTTCAATTTGAGGTTCTCCTTGACCATTCCGACGAAAGACGAGTGTCCGATGCCGGAGGCCGGATACCCGATCGTCCTGTACGCTCACGGCACGGGCGGTAACTTTCGCAGCTATTATTGGGATGGCACGGCGGCGAGTTTGGCGGGTAAATGCATTGCGTCCATGGGCGTCGATCAGATCTTTCATGGAAAACGTCCGGGGGCACCGGAGCCTGATCAAGATACGGCCATTGCTTTGCGTTTCTTCAACCTCAACAATGTCCAGGCCGCTCGGACGAGCAATCGCCAATCCGCGCTCGATGAAGTGCAACGCGCGCGATTGTTTACCGAAACGAAAATCACGATTCCGGCGGACAAGTCCGTATGGGATAAGGAAATCCGCTTCGACCCGAACCGGGTGATGTTTTTCGGCCATTCACAAGGGGGACTCAATGGTCCGTTGTTCCTGGCGGCCGATGATCAAACCCTCGGCGGCGTTCTTTCCGGCTCCGGCGCCCTCATGTCCATTACGCTCATCGAAAAAACCGAACCGCAGCCATCCGTCGCTCAAATCGTCCGCGACGTGCTCCTCGATTTGGATCCCGACGATTTCGGCGAGCTGAACATTCTCCATCCCGTCTTGTCCTTTGCGCAAACGATGGTCGACGTCACGGACCCCATCAATTACGCGCGGCGACTCATTCGCGAACCACGCCCGGGAATGAATCCCAAAAGTATCTATATGACCGTGGGGGTCGACGCATCGGGTCAAGGCGACAGTTATGCTCCGCCGCGGGGCATTGAAATGCACGCGGTGGCCATGGGATTGCCGCTCATCGCGAACAATGCCACGCACCAGATTCCCGAAATGGCCTGGCCCGGAGGCCCTCGCGTCATCTATTTGCCAACCGCTCCCGAGTCGCTCATGAACAACCTCGGCGGCAATCGGGCAACGGGCGCCCTCGCCCAATGGGCTCCCGCGCCAAACGATGACGGGCATTTCGTTGTTTTCGATGTCTTCGGCGCTCGCCAACAAGCCGACCGTTTCGTTCGATCCCTCGGTTATGAGGGCGTGGGCAAACTCTTCCTCATCCAATGACCAACCACATTACCCGCATAAAAACCCTCCTCGATTCGCCGTCGGTCATCGCCAAACGATCTCCGACGGCGTCGTCGTGGCCGTTTCAGAATCCCATGCCCCCGGATATCGCAGCATTTCAAGCTTGCTGCGCCGGCCTCGACCTGGCCGATGGCACACGCATTCTAGGCCTCGAACAATCCTTCGTTTCGACGAAATGGCTGCGCGAGGAAAAATCCCTCGATTGGGATGACGATCTCTTTATCATCGGCGAACGAGACGATCTCATCATCTTGCGCGATATGGACGTGCACGGGGTTCGCGCAGGCGGAGGCATTCTCGAAGCGGCCACCGATGGACTCGAGACGCTGCGGCGCGTCGCCATGGACCTCGTCGGGTACCTGGAAGCCCGCACCGGGTTTTGCGATCCAAACCCCGCCCCGGAATCTCGAGCCCGAGTCGCCATTGCGGAAAGAAATATCGAAGCTCTGGCCGCGATATCGACGCTGATGTTTTATCCGGGAAACGAAGCCGACGCGGCGCTCGCCGCCCTGACCCTCGGTGAACTGCATGCTCGGGCCGGGCGCGAATCCGACGCGATGGCCGCATTTACCCATTATGCGGACATTCGCGCACGGACGGCGCGACGCGGCGCCCAAGCCATGGAACGTGCGGCGGCATTTCGAGCTGCGGCTCGAGTCACCGAATCGGTCGGAGCGACCGCATTGGCCGAGGCCTGTCGGCAACGAGCTGCCGGTTGACGTTCAATGCGCCCGCATGCGGCGACGTTTGGCCAAAAATACCATTCCCAGCCCGACGATCACGCCCCATAACGACGAACCCGAATCGCCCGCGCTTTGCACGCTGCATCCCGAATCGCTCGCCCCGCTTCCCGAGGGAGTGGGAATCGGTGTCGAGCCCGGCGGCTCGGAACATCCGCTATAATCGAATTTGCAGTCCGCCATGCAGGCCAACATGCCTTCACCGGCGCCCACGAACGCACAGTTTGTCTCGGACAATAAGTCTCCATCACAAGCTTCGTTCGCTTCGAGTTTCCCGCTGCCGCACACCGGCGGAGGAGCCGACTCATAAACTCCGGGATTCGTGATCAATCCTTTGGGGTCCGCGTCGCCCGTTTTCCATACGCAATCCGGATCGCCGAGCTCCTGACCGTTTGTCCAACCGTCACGATCGGAATCGAGCGGACAGAGCGGAGTCCAATCGATGTGTTGTGAGGAGACCACGCCTCCGGGAATCAGGTAGATTCGCGCGTCGCCGCCAAAGTCCGTATTGTAACTGGCTTTATTGTCGCCGTGGCAATTCAAGCAACCGAACTTCGCGCCATTGGGGATGTCACCGACGCGAAACGGACGGGCCTCCGCAGTTGATTCAACCAAGACGAACGCTGCCGGGATCATGAACGAGAAGAAAGTCTTCATGGCTGCATCGTAGGAACATTGCCGGCGGGTCGCAAGCGCCCGAAGTCATTCGAATTCGACGGGTCCGTTCTGGTCGCCGAGCCCGAGCATGCCCAGGATTTGCTGCACTTCGAGCTGCGCTTCGTATTCGGGGTTCGTGGATAAAAACCCTTCGAGTTGTTTTTTGGCCGTCTTGCGATTGCCTCGCGCGGCATTGGCCAACGCCGCGGCATACAGGGCGTCGCCGTCTCCCGGCGATTGGCGCAGCGCTTCGTTTGCTTGGGACAACGCTCCGTTCACGTCGCCGAGTTTTCGGAGGACATGCGAAAGTGAAACGCGCGCCCCGAGATACCCCGGCCGTAGACGCAACGCTGCCCGATACGCATCTCGCGACGGCTCGAACTGACCCGTTTCGTAAAGCGCACCGCCCAGAAAGTTATACGCATAAGCGTTGCGCGGATTGCGCTTGATCACGCCGCGCAACACGACGAGCGTCTCGACAAACCGTCCTTCGTTCATCAACTCGGTGGCTTCTTCCACTTCGTCCCAGTGCGTCGCATCTTCCGCGTCACGAATTTCCGTTCCCATGCGCGGAGCATACTCCGCATTTGTGTTTGCGGTAGAGGGGGAAGCGTGTGACACGCCGACTCGTCGCATCCGATCGGCGAAGTTTGTCCGTTGGAAGGATTGGCTCGACAGAACCATCGTTGCCGTGTTAGTGTCGCCGCCATGAGCCGACGAGCATCGAATGCCGCTCAAGTTCTGGTGCGGGACGACGACGACGTTGATCCGGTCTGGGCCGCCTTTGAACGCGCGCCTGTGGCGAGTGAGCCCGAAACGGAAGAACAACGCCGACTGGCTGAAACTGCCCGACGTGGTCCGGGGCGTCCGGCTCACATCGTAAGTTCGGAGATTGCCGTACGATGCGAGACTGGAAATTAAGTTGGTCCATTGTTGCAGAAGAAGCATTATGAGCGATACCTTGGCGAGACGCAGCGCGAGTTGATGCTGCCATGATTCGTTTTTGCCGAACAGGTGATGGAGAGATCGAACGCATTCCCGAAGATCCCACCGGTGCCTGGATTAGAATTGGGTCGTATAAGGCTCGCGTGGTGTTTGATCGGTAAGACAAACTAATTTCAGTTCTTTATGTTTGGCGCTCGGTCCGTCGATAGTCGTTTATCGTTCAGTCGAATACGGTCGTCGTTTTTCATCCCCCTCGACCTCTGGTACGCGTTTGTCGTCGTCGCCGTCGGCCTCGCTTTTTGGCTCCCCGCAAAACAGCGCTCGGGCGGCCCATTTCCCGTGCCTCTCGACGACGTTTATATTCACTTTGCTTTCGCTCGTTCCGCCGCGCTCGGTCATCCCTTCGAATGGTCCATCGGCAATGGTTATTCGTCCGGCGGCACCAGTCTCACGTACCCGCTCGTGCTCGCGCCCGGGTGGCTTTTCGGCCTTCGCGGCAACGATCTCGCCTATTTCGCGGCCTTCTTGACGTGCGTCAGCTTGTGGGATGTTTGTCGCTCCGTACGCGCTCTGATGCCCGCGTCTTCGCGTTGGTTGCCGTGGTTTGTCCCCCTGATTCTGCTGTCGGTCCCGCTCGCCGACTGGAGTTTGTATTCCGGTATGGAAACCGCGCTTTTTGCGGCGGTTTTGGGCCGGTTTGTCAAAGCAGCCCATCGGGCGATGTTTATCGACGTCTCCTTGCGTCGCGCCGCGCAAACTGCGGCGGGCGCGTGGGGAGCACTCCTCGTCGCCACGCGTCCGGAAGCCGCGGCCATTGTTTTCCCCACGAGTATCGCCGTCGTTTATGCTGCGCGATCCTTGTCCACCCTGGGATCGCTCGTGCGTTCCAGCGGCCCGGTGACTTTGTTCCTGGCGGTGCTTTCGGGAGCCAACCTCCTGTTGACCTCCGAAATGAGCCAAGCCGGTGCCGTGCGCAAATTGGTCGGGACGAACCCTTATGCTTCGCCTGCGGAAATCGCCATTGAGGTTTTGAAGAACCTCATTGTTTTGCAGACGCAAGCCTTCGACAATGCCTTGGGTGGACGGCCGTGGTCGCTCGTGCTTTTCGCTCTGATATTGCCGGCGGTTGCATATCGACGAACTCGTCTTCTCGCCTTGCCCTTGATGCTCGGGGCTGTCGGGATGTTGTTGCTCGTCTCGCTCAATACGACGGCGCGTTATCAGAATTTTCGTTACGCCGTTCCATCCATTTTGGTGCTCCTCGTCATTGCGATCGTGGTGTTGGCGCAATTGTCCTCGACGAATTACGTCGGGCGAATCATTTCAGCGGTCGCGGCGGGCGTGTTGATCCTGGCTCCATCCAAACACTTTCCAAAACAAATCGACCATTTCGCTCGAGCTTCGGCGAACATCGAAGGGCAACAAGTGGTCGTCGGGCGGCGTTTGGCGGAGCAAACGCCCCGACCGCGGCGCGTTTTCGTGGGTGATGCAGGGGCCATTCCGTACTTCTCGGGCCTTGATGCGCTCGATGGCCTCGGCCTCGGCGGATACCATGATTATCCTTTTGCCCGAGCGTCGGTGCATGGAGTTCCCGCCGTCATTGAATTGATCGAACGTCTCCCCGATGCGGAGCGGCCGGATGTTTTGGCCATTTACCCGTCATGGTGGCCGGACCTCGTGCCGACGTTTGGAAAAGAAATGTTCACGGTGCATATCGAAGACAACGTGATGTGCGCCGCAGCCGACAAAGTGGTTTATGCCGCCGATTGGTCGCTTTTGGCATCGGCGAAAGAAATTCGTCCCGGCGTCGTCGATGAAATCGATATCGGGGATCTCATGAGCGAACGGGCGCATGGGTATGTCTTTGCGAAACCCAAAGGCGGGTGGGTGATCGGAACGACGTTGGACGACGGCGAGCGAAAACGTTACGATGCGGGCCGAATCATTCCCGAAGGAAAGAGGGAATCGTTTGTCTTGGCGGATGGTTTGTCGCGAGGTCCCGCGGCGGTCGTCTTGCGTACGGATGCGTCGGCCCCAAGCTCGATTCGTCTGGAAGTCATCCGCGGCGGTATCGTGTTGTTTCAGCTGGAACGCGTGATTGCGGCGCGGCGTGGGGATACCTGGAACGATTCGCGCGTGGAAGTACCCGACGTGATGGGCGGTGATACCTTGTGTATTACGGCCCTCGCGAATGCGTGGCGGCATCATCATTCGTGGATTGTGCGCTGACGGGTCGAGTGTCGAGCTGCGGGAAATAGATTACGGCGCCGCTGCGGAAAGGAGCCGCAGCGAGACGACAAAAGCTCAGGAAATTTTTCTGAGCCGTTTCGAAAAGTCGAAGGCTCTGCAATGCTTGCGTGACAAAAATAGAAATCGTCGCGCGAGAGGAAAATCGACATGCACCTTCGAACTTCGATTGGCTTGAGTTTCCTTGGATTTGCCAGCCTCATGAGCGTGGCGTGCTCGAATGCCGAACCCACGATGCGCAATGTCACGGGCACCGTTCCGACGTCGGACAAAGTTTCGAGCGTGGTCGCCGTGCAAGTCGGCAATGCCGCCACGACCTACTCCGCTCCGGTCGATGCCTCCGGCCATTTCAGCATTACGCTTCCGATTGGCCAGCGTTTCTATTTGACGTTCCTGTCGGACGCACAAACGGTGGGTACGCTCCGTTATACGTCGAGCACGGGGGCACTTCGTTCCGATATCAACATCACGCATGCGCCCAAGGCTTCACCGTCGCTCAGCCCGGCCAGCGAAGGCGCGGACGATGCGGACGAATCCGAAGATGCCGATGACGATTCTGACGATGATGGAATCGAAGATGACGGCATTGATCTCGGCGATGTCGACAATCCCGCCGGCGACGACAAATACGTTCCTTCGCAAAGCCCCGAACAGGAATGTGATTCCGACGGCGACGGCGAAGATGACTTCGAAGACGGCGACGATAGCGGCGAACACGCGGACGACGACGCCGATAGCGACAGCGATGGCGTGCCCGATGTCGTCGATACGGACGACAACAACGACGGCGTTCCCGACGCGTGATTGATTGTCGATAAAGCTTCGAGCCCGACGCAGCTTCCAGCGCGGCTGCGTCGGGTTTCGATTTTTTGTGGATTACTTCGGCGGAGGCTCGAC
>WBZU01001722.1_pt1 | contig 15991 bp, 12 predicted proteins | sample 5204311 | NCBI WGS metagenome assembly WBZU01 (sample SAMN12344359, study PRJNA552823) | activated sludge metagenome | biome: Activated sludge suspended growth; feature: Nitrification reactor; material: Wastewater; isolation source: activated sludge from nitrification reactor of wastewater...
GCGCCGCGACTGTGCGCTCTCGGCGGCAGCCAGGCAAAAGAGCACGGCGCGCGCTTTGTTGCGCAGCGCGACGGGTGCACCAGACACGAGCACTTGTGGTGAGCCGAAAAGGGTGAGTTGCAGGGCTGTCATTCCGTGCCAGTGTAGCATACTCCCGGTGTGGCGTCCATCAACTTTATGTTATAATATCTTCACCTTCAATTTCATCCTATCACAGCAAAGGACGATCCAATGCCGACTCAACCGCCCCCTGCCGATCGCTCCATCCAGCGCACCGATGCCTTGATTGACTTTGCTGCCGACCTCGGCCGGCGCAGCGCAAACGTCGAGACGGGCCGGCGGCGCACTGCCCTCATCACGCTGCGGACGTTGGCTGCCTTCGCCCGCCAGCAATTCGCGTTTCTGCGTGCCGGGTTCGCCCCCAGCGGAACCTACGAACGCGACGACCGTTATCCGCTCGACTTCCTGCTCGAAGCGACGGCGCGCCAGGTTTCGTTCGACCTGGACGTGCTGCTACGCGCGATCGCCCACCGCGACGAAACATCGTCGACGCCGGCCGGCCGCGCCACGCTAGCACTGGCCGACCGCCTGGCGATCGATGCCATCGAACTGGCAGTGCGCCACGGCCTGGTCGAGCAGACGGTGATGCTCACCTATTTCCAGAAATCGCCGACCATCCGGCTGATCCCGTACGCGCCGCTGGCCCTGATCGGCTTTGATTTCAGCGCGGCCGGCGACCGCGCGCGCCTGCTGGCCATCGCCCATGAAACGGGCCATCACGTCTACCGGCAGATTACGGTGAACTATGCGGTCAACCTCGACGCCCAGATCGAGGCAGCGGCCGCGCCGGCGCCGGATGCGGGCAGTTGGCCGGCGTGGCTGCTGGCCTGGCAGGAAGAGATCTTCGCCGACATCTACAGCGTGCTGGTGGCTGGCCCCGTCGCTGCGCTGGGCCTCCAGGAGATCATCCAGACGGGCCGGCGGGCCAGCCTGGTGATCGACGACGGCGACCATCCGCTGGATGCGCTGCGCCCTGAAATCCTGCACACCACGCTGCGCTTGATGGCCGAGCAAGGCTCAAGCGCGCGACGCAAGGACCTGGCGGCGGCGGCGGACTGGCTCGACGCTCGCTGGCAGACGATCCTGGCCGAGCGTGGGGCGCCCGTGGCCTTTGTCCCGGCCGGCGCAGGCGAGGCAATTCCGCTGGCCGAAGCCGGCGCGCTGCTTCGCCAGTTTGTCGTCGAAACGGTCAAAGGGGTGCTGGCACCGCTGGCCGCCGATGCAAGCCACCAGCCGTGGAGCGGAGGATCGGCAGCCGGCTCGGGCCAGGAAGCGGCGCTCCATGCCCAATTCGACGCAACCTGTGCGCGGGTTGCCGAGCGCGCCGTGCCCGAACTCGTTCTGCGCGATCGGGCGCGCGTGGTCGCGGTGGAAGGCTATGCTGTGGAGGGGCACGGTGGCGAGCGCGTCACCGGCGGGATCGGCGATGCCTATCTCGACAAGCTGCGCGACGCCGGCATCGGCGGTGCGACGCTCAAGACGGAGGCGTGGAAGGCGGTCTTCCTGGCCGGCGACTGGGTGACAGAAGAGGGCGGCAGCGGGATTAATCCGGTCCGGCGCACCCCCGCCACTGGCGGCGGCACGGTCTATCCGTATCCTGGCGTGTACCCACCGCGTTACCCTGCGACCTACCCCCGCCGGCCATGAGAAATTGTTGACGCGAAAAGGCGGCGCCGTGCTGCTGTCGGCACGGCGCCGCCTTTTGTTTGCGCCCAATTTACAATTGGCGGGGTCGGGCAGGCATCATCACGATGCTGGGGTAGCCTGCGTGCTGGCCAACTGCGCCGCGCAGATTACCTCCATCACCTCGTCACCGAGTTCGACCGCCATGTCGAGTGCGCGCACAGCAGCCGCTTGCGCTGCGGGTAAATCACCCAAGGTCTGATACAGCCGGCTGATCATGTGGTTGAGTACAAGGATGGCCTTGCGATCGCCCATGCCCGCGTATATCTCGGCGCTACGTTGTGCATTGATGAGCGCCTCGGCGTGATAGCCAAGATGATGATCCAGTTTGGCCTGGGCAAACAAGATGGCGGCTGCCTCGGTTTGGTCGCCAACCCCGCGATTTGCTTCATCAGCCAGCCGAATGTGATTGCCAGCGCTCTGCAGTTCCTTCCTCGCCAGATCAACATCAATTAGCAAGCGCAATGTTCGCGAACGGATGATCTCGTCGTTGCGTTGGTCGAGCAGTGCAAGGCTCTGACGACACAACGCTTCAGCACCGGCGAAGTCATCGTTTCGGTAGGCAATCAGCGCCTGCCGGTTACGGATCGCAGCGAGACCCGAGAGTTGTTCAAGCGATACAAAGACGGTCTCGGCCTGACTCAGATTGGAGTGTGTCGCTTCGATATTCCCCAACTCAAACTCGACATCGGCCAGATCGACCAGTGCTTCGGCCATGCGCGCCTGGTTGCCGTTGATGCGGAAGCCGTCGATGGCAGCGCCGAGCAGGTCCTGGGCGGCGGCATAGTCATCCTGGCGCAATGCGATCCGCCCGAGGAAGAAGGCATAGCGCGGCCGGCGAATCTCATCGCCGAGCGCCTGGGCAGCTTCCAGCCCGGCCAGGAACCCCACCCGCGCGTGCTGGAAGCGCGCCCGCGCCAGCCACGGCGCGGCTGCGGCATCGACCAACGCCAGCAGGTCCGGCCATGCGGCGCCACTGCGCGCCAGTTCGACAGCGTGCAGGAGGTGATCCCAGTCATGCTCCAGCCGGCCAAAATCGCCGGACGCGGCCTGTGCCAGCGCCGTGTAATGCGCCACAAAGCGATGCTGTGCCTCGGCCTGCGCCGGCAGTTCGGCAAGCTTTTCCTGGGCAAAGTCGGCCAGCAAGCGATGCTGCACATAGCGCTCGTCGCCGGCGAACTTGAGCATGGAGAGCGTCACCAGCAGGTCAAGCTGGTCGAGTGCCTCGTCCAACGCGCAGCCGCACACGGCCGCGATCGCGTCGGCGGCAAAGGAACGCCCGTCGAAGAGCCCCATGACGGCGAAAGTTTGCTGGAGCGGCGCGTGTAGCGCCTCCCAACTCACGCTAAAGCTGGTGCGCACCGACCGGTTGCTGATGCCGTGCGCCAGCCGGGCGGAAGCCGTGTGCAGGCTGCGCACCATGCGCGCCAGGTCGCGCCGCGGCGATGCAACGACACGCTGCGCGGCAATTTCCACCGCCAGCGGCAGCCCGCCCAACAGTTCGCAAAGTTCCTCGGCGGCCACGCGGTCGGCGGCCACCACCTCGGCGCCGAGCATCTGGGCCAGCATCTCGACACCGGTCTGTGCGGACAATTCGCGCAGGTCGACGATGTCGGTCGTGTAGAGCGCGACCTCGGCCCGATCGCGCGTCGTGATGAGGACGGGGCAGGCGGTTGCGCCAGGCAGCAGCAGGTCGATCGGTCGCCCTGCCACCACATCGTCGAGCACGATCAGCGCCTGCTTGTCGGCAAGCAGGCTGCGCATGGCCGCAGCACGCGCGGCAGGGCTGGCAATCTTGCTCAGATCGCGGTCGTACGCCACTGCCCAGCTTTGCAGGATATCCATCGGCTCGTCCGTGGCGACGCGGCCCCACAGCACGCCGTCGGGAAAGTCGCCGCGCAGGTGGCCGGCCACTGCCGCGGCCAGCGCCGTCTTGCCCACGCCGCCCATGCCCACGATGGCGACCACGGCCCCCTGGTCGTCTTCCGTCAGTGAGGTGACGACACGCGCCAATTCTGCGCCGCGTCCCACCAACCGGGCCGGTGCGGCGATGGCCTGGAAGGGCGCCGGCCGCGTCACCTCCGGCGCGACGGCTATGCGGTCGAAGTCGCCGGCCAGGACGCGGTCATACAAGGCATTGGTCTCGGCCGAAGGGGGAACGCCCAACTCATCCATGAGCGCCGACGCGCACTCGTCATACTGCTTCAGGGCAGAGGCGCGCTGACCATCAAGCGCCAGCAAGCGCATCTTGAGCCGGTGCACCTCTTCGCGTTCCGGTTCCGCCGCCAGCAGCAGCGCGCAGGCGTCGATACCGGCGTTGAGCATACGGTTATCGTCGGCACAGGCGGTGGCCAGCCGGTAGAGAACCTGGCGATATTGCAGGTCGAAGCGGTCGCGTTCGGCACGCAGCCATTCGATGAATAGCGGGGAACTCTCTTCGAGCATGGAATCGATGCCGTCGAGCAGCGGTCCGGCATAGTCACGGCTGGCGTCATGCAAGCGATCAAGCGGCGGCGCCGGCGTGCGGGCCACAGCGGCGAAGCGCTGGACATCCGACTGGCAGCGGTCCGGATTCAAGCCGACGCGGCCATCGGCATCGATGAGATACTCTCCCTTGAGGTCACCCAGCAGGTGCAGTTCACCGCGCAGATAGGCGCGGGCCTTCTGCTCGGGCCAGTCCGACCAGAAGAGGCCGGCCAGCCGCTCGCGCGTGACCGGTTCGCCCAGCACGGCCAGGTAATAGAGGATGGCGCGCGCCTTGATGCTGTTGCGCGGGCGAACCACGTAGGTCTCGTCTCCCAGCGCAATCTGCGGCGAACCGAACAGTTTCAGATGGAGCATGGTCATAGGTATGGCCCAAGCGTGGTGATCAACGAAGCATCAACGGCCGCAAGCCTATAGTGGCAAGTGACAAGACTCGTCACCGGCAGTACAGAGGCCTGCGCAACACAGGGTCTTCACCTTTGAAGTATACGGGGAAGCAAGTCCAATGTCCAACCGTCCGCGCAAAATCGATCTGGCGTTCCAACGGGGCAACGGACGATCGTGTTCGCGGCCGGCCGCGGCACACGCGCGCTACCCCGGTGGGCGTGCCGCGTGCTACACCGTGCACACCCCCGGCATCGGCCCGTGCCGGCTGGGCCCTGCACTTTTCCAGAAATGGGTCGCGCTGGGTGGCGCACAGGGTCCGCTTGGCCTGCCGGTTCTCGACGAGCAGCCGGTGGCGGATGGTCGCGGCCGCTTTGCGCTCTTCGAGTGGGGCGGCATCTATGCGGCGCCGGGCTGCGGCGTGCATGCGGTCCATGGCGTGATCTTCGATCGATGGCTGCTGGCCGGTGGAGCGCCGGATCTCTTCGGCTATCCGTGCACCGACGTGCTGCCGGCCCGGGATGGGCAGGGCAGCTTCTGTCATTTCGAGTGGGGCACGCTCTACTCGTGTGACGGCATCTGCGTCTGCGCCGTCCTTGAACCGGTGCGGAGTACGTGGCTGATGCTCTCCGGGGAGGCAACACGCGCCGGCGCCGTGCTGCGGGCGACGCCGGCCGATCGTGCGCCCGGGTTCGGCCACTGGCTGGTGAACAATGGCGCCCACGGCGAGCCGGGCAAGCACGCCTTGTGCGGCAACTTGCCTTGCACCGCTGGCCTTCTGCCGCACTGAAGACGGCCCGCGCTGTGTTGCCATCAACACTTGATCAACGCGCCGGCTGGTAGGCTGGAAGCAACGAATCCGACAGCATTCCCTGCGGGGAGTTTGACCGAACACGAAAGGTAGAAGCACCATGATCGCCCACCACCGCCAGCCTGTTTCCGACGCAACCACGCACCGCCTGCCGGCCGCAGCACCGAGCACGACCCGCAGCATCGCGCCTGCGACGCGCGTCTACAACTTGACGGCCGTGCCCATGCCCAGCACAGCGGGCGATGACGGCCGGGCGATTTTGACCCTCCAGCGCCACCAGCCCATTGTGGAATACTTGCAGCAGCGGCTGAGCGCGGCCGGCCACGCGGTGCGCAGCGGCGAGCAACTCGACAAGGACGCGCAGGCGTTGTCGCACAGCAGCGGGCTCGCCCCGGATAAGGTGCGCCGGCTGCTGCCGGAAGACGCACGCCAGATGCACAACCTGATGCGCCCCTTTGTGATTCGCGCAATGCGTGGCGAGCAGATCGAGGTCCACGTCCTCAACCGGCTGCCCGCGTCGCTGCACCTGGCACTGCTCGACGATGATTTCGGCATTCAGCAGAGCGTCGCCCAGCAACGGCCGCTGGAACCGGGCGAGCAGAATGTGTACATCTGGACATGCCGACAGTCCGGCATCTACCCGATCTACAACCAGGCCTGCCCGCACAATGCGACGAACCGTTGCCTCCTCGGCGTATTGATGATCGAGCCTTGAACCGAACTCCAGCCACCGCCTCAAACTCACCTCTTCGTTGAGCCGCTTCAGACTGAGGCGGCTCAACCGTTTTCATTCAGGCCGCCGGAGAACGCCAGCTTGACCAACCGTGCTTTTCCAAAGGCCGCGTGGCCGTGATAGACTGGCGCGGACGAGCCACAAGGGCAGCGAAGGGCAGATGCCTGACACAAGTCCGTTGCCCGGACGTCGAACGGCGGGGAAACGCCCGACGCCTGCTGCCCAGGTCGTGCACAATTCAAGGCAGAGCCCGGTCTGAACAGACTGTTGACCACGCCAACGAGGAGAACCACATGAAATCACTGATTCGTCTTCTATTGTTGGGCGCGCTGATCTTGGGCCTTGCCGCCTGTGGCGCGCCTGCTGCCACACCGGCCGCACCGGAACCGACGGTCGCACCCACCGCGGCTGCGGAAGCAGTGCCCGCCGCAACAGTTGCCGCAGAACCCACGCCGTCCACCGCGCAGACCGGTGTGATCACCGTCGGGATCGATCCGGCGTTTGAGCCGTTCGTCTTTGTCAAGGATGGCAAACTGGCCGGTTTTGACGTAGATCTGCTCAATGCGATGGCTGCCGACGGCGACTTCGAAGTGGCCTACGTCGTTAGCTCATTCGACGAAATCTTTCAAGGCTTGCAGAGCGGCAAGTACGACGCCGCCATCAGCGCGATCACTATCACCGATGCGCGCAAGGAGATCGTCGACTTCACGGCGCCGTACTTTGAGTCCGGCAACGCGCCGGTTTCCTTCTACAATCCCGGCCAGGGCATCGCCATTCGCACCGACAACACGACCATCACCGGGCCGGAGAGCCTGACCGAAGGGGTGCGGGTCGGCGTCAAGACAGGCACGACCGGCGCGGCCTTTGCTACTGAGAAGACGACCGCCGAGCTGGTCGAGTTCGCCGAATCGAAACTGGCGCTCGAGGCGCTGGCGGCCGGTGAACTGGATGCCGTGATCGTGGATATTCCCGTCATCGTCGGCTTCATCAAGAGCAACCCCGCTGCCGGATTGCGCGTCACCGGCGGTCCCGTCACCGATGAGGCCTACGGCATCGCGGTGAGCAAGGAGAAGCCGGAAGTGCTCGTCACGCTCGATGCTGCGCTGGCCAAGGTGCGCGCCGGCGACCAGTATGCGAAGCTCTTCAATACGTGGTTCGGCACACCCTGAGCGACCCAGGGGATCGATCGTACAGAATCATCAGGAAATCAAGGCGCTGGCTCACTGTCTCACGAAGCTCACGTGCGGTGCGAGAGACAAAATCGTGAACGACTGAAACTCCGACAATCGAATGCCCACTTACTTCCTACAACGTATGCTGTGATACGATCACAATAGCGCTGTTCGCGTGCTGTGCAAATCCAGACCTCGCTGTAAAGGAGAGCAAAATGAGTGACGAAAGCAAATGCCCGGTCACAGGCCGTATTGACAAACCAATCGCCGGCGGCGGCACGTCAAACCAGGACTGGTGGCCAAATCAACTGAACTTAAAGGTCCTTCATCAGAATTCGCCCCTCATCAACCCGATGGGCGAGGCGTTCAACTATGCCGAGGAGTTCAAGAAACTCGACCTGGCAGCCGTGAAGCAGGATCTCTATGCCCTCATGACCGACTCGCAAGATTGGTGGCCGGCCGACTGGGGACACTACGGCGGGCTCTTTATCCGCATGGCATGGCACAGCGCCGGCACCTACCGCACCGGCGACGGCCGCGGCGGGGCAGGGTCCGGCAGCCAGCGCTTTGCACCGCTCAATAGCTGGCCGGACAATGTGAACCTGGACAAGGCGCGCCGCCTGCTCTGGCCGATCAAGCAGAAGTACGGCAAGAAAATCTCCTGGGCCGACCTGATGATCCTGGCCGGCAACTGCGCGCTGGAGTCCATGGGCTTCAAGACCTTTGGCTTTGGCGGCGGGCGCGAGGACATCTGGGAGCCGGAAGAGGACATCTACTGGGGCTCTGAGGACACCTGGCTAGGCGACAAGCGCTACTCCGGCGACCGGGAACTGTCCAATCCCCTGGCTGCCGTGCAGATGGGCCTGATCTACGTCAATCCGGAAGGCCCCAACGGCAACCCCGATCCGGTTGCCTCCGGTCGCGACGTACGCGAGACCTTTGCCCGCATGGCCATGAATGACGAGGAAACCGTTGCCCTCACCGCCGGCGGCCACACATTCGGCAAGGCTCATGGCGCCGGCGATCCCGCGCTGGTCGGGCCCGAACCCGAAGCAGCGCCCATCGAAGAGCAGGGGCTGGGCTGGAAGAGCAGCTTCGGCAGCGGCAAGGCCGGCGATGCCATCGGCAGCGGCATCGAGGGCGCCTGGAAGCCGAATCCCACCACCTGGGACATGGGCTATCTGAAGGTGCTCTTCAAATACGAGTGGGAATTGGTCAAGAGCCCGGCCGGCGCGCACCAGTGGCTGGCCAAGGACGTGGAAGAAGAGGACATGGTGGTTGATGCCTTCGACCCGACGAAGAAGCACCGCCCCATGATGACCACCGCGGACCTCTCCCTTCGCTACGACCCCATCTATGAGCCGATCGCACGTCGCTATCTGGAGAACCCCGCGGAATTTGCCGATGCGTTCGCCCGTGCCTGGTTCAAACTTACCCATCGCGATATGGGACCCATCTCGCGCTATCTCGGCCCGGAAGTTCCCGCAGAAGAGTTGATCTGGCAAGACCCGGTTCCTGCGGTCAATCATGCACTGATCGACGCCCAGGACATCGCCGCCCTCAAGGCCAAGATTCTTGCTTCGGGCCTCACCATTCCCCAACTGGTCAGCACGGCATGGGCGTCGGCGTCCACCTTCCGCGGCTCCGACAAGCGCGGCGGCGCCAACGGGGCGCGCATTCGCCTTGCCCCGCAGAAGGATTGGGCTGTGAACCAGCCGGCCCAACTGGCAACCGTCTTGCAGACGCTCGAGGGCATCCAACGGGACTTCAACACGGCACAGAGCGGCGGCAAGAAAGTTTCCCTCGCCGACCTGATTGTCCTGGGCGGCTGCGCAGGCGTCGAGCAGGCGGCAAAGAATGCCGGCCATGCGGTAAACGTTCCCTTCACGCCGGGGCGGACGGATGCCTCGCAGGAGCAGACCGACGTGGAAGCGTTCGCCGTGCTCGAGCCGGTGGCCGACGGTTTCCGCAACTATCAGAAGAGCAAGTTCACCGTATCGGCAGAGGAACTCCTGGTCGATCGCGCGCAATTGCTGACCCTGACTGCGCCCGAGATGACGGTGCTGATTGGCGGCCTGCGTGCCTTGAATGCCAACGTCGGCCAGGCGCCGCACGGCATCTTCACCAGCCGGCCCGGGACCCTCACCAATGACTTCTTTGTCAATCTGCTGGACATGCGTACGGCATGGAAGCCCACGGCGGCAGATGCTGACCTGTTCGAAGGCCGCGATCGGTCAACCGGCGAACTCAAGTGGACCGGGACGCGCGTCGATCTCATCTTCGGGTCGAACTCGCAACTGCGGGCGCTGGCCGAAGTCTACGGCTGTGCGGATTCGCAGGAGAAATTCGTGAACGACTTTGTGGCGGCGTGGAACAAGGTCATGAATCTCGACCGGTTCGACCTCGCCTGATCCCCACCCCTCGGATTCGAGGGTTTGCGGGAGGCCGTTGAACGTAATCACCGCGGTCGACCGTTGGCGATAACCGCATAGAGTGAACCGCTGCTCCATCCATGCCCTCCGGCGTGATGGAGCAGCGACTTTTCCAGGCCCAGCGACATGCACGCTGAAGGCCACGCTTCCGTGCCGGATTGATCTACGCGTCTGCCATCAGGTAAGATAAAATTGAGGTACGGGTTTGCCGTAATGAACCAGCCACAATGCTCGCCCAGGAGGTCAATCAAATGACGGACAGTCTGAATTTCACCGAATCCGAATGGGAGTTGCTGGAAAGCGCGCCGATGATGGCCGGCTTGCTTGTCGGCAATCTCGCTGATCCCAAAGGCTGGGTCAGCGAACTGAACGCCGTCTTCGATGCCGCCGAGTGGTCCGAACATACGTCCAGCAGCCTGCTCCTGCGCGCCGTCACCGAGCGCATGGTGGCGCGTGAGGGCGAGGGCATCGATTTGCCGGCGGATCTACCGGCCAGCCCGGCCCAGGCCAGGACACACTTGATTGCCGGGTGCCGTCAGGCCGTGAAACTCGTCGCACAGAAGCTGCCGCAGGAAGCCGCCGCCTATCGCCAGTGGCTCCTGTTGCTGGCGCGCAAGGCGGCAGAGTCGACCAAAGAGGGTGGTTTTCTGGGGATGGGCGGGACGTTGATCAGCGCAGAAGAGCGCACCGCGCTTCATGAACTAGAAACCGCGCTGGCCAGCGCCGGATAACGCCGAACGCGAGCAGAACGCTGATCGATGCAAGCGCACTCGCATCGATCAGCGTTCTGTTGGCCAGCCGGCCACTCACCCTGCCAGCAAATGCTGCGCCGCTTGCAAGCTTTGCGGCACGCCCACGGCAAGCGGATCGTCGCCGCCTTCATACTCCAATGAGAGCCACCCACCATAGCCGGCCGCGTCGAGCAGCTTGACGATCGCCGGCAAGTCCACCTGTCCCTGCCCCACGACGGCGCCGGTAAACGGCGTCCCATCCAGCGCTTTGTAGATGTGCTCCGTCTCGTCCGGCCGGGCGCGGCGGAAGTCCTTCAGGTGCACCAGGGCGGCCAGCGGCGCCAGGTCGCGCGCGGCGTCGGTCGGGTTCTGCCCGACGAGTAGGAAGTTGCCCGTGTCGATATTGGCGCGCAGGGCTGGAGAGCCGACCGCATCGATGACCTGCTGTACCTGGTCGCTGCGCCCCGCCATCAACCCGTGATTCTCGAGGGCGAGTGTCACGTTGTACCGTTCGGCGTACTCAGCCGACGCGGCCAGTCCCTCCACGATCCAGGCCAGGCCATCCTCGAAGGCATAGCCCGGCTTGGCGTTGCCGCTGAAGACGCGCAGCGTGCGCACGCCCAGGCGATCGGCCACCTCGACGCCGGTCTTGACGTCGGCCAGTTGCATTTCCCAGGCGCCGCGCTCGGGTTGGAAGAAGTCATTGCCGATGGAGTAAACGGCCAGTTCCAGTCCGGCGTCGCCGATCTGGCGCAGGACCTTGGGCATCTCGGCCTCCCGGTCGCGCCAGAAGTAGTCGAGCAACTCGACGCCCTGCGCGCCGTTCACCTGCTGCTGTGCCGCGAATTCGATAAAGCCGGGCAGGTCGATCTTGCCCTGACGCACGGCGGAGACAACGCTCCACATACTGATGCTGAGTTTCATGTTTCTTACCCTCTTCATGTTTGATCCTGTGCTACCAGCCCGGCGCCGATGAGCCCACTGTCGGCGCCCAACTGGGTGAACAACAAAGGAATCTCACGGTGCGACGGCAGCGTGTGCTCGACAAAGCTTGCCGCCACTGCCGCCAGGTAACGCTCGCCGAGCAGTACCGCGCTGCCGCCGATCAGCACTGCCTCCGGCGCCAGCACATGTGCGACGGTAGCCAGGCCGCGGCCCAGCCAGTCGGCCGCTTCATCCACGGCAGGGATGGACATGCCGGCGGCGTAGTCGGCAGCCAGCGCCTGCACCGACGCATACCCGCCACGCTGCACCATGACGCTCGTCGCTGCGTAGACCTCCAGGCAGCCGGTCAGCCGGTCGCTGCACGGCCGGCCGGCGTGCGGCACCACGTTGACCTGGCCGATCTCGCCGGCGCCGCCCAGCCGCCCGCGGTAGAGCTTGCCGTCGATGACCACGCCGCCGCCCGCGCCTGTGCCCACGGCGGCGAGCAGGAAGTGGCGGTAGGGCCGGCCGGCGCCTAGTACAGCCTCGGCCAGCGCGTGGCAGTTCACATCGTTGTCGACCGCGATCGGCATCTCCAGCCCGGCACTGAGCCGAGCACCGAGCGGGAAGCCAATCCAGCCCGGCAGGTGGAAAGTGGCATAGCTCACCGTGCCAGTTGCCCGGTCGATCTGCCCGGCGCTGGCCACACCGGCCCGGCGCGGCAGCGGGCGATCGGGATACTCCCGCGCATAGCCGGCGATCACCGTGAGCCCCAAGGCGGCGATCCGCTCTGCCACGCGTTCGGGACCCTCGGCGGCATTGGTGGCGATTTCGCTGCGCTGAAGCACGGCGAAATCCGGCTCCAGCACTGCCGCCGCAACCTTCGTGCCGCCAATGTCGAAGACCAGGATCGGCTCACTCAATGGCATAGCTCGCAACCACGTCCATTGTCAGATCGAACAGGCGGCCCCACGGCAGGTCGATGTCAGCCAACGCCAATGCCTTCAGGATGATGGCGGTATCGCCAGCGCCGATCTGCTGCCCCACAAAACGCTCAGCAGCGAGCAGCGCGGCGGCGACGGCCAGTTGCTCCTCTACCAGCGACCGCACGCTTTCTGCCCGATCGCCCAGCGATCCCAGCGTGATCGGCAGGCCGAGCGGCGGCAGGTCGACGATGGCGATCTGCGTGCGCAAGCGGGCCATGAAGAGGTAATCCTCGACGAGGCGCGGGAAGAGGAAGCGCGCGTGGGCGGCCAGCGCCTCGGGTGTCGCGCCCTGCATGCGCTGTGCGTGGCGGATCACCGCCTGGGCGAGCACGCAGCCCAGCGTGTTGCCGGCCGTATTCCAGCCGCCGTAGGCCGCCAACTGGCTCAGCACCGGCAGCCGCACCAGCAACTCACCCAGCGCCAGGTCGCCGGCATTGACGAAGGCCACATCGGCGACCGCGCAGGTGCGGCCCTCCGCCAGATCGCGCGCCAGGGCGCGTACGAACTCGGGCAGATCGCGGCGCACGGTGTACATCTCGCGCAGGGTCGATGCACCGGCACTGTGGCGGCGATAGGCCGCCAATGCCGCCTGCGACGCCGGCGAGAGTGCCGCAACATCCTCCGCGCTCAGGGCCAGCGCCCACTGTTCCGGCCCGTTGCCCTGCACCTCGGCCGGGGCATTGATGTAGAGCGTAATGTCCGCGGCCGCCGGCTCGTCGCAGAGCGTGCCGCCCAGCGGGCCCAGGTGCGCCTTGACCATCTCGGTCATGGGGCGGTCCTCGTAGGCGGTCACGATCTGATCGGCGCCGCTGTAGCGCAGGCGCACCTGCGGCACATAGCCGGCGCGCTGCGCAGCATAGCGCGCAAGCAGCAGCATGGCCGTTTCGTCGGTGCCGGGATAGAGCGAGACGCGGTCGGCGGCGCCGATCTCGCTCACATAGCGACGCAGCCGGCGCGCCTCGGCAATGTTCCAGCCGTAGTCGACCGTATCGTCCTGTGGGATGATGAGATAGTCGAAGATGCCTTGCGCCGCCCACTCGACCATACGGCGGTTGACGGCGTGGTTGCGCGTGCGGCCCGCCAGAAAGTCCTCGACCAGTTCGGCCGGGATCTCGGCGCGCAGGGTGGCGATCTCCCCCGCCTCGGCCGGCGCGCCGACGGCCATGGCCGCGCGATCTTCCAGGTAGGAGAGGCGGAAGATGCGCGCACCGTAGTCGGCCCAGTAGGCTTTCTCTTCCTCGGCGTCGTTGCCGCGCGTAATGCGCATGAGCACGTTGAAGGCCAGCACCGTTGTCTGCGGCCGCGCCTGCTTGAGTTCGCGCAGCAGGTCCATCCGCGCCATGACGGCATCGGTCGAGTCGATCGAGCGCCGTGAGTTGACCAGCCCGCCATAGCCCAGCGTGTCGACGGCCACGATCAGCGCGTCGGCGGACGGGGCCGTTTTGGCCAGCCAGCCGCCCAACTTTGCCGTGTCACCGGCGCGCCAGGGCGTGCCCAGCCATGCCTTGGGCGGCAGGAGCACGGTCAAGCCGGCCGCGGCGCCCAGCATCTGCAAGCATTCATAGTTGACGGAGCGATCGTCGAGGGGGACGATGGCAACGGTTGGGTCGGACATCTGTGCCTCCCTCAGCCCTGCGGCCGTTCGATGGCGGCGACAAAGCGCCGGGTGATCTCCTGCGGGCGGGTGATTGCGCCGCCAACGACGACGCTGGTTGCGCCGGCGGCCAGCGCGGCAACCACCTGCTCCGGAGCGTGGTAACGTCCCTCGGCCAGCAGTGGGACGGTCAGCGTTGCCGCCAGGCTTGCTACCAGGTCGATGTCCGGCCCTTCCTGCTGCGCGCTGTAGGGCGTGTAGCCGGACATGGTCGTCGAGACCAGGTCGGCGCCGGCAGCCTGGGCTGCGACCCCTTCGTCAAACGTTGAGATATCGGCCAGCACGGGCAGCCCGGTGGCGTCATGGATGGCGGCGATGAAGGAGGCCAGGGTGGCAAACTCCGGGCGCGGGCGGGCTGTGGCATCGATCGCGATCACATCCGCGCCGGCCGCGGCAACTTCGCGGGCGGCGGTCAAGGTGGGTGTGATGTAGACGTCGTAGCCTGGCACCTCGATCTTGTAGAGACCGACAATCGGCAGCGCGGTCGCAGCGCGGATGGCGCGGATGTCGGCGGGTGTGTTGGCGCGAATGCCCGCTGCACCGCCCTGCGCGGCGGCGATCGCCAGCCGCGCCATGATGTCGGCGCCAAAGAGCGGCTCGTGCGCCAGCGCCTGGCAGGAGACGATCAGCCGGCCGCGCACCTGCGCGACAAACGCGTCACAGCGGTCACTTCGATTCATGGGCGCTTGATTGCGCATCGATCACTGCTCGCTTTCGGCCTAACGGCGGCGCACCAGCGCCATGCGATAGCGGTCGCCGCGATAAAGACTGGTGGCTACTTCGACGACCTGCCCCTGCTCGTCACGGGTAATGCGGCGCGTCAGCAGGGCAGGCGTGCCGGCCGCCGCGCCAAAAATCTCGGCTTCCTCGGTGGAGAGTTGCACGGCCTCCACGCTTTCCTCGGATAGTTCGGGCCGCACCCCCAATTCGCGCTCCATGACGGCATAGAGCGATTCGCTGGCCAGGTCAAGCGCCAGCAGCGCGGCGAACCGACCATAGGGCAGGTAGACCCGCTCCAGCGCCAGCGGTTCGTCGTCGGCAAAGCGCAGGCGCTCCAGGTAAATGACCTTGGCGCCAACTTCCAGGCTGAGTTGCGCCGCAACCGAGACGTCGGCCACGGTTGCGATCATCTGGCGGATCTCGGAATGGGGGCGCCAGCCGCGGGCGCGCATCTCTTCGCTGAAGGACATAAAGGACGCGCTGCGGCTGATCTTGTCACCGGCCACGACGGTGCGGCGGTTGGGGCGGCGGATGAGCAACCCTTCGTCGGCAAGCTGGTCGATCGCCACGCGGACGGTCATGCGGCTGACACCAAGATCTTCTGCCAGGGCGCGCTCGGACGGCAGCGAGGTGTCCGGTTTGAGTGCGCCGTTCTCGATGCGCCGGCGCAACTGCTCGGCAACGTGGTCGCGTGTGAGCATAGTCGGCAAAGAAACTATCGGTCGCCGGTCGGCAACAATTTTCCGCGGGAACCAGGTACGCTCTGTGTGTCTCGATCACAATAGCAGTTTGGTATATGAATTGTCAATAGTCAGCAAAATAATTAGACCATATCATATTTTTGGTATAGTTTATCCCTGCTTGGCGACCGAGCGCTGGCACCGGCCTGCGGTGCCGGCTCTGGCCTGGCGATACGGCGAAGCGCCGTGGCAGCACTCACCGGGATGGAAATCGCCAGAAACGCAACACCGTTTGCTGCGCAAAATTCGTGGTTGACACGGCATCTTGATTCGGGTACACTCGCAGCACTCCAACCGATGTAAGCGCTTACATTATTGCTTTGCCGCGCGCGATGCGCGACCGTCACGGCAGCCGTTTCCAGCTTTTCGTTTGACCCACGCCGGGTAGTGAGCGAGTCGCATGTCCAGAAAAGTGTCCGGCGATCGCGCAACGATCGCCGATGTTGCGCAGCACGCCGGTGTCTCTACCGCCACGGT
>WBZU01000543.1_pt1 | contig 15990 bp, 10 predicted proteins | sample 5204311 | NCBI WGS metagenome assembly WBZU01 (sample SAMN12344359, study PRJNA552823) | activated sludge metagenome | biome: Activated sludge suspended growth; feature: Nitrification reactor; material: Wastewater; isolation source: activated sludge from nitrification reactor of wastewater...
AAGGGTAATGAGGCTCCAGACGATGTCTTCATAGACCTCTCGCCATTCGGGTCGCAGGCGAGGGTCGGGGCTGGGGCCTTTTTGGACGCGGTTTTCGATCTCTTGCTGGATGGTGTTGGCGTCAGGGATGACGTGGTTGAGCCAGGTGACGAGGCGAAGTGGTTTGAGCGGCGTGGGGATTACGATTTCGTTTTTCGGTGTGAGACGGTTTTCAAAGCCCAATCGCAAATCTGGCAGGAAGGAGTCCTTCTCGGAGGGTTGTGGGCTGCGATTGAGAAAACGGAGAAACAACTGCTCCAGCAACGCTTCCGGCGATGGGGCTTCCACAGCGAGATCGGCCAGTTTCGACTTCCATGAGGCTCGTGACAAAGTTTGAGTCAGGATGCCGTTTTCGAGGATGCCGGGCTGGAGGACGTTGGATTCGCTTTCGCGCACGAAGACCGGTTTTTGGCGGGCTCCATTCCATCCGAAGGCCTCCAGCACGTTCACCACGGCCTGCGCACGCGGCAGGGCGAGGCTGGGGCGGTCGCGTTCGTTGTTGAGGCTGGCAAACATCCACGCACGACGCGGAAGACCGAGGTCCTGACGGTTTTGCAGGGTCTTCGAGCCGTCGTGAACGAAGGTCATGGGCTCGGAATCAATCGCGGCTCCGGCAGCGGCGTGCAGCGAGTCCACAATCTGCTCGGCGGTGAGTCGGCGACGTGCGGGTGACTGGAAAAAGCGCTCCTCAGGGCCAGCGGAAGCCAGATTTTCCAAACCAGCCTCGCGCTGATAGGCCTGCGAGGTCACGATGAGCCGGATGATGTGGCGGACATCGTAGTTCGCGGCCAGCAACTCGTTGGCGAGCCAGTCGAGCAGCTCCGGGTGGCTGGCATCGTGACCTTCCCAATCCTGAACGGGCTCCACAAAACCCGCGCCCATGAGCCGCTTCCAAAGGCGGTTCACGATGACGCGTGGGAAGCGACGATTCTCCGGCGAGGTGATCAGAGCCGCGATGCGCTCGCGAGTGTCCTTCGAATCTTCGAGCAGGGCATCGAGACCGGCGTTTTCCGCCGCACCCGTGATAGTGGCGAAGGGCCACACCGGCGTCACGGGCTCGTCAGGTTTCAGCGTCACGCGGATCAGGGACTCGCGGGCCTTCTTTTCAAAGAACGCGGCAGGCACGCGACTGGTCTTGGGCACCGTCACGGTCTTGCGCTCCAGCATCGCGGCGAGGGAATAGAGATCGCGCTGCGTGGTGGAGTGATAGGGCGAGTCATGGCAGCGGGCGCACTGCAACTCCACGCCGAGAAACGCGGCAGCGATGATGTGGCCCTTCGTCGCGAAGGGCGCATCGTTTTCACCTGCCTGCGCAAAACCGGCGCTGCCTCCATGCGCGGCATCCCCGCGCATCATGAGCAGCTCCGTGACCATGCGATCGAGCGGCTTGTGATCGCGCAGAGAGTCGTGCAGGAACCAGCGAAACGGCCCGGTGCTGTTGAGCGAGGCATTGATCAGCGTGGGGTTCTCCGCGAGCGCATCCAGCCAGTGGCTGATCTCATGATCCGCACCGCGTTCATCCGCCAACAGGCGATCAATGAGCTTCGTGCGTTTGTCCGGAGACGAGTCCGCGAGAAAGGCGGTGACCTCATCCGCAGCAGGCGGCAGGCCGATGAGGTCGAGATAGATGCGACGGAGAAAGGCCGCATCGGAGGTGATCGGCGTCTTGGCGAGCTTCGAGGCATCCACAGGCGGTGCAGGCCACGGCGCACCGTCGCGAATCCATGTCTCCAGCCGTGCGATCTGTGCCGGGCTCAATCGATCGCCCGTGGGCGGCATGACGTGGTCTTCGTCATCGGAGCGAACACGCTTCAGCAGCTCACTCGTGGCTGGATTACCGGGAACGATAGCCGCCAGCTCCGAATCACCCGACCGCAGCGCCGCCTCGCGAGTGTTCAGCTTCAGCCCGCCCTTGTCCTTCTCGCCGTGGCAGCGGAAACACTGCTCACGCAGGATCGGCAGCACCTCGCCATGGAAGGTTTTCGCGGCGGCGGAGTCTGCGGTGTTCGAGGCGAGTACTTTCTCGATCTTCGCATCGATGAACGCATCCACTGGATGGCCTTGGCGTGGTGGTTTGGGCGCTGGATGCTGCTTCACCCATGCCTTGGCGATGCCATGTCGCTTCTGCCAAAACGCGTCGCGTGACTTCGCGGCTTCACGTCGATTGGCATCATCAAGACGAGCCAGCGAGGTTTCGATCTCCGCGAGCACAGGCTCGATCTGCGCATCCGTCAACGGAAGCTCCGGTTTGCCCGCCGCACGAAGAATGGAAAAGGCATCACGCTTTGCCGACTCAATGGCGACACAGACCTCGCCGGTATCCGTGCGCATGTTTTTCCCGCCCACGATCAACTCCAGCACGACGCGGCTCGTCTTCTGTGGCGAGGCCGTCACCATACCGAAGACTTCCTGCTGCTTGTAGCCCTTCACCCGGACGCCGGGATGCGGCGGCTCGGCCAGCGGCGTCAGCGGGTCAAAACCATTCTCGCCATTGCCGACAGCGGGTTGCGTTTCAGCGATCAGTTTGCCATCCACCCACAGGCGGGCGAGTCCACGCGTGCGCAGCATCAAGCGATGCGATTCCTGCGGCAGCTTCACGTCCGAGGCCATGCGCAGCACCACGGGAGCCGCCCAGGCCGAGCGAATGCCCCAGTCATCGTAACTCAACGGCATGCGCGGCAGCAGAAAGGCATCGCCCGACCAGCGCAGGCTCTCTTTCAGAGTCTCCAGCGAGTTCGGCCAGCGATTCGAGACGCTGTGGCCTTCATTCACCTGCACCAGCACCTTGCCCTCCTCGATTTTTCCCATGTCCGGCATCTTCGCCACCTCGGGCTGGATCACCTGCGGTCCATCTTTGCGCCGGCAATGCTTCGCGATCTCCGCATCGCTTAGCGCACGACGATGAATCGCCACGCCATCGAGAAAGCCCGTCAGGCTATTGCCCGCGCTGCCGCCCAGCGACGAGCCGATCCACACATCGTCATCATCCACCACCGGCGCCTTTGTGGTCGGGCCATCGACACTCCAATCGCCATCGGAGGCCACACCATCGATCCATCCGCGCATCGTCTCCGGCCTTCCAAACTCATACGCCACCGCCACATGATGCCAGCCCGTCTTGATTTGAAACGACGCCGTAGAGTTCCAGAGGTGCCAGGTGTTGCCACCGCCGGGTGCGGGAGCACTGGCAAAGAGAAAACTCAGATGCGCCAAGCCCGCACTGCCGCCAATGACGCGCAGCGACCAGTTTTGATTGTTGCGGGCAAAGTGCGGCGAGTTCGTGCGCCCCTTGCCGATCAAATACACCGGCTGCCCCGGGCCGATCTTATCCACCTTCACCCACGCCTCCAACGTGATGGCATCGCCCTTCGTGAAGTCGAACGGACTCTGCGCTCCCGAATCCTTGATCTCGTATCGCGAGCCTTTGCCCTGCAACTGAATCGCCGCGTTGTTCGCCTCAAAGTCCGGAAACTCCGGCGGCCGAGGCCCCGCCTGATCCCGCACCACACCACCGACCGAAATCAGCGGAGCCGACTCCTCCTGCCCAAAGTCCAGTTGCAGCACCGGCTTGGCCTCATCCGCGTGAAGCGCCATGCCTGAGGCAAGGAGCAGCGCGGATAGCACATTCAGAGTTCTCACATTCATGCTTTCTCTCCCCGCAAAGGTTGAACGACGTTGCGGTAGCTCTCGCGCAGAAGCGTGAGGTCCGTCTCGACGGCGAGGTGCGTGAAGCCGAGGGCTTGCAACTCGGCGAAGTCGTCGGTCTGGCGGCAAAGCAGGCCGCAGGCCTTGCCAGCTTCCTTGGCAGCAGATGCGACCTCTTTCAGGCAGGCGGCGAAGTCGAGGTGCGTGCGTTCGGGGTAGGATTGAAGCTGGAGCTTCAAATCCATCGGGCCGATGAAAAGAACATCGACACCATCCACGGCAGCGATGGCGCGGGCGTTTTGCACAGCTTCGATGGTTTCGATCTGCGCGTAGAAAACAGGCTTCGGCATGTCGCGATGCAGGCCGTAGTCGTAGGCTCGCACCATGCCAGCCAGGCCGCGGTCACCATGCGGCGGGTAGCGCATGGCACGCACACAGGCGGCGGCTTTCTCGGCGGTGGAGACCATCGGCACCATGATGCCCGCCGCGCCCCAATCCAGCGAACGCGCGATGAGCTCCGGATGTGGCGCACCGACCCTGACGATCGCAGCCGCACGGCGGATCACCTGAATCTGCGAAAGCACCGCCGCCTCCGTGCCGCAGCCATGCTCGAGATCGATGAGCAGCCAGTCAAAGCCGCTCAAGTCCGCGAGTTCAGCGACGATCGGTGAGCCGGTCTGGAGCCAGGTGCCGAGTTTGAGTTCAGGAGTCATTAGAATCGAAATGGGTTTGTTAAATCGGGGGATCAGTAGGCAGTAGAATGGGGGCAGTAGAATTCAGAAGCAGGAATTCAGATCAGGAAAATTCTACTGCCCCCATTCTACTGCCTAAAAGCGTGAGAGTGAGAAGTCGGTTAGGCATGAGTTACTTCGTGACGGCTTCAAAGCGCGGAGGGTTGGGCTTCAAATGTGGCCTCAGCGACTCAAACCGGAAATCAATCTCCGCGACTTCATCATCTGTCAGCTTCAACTCGGAAAAGATGGGCTTGTCAGGGATCGCCTGCTTCGGCCCGTATTGGCGGGAGATCCTGTTTTTAAAGACACCGCGCTTTTTCCAAAGGTGAAGCTGGAAGCCGCGCAGGTCGCCGCCGGGAAGATGCTGGCCGAGATTGAAGAGCAGCATCAGTTTTGCGTGGATGTCACGCACGGTGTCGGGGTCTTTGCCGCTGTCCATGAGCTGCCAGAGCTTTGCGAGCACATCCGCATACACGGCACGTTCGGTGATGAGGCCTTCGGTGCCGAGGTGGGACTCGAAGAGCCATCCATGCGCGCCACGCGCGCTGAACACACGCCGGATCACCGGCTTCGCCGCGCACAGCTCGCGCGTGCGGGCGATGATCGGCGCGGCTTCTTCCTTGATGTAGCCGAAGTGCGGAAACTCCTTCGCCAGCTCGATCATGAGCTTCACCGACGGCACCGGACCTTTGTAAGCAACGCCGCCGGTCGTTTGGAAGATGACGGGACGTTTCGCCACCTTCGCCAGCTCACGCCAATACTGCCGCAGATCGTCCTCCGTGCGTCCCGAGTCCGGCGGACGCGAGATGATGGCTTCTGGCGCGAGCTTTTCGGCATGTCGCGCATACACGAGCATCTCCGCCGTGTCCCTGCCCTGCACGCCGAGACACAGCGCCGATGTTTTGAAGCTGTGTGAAGCCTCCGCCAGCACCTCCATTCCGCGCAGCTTCTCCTCCATCGTCAGCAGATCCACGCTGTCGCCCGATTGCGGCCAGATCATGCCCGGACAGCCGCCCCAGTCCACGAAGCGCGCCTCATTCGCCAGCACCTCAAAGTCCACCGCACCCGTCTCCGTGAACGGCGTCGAAAGGATCGGAAACGGCCCGCGCACTCGCGGGTCGGCATCTGCGGCGTGAAGGCGATTTCCCGCCCGGAGTGCGGAGGCACCGGATAGGGCGGTTTGCAGCAGCTTTCGACGTGAGGTGTGTTTCATCATGAATGTGCTCTCTTAACGTGTCTCCAAAGCCGCCTCTCCAATGAAACGACTTCTCATTGCCACTCTGCTCCTCTTTGCCCATGCCATTCGTGCGGACGAGGTCGCGACGAACATCGAGCGGGCTTGGGACATGGTTTGGAGCCGCTTTTATCTGCCGAAGGTGCAGACCTTTGGTGATTACCTCAGCAGTTACGAGAAGGGCCAAGAGCAGGCGCATCTGCCGACAGCGGAGGAGGTAAAACGCCAGTATCCGAATCCCTGCGGCTACAGCACGGGCATGGAAGACGGCGCGATCCTTGGCGGAGCGATGCTGAGCGTGCTGTGTGATCGCTTTGAGGTGACGAAGGATGATTCGCTGCGTGAAAAAGCCGCAAACGTCTTCGCGGGGCTGCAATGCTGCGCCACGGTGCATGGCGTGAAGGGCTTTGTGGCGAGGAATGTGTGCCCGGAGGATGCCGCCAGCACTTACATCAACTCATCGCGCGATCAGGTGACGCACTTCGTGCATGGGCTGTGGCAGTATTATCACAGCCCGTTGGCCGATGAGTCGATTAAGCAGCAGATTCGCGTGCTGCTCGCCGAAGTGGCGGAGCGCATGATCGCCTTCGTGACACAGCAGAACGATTTCGACTTCTGCCGCGCCGATGGCACGCGCTGCCCGCTCGGCATTTGCCGCATGTGGCAGGTGCAGGCACACGAGGCGGCACGTTTGCCGATGACCTATGCCGCGGCGTGGGATGTGACGAAGGACGAACGCTATCGCGTGCAATGGCGAAAGTATGCCGCCGAGGCCATCGCGCAGTCCGCGAACCCCGGCGAGCAGAAGCCAGCTTACGCATTGCTCCAGATGCAGTGCTCGCTGGAGCTGCTGCATGCTCTGGAGCCCGATGCGGCACTCAAAGCGCAGATTCACACGCACATGCTCCACGTCCGAGATTTGGCGGCGAAGCGCTTCACGAGCGTCCTGGCCCAAATCGCGAAGAAAAGCCCCGAGGACATGCGGATGCTTGGTCCAGACTGGCGCAAGGTGCCCGAGTGGAAAAACCAAAAAGGCTACCCCAACCCGCAGTGGGGCCCGTTTCGCGAAATGTGGCATCTCACGCGTGAAGCCGGCGAATCAGCGCTCATTTTGATGACGATCGATTCGCCGAAACTCAGCGCAGACGAGCAAGCGGCGCTGCAAAAGCTGTTCGGAAACTTCGATTACACGCACAACGCGAGCTGCGGGCTCGTTTACCATCTCGCCGCGTATTGGAAGGCGCGGCGGAATGGGGTGTTTGAGACGTCAACAATTCATGGTGTCAGGTGAACGCTCATCTCATCATAAGCCACAAAGCGCGACGGCTGCGACCTTGCGTTGTTAAACAGGCGATCTCAGATATAACGCCTCGGAATTGCCCAAACACCCCATGAAAGTTCTCTCGTTGCTTCTCTGCTGCTCGGCTCTCGCGCAGGCAGCCGGATATGACCCGCTGAAACTTCCGTCCGCCGCACCTGGTGCTCAGGTGGATTTCACCGTTCACGATGCGAAGCGGGACCGCGACCTGCCCATCCGCGTCTATTTGCCTTCGGACACAAAGGCCGCTCCTGTCGTGCTCTTCAGCCATGGTCTCGGCGGCTCGCGCGAAAACAATCCGTATCTCGGCAGTCACTGGTCCGCTCGCGGGTATGTAGTGGTCTTTGTGCAACATCCTGGCAGTGATGAATCGGTGTGGAAGGGCCAGGGGCCTGCGCGCATTCCGTTGGCGATGAAGCAGGCGGCCAGCGTGCAGAACTTCATGCTGCGGGTGGCGGACATCCCCGCAGTGCTCGATCAACTGGAGCGCTGGAATGTGCAGAGCGACCATGCGTTGCATGGCCGTCTTGACCTCGCGCACATTGGCATGTCCGGGCATTCGTTTGGAGCGAATACGACGCAAGCGGTGAGTGGCCAGTCCATGCTCGGCAGCGCGCGCCTCACCGATCCGCGCATCAAGGCCGCCATCATGATGAGCCCCAGCGTGCCCGCCGTTGGAACGCCGGAACGGGCGTTTGGCAGTGTGAAAATTCCGTGGCTGCTCATGACCGGCACCAAAGATGTTGCACACATCGGCGGGATGACGATCGGAGCCTCCGATGTGCAATCGAGGCTCGGTGTGTATCCCGCCCTTCCGCCCGGAGACAAATATGAACTTGTGCTGAAGGATGCCGAACACGGGGCGTTTGGTGAGCGCGCCTTGCCAGGAGAGGGTGCGAAGCAGAATCCCAATCATCACCGAGCGATCCTCGCGCTGAGCACGGCTTTCTGTGACGCTTTTCTCAAAGGCGATGCGGCGGCGAAGACGTGGCTCAATGGAGAGACGGCGCGATCCGTGCTGGAGAAAGACGACAAGTGGCAGCACAAGTAGGCGTTCACGTTGCCTCTCATGCGCTGTCTTCTCTCGTCCCTCTGCATTCTCATTGTCGCTCCAGCACTCTTTGCCGCGGAGCCAGTGACGAATTCGATTGGCATGAGAATGGTGCGCGTTTCTCCCGGAAGTTTTGTGATGGGCCAGGACGGGCCGGCGGCGGACTACAATGTAAAGAAGCACGCGGCGAAGTTCGATGACGCGGACTGGGATGAGAAGCCGGCGCATCGGGTGACGATCTCCCAGCCGTTCCTCATGAGCGCGACCGAAGTGACGCAAGCGCAGTTTCGGAGGTTCAAGCCGAAGCACAACGGCGGTCGCGGCGCGGATGACGAAGCCGTCAATAACGTGACGTGGGAGCAGGCGGTGGCGTTCTGCGAGTGGCTGTCGAAGAAGGAGGGCAAGACGTATCGCCTGCCAACCGAAGCGGAGTGGGAGTATGCCTGTCGCGCGGGCACGGCGACACTTTTTAACACTGGCGACAAGCTTCCAGACGGATCGCATTCGTGGCCGACGGACACCGGCTTGCGCGATCGCTTCTTTCCAAATGATACACTGCCGCCGGAGTATAAGCCGAAGAACACGAAGCTTTCGCTGAAGGTTGCGCAATCGGCGGCGAATACGTGGGGGCTCTTCGACATGCACGGCAATGTCTCCGAATGGTGCGCGGACTGGTATGGACCGTATGAAGCCGGCGATCAAACCGGTCCGATGGGCCGCGTGGACGGCGACTTCCGCGTGATTCGTGGCGGCAGTCATTCGGTGCAGACGCGGCTGCTGCGGTCGGCGAATCGCACGGCCTGGCTGCCGGATACATCGAGTGACAAGACGGGATTCCGCGTGGTGCAGGCGGAGTGGCCGAAGAGCAAACCTTTGCCACTCGCGAAACCTTCACTGCATGCGCAAGACGTGCCGCAGGTGCTACGCAAGATCGCGATGCCGCCGCAGGACGAACCGTTCTTCGAGGGACCGAAGCCGTTTGTGATCATCCCCCCGAACTCGTTTGGCCCGTGCTTCTCGGGTCACAATCACAGCCCCGCGATCGCCGAATGTCCGAACGGCGACTTGCTCGCCATCTGGTATTCGACGGTGGATGAAGCAGGCACGGAATTGAACAACCTCGCCAGCCGTCTGCGCTTCGGTGCGAAGGATTGGGACCCTGCATCGCTCTTCTGGGATGGGCCGGACATCAATGACCACGCGCCGAAGCTCTGGTGGGATGGTGAGCAAACGCTCTACCACTTCGCGCGCGGTCAGAATGAAGACATCGTGCGCACCTCGAAGGACAATGGCGTGACGTGGAGCAAGGCCCGGACGTTCCAACCGATGAGTGAAATCGGCAACGCCATGATCCGCACGCGCGATGGCACGATGCTCATGACGCAGGACACGCCAGCCGCGAGCCTGACCCGGAGCAGCGACGGCGGCAGGACATGGGATTCGCTAATGATCGAAGACAAGAAGCTCGCGTATCGCACCGGCAGTCCTGCACGCCACGCCGGTATTCATGCGCCCATCGTCGAACTGAACGATGGCCGTCTCATGACCTTCGGGCGCTTGAACACGCCGGAGGAGCAGGCGAAATTCAACTTCAAGACGCCTGCCAGCTTCTCCAGCGACGGTGGCAAAACATGGACGCACGAGCCGACGGAGTTTCCCGCGATCAGCAGTGTGCAGCGTCAGGTGCTCATGCGATTGCATGAAGGCGCGCTGTTGTTTTGCTCCTTCACCGATCTGTCTGCAAATGCTCGCAATCCCAAGGGCATGACCTTTCAGAGCCAGCGCGGCGAATTCAATGGCGCGGGTCTGTTTGCCGCCGTGTCCTTTGACGAAGGCAAGACCTGGCCGCACAAGCATCTCATCACGCCCGGCGGCATGGAGCGCACGGTGAACGGCATCGACCGCAACATGTTCCCCATGAGCGACACACGCGCCGAGCACAACGGCTACCTCGCTGCGGTGCAGACGCGCGATGGGCGCATCCAGCTCATCACCAGCCGCAATCACTACGTATTCAATCTGGCATGGCTAAAGGCGCTGCCGCCCTAGGCGTTCAAGCGTGAGCGAGATTGCTGGCCCTTGCGCGCTCCGATTTCCTCACGATAAGAGCTTTTTATGCAACCCAGACTCCTGCTCGCCAGTCTCTTCATTGCTTTGCCGGCGCTTGCCGACACTCAGCTGCCACCAAACGCACGGGTCGCCATCATCGGTGACTCGATCACGGAGCAAAAGCTCTACTCCCGTTTCATCGAAACGTATTTGCTCGCATGCACGGGGAGGAAGGACATCAAGTGCTTCCAGTTCGGGTGGGGCGGTGAGACGGCGCAGGGATTCAGCGGACGCCTGGAGAACGATCTCAGTGTGTTTCATCCCACGGTCGCGACGACCTGCTACGGCATGAATGACGGTCACTACGTTCCGTATGCGCCGAACATCGGCGCGGATTACGAGAAGTGGATGCGCGTGGTGCTGACCGGACTGAAGAAGGTCGGCGTGACGAACATCGTTGCCGGATCGCCTGGCGCAGTGGATACGCGTTGGTTCGTGAAAGCGGGGGCGACCGCCGATCAATACAACGACAACCTCGCGCACCTGCGCGACATCGACAAGAAGCTCGCCGCCGAATACCACACGGCGTTCGCTGAAGTGCATGATGAAATGATGAAGGCCATGTCAGCGGCAAAGGCGAAGCTCGGCGCGGACTATGATGTGTGCGGTCGCGATGGCGTGCACCCCGGATCAAATGGGCATCTACTGATGGCGGCGGCGTTTCTGAAGGGGCTGGGACTCGATGGCAATATCGGTGACATTACGGTGGATATGAAGGGAGCGAGTGCGGGCAGCAAGGGCCATGCGGTCACTGGCAGCGATGGTGTGGCTGAAATCATCAGCACAAAGTGGCCGTTTTTTCTGGAGCCTGAGATGCGGAAGATCACTTCGTTCTGCAAATTCAACGACGAGCTGAATCGCTACATGCTTCATGTGAAAAATCTGGAGAGCGCAAAAGCAAAGGTCACCTGGGGCGCGGAGGCGAAGGAGTTCACGCGTGAGCAGCTGGTCGCCGGCATCAACCTCTGCGCCGAGTTCGACAAGTCGCCATTCGACGCACCCTTCATTCAGCTGGTGATCGCCGTGAACGCCAAGCAGGCCTACGAGACACCCATGATCAAAGGCATGGTCTCCAACTTCAGGAATTTCGCAGCCGATGCCAGAAGCGATCCTGACTTCGCAGCGGCCCTCGATACGTTGAAGCAGAAGCTGATGGCGAAGCAGGAGAAGCTGGATGCTGACGCACACGCAAAGCTGGTGCCTGTGAGGCATGTCATCAAAATCGAGCCCGTGAAATAGCGTGCGTAGGATTGCCCTGCTTCTCTCCGTCGTGGCCGCGATCGCCGCGGGAGCAGCCGAACACGTGATGCTCTCAGGCGAGTGGGTGCCGGAAAACACACACCTCATCGATTTCGAGGCATTGCCACGAGTGCCGGTCGAGCACGCAGTAATCTGCGATGTGTGCACTCAGAACGGTGCAAGCCGGCACAACTACCTGACTCACTATGAGGGCAGGTTCTGGGCGATGTGGAGTGATCGCCCCTGCGTGGAAGAACGGGCCGGCCAGCGTGTAAAGTTTGCAACGAGCCCCGATGGACTGTCCTGGGGGCAGCCTGAGTATTTGTCCCCAGCCCCTCCGAACACCGGCCCGGACTCACCGGCATTCAACACGCGAAGCAGCAAAGGCATGCGCTACATCTCACGGGGATTTTGGCAGAGGGACGGCGAACTGCTGGCGCTGGCCTCTCTGGATGAGGCCGCGGGGTTCTTCGATCCGTCGCTCGCGCTGCATGCGTTTCGTTTCGATCCGGCAAACTTCGCCTGGGATGAGCGGGGCATCGTGTTCGACGACACGATCAATGTTTTTCCGCCACTGAGACTCCGCTCCGGCGAATGGATGATGTCCCGGCGAACGCACGATTATCGGGAAAGAGGCGTCCAGTTCATTGTCGGTGGCGTGCGATCGCTGGACGACTGGCACCCCTTTCCCGTGCAGGGAACCAATGCAGAACTCAAAGCCGAGGAGCTCGACTGGTGGGAACTGTCCGATCGACGACTCTCCGCGGTGTTCCGTGACAATCATCGCAGCGGCTTTCTCTACCGCTCATATTCAGCAGATGATGGCCGCACCTGGGGACGCCGATGAAAACTAGTTTCCCGAATGCAACATCCAAGATCATCAGGCTGCGGCTTCATGATCATCGATACGTGCTCGTGTCGAATCCCAACCCCAAGAAGCGCGATCCACTCACGCTTTCGATCAGTGACGATGGCATCATCTTCACGAAAATGCTTTACCTCGTCGGCGGCCGTCACGTGGACTACCCCCACGTGATCGAGCATGATGGCAATCTGATCATCGCCTTCTCCGGGGACAAGCAATCGGTCGAAGTGCTCAAAGTCCGGGTTGCCGACATCGACAAGGTTCCAATGCCCGCGGCTCCACTGATCGCGCATTGACATCATTCTCCATCCCAATGATCAAAAGCCATACGCGCACCATGCTAGTGTCTCCGATGCTTCGTCTTTTCGTGAGCTGGCTGACTCTGACGACGGTCTCTTTAGCGCAGGTCATCCAGCGCGATGTCGTCGTTTACGGCGGCACACCAGCCGGGATCATGGCCGCGGTCTCGGCGGCAAGACACGGACACAGCGTCGCGCTTGTAGACATGAATGCGCATGTCGGTGGAGTTGTGAGCGGAGGCCTGGTGGCCACTGACACCGGCGACCGGAAAACGATTGGCGGTCTGTCGGATGAGTTTTTCCGCCGTGTGGTAGATTACTATTCGCGGAAGTTTGGCCCGGCCTCAGCAGAATTAAAAGCCTGCCGGAACGGCATGACCTTCGAGCCTCATGTAGCAGAACAAATCTTCGAGCAGATGCTCGCAGAGCAGCCAAACATCACCGTCTGGAAATCCCATCGCTACAATTCCACGTTGATCGATGCGGATCGTTCCAAGCCAGGCAATCTAATCACCGGCCTGCGAGTCGATGACCTCACGCGCAGTGCCTCCGTCACGTTTGCGGGCGGAATATTCATAGATGCAAGCTACGAGGGGGATCTCATGGCCGGCGCGCATGTGCCGTATCGTGTGGGGCGAGAGAGCCGCCAGGAGTTTGGCGAGTATCTGGCAGGCGTGAGCATGGGACCGAAAGAACTGCGCGGGCTCGGCGACCACCGCACAATGGCCTACAACTATCGCGTCAGCGTCACCAGCAACACCGCGAATCGCGTGCTGTTCCCAAAGCCCGAGCACTATGATCCCTCGCCTTTCGTCCCCTCGGATGGCAAGCGGATCAAGGAAGGCCGCGCCACGGGCTTTGGCTCGTTCTTCACCACGATCGACAAGGCACACCCCGGCGCCAAGTATGATGCAAACTGGGGCGACTTTCCCGGCAACAGCGAAGGCTATGCGGAAGGGGACTGGCCGACGCGCGAACGCATCGCCGCCCGCATACGCGACCATTTCATGTCGCGACTCTACTACTTTCAAAATGATCCTGAACTGCCGGAGGCCTTCCGCACGGAGGCAAGAACATGGGGATTGCCAAAAGATGAGTTCGCGGACAACGGCAACTGGCCATTCCAGCTCTATGTGCGGGAAGCGAGGCGAATGGTGGGCACCTATGTTTTGCGCGAGCATGATCTGACGCAAAACCGCTGGAAATCGGATGGCATCGCCACCGGGAGCTACGGGATCGACTGCCACGTGGTGCAGATGCTGCGCGAGAACGGTCGCCTGGTTCCCGAGCACACCCGGCACGTCATGAACAACAACTACGACATCCCCTATCGCTGCCTCGTGCCGCCAGACGTGGCGAATCTGCTGGTGCCCGTGTGCTGCTCGGCTACGCACGTCGCGTATTGCTCGCTGCGCATGGAGCCCGTGTATATGATGCTCGGCCAAGCCGCCGGCGACGCTGCCCACTTTGCGCTAACCGGCAAAACCTCCGTCCAGGGCGTGGATGCGGCAGAGTTGCGCGACCTGCTCCGCCAGGAAGGTGCCGTGCTCGACGCAGGTTATCAGCCGCAGGTGACCATCACCTGGACACCGCAGCACCCGATGCCTGGCGAGAAAGTCATCTTCAAGGCCATCTCTGCTGCATCGAACAAGGACGAACTGCGGCGGATTGCCTGGGACTTTGTTGGAGACGGCAGTGTATCTGCGGAAGGCGCTCGAGTGGTGCATGTGTTTGATGTCTCGAAAACCTGCTCGGCAAATCTGCTGATGATCGACAAGAGTGGACGCAGGCGGCTGATCACCGCGGACATCCCTGTCGGAGACGCCACGCGCCTGGACATCACGATGGACGATTTCGATGCCGATCTCTTTGGACGATGGGATGGCGCCCTCCCTGACTATGTCGACGGGCCATCTCTCCGCTTCAGCGATGTCTATCTCGGCCCCGGGATTCATCGCGATGTCGTCGTGAAGGGCAAGGCGGCAGCCGCCCGCGCGCACTTCCAGCCGACGATACCAAGGACCGGGCGCTATCGGTTGTGTCTCGGGTTCCGTCCGTCGAAATCACAGGCGGCCAACACACCGGTTCTCATCAAACACGCGAGGGGCAGCACCCGAATGACGATCGATCAACGCACCGAAAGAACGGTGTTCAACTGGGTGCCGCTCGGGGAGTTTGAGTTCAAGGCCGGCGACGCTGGCTTCGTGGAAGTCGCCAACGGCGGAGCCGATGGCCGGGTAGTCGTAGATGGCGTGCGCTGGCTCTGGCTTGGCGAGACAAACTGAGCATCCCTATGCGAGATGAGCCCCAGCTCGCCGTTCCATTTTCCAGAAGTGATCCGCGCATGAAACTGGTTCTGATGCTGCTCGCCGCCACTACCGCAATCGCCTCGGACGATGCGCGGTTCGATGTTTGCATTTACGGGGGCACGAGCGGCGGCGTCATCGCGGCGGTGGAAGCCGCACGCCACGGAAAAAGGGTCGCTCTTATCGAACCCAGTCGCCGACTGGGAGGCATGAGCAGTGGCGGGCTCGGAATGACCGACAATGGCTCCACCGAGACCATCGGGGGACTCTCGCTAGAGTTTTACCAGCGTGTCTATCGGTTCTACAAGAATCCGGCGAACTGGCGCTGGCAGAGTCGCGAGGACTACCTCGCCTGGCTGCCAAAAATATGGGGTGTGGATGGTCCGCGCATGGAGGAACTGCAGGCCGCATTCTTGTTTGAGCCCCGCGCGGCCAAATCCGTGTTCGATGACATGGTGAGTGAGGCGCGTGTCACGGCAATCTTCGACGAGCGCCTCAACCTGCAGGCCGGCGTGATCATGAACGATCGAAGAATCGTCAAAATTGTCATGGAGAGCGGTCGGGCTTTTGAGGCGACAGTGTTCGTCGACGCAAGTTATGAGGGAGATCTCATGGCAAAGGCTGGTGTGACCTGCATGGTCGGCCGCGAGGCCAATACCCAGTATGACGAAACTCTGAACGGAGCCCTGCCATTCCCGCCCGCGCCTTTTCCAAAGATCAGCCCCTACGTGATCGCCGGCGATCCCAAGAGCGGCCTTCTACCGCGTGTGGAACCGCAGCCGCCTGGCTCGAAGGGGTCGGCAGACCATCGGGTGCAGGCATACAATTTTCGTGTCTGCCTCACGGATGTTCCAGACAATCTCGTTCCCATCGAGAAGCCAAAGAACTACAACCCGCTCGACTACGAGCTTTTGGCGCGACACATCGCAACAATGAAGAACGTCAAACCCGGCCCGCGCAAACATGCTGCCATCGGTCTGCGGGGGAACGGAGGCGATCTGGGCATCAACTTCGAACTGGTGCCAAATCGAAAGACGGACTCAAACTGTGGGAGCGAATTCGGATCGGACATGTTCGGCGCAAGCTATGACTGGCCGGAGGGCGACTACTCTACACGTGCGCGTTTGTTCGAACTCCACAAAAGCTACACG
>WBZU01001723.1_pt1 | contig 15990 bp, 16 predicted proteins | sample 5204311 | NCBI WGS metagenome assembly WBZU01 (sample SAMN12344359, study PRJNA552823) | activated sludge metagenome | biome: Activated sludge suspended growth; feature: Nitrification reactor; material: Wastewater; isolation source: activated sludge from nitrification reactor of wastewater...
AGACTGCGCGATTAGGATTTCGGAGGTATGAGGCGTCGTCTCGCGCCGCCTTGGACGATGACGAACTCATAGAGCCGACATTCCAACGCTCCGTTGAAGAGCGGAATACGTTTCGATGGCGTGAGTCCGATCAGCTTCGGCACGCGGGCATCGCCGGTCAGCACATAGGCACGCCATCCGGCGAAGCGCTGTTTCAGCCAATCGCCTAGCTTGGGGTAGAACGATTCCAGTTCGTCCCGCCGACTGAGACGGACGCCATAGGGTGGGTTGATGACCATTACTCCCTGTACGGCGGGTGCTAAGAGTTCGAGTATGTCACTCTGCTTTAACCGAATGTCGTCGGCAATTCCAGCGCCTCGAAACGTTCGCTGCGCAATCTCTACCATCGCGGGGTCACGATCAGAGGCATAGATGGCGGACGGGGCGGCGGCTACTTGTTTGGCCTTAGCTGCTTCGCGTTGCCGTTCCCATTGTGTCGCGTCGTGGATCAGCAGCCGCTCAAAGCCAAAATTCCGCGCGATGCCTGGCGCGGCCTGACGAGCCATGAGAGCGGCTTCGAGTGGAATCGTCCCGCTCCCACACATGGGATCGAGCAACAGGTCATGGGGCGTCCAGCCGGTGAGACGCAGGATGCCTGCCGCCAGATTTTCCCTGAGCGGCGCTTCGACGGGGCCCAGCCGATGACCGCGCTTAAACAGAGGCTCACCGGACGTATCCAGGTAGAACGTGACGGTGCTCTGATCGAGAAAGGCATCGACCCTGATGTTGGGACGTTGCGTATCGACGCTGGGTCGCTTGTGCCGTGCGGCAACAAATTTATCGCAGATCGCATCTTTGATCCGGAGGGTCAGAAAGTCCAGACTGGGGAGAGGACAACGACGGGCGCTCACCTTTACTTTGATCGTCTGTGTGGGGGTGAACCAATCAGGCCAGGCTAATGCGTACGCGGCGTGATAAACATCCTGTTCCGTTTTGTAAGCACGCTGGCCGACTTCCCACAGGACGCGACTGGCGATGTGTGACTTGAGATTGACCCAATACGTGGTCGACCAGGGTGCGTTGAAGCCGACACCCCCTTCGGTCTTGGTCGTCATCGGTACGCCGAGGCTCTGAAGTTCCGCCTCAAGTATGGCTTCTAACCCGCGCGGGCAGGGTGCGAAGAACTGCTGTGTCGTGCTATCCATCCTTACCCATTATCGTTGTGAAAACCCCTCGTGAAATTCTGTGGGGCTCCGGTCGGTTAAAAGATCCCATTCTGCGACAATGCGCTGCGCTACGTCTGCGTGCACTGCCAGGTGATTCATACCCATGATCCGAAGATCGTTGCAGGCGGTACTCCTCAGTAGGAAGACCGGACTCTCTTGTGTTGGCGAGCGGTCAATCCTTAGCTGAGGCTCTGGCCCTTTCCCGCCGGATTCAGGGAGATCGGGGAGACGACGGAAGAGGCGTTGGCCGTAGCGGCGATTCTCTTGCGCTATGCTATATTGCGCGTGCCGAACATCGGCCAGGGTGACATGGTGTTTCATGGCAGGATGCTCATGCCCATAGTCGGTGTCGAGGCTGAAAGCTTGGAAGTGGAGCCTTTCAAGTGGGAAGACATTCCCTGGGGGAAGATTGTTTTCTCGCTTGTGGCCGAGGCGCTTCGTTTCTACGTGCGCGATTTCCAGACAGGCTCGTTCCCTCTTCAACTGAGTCCCGTGCTCGAATGCTGTCCCAGCAAGGGTGGTGCTCATCGTTCAGTGGCTACCTCAATCCTGATCGTGGAATGATCGCGTGGATGTCGACGAGCTGTTCCGTGCGGTCGATCGCATAGAAGATCCGCCAGTCGCCCACGGCATATTTGCAGAGCCCCGGAAGGTCACCTGCAATGGGTTCATGGCGCAGGTTGTCGATGTTGGACGCCAGCCACTTCGCCTTGTCGAGCAGCCGTTGGGCCATGGGTTGGTCAATGCCGGCGAGATCTTGAGCAATGCCGGGTTGAAAGGCGAGGCGGTACCAGGGCATCGTGTTCTACCACCGAAGGCCGAGTCGCTCCGCCACGTCTTCGCCGGAGAGGCGCGTGCTGTTCGCGAGTGACTCCTTGAGTCGGGCCCGGAGTGAATCGCCGAGCCGAAGGCCAAGATCAGGATCTCCGATCAACTCACGAACGCGATCGTCTACGAGGCCTTGGACCAGTTCCTTCAATTGTTCCATCGACAACGATGAGACATCCATCAAACGAGAATACGGGTCAGGAGGGATGGAATGCAATGGGTGGACTGTAATGCCAGCATCAGCCAAAGAACGACTGATTCATCCGATTTCTTGGGGCAGCCGCTTCGCGTCCAGGTCTCGTCTCCATGGTGGCGTGGAATGAATAGCGCTTCACGTATGCCAGAGGGATCATCTATCCCAGTCTGCCGAGGCGCGATTGGAGAATGCTGATGGTCGCGATGGCGGCGGTTTCTGCGCGGAGAATCTGTCGACCAAGCGTCATGGGTTCGACTTCTTGCCGCTCGGCGATCTCTCTTTCTTCCTTGCTCCACCCTCCCTCTGGTCCGATCAAGACGAGTAGGGAGCCGCTCGTGTCTTGAGGAAGTGTGATGGTCTGCAAACTTTTCCCGTCGTGGCGCTCAGTAAGCATGAGGATCATGGAGGGTGTCCGATCGTGTGAAAGCGCCGTCGTGAGCGATTGTGGCCTGGCGATCGTTGGGATGCGCCACTGTTCTGATTGTTGGGCGGCTTCCACTGCGATCCGTTGCCATCGAGTGAGTTGATGATCGAGGCGATCAGCTTTGAGTTGTACGATACTATGCCGACTTTCAATCGGGATAATCTCGTGTACGCCGAGTTCGGTGGCCTTTTGAATGACCCAGTCCATTTTCTCACCCTTGAGTAGTGACTGGCCAAGGATCAGGTGAGGCGCCACGTAAAGAGGCTCCTGAATGGTTTCAAGGATCTGTCCGGTGATCGTCTGTTTCGAGACGGCATCGATTTCTACGCGGTATCTGGTGCCGTGGCCATCACTGAGCCAGAGAGTGTCGCCGACGGCGATCCGGAGGCTATCCTTGAGGTGCGTCAGGAGTTCGCCAGCTAGTGAAATGGTGGGAGGTGTGACACACTCAGCAGAAACAAAAAATACAGGCATGGGGGCACTAGAGATTCAGGAAGGACCGTCCGGCTACTCGAAAAACGTCTTCATCTTATCGAAGAAGCCGTCGCCATTGGCTTCCATGGACATGCCGCTCTCTTTGGCGTACTCCATCAGCAGTTCTTTTTGTCTCGCCGTCAGTTTGGTGGGAATTTGGATCTTCATCGTATAGGTCTGGTCGCCGGTCGTCCCTCCCTTGAGACTGGGAATCCCCAATCCCTTTATGCGGAGGACTTTATCATGTTGAGTGCCCGGTGGAACTTTGATGACGGTGTCCCCCTTGAGGGTCGGTACTTCCACTTTCCCCCCGAGTACAGCCGTGACCAGGTTGATTGGGACGTCGCAGGCGATGTCGAGCCCCTTTCGCTGAAAGATCTGATGAGGTTTGACGGTAATGGCGACGTAGAGATCACCAGGGGGGCCGCCATTGGGACCATGCTCGCCTTCATTGGAGAGCCTTAGCCGCATACCGGTTTCGATTCCGGCTGGAATGTGGACGGCAATGGCGCGCTCCTTATACACCCGCTGACGTCCCTGGCAAGTCGCACAGGGTTCCGTGACGAGGTGTCCGGTTCCTTCACATTGTCCGCAGGGGCGGCTGACGCTGAAAAACCCCTGTTGAAAGCGAATCTGCCCCGCGCCTTTACAGCTGGCACAGGGCTTAATGGCTGCGGCGGACTTCGCTCCCGTCCCTTTACAGTCAGTACAGAGTTCCCACCGTGGAATCTTGAGCTTGGCTTCTTTCCCGTAAACTGATTCCTCAAACGTGACTTCCAGGTTGTATTGGAGATCGTTGCCACGTTCGGCTCGACCACCTCCACCAGCCCTGGCTTGGCCGAAGAAGTCTTCGAAAATATCGTTGAAGACGTCGCCGAATCCACCCCGTCCGAAATCAAATCCATCAAAGCCTGGGCCACCTTGTTGGGCTCCGGCGTGGCCGAACATATCGTAGCGCTTCCGCTTCTCCTGATCGCTCAGGGTTTCATAGGCTTCGTTGATTTCCTTGAACTTTTCTTCAGCGGATTTTTTTTGCTGGTCGCCGGTATGCAGGTCGGGGTGATGCTGGCGGGCTAATTTGCGATAAGCTTTCTTCAGCTCGTCGTCCGAGACATTCCGATCGACACCGAGGGTTTCGTAGTAATCGCGTTTGGACACGGCAGCCATTATGCGTGAACGGTGACGCGCCCGAGTTCTCGAGTGCGTCGAGAGCTCGGGCGCCTTGATGCGTTATTCTAGGCTATTTTTTGTCTTTGTCCACTTCTTCAAATTCTGCGTCGACGACTTTTTCATCCGGTTTTGCGTCACTGGCACCGTCGGTTGCCGAGGCCCCCGGCTGTGGACCGGCTGAGGCTGCGGTTTTCTTGTACATTTCTTCGGCTAATTTGTGCGACGCCGTCATGAGCGATTGTGTCGCAGATTCGATGGCCTCGGCATCGGTGCCCTCTAATGCTTTCTTGAGGGCCGCCACCGCGTCCTGGATCTTCGTTTTGTCATCGGCGGAGATCTTGTCACCGTACTCGGTGATGTTTTTCTCGGTTTGATAGACCAGATTGTCACCCTGGTTTTTGGCTTCCGCCAATTTGCGCCGCTTCTTGTCGTCTTCGGTATGCGACTGAGCATCCCGAACGAGCTTCTCAACCTCATCTTTGCTCAGGCCGCTGGAAGCCGTGATCTTGATAGACTGCTCTTTTTGAGTGGCCAGATCCTTGGCGGACACATGGACAATGCCGTTTGCATCGATATCAAAGGTGACTTCGATTTGTGGCATGCCGCGAGGGGATGGTGGAATCCCCACCAAATCGAATTGTCCCAGCAGCTTGTTGTCATTCGCCATTTCCCGTTCACCCTGGAAGACGCGAATGGTCACCGCTGTTTGGTTATCGGCTGCGGTCGAGAAGACTTGGCTCTTCTTGGTCGGAACGGTCGTGTTACGTTCGATCAGTTTGGTAAATACGCCGCCGAGCGTTTCAATACCCAATGACAACGGTGTGACGTCCAGGAGCAACACGTCCTTGACCTCGCCCTTGAGGACACCGCCTTGAACACCGGCTCCAATGGCGACGACTTCATCCGGATTGACACCGCGGTGCGGCTCTTTTCCGAAGAAATCTTTCACGACCTGAATCACTTTCGGCATACGGGTCATACCGCCGACCAAGACGATTTCTTGGATGTCTTTGGCCGTGACGCCGGCATCGGACAAGGCTTTGCGGCAAGGTTCGATCGTCCGTTGAATGAGATCATCGACCAGCTGTTCCAGCTTGGCCCTGGTCAGCTTGGTGACCATATGCTTGGGGCCGCTGGCATCCGCGGTAATGAAGGGGAGATTGATTTCGGTTTCTTGAGACGATGAGAGTTCGATTTTGGCCCGTTCGGCCGATTCCTTCAGGCGCTGGAGGGCCATCCGGTCTTTCCGTAAATCAATCCCTTGGTCTTTCTTGAATTCGTCGACCAGCCAGTCCATCACGCGAAGATCGAAGTCGTCTCCACCGAGATAGGTGTCCCCGTTGGTGGACTTCACTTCGAAGACGCCTTCGCCGATTTCCAGGACGGACACGTCGAAGGTGCCTCCGCCCAAGTCGTATACGGCGATCCGTTCATCCTTCTTCTTGTCCAAGCCGTAGGCCAGCGAAGCCGCTGTCGGCTCATTGATAATGCGGAGCACGTTCAACCCGGCGATCTGACCCGCATCTTTGGTTGCCTGGCGCTGACTGTCATCGAAATAAGCAGGAACGGTCACGACGGCCTCGGTGACTTTTTCACCGAGGTAGTCTTCCGCCGTCTGCCGCATTTTTTGCAGAATCATGGCGGACACTTCCGGTGGGCTATATTGCTTCCCACGCAGTTCAACGTGCGCATCACCGTTGTCGGCCTCGACCACTTTGTAGGGGAGTCGCTTCAAGGCTTCCTGGACTTCGCGGCTCTTAAACTTGCGCCCCATCAGTCGTTTGACTGAGAAAATGGTGTTCTCCGGATTAGTAATGGCTTGACGTTTGGCGATCTGGCCGACCAGCCGCTCACTCTTGTCGGTGATGGCCACGACGGAAGGAGTGGTTCGACTTCCTTCGGCGTTGGCGATCACGACAGGGTCGCCGCCGCTCATAATTGCCACACAAGAGTTGGTGGTTCCGAGATCGATACCGATAACTTTACCCATTGGTAGACTCCTTCCTTCTCGACAACGACGACAGGAAATCAGTACGCTGTCGCATCCTATTCGCTTGCTTGGGGTGGGCCGGACGACACGCTGACCATGGCGGCACGCAACACGCGGTCGTGCAATCGGTACCCTTTCTGAAACTCCTCTAAGACACGATTGGCCGGCACCTCGGTGGATGGTCCGTACGAGACGGCTTGATGTGTGTGGGGATCGAACTCCTGTCCAGCCGACTCGATGGCCTGCACACCGAACTTGGACAAGACGCCGGACAGTTGCTTGAGTGTCAATTCCACACCCTGAATGAGTGCCGAATCGCTTCCATTTGCCTGAGCCGCCTTGATTGCCCGTTCCATGTTATCGACAACCGGCAGGAGCTCTTTCAACAGTTGTTCGTTGCCGAATCGAATTTGTTCGCGCTGATCACGCTGCGTCAGCCGCTTATAATTCTCAAATTCTGCTGCCAGCCGGAGATACTTCTCATTGAGCGCAGCGCATTCTTCCACCTTAACGGCGAGGTCGTCTTGAGTCGAGGACGAGGTGGTCGAGGCCTCAGGTAAGACTTCTTCTAAGTTCTCGATTGTATTAGCGTTTGGTTTTTCGTGTGTGTGGTCTTCAGTCATGTGAATACCTGTACAGCGGTGGAGATATCCATAAGCGGAAGGAAGTCAACGGGTCATCGGAAAATAAAATGAGACGGGTGAGGGAATCCTTACACCCAGTGGGCTGGATAAGTCCCGCGGGCTCGGCGATACAGCAGTTCGAGTCCTTGGAGTGTCAAGAACGGCTCGATATGCTGAATGGATCGCGCCTCTGATGCGATCACCTGGGCCAATCCACCAGTTGCGATCACAAACGAGGAATGTCCCATTTCAGTTTCAATGCGGTGAACAAGGGTGTCCACGAGGCCAGCATACCCAAAGATGAGCCCCGACTGAATGCTGCTGGCAGTATCGGTGCCGATGACGGTTTTGGGCCGGGCAAGCTCCACTTTACTCAGCTTGGCTGCCCGGCTAAACAGCGCTTCAGCCGAAATTCCCAAACCCGGTGCAATCACGCCTCCCAGGTATTCGCCGGTCCCGCTGACTGCACAGAAGGTCGTCGCGGTGCCGAAATCAACGATGATGAGATCTCGACGAAACTTCTCATAGGCAGCAGCCGCATTCACAATCCGATCGCTGCCGATCTCTTTCGGGTTGAGGTACTTCATAGTGAGCCCGGTCTCAAGATCGGATGAGACGGTGATAGGCGGGCAGCCAAAGGATGTTTCCACCATCGATTCAAATGTTTCTGTAAGAGCCGGCACGACACTCGAAATGATCGCACCGGAAATATGTTCAGGGATTCGGCCGTTCCTAGCCATCAGGCTGAGACAGAGGACACCATATTCGTCGGCCGTCGTCTTGGGGTCGGTGGCTAACCGCCAGTGGTTCAGGAGCGTCGGCCCCTCAAAGATTCCCACGACGATGTTGGTATTGCCGATATCGATCGCCAGCAGCATGGGATTCATTGTACTTCGGGCGGCCGGCTTTCGCTACCCTCTCAGATGAATCACATCGGCGGCGCGGACATCGATGAGCGCGGGCGGTTGCGTGTGGGGGGAAGCAGAGACAGGTCGTACCTGTAAGGCGCCGTCGGCGGAGAGCGTTTCCGCCGTGCCCAGGATCTGCTGATCGTTGGCGAACAGGACCTTCACCTGACGGCCTAATGTGGCACAACGAGCGAGGTAGGCCTGCCGCAGTCGGGTGGACCCATAAGACTGCAGCTCGTCCAGACATTGTTCAAGCTCACACAGAAGTTGGGCGAGGAGCCGATTTCGATCGATCGGTTGTGGCACGGTTTCGATCAACGAGGCGGCAATGGGACGCAAATCTTCTGGGAATGATTGGAGCGGGACGTTCACGTTCAGCCCGATTCCAATGATCACGATCGGGCCGTTGGTCGTCGTCATGGTGCTTTCGCAGAGAATCCCACCGACTTTACGGTCCTGAAGAAGCAGGTCATTGGGCCATTTCAGAGCGAGGGGCGCAGTAGTACTGTGTCGAGTCGCCTCGGCGACCGCCAGCGCTGTGACCAACGGTATCCAGGATAACCATTGTGCAAGGGGGACGGTCTGGCTTTTCCTGCGAACGACGATGGAGCAATAGATGTTGTATCCGGGCGGGGAAAACCAGGTGCGCCCATGTCGTCCGTAGCCGCCTGATTGCTGTTCGGCCGCCACCACCGTGCCATGCGCGGCACCCTGTTGCGCAAGCGAGCTGGCTTCTCGATTGGTTGAAGGGAGATCCTGGTACAGATACAGGGTCTGGCCCAGCGCCGTGGTGGCCAGGGTACTGCGAATCGCTTCGATGTTGAGCGGAGCAGAGGACGCCATAGGTCAGTGATGCCGGCGTCGTGTACGTACAGTCGATGTCATGACAAGACTGACCGTGGCAGCCGGAGCAGAATGGGTCAAGGCTCCGATGGAAATTCGATCAGCGCCGGCCGCCGCCATGGTACGGACATTCTTCAGCGTGATCCCTCCCGATACTTCCACCAGGGCCCGCTTGTTAATGAGCGCGACGGCGCGTCGGACCGTGTCCGGCGTCATGTTGTCGAGTAAAATCACGTCGGGTTTTCTCGCCAACGCTTGCCGAACCTCGGAGAGGGACTCCACCTCGACAATGATCGGGAGTGCGGGCGATCGACGGCGCTCCGCGAGTCGACAGGCCTCTTCCACCGGCCGTCGATGATGTCGAAGAAGGGCGAGATGGTTATCCTTGATCAGAATGCCGTCGCTCAAGGAGTGCCGGTGATTGGTTCCACCACCGAGCGCCACGGCCCATTTCTGAAGCTTGCGCCAGCCAGGAAGTGTTTTCCTGGTGTCCAGGATATTGACTGAGTAACCGCGCACGGCTCGACAGAATTGCTGCGTCACGGTGGCGATCCCCGAGAGATGTTGAAGAAAGTTCAGAGCAACCCGTTCGGCTTGTAAGATGGACCGTCCGTCCCCTTCGATCTGAAGCAGCAGTTCTCCGTTCTTTGCGTGCTCACCGTCCCGCCTGGAGACAGAGAGTCGTAGGGCAGGATCAACCATGAGAAAGGTCTGGACCGCTGCGGCCATTCCGGCAACGACCAAAGGCCGTTGAGCGATGATCGTGGCTCGCGCTGGTACTGGAGTCGCAAAGAGCGCAGCGGTGGTGGCGTCTCCCTGGGCAAGATCTTCATCCAGTCCCTGGCGCACGGCCCGTCGGATTTCTGCGGCAGGAAGTGTGACCATCGCTCAGGCTCCGAGCATCGTGCGGAGCTGCTGTTGGCTGTCGGCCAGTAAGGCTCGATCACGTGAGAGGGTCTGTAGCCGATCTTGATGCTCGGCAATCACGTCGGGCGGTGCTTTCGATGTGAACTCCGCGTTTTTCAGCTTTCCGTCGATGCGTTGCAGTTCCTTGTCCGTTTCCGCGATTTGTTTATCCAAACGCTCGATGGCTTTCTGAAGGTCGACATCGTCCGCGACGGGGATGCCTACCGAGAGGCCCTCTGCGATGAGTCGTAGCAATCTGGTCGTCGGCCAATCATGAGGCCGACCGATGTCGACGCGACCACGACTCAGATGGGTGATGTATGGCTGCAACTGGCTGAGCTGGTGTTGCCTGCCCGGGTCATCGTGCCCGGCATGAAACGTGATCTGCTGTCCCGGCGGATAATTCAGGAGAACTCGGGCGGTCCTGGCAAGTCCCACCGTGTGTCCCAATAAGGAAAAGTTCTGTTCAGTCTCAGGCGAGACCCATGCCTGGTCGACAACCGGATAGGTCTGCACGACAATACTGTCACCCTGATGGGGGAGCGTTTGCCAAATCTCTTCCGTGAGGAACGGCATGAAGGGGTGAAGTAACCGCATGGTGGTTTCCAGCGTCTCCACGAGCGTGTGGCGCGTGCCGGCTCCATCCGGGTGTTCGGGACTTTGGAGGACCGGCTTGATCAATTCCACATACCAGTCGCAGTACTCGTGCCAGAAGAATTGATAGAGTGCCGTTGCGGCCCGATCAAATCGGTAGGACTCCAACTCCGTCGTGACAACTCGGATCGTATGGGCAAGTCGGCTCAGAATCCATCGGTCGGGGAACGTTCGTTGCGCCGGCGGAAGGGCGACGCGTGGGCCGTCGAGGTACATCAACGCAAATCGCGCGACATTCCAAATTTTATTTGCGAAATTGCGATACCCCTCAATCCGCTCCTCCGCCAATTTCACATCCCGTCCGGGAGAGGCCATCGAGGCCAAGGTAAATCGGAGCGCATCGGTTCCAAACTCATTCATGACGTGAAGGGGATCAATCACGTTACCCTTCGACTTGCTCATTTTCTTGCCCTCGGCGTCGCGGACGAGTGCATGGATGTAGACGTCTTTGAAGGGGACCTCTCCCATAAACTTGATTCCCATCATGATCATGCGCGCGACCCAGAAGAACAAGATGTCGAGACCTGTGACCAGCGTCGATGTGGGGTAATAGGTCTTGAGTTCAGGTGTGTGATCGGGCCATCCCAAGGTTGAAAACGGCCAGAGCGCGGAAGAAAACCAGGTGTCGAGGACATCTTCGTCCTGTACGAACGTACTTCCCTTGCAGTCGGGACAAGACGGAGGCTGTGATTTTGAGATAATTGGTTTAACATCCGCGTCAACCATCAGGCGAGAGCTTGCTGCTTTGGACTCACCCGTTTCGATGAAACGTTTGAATCGACCAGCGTTGCACTGCTCACAGTACCAGGCAGGGATGCGGTGCCCCCACCAAATCTGACGGGAGATGCACCAGTCTTTAATGTCGCGCATCCAGCCGAGGTAATTATTCGTCCAGCCTTCCGGAATGATTCGGATACGCCCCTCTTCGACCGCTGCGATGGCCGGTTCGGCCAACGGCTTGATCTTGACGAACCACTGTGGCGACAGATAGGGCTCGACCACGGTCTTGCATCGGTAGCATTTTCCTATGGCCAGCTTATGATCATCGACCTTGACCAGGTGTCCACGCTCTTTCAGCAGCGCCTCTACCTTGGGCCTGGCCTTCGTAACGGGAAGTCTGTGGAGTGCTTCGATGACAAGCGGTTCAACCGCCGCTTTTTCCATGCCCGCCGCATCGAGAAGAGCATGGTGATCCAGAATCGCGAGTCGTTCGAGTTTATGTCGTTCTCCTGCTTCATAGTCGTTAAAGTCGTGAGCCGGAGTGATTTTGACGGCACCGGTCCCGAATTCCAAATCGACGAGGATCGGATCACCGACGATCGGGACCTTGCGGGAAGTCAGTGGAAGGCGAACCTCTTTACCGATCAGATGGCGATATCGCGGATCATCAGGATGCACAGCGACGGCTGTATCTCCCAACATCGTTTCCGGACGTGTAGTGGCCACGATCAAACTGGTGTTCGGATCATCCGCAAGCGCATATCGGAGGTGATAGAGCTTACCCTTCACATCTTCATGTTCGACCTCAATGTCCGATAGTGCTGTGAGGCAGCGAGGGCACCAATTGATCAACCGTTCGCCGCGATAGATCAACCCATCTTCGTGGAGCCGGACGAACACCTCGAGCACAGCCTTCGATAATCCTTCGTCCATCGTAAAGCGGAGCCGGTCCCAGTCGCAGGATTCACCGAGCTGCTTCTGTTGGTTGACGATGGTGTTGCCCGACGTCCCTTTCCATTGCCAGACGCGCTCGATGAACTGATCCCGTCCGAGCGCGTCTCTGGAAAGACCTTCGGCCATCAGCTGTTTTTCGACGACGTTCTGTGTGGCGATCCCGGCATGGTCGGTTCCTGGGAGCCACAGGGTGTTCCGTCCTTGCATGCGGCGCCAGCGGATCAAGATGTCTTGCAGAGAATGATTCAGGGCGTGGCCGACGTGAAGCGATCCCGTGACATTCGGCGGGGGGATGACAATGCAATAGGGCTGACCTGCATGCTGAGGAGAGGCGTGGAAATAGCCTCGTGCGAGCCATTCGTGCGACCATCGCGTTTCGACAGCTTTCGGGTCGTAGGTTTTTTCGAGTTGGGATGCAGCCATAGGTGTTCAGTTTAAGTGTGCGGGCGGCATCTTAGCATGTCTGTGCGGCTGAGAACATGGTGTGAGTCTCACCTTGTAGCCCGGAGTGGCATATGCTATACAGTCGCGCACCCAAGTGATCACCACTTTATTGTAGGGAGGACCATGGCACGAGGTCGTGAAAAGGATCGGAAGACACGCAAGAAGCATCGGAAGAATGTCAAGCGGGTGAAAGCCCTGGCGAAGGCTCGACGAGGGAAGAAGGGGAAGAAAAGCTAGAGTTTTGCAGAGCGCGAATTTTCTTCGGTCTCGATCAGTCGTTTGATTTCGGCTTTGATCTCCTGTTCCGCGACATCAGGGACGATGCGCTGAACAGCCTGTTCAACGGCGAGGCCAACCGAGGCTTTGACTGCGGTTTCAACCACGAGTGGCGTTTGCTTCACCACTTCCTGGTGAACTGTATCGGTGACCTGCTGATTAATCGTTCCTACCTGTTCCCGCACGACGGCGGGTAAGTCCTGATGAACGACGGATTGCATCTGCTCTCGAACCAACTGCGCGAGAGGTTCTCCGAGCGGAGGTTTGAAGAGATCCGTAACTGCTTGTCGAATGATCGGTTCGCTGGTCGCGAGTTCTTTTTGGATCACCGCGGACAAGGCTTCAGCGACAAGCGGTTGAATGATCGTCGTGAGATATTCCTGAGACAGAATGCTTCCCAATTGGACCTGTAACTCCTTCTGAACGAGCGGCCGAACCTGTGCCCCCCATTGTTCATTCAGTACTTTCGGTATTGACGCAGCCAGACTCTGCTCGCTCCGTGTGGTCATGGCCTGTACGAGTTGGTCAACGAGGCTCCTCACGACATCGGTGGAAGCCGAGGAGGTGATCGGTGGAGTCAGTGCGGGAGCGGGAGTGCTGACAGGCTGGTTCATGGGTGCCTCCGGACCAGTGCGAACGGATAGCTGGTCAGTTTCGTCATCCTCGGAATCGGCCCCAGTCGAGGTCGGCGGCCAGACGCGCCGTTTCAGGCCCGTGCTGGTTGCAGCGCTCGTCCGGTGCTGTTGAAGAGATTTCAGTACAGTCAGTAATTCTTCCGTGTGGAACGGCTTCTTCAGGAATGCCTTGACACCCAATGTGCGGAGATGGTTCTCATCCGGGTGATCAGCCGGATTGACCAAGGAGATGAGAGCGGTTTCGGCGAGCGTGTCCAATTTGCCGATCTCCTTACAAAACCCCGAAAAGGTCATGTTGTCGAGCTGGTAGTCGGCAATGATCAGAGACGGGGCGCTTCGTCGAGCGGCTTCAAGTGCGGCTGGGCCATCTTGAAACCCTTGAACCTCAAACCCTTCCGGAGTAGAGATCTGTTCGACCAGTCGTCGGACGGCGGGGCTGCTATCTACGACAAAAATCGGCGATGCCATGGAACGCACTCCATCTTTTTGGGGTTTCTTCGAAGCTAGCAAGGGGGGTATGCTTTGTCAAGAAAACCAGCAATACAGAGATGGGTGAGTTGACGAGGTCGTCCGGCATTCGACGTTGTTCACTACTTGGATGTAGATGTATAGGAGTCGCGCGATGAGTTCTTCGATACGTGTCGTATTTTTTGATGCGGCCGATACCCTTTTTCATGTGCACGGGTCAGTCGGTGAGATCTATCTTCGGCATGCAATCGAGTTCGGATTTTCACAGAAATCGGACTCGTTGTCAGCGATCAAGCAAGCATTTAGCCGAGCGTTCCGCGAGGCGCCGCCACCGGTGTTTGCTATGGTGGACCCGGCACGGCTCAAACAGAGTGAACGATTATGGTGGTTCGATATCGTTCACAACGTCTTTTATCGCGTCGGAATGTTTGAGCGGTTCGATGAATTTTTCGACCACGTATTTCGTGTGTTCGAGGATCATGGGTCTTGGCGGTTATTTCCTGAAACGATTTCGACGCTGACTCGGTTGAAGGCGCAGGGGTTGGAGTTGGGGATTATCTCAAATTTTGATTCCAGGCTTTTTGGCGTGTTGCGGGGACTTGGCATCGCTGAAGCGTTCGATACCGTGACAATTTCGAGTTTGGCCCAAGCGGCAAAACCGGCTCCACAGATCTTTCACAGCGCCTTAGAAAAGCATGCCGTGGATCCGGAAGAGGCGCTGCATATCGGTGACAGCCTTCGAGAGGATGTGGAGGGTGGAAGGAAGGCCGGACTGCACGTCGCCTTGATCGACCGCGAGGGGAAAGAACAACAGGGCGACGTTCCACGTATCAAGAGTCTCGATGAGCTGTTCCCTCTGCTAGAAGTGTGTTAACACACACTGTGTCGCTCCCCCAAATGATCGGGCCGTATGGTGGCCGTCCCAGATCTGGCGGCCTTTGTCAACAGTCTGCTAGATCGGATCGAGTAGGCGCGGGACCAGGTCTTTGGCACGACCTTGTAGCGAGACATCGACAGATGAGGATTGCGGTGTGGGAGCCACGTTGATTTCAACGACGAATGCGCCGGCTTTCTTGGCCACAGCAGCAAAGCCGGCGGCCGGATAGACGACGCCAGATGTGCCGATGACGAGCAGAAGGTCGCAGCGTCTCAGGACCGTGGAGCATTGCTCAAGATCCGCCGCGAGTAGGGATTCCCCGAACCAGACGATATGCGGACGCAGCAGAGCCCCGCACTGGGAGCAGGACGGGAGGATGGAGATTGGGACGTCTCGGTTCTCGTCCACTGCGTTGCAACCGGTGCAGCGGACTTTCCAGATATTGCCGTGAATCTCCGAGAGATTCCGTGAGCCGGCATCTCGATGCAAGCCGTCGACGTTTTGTGTCACCAACCAGAAGGCCGGAGCACGACGTTCTAATTCTGTAATTGCGAGGTGGGCAGCATTCGGCTGCTTCGTCGCGATCAGCTCGCGCCGCCAATTGTACCATTCCCACACCAGTCCAGGATCCCGCTCAAAGGCGTCCAGCGTGGCAAGGTCTTCCGCCCGGTAGTGACGCCATAAACCGTCCGCGCCGCGAAACGTCGGCACGCCGCTGTCGGCCGAAATGCCCGCACCGGTCAGCACGGTGATATTCCCAGCAGTAGCGAGGTGTTGTCTCACAAGCCCAAGATGTGAACCAGGTGCCATGCTCTGTCCGGTCTTCTCCGGGCGGGCTGCGTCGCCGTACAATCGCATGCTATAGTACCCTCCGTTCGCACGCAATATGAGGATAGGCGTATGAAACAGATTTTGATGGTCGGGGCTGGATCGGTTGGTGGATTTTTCGGGGCTCGACTGGCCAAGACGAACCCCAACGTGTCGTTCTTATTGCGGCCCAAGACGCTGGCGGCCGTGAAACGGAATGGATTGACGATACGCAGTGCCGATGGGACCTTCACGGTGAGGCCTCAGGCCGCCGCAGATGTACGTGAGCTTCCTCAGCCGGATCTGATTGTGCTCGGTGTGAAAGCCTATGATCTCGATGACGTGTTAAATCAGATCGAGCCGGTGCTCACGGATCAGACGGTGATTCTGACGCTACAGAACGGGATTGATACCGAAGACCGGCTCTTGGCGCGACTCCAACGTGATTGCGTCGTCGGTGGCGTAGCCTACATCTATTCCAAAATCGCAGAGCCGGGTGTGATCGATCATTACAAGAAAGGCACGGTCGCCATCGGCGAATTGATGGGATATGAGAGTGACCGCCTGCTTGCCATCCGTGATGTTTTT
>WBZU01001724.1_pt1 | contig 15990 bp, 11 predicted proteins | sample 5204311 | NCBI WGS metagenome assembly WBZU01 (sample SAMN12344359, study PRJNA552823) | activated sludge metagenome | biome: Activated sludge suspended growth; feature: Nitrification reactor; material: Wastewater; isolation source: activated sludge from nitrification reactor of wastewater...
GACTGCAACCGCCGGCCAGCGCAGAGAGCGCAGTCACCATGCCGATCGGCCCGGCGCCGGTGACGACGGCAACGTCACCTGGCTTGATGCGCGCCTTGGTAGCGGCGTGCATGCCCACGGCCAGCGGCTCGACCATCGCGCCTTCGGCAAAACTGACATTGTCGGGCAGCTTGAAGGTGAACGCGGCCGGATGGATTACGGTGGGACGCAGCACGCCGTGAATCGGCGGCGTTGCCCAAAAGCGCACGGCAGGGTCCAGGTTGTAGATGCCAAGCTGGCTGGCCTTGCTGTTGGGGTCGGGAATGCCCGGCTCCATGCACACGCGATCGCCCACGGCCAGATTCGTCACGGCATCGCCCACCTCGACGACGACGCCTGACGCTTCGTGGCCGAGAACCATCGGCTCGCGCACCACGAAGGGGCCGATCGCTCCGTGCGTGTAGTAGTGAACGTCACTGCCGCAGATACCGACCGTGCGCAGCGCGATGCGGACGTCATGCGGGCCAAGCGTTTCGGCCACGTCGAAGTCGCGCAGCGATAGAACGTCTTTTTTTTCAAGGACAAGGGCTTCCATAGTAGAGCACCTCTTTCAGAAGGAATTGATGAGTTTTACGCCGCAGGGGGGACCACGCCGGGTGATGGACTTGAATCATCCGGTATGGTGTCTAGCCCTTGCGGATGATGATCGCGGCCAGGATGAAGCAGAGTACAGTCGACACCCAGAGCGGGATCGCCCACTCCAGGAAACGCATCCACAGCAGGCTGATGCCGATCCAGAGGATGACGCTGATGAAGACGCGGTCAAAGGTGTTGGTTTCGATGGGCAGAAAACCACGCCGGCCTTTGTGCTGAACCGGCGCAACGATTGTCTTGGATGATACAGTGCCGTCGGCCATACCTACTCCTTCACCGCGCCAAAGGTCAGGCCGGTCACAATATAGCGTTGGACAAAGACAAGGAAGACCAGGGCGGGCAGAATCGCAACGGTAGCGACCGCAGCCATTTCGCCCCAGTTCGTTCCCGTGACCGAGACAAACTCAGCCAGGCCGGTGGTGATGGTGCGCGCCTCGACGCTAGTCAGGTTGGCGGCAAACAGATACTCGTTCCAGGCGAAGATCCAACTCAAGATGAATGTGATCGCCAAGCCCGGAGCGACCAACGGTGTGATGACCCGTGTCAGCACCGTCCAGCGTGTGGCGCCGTCGACAAAAGCTGCCTCGTCAAGTTCGATGGGAATACCATCCATAATGCCCTTCATCAACCAGACGGCAAAGGGCAGATTGAAGACGCAGTAGAGCAGGATCAGCCCGATGTGCGTGTCGAACATCGTCCAGTTGCCAATCTTGAAAATGCGCGTGTAGATCAGGAAGAGCGGCAGCACGAAAGCGGCCGGCGGCGCCATGCGCTGCGTAATCGTCCAAAAGAAAACATTGTCCGAACCGGACAGGCGCCAGCGGGACAGCGCGTAGGTCGCCAACAGGGCCAAAATGGTGACCAGCAAGGCGTTGCTAGTGGCGATAATGATCGAATTGACCAGGTAGCGCTGGAAGACGGGATCGGTCAGCGGGCCGATGTAGTTGGGCGCGTAAAACGACTTGATGAGTAACGTGGGTCGGTCGAACAACTCGACGCGGCTGCGCGCCGAGACGACGAACATCCAGTAGATCGGCAGGATTGTGAGCAGGCTCATAATAATCCAGAGCCCGTACAGCCCGACCCAGCCAAGCACTTTGCGGAAGGAAGATGTCTTCATGGCTGTGCGCTACTCCCGCTGCTTTCCAACCTGTGACAGCGCGATGAAGAGCAGCCAGCACAGTACGATTGTGAAATAGAGCACCAGCAACGACATGGCCGAACCATAGCCGTAATCAGTCTTTGGCACGACAACGCGATAGATGTGGATACCAATAAACTGTGTTGCTGTTCCGGGTCCGCCGCTAGTTAACATAAAAACTTCATCGACAATGCGCAGGGCATCCATCAGACGGATGAAGATGACCGTCAGCAGCACCGGCATCATCATCGGAATCGTCAGATGGCGGAAGACCTGCCAGCGATTGGCACCGTCGACCTGTGCCTGCTCCAGTGGCTCCTTGGGCAATGCGGTCAAGCCGGCCAGCAGCGTGAGCGTCACAAAGGGCGTCCAGTGCCAGATGTCCATGAGGATGACGGTTGCAAACGCCTGAGTGGGGTAGGTGGCAAGCCGGAAATCAATGCCAAACCACTTATCCAGATAGTACGGGATGGGGCCAAAACCGGGAATGGTCAGCAGGCGCCAGGTTGCGCCGACAGCAATGGGTGCCATGACGAGCGGCAGCACATAGATTGTGCGAAAGACTGTGCGGCCTGGAAAACTCTTGACAAGCGTCTGTGCGAGCACAAAGCCAATCGCTAACTCGGCGCCGACCGTGACGAAGGCAAAAAAACCGGTGCGCCAGAGCGAGTCGAGAAAGTCGCCGTCAAAGACGAGCCGCCGGTAGTTGTTGACGCCGGCCCACTGCATGCCCAACTGATTGGAGAAGGCGTTCCAGTTGAAGAAGCCGACGTAGAGTACATAGATGAACGGCAGGAAACCAACGATGGCGAGAATGACCAAGGTCGGCGTCAGCAGCCCCCACCCCATTCGATTTGATCGCATGCTGCCGGTCCTGTTGAATGTGTGGTTGAGAATCGCTGGCGAAAGGAGTGGGGCAGGCACCGCCTGCCCCACGGAGCGAACTTCTTTACTGGCCGTAGCCGAGGTTGACGAGTTCAGCATCTGCTGCTGCAGCAGCCTGATCCAGTGCATCTTCAGGTGTAATCTCACCAGACAGTGCCTTCCAGATGAAGGGCTGAACGGTGTTCACCATGGCAGCATGGAATGGGAACGGCGGCGCGCCGCGGAAGAGCTTGCCCTCTTCTTTCATCAGCGTGAAGTAGCCGTCGGTCTTGGCATCGACTGCCACGACCTTGGGATCGTCGTAGGTGGAATTCATGACGATGCGGGAGCCGGCAACTGCCCAGTCCGCCTGCACCGACTCTTGACCAATGTACTGCATCCACAGGAGCGTGCACAGCGGGTTCTTCGACGAGACCGGCAGGCCGAAGGCACCACCGTCGTAGTAGCCGATGTAGCCCTTGCCGGACTCTGCGTCGGCCATCACGCCGTCGCTGACCGGTGGCAGTGCCACGCCGACATTGCCCACGACCTTGGATTTCTCGGGGTTCGTGGCAATCCAGGCAGCATTTTCACCGTAGACCCAGCCCTGGGCTGCGCGACCGGCCGCAAACGAAGCGGCGACCTCGTCCCACGTGCTGGCGGTGGCTTCCGGCGGGGCATCCTTGAGCAGACCGACCCAGAAAGCCAGAGCTTCCTTGGCTTTGTCGCTGTTCATCTCGCCGCCATTCTCCACAGAGGCCTTCCAGTTGTCCATGTTGATGCCCCAGTTGTAGACGCCAAAGCTGGGAGCGATCGTCTCGAAGAACTCGTAGAAGGAGGAGGAGTGGCCGGTGTTACCCTGCACCGTGGTGCCCCACAGTTCCAGGCCGTTGTCAGCGCCGTACTGCGTGAAGAAGTCGGCAATGTCCTGGTACTGCTGGTGCGTGGTGGCCGGGGCCAGATCGTAACCGTACTGTGCCTTGAAGGCTTCCTGAATCGCCGGATCGTTAAAGAGATCCATGCGGTAGAGATATACCTTGATGAAGGCTTCCATCGGGATACCAAAGACGTCGCCGTTCGCATCCTTGAAGTTGTCGATGAAGGATGTGAACTTGCCGAGATCGAAGTCTGGCGATGCCAGATTCGGGTTGTCAGCAATCAGCTTGGTCATGTTGGTGAGGTAGTTGTTGGCCAGGTAGCTGTAAATGATGTCCTGTTCGATGTAGACGAAATCGTAGATGCCAGTATTGGCCTGCATGTCGTTGATGGCCTTACTGTACATCTGATCCCAGGACGTCGTTTCCAGTTCGACCTTGATGCCGGAATCGGCTTCAAAAGCTGGGGCCAACACATCCTTTGCGTAGTTGGAGGGCGGTGTGCTTTCCGTGACGCCACGGATTGTAACGCCTTCACAGTTGGCGGACTGCGCGGCAGTTCGCCACCAACTCGCCTCGCCACCCTCGGCGGCTGGTGCGGCCGGCGCGGCCGGCGCCACGGTCGTACAAGCTGACAGGATCATGGAGAAGAGCACCATGATACTGATCAGAATGACCATTTTCCGTTGCAACATTAGACAGGTCTCCTTTCGCATTGCGTTAAGCAAAACAGTAGGTGAGCGAAGACAAATGCTCTTGCGAGGGGGAATTGTGGCTGACGAAGCCGATCATTCGCGCGACTCACCTCCTTTCTGGGGTGGTCTGGTCACGACAGTCGCTATTTGGCGCGGCTCGACTCGTGTACCTTGATTGTCGGTTTCAACAGGACTTCCTGGGGTGGACGGCCGGGATCGGCAATGCGCTGCAACAACAACTCTGCTGCTCGTTTTCCCATCGCATAGGTTGGCTGTGCAACGACAGTCAATGCCGGTTTGACCAGGAACATCCACTCCATTTCATCAAAGGCAGCCAGAGCCACATCTTCTGGGATACGCAATCCCAGTTCGTCGATGGCACGCAGGGTACCAATGGTGAGTAAGTTGTTGCCGGTAAAGATTGCATCGGGCGGGTTGTCACTCTGTAGCAGCGCCAGCGTCATCTCATAGCCGATATTGCTACGTGGCAGCCCTGTGCGCACCAACGCAGGATCTGTCGCGATCCCGTGCGAGGTCAGCGCCTGTACATAACCCGAGTAGCGTTCGGCCCCCGTGCTGGCATCAGGCACGCCTAATACTGCACCGATCCGCCGGTAACCATTCTCGATCAGGTGCGACACAATCTCGTAGGCCGCCTGCACGTTGTCGCCAACCACGGTGTCGATCGGCGTGTCGACTACCCGCCGGTCGATGGCGACGACCGGAACCTCAGCTTCCACCAGCCGCCGGTAGATGTCATTGTCGGTCGCCGTCGGCGAGACGATCAGCCCGCTCACGTGCTCGTCCAGCATCAAGTCGATGTAGGCCTGTTCCTTCTCGATGCTCTCGTCGGAGTTGCACAGGATGACCGAGAAGCCTTTTTGCTGGGCCACGTCTTCGACGGCGCGCACGACCGATGTGAAGAACGGGTTCTGGATATCGGATATGATCAAGCCAATGATGCTGGAGCGCTGTACGCGCAGCGAACGAGCCACGCGGCTGGGGCGATAGTTCAACTCCTGGACCGCGTCCAGCACCTTCAGCCGCAGCGCATCGCTGACGTATGGCTTCCCGGAGAGCACACGCGACACGGTCGCAGTCGAGACTCCGGCTTCGCGGGCGACGTCTTCGATTCTCATCGTCACGATAGTTCCTATTCGAATGAATGCGGGTTGCTCCCCTAGTGTAATCGTTTTCAGAAGCGATGTCAAGGGTTCTCAAAACATAAACGAAAATCTACTCTGCGCAGTGCGCTGCAAGCAGGCGCGTCTCCTGGTCAGGTGACCGGCGGCAGGACTCGCCTGGCAGGCAGTGGTCGCGGCGCAGCAAATTCGGTAGACTGGATCGGGTCACTTTCTGTGAGTTCACGGTTTCTTCTGTTTCAATCGAAGGGAGGCTGCAATGGCGCAGCGAATCATCATCATGGGCGCCGCCGGGCGCGACTTTCACAACTTCAACGTCTATTTCCGCGACAACCCCGTGTACGAGGTCGTGGCCTTTACGGCGACGCAAATCCCGTACATCGAGAATCGTCGCTATCCGGCCGAATTGGCTGGACCACACTATCCAGGCGGGATTCCCATCCTGGGCGAGAGCGAGCTGGAGCGCCTTGTGCGCGACGAACGCATCGACACAGCGGTCTTCAGCTATAGCGATGTGACCTATGAGCATGTCATGCACATGAGCGCGCGTGTCATGGCGGCCGGCGCCAACTTCATGCTACTGGGGCCGCAGCAGACGATGCTGCCCTCGACCAAGCCGGTGGTTGCGATCTGCGCGTCGCGCACGGGCGCGGGCAAGAGCCAGACCAGCCGCGCGGTCGTGCGCGTGCTGCGCGAGTTGGGCCAGCGCGTCGTCTCCGTGCGCCATCCCATGCCCTACGGCAACCTGGTGGCGCAGGCCGTGCAGCGCTTCGCCGAGATGGACGACCTGATCGAGCATCGCGTCACCATCGAGGAGCGCGAAGAGTATGAGCCGCACATCATGGCCGGCGGCGTCATCTACGCCGGCGTCGACTATGCCCGCATCTTGCGCCAGGCTGAAGCCGAGGCCGACATCGTCATCTGGGATGGCGGCAACAACGACCTGCCCTTCTTCAAGCCCGACCTGTGGATTACGGTCATCGACCCGCACCGTGCCGACCACGGGCTGCGCTACTTCCCCAGCGAAGTCAACCTGCGCATGGCCGACGTCTTTGTCATCAACAAGGTCGAGACCGCATCCTTCGAGCAGATCGAGAAGGCGCGCGAATTGGCGCTCCAGCTAAATCCCGACGCCATCTGTATCGACGCTGCCAGCCCCATCTTCGTCGAGGAGAGCGCGGCAATCCGCGGCAAGCGCGTGCTGGTCATCGAAGATGGCCCGACGCTAACCCACGGCGAGATGAAGTACGGCGCGGGCTGGGTGGCGGCGCGTCGTTTTGGCGCGGCCGAGATCATCGATCCCAAGCCCGATGCCGTCGGCACCATCGCCGAGACCTTCGTCAAGTACCCGGAAACCGGCCCCATCCTGCCGGCCATGGGCTACAGCGACCAGCAGGTTGCCGACCTGGAGGAGACGATCCGCCGCACGCCGGCTGATGTCGTGCTGATTGCCACGCCCATCGACCTGCGCCGCTTGATCGAGATTGACAAGCTGGCCTTGCGCGTGCGCTACGAGTTGCAGGAAGTCGGCGAACCGACGCTTAACCAGGTGCTCGGCGACTTTGTGGCCGCCCACGCAAGCGCCGAGCGGCCGGTCGCTGAGTTGGCAATCTAGCACACTCCTTGCCCGTAATGGCGACTTTAGTGAGCGTTCATCTTTTACTTCCCGTTTTCCCTGGACAACAAGGACTGAGATCGGGAATTTGTTTATGAACGCTCACTTAGTCGCTCCGTCGCGGGTGAAAGACACGACTGAAGTCGTTACTACGGAGTCTCGCGCGTAGTGGCGACTTCAGTCGCTCCGTTTCAATCTGCGAGCTTGATGACCGGCAACCACTGCCAGGCCGCAAAGCCCCATTCCACGGCACCGATATCGCACGTGGCATCCATGGGGCGCGGCCATCCCCGCTGGTCGCGGATCATGGGTGCGCCGAGGATCGTCGTGCAGGCGCCGCCGTCGCGCAGAGGGCTGGCAAGCAACGGGTCGTGCGTGCGCGTCGGTCCGCCGTTGTCCGCCAGCGCGCCGAGCAGCGGGGCCGTGCCGGTGATCACGTGCGTCGTCGTCCCGCTCAACGTGCACCCATCCACAATCTCGATCAGATTGTAGTCGTACGAATCGAGCGTGCCGGCACAGTCGGGCGCACGCCGGGCAATGTTGCCGGCCGTCGCCGTGTTGCGTACCTGCAAGCTGCCCGTGGTCGCGATGCCGCCACCCTCACCGTCCGCCCCACCGCCTGTCCCGCCCATGCCCACACCTGCCACGCCGGCGCTGTTCTGCGTGATCGTGGCCGCGTCGATGGCCAGCATGCCACTGGTCGCGTTGTAGATACCGCCGCCATCGCCACCGGCGCCACTACCCGCCGCACCGCCGCTGCCGCCATTGCCCGCCACATTTCCGCTCACCGTGCTGTTGTCGATATGCAGGCTGCCGGTGTTGACGATGCCGCCGCCCGACCCGCCGTGGCCGCCCAACGCGTGCGAGCCGCCATTGTCGATCCCTGCGGCCGTGCGGTTGGCGATTACGCTGGAAAAGTCGACGATGGCGATGCCATCATTCGCCAGCCCGCCGCCGGCGCCGCTTGAACCGGCAAAAATGCCCGGCGGGCAGATTCCACGACCGCCGCTGCCGGTCATGTTTTGCTGAAGCGTGCTTTCACTGACGATCAACGACCCGCTGCTGAAAATGCCGCCACCTTTACCGCCGTGGCCGCCTCCGCCGCATGGACCATCCCCACCGGTCCCCGTCGTGTTCGAAAGAATCTTGCAGCGCTCGATGCGCAGCGTACCGGCGTTGTAGATGCCGCCGCCGTCACCACCATCGCCGCCGCTGTCGGACGATAAGTAGTCGCTGGGCGACGATGCGCCGTCACCGGCACGGCTGGCCATCACCGTGCTGGCCGCCAGGCGAAGGTCGCCGCTGTTGAGAATGGCGCCACCGGGCTGGCCGGATTCGGCGGTCTGGCTGATCACGGCGCCGGCCGGCGCCGCCCCGTTGCGCAGGGTAAGGTCGTGAACCGTCACCACGGCGCCGGAATGAACGTGGAGAATCCGGTCGATGGCAGAGCCGTCGATGGTGGTGCTAAGCCACCCGCGCCCGTCGAGTTCCAGGTTGGCAAGCAGATCAAGATCGCCGCTCTGGTTGGCGTCCTCATTGGCGCCGGCAAGCGTCAACGTATAGGTGCCGGTATCGAGGCGAATGCTTGTGTGCGTCACGCCCGGCGCCGCACAGGCATCCACGGCGCTGCCCGTGTTGGCGCTCTGGATCGCCTCGCGCAACGAGCAGGTGCCGTCGGCGGTCAGGTTGTCAGCGAACGTCGTCACGGTGATCGTTGCGGTCGCGCCGGCGCGCTCGCCTGGCGCAGCCCGCGGGGCTTCGCCGGCAAGGCGATTGGCCGCGACCAGCGGGGTCTCCATTACGCGCAGCAGGCCGACGAGCGCGGCCAACGCGATCAGCGGCAGTACTATCACGCTGTGGAAAGTTCCTGTGCGCATCTTGCCTCCATTCCGGGCGCTACCGGCGGCGTATGCACGAATCGCCAACACAAGCCGGCGTGCTATCGGATGACGCCGGGTGTCTGTTATCATTATCGCGCCGAACGCGTGGCTGTGGTTCGCTGAACGTGGCGTGCTGAAGTGCCCAGGAACACAGGCTGCCTGGCCTTCGGGCGCGATTTGACGAATCCGGGCGATCGTGTCATCTTGCCGCTGACGGCCGCGCCGTCTACATTCTCCAAAATGCTCAAAGGAAAGGAAAACGCCATGTCAAGGCCCGTAACACTCTTTACCGGTCAATGGGCTGATCTGCCGCTCGAGGTGCTTGCACAGAAGGTGAGTGCCTGGGGCTTCGATGGCCTGGAACTCGCTTGCTGGGGCGACCACTTTGAAGTCGACAAGGCGCTGGAGAGTGACCGCTACGTGCGCGATAAGCGCGACTTGCTGGAGAAATACGGTCTGGGCTGCTGGTCGATCTCCACGCATCTCGTCGGCCAGTGCGTCTGCGATCCCATCGACGCCCGCCACAAGAGCATCCTGCCCGAGCGCATCTGGGGCAACGGTGACCCGGAGGGTGTGCGCCAGCGCGCCGCCGAGGATGTCAAGAACGCCGCGCGCGCGGCCAAACTCTTTGGCGTCGATGTCGTCAATGGCTTCACCGGCAGCAGCGTCTGGCACAAGCTCTACTTCTTCCCGCCCACGAGCGACGCCGAGATCGACGCCGGCTATGCCGACTTTGCCGCGCGCTGGACGCCGATCCTCGACGTCTTCCAGGCCGAGGGTATCCGCTTCGGGCTGGAGGTCCACCCGACCGAGATCGCCTACGACCTCATCACCTTCGGCCGCGCGCTGGATGCCGTCAACGGTCACCCGGCCTTTGGCATCAACTTCGACCCCAGCCACCTGGTGCACCAGTTCGTCGACCCGGTGGAACTGATCTACGCCTTCCCGGATCGCATCTTCCACGCCCACATCAAGGACTCCAAGGTGCAGTTGACGGGGCGCAACAGCATCCTGTCGTTACACTTGAGTTTTGGCGACCACCGCCGCGGCTGGGATTTCGTCTCGCCCGGCCACGGCGATGTGAAGTGGGACCCCATCGTGCGCGCGTTGAACCGCGTCGGCTATGAGGGCCCGCTCTCCATCGAGTGGGAGGACTCGGGCATGGATCGCGACTTCGGCGCGCCGGAAGCCCTGGCCCTCGTGCGGCGCATGGACTTCACGCCATCGTCGGTCGCGTTTGACGCTGCATTTTCTAACTGATCCCCAGTGGCCGGTACATGGCGGGCAGCGAACCGCCCGCCATCCCCTGCCGATTTATCAGCAACCCTGTATCAAGGAGGCAAATCATGTCCGAGCTACTGAGCATCGCAACGGTGCTGGAGCACGCGCGCTTTCGCAACATCGGGCCGACGCGCGGTGGTCGCGTCGTGGCCGTGGCCGGCGACCCGCGCAATCCGGCCGTCTACTATTTTGGCGCCGTGGCCGGCGGCATCTGGAAGACCGAGGACGCCGGCACGACGTGGCGCTGTATCTCCGACGGCCAGTTGAAGAGCCCGTCGGTCGGTGCGCTGGCGGTCTCTGACAGCAATCCCAATGTGATCTATGCCGGCATGGGCGAATCGACCATCCGCATCGACGTCTCGTACGGCGACGGTGTCTACAAGTCCACCGACAGCGGCCACACGTGGCAGCACCTGGGCCTGGCCGAGACGCGTCACATCGGCAAGGTGCGCGTCCACCCGCACAACCCCGACGTCGTCTACGTGGCGGCGCTGGGCCACGCCTTCGGGCCGAACAAGGAGCGCGGCGTCTATCGCTCGCGTGATGGCGGCGCGTCGTGGGAGAAGGTGCTCTTTGTCAGCGACAAGGCCGGTGCCGTCGACCTCAGCATCGACCAGCAAAACCCCGACATCATCTACGCCAGCGTCTGGCAGGTCTATCGCAACTTCTGGGAACTGAACAGCGGCGGGCCGGACAGCGGGCTGTGGCGTTCGCTCGACGGTGGCGACACCTGGGAGCGCATCAGCGACAACAAGGGCTTCCCGCAATCGCTCAAGGGTAAGATTGGCGTCGCGGCATCGCCGGTCAAGGCCGGGCGCGTCTTTGCCGCAGTGGAGGCGAAGGACGCGACGGGGCTCTATCGCTCCGATGACTTCGGCAAGACGTGGTCGTTCATGACCAACGATACCGAGCTGCTGGCGCGTCCGTGGTACTACATGCACATCTACGCCGACCCGCAGGATGAGGACACCGTCTACATTCTCAACCTGAACATGGTGAAATCCACCGACGGCGGCAAGAGCTTTACGACCATCCCCACGCCGCACGGCGATAACCACGATCTCTGGATCGACCCGCACAACAACCGGCGCATGATCGAAGGCAATGACGGCGGCGCGTGCGTCTCCTTCAACGGCGGCGAGTCGTTCAGCACCATCTACAACCAGATGACGGCCCAGTTCTATCACATGGACGTGGACGACCAGTTCCCCTACCACGTCTACGGCACGCAGCAGGACAACTCCAGCATCTGCGTGCCCAGCGACACCGTGGGCGGCGCCATCACCTGGGCCGACTGCAAGGTGGTGGGCACGGGCGAGAGCGGCTACATCGCCGTCAAGCCCGACGATCTGAACACGGTCTACGTGGGCGCGGTGGGCAGTTCGCCCGGCGGACAGGGCTCGCTGCAAAAGGTGGATCGCCGCTCCGAACAGATCCAGCTCGTCAACGTCTGGGCGGAGGACATGCACGGCCGCGGCGTGGGCGAAGCGAAGTATCGCTTCCCGTGGACCTATCCCATCCTCTTCTCGGCCCACGACCCCAACGTGCTCTACACCTGCGGCAACGTCGCCTTCCGCTCGACCAACGGCGGCCAGAGCTGGGAGGCCATCAGCCCGGACCTGACGCGCGCCGACATGAGCAAGCTGGGCGCGTCCGGCGGGCCGATCACGCTGGACACCAGCGGCGCCGAGCACTACGCGACGATCTACACCTTCCGCGAATCGCCACATGCGGCGGGCGTCTTCTGGGCCGGCAGCGACGATGGGCTGGTGCACATTTCGCGCGACGGCGGCAAGAGCTGGCAGAATGTCACGCCGCCCTCGCTGCCCGAGTGGAGCTACATCCGCACCGTCGAGCCGTCGCCCTTCGACGCGGCGACCTGCTACGTGGCCGCCACGCGCTACAAGCTCGACGACCCGGCGCCCTATCTCTACAAGACCACCGACTACGGCAAGAGCTGGACCGCCATCAGCAAGGGCATCGGCGAGAACGACTACACGCGCGTCATCCGTGCCGACCCGAACGTACAGGGCGTGATCTATGCCGGCACCGAGACCGGCCTCTATCTCTCGATCGACGATGGCGCGTCGTGGCAGCGCTGGCAGGGCAACCTGCCCGTCACGCCCGTCTACGACATCAAGATCAAGGAGACCGACCTGGTCCTGGCGACGCATGGCCGCGGCTTCTGGATTTGCGACTACCTCACGCTGCTCTACCAGGCGCTGCAACTCGCCCAGCCCAAGAAGAAGCGCGGCGGCAAGGTCTCGGCCATGGTGCACACCTTCGCCCCCGGCCTGCTCAAGACCGTGGCGGAGTGGCAGCAGGCGCTGCAACTGGCGAGCCAGGAGGTCGTGCTCTTTGCGCCGCGGCGTACCTACCGCGTCCTGCCCGATCTATTCGCCGACTGGACGCCCACCGAAGGCAAGATCTACAGCATCGGCCTGGGTTCGGGTGCGACCATCATCGCCAGGAAGACGGAGACCAGCCAGACCGTACGCGAGATCATCGACGCCGGCGAAGGCGTGCAGCGCGGCGCCGTGGTCGACTACTTCCTGGCCGACGCGCCGGGCGACGACGTGCCCGTGAACCTGGCCTTCCTCGACGCCGACGGCAACGTCCTGCGCGAGTATGGGCGCAAGCCGGCCGGCTACGACAAGCTGGACGACAAGCAGAAAGGTCTCAATCCCGGACCGTGGCTGCCGCTCAGCGCCGGCATGAACCGCTTCGTGTGGAATCTGCGCCTGCCGGGTGCGGTCAAGGTGCCGGGCAACAAGACTGCCGGTAACGCCAACGAAGGGCCGTTCGTCCTGCCCGGCGCCTACCAGGTGCGGCTCACCGTGGGTGATCAGAGCATGACGCAGAGCTTTGAGATCGTCAACGACCCGCGACCGACAGTGACGATGGATGAGCTCAAGGAGCAGCAGGCGCTGCTGTTGCGCATCCGCAACGAGATCTCGGCGGCGCATGGGGCGGTCAATCGCCTGCGCAGCCTGCGCACGCAGATCGAGGCGTGGCAGCAGCGCGCCGGCGACAACGCGGCGATTGCGGCGTCCGCCAAAAACGTGCTGGACAAGCTGGCGGCCATCGAGGACAAACTCATCCTGCCGGGCGACCAGAAACTGACCTACGGCCTGATCGTGCGCTCGCGGCTGAACGAGGCGCTGGCCTCGGTCATTCCGGTGGTCGGCAGCGCCGATGCTGCGCCGACAAAGCAGGCCTACGAACTGGTCGACTTCTACAGCGCGCAGATCGGTGAGCAGATCGCGGCGCTCGACGCCGTGGTCACCGATGACCTCGTTGCACTCAACCGGGCAATCCAGTCGGCCGACCTGCCGCCCGTCGGCTAACTGCAACCCGCGCTACAAAACGAAGGGGGCGACGTGTACCAACCACGCCGCCCCCTTTCATTTGCTGCCTTCAAAACGTCAAACGTCATGCGTCAAGCAGCACGCCTCACGCATACGCATTACGCCTCACCCCTCATTCACGCGCCCAAGCACCGCCACCACATTCTGCCCGCCAAAGCCGAAGGCGTTGACGATGGCGTGACGGGCGTCGACCTGCTCGGGCCGGTTGCCGACAATGTGCAGGTCGATCTCCGGGTCGGGCGTGTAGTTGATCGTCGGCGGCACGATGCCGTTGCGCAGCGCGCAGACCGCCGCTACCACCGACTCGGCGCCGGCCGCGCCCAGCGCATGGCCGACCATGCTCTTGATGCTGGTTATCTTCATGGAATAGGCTGCCTCGCCAAAGGCGCGCTTGATCGCAATCGACTCGCTGATGTCATTCAAGGTCGTGCCCGTGCCGTGGGCGATGACGACGTCGATCTGGTCGGGCGTCAGCTCTGCCATCTGCAGCGCGCCGGAGAGCGCACGCGCCGCGCCGGAGCCGGTGGGATCGGGCGCCGTGATGTGGAAGGCGTCGCCGGTCAGCTTGCCGCCCAGCACCTCGGCGTAGAGCGTGGCGCCGCGCGCGCGGGCGTGCTCCTCGGTTTCCAGGATGAGCGCGGCCGCGCCCTCGCCGGCAACAAAGCCGTCGCGATCGATGGAGAAGGGGCGGCAAGCGTGTTCGGGGTCATCCGTGCGGCTGGAGAGCGGTCCCATGCGCCCGAAGGCTGCCATCGTCAGCATGGACATGAGCGACTCGCTGCCGCCGGCAATGATGACGTCGGCCTCGCCGCGGCGCAGGAAGTGATAGCCCTCGATGACCGAGTAGTGCCCGCTGGCACATGCCGCGGTGCTGGTCATGACCGGACCCTTGGCGCCGACCTCGATGGAGATGAGGCAGGAGACGGCGTTGGCCATGGCGCTTGGCACGACAAATGGCCCAACCGAGCGCCAGCCTTTCTTTACGACCTCCAGCGCGCCCGCCTCGATCTCTGTGATCCCGCCGCCACCCGTCGCCATGAGGACGCCGATGCGGTCGCTGTTCTCTTCAGTGATCTCGAGACCTGCGTCGGCCAGCGCCTGGCGCGCCACGGCTACCGCAAACTGCGATGAACGGTGAATGCGACGCGCCGTCTTGCGATCCATGTAGTCAGTCGGGTCAAAGCCCTTGACCTCGCACGCAATGTTGTGCGGCATATCCTCGGTGTCAAACGCCGTGATTTGCCCTGCGCCAGATTTGCCGGCCAGAAGGTTCTGCCAGAATGTCTGCACGTCGTTGCCGATAGGCGTAATTGCGCCCATGCCTGTAATGAAAACGCGCGTCATTTGGAAACTCACTTTCGTCTTTTCTGGGAGCGCCTGGCGGGATTTCCCCCCTGGGCTGTAAAAAAAGGCGCAGCTACTGCGCCCTTGCGTTCGGTGCACTGTTGCATCCCATTGGCGATGGAGCCATATCGCCAGGTTCTTTCAGAACCGAGAGCCAGCGTGAATTATACCGACAGGCAGCGATCTGCTCAAAATCAACCGGTGAATCCGCTGCGTGCACACAGCGCGCTATCTGCGGTACAATGGCGAACCATACCAGCAAGAACGACCTGAATTGCTCACGCCGGATGCGACTGCCATGCCAGATGCCACGATCCCTGTGCTCCGCCAACTGAACCTTGCGTTGGATGGCGCCGCCAACTTGCCACCCGAACTGCGCGATATGTTGCTGCTCTATTTGCAGCGCTGGGCCACGACCGACGAACAGATCGAAGTGGCGCAGGCGCTGCGCAGCACGCACGGCCAATTGCCCACGCTGCTCGACTATGAGGCGCATGCGCACCTGGCCGCGCAGCAGCCGGAGACGGCCCTCGAACTCATCGAACGCCGCCAGCGCCGCAATACCACCATCGCCTCGCAGGGGCTCGAAGCGCGCGCGTTGCTCGGCTGCGGCCACCCCGACGCAGCCAAGCGCACTGCGCTGGAACTGGCGCGCAGCTACCCGCGCCATGCCGGCGCCGTTGCCAACGCCGCCAGCGTGCTGGCCGATGTTGGCGACTTTGCCGCGGCCGAGGAAGTGCTCACCACCTATCTGGATGCCAGGCCGAACGACTTGCAGGGGATTCTCTCCATGGCCGCGGCCGCCGCCGCGACCGGCCACCAGGATATCGCCGACACCTATCTGCAGCGGCTGGGCGCGGGTGTGCCGGCTGGCATCACCGACGAGCAACTGGCGCAATTCCGCCTGTAGGAGTAGGCTTTCATCCAAGGCCCAGTGCGTACCACACCAGTAATACCAGCGATCCTTACCAACAGAGAATAGCCACTTATGACTATAATGCTCGGCCCATGCATCCAAAATTCCGCCGTCTTCCGCCCGATAGCGCAAGGCGTCTACTTGGCCATTCCGCTCAACCGGCGTTTCTTCCGGCTTCGCGTATCCATTTTCGGTCTTGACCTGTGCATGATTATGCGAACCGTTGCCGTTGGTGT
>WBZU01001725.1_pt1 | contig 15984 bp, 8 predicted proteins | sample 5204311 | NCBI WGS metagenome assembly WBZU01 (sample SAMN12344359, study PRJNA552823) | activated sludge metagenome | biome: Activated sludge suspended growth; feature: Nitrification reactor; material: Wastewater; isolation source: activated sludge from nitrification reactor of wastewater treatment...
TACGTCACGACTTATCGAAGTGTTTCCGGATGTGCTCTACCGCCGGAGCGTCGTTTCCATCGAAGGCAAATAACGCGGTGCGCGACGCGCCTTCGTGGCTTGTTCGTACGCGTAAGCGATATCGAGGAGCAACGGTTCGCTCCAGGGTTTCCCGATAAACGAAATTCCCGTCGGCAATCCGAGACAATATCCCGCCGGCACCGTGATGTGCGGATATCCCGCAATGGCCGGCGGTGACGCTGCGGAAAACGTTTCATTGTCTCCGCCGGCCAAGTCGATGGGCCAAGGCAAACATCCCGTCGGAGCGACCAGCGCATCCAGCTTTTGACCATCGAGCAATGCATCGAGGCCCCGGGTTTTCGCCAGATCCCGCAGTTTGTCGCGCACGTCGAGGTACGCCTTGTTCGTCAAGTCCCCTCGTTTTTCGGCTTCGATCAGCAGATCTTGATCGAAAAATGGCATCGTCTCGTCGTGATGTTTGTCATTCCAAGCGATCAAATCTTTCAGCGTCTTGATGGGGGCGCGTTCGCTGAGCGATGCCAAATACCCTTCCAGCGCCGGCTTGAATTCATGCAGCAACGCCTCTTTTTCCAGCGGCCAAAGATCGGCGATCGACGGCACGTCGGCCGGATCCACGAGTTCCATTCCGAGAAACTTCAGGTCCTTCAGCGCAGCATCGAAAACCGCATCGACCTTGCCGTTTTTCCCATAAAGGTCGTTACGCATCACGCCGATACGCAGGCCCTGCAAACTGCGTTTTCCAAGCGTTCGCGTGTAATCGCGTTGCCCGAATTGCGCCCCTGGCGCGCTCGCTGGATCGCGCGGATCCGCGCCGACGAGCACGCCCAGCAAAATAGCCGCATCCATGACGGTTCTGGCCATGGGCCCCGCGGTATCTTGATTCGGAGATATGGGAATCAGCCCAGCGCGGCTCACCAGGCCCAGCGTCGGTTTGATGCCCACGAGCGAACAACAGGCCGACGGGGAAATGATGGAACCATCGGTTTCCGTGCCAATGGCCGCCGCTGCAAAACTCGCGGCAACGGCGACCCCCGATCCGGAGCTCGAACCACTCGGCGTCCGATCCAGCACATAAGGGTTGCGACATTGCCCGCCACGGCTGCTCCATCCGCTGCTCGAATGCGACGAACGGAAATTCGCCCATTCCGACATATTGGTTTTTCCCAGCAAAATGGCGCCGGCTTCCCGCAAACGAGCGGCCACGGTCGAATCTTTCGTCGCAATGGAACCGGAAAGCGCCAAAGATCCCGCGGTGGTGGTCGTTTTATCGGCGGTGTCGATGTTGTCTTTCAGCAAAATCGGAATGCCATGCAAAGCCCCGCGCGGACCTTTGGCCGCTCGTTCGCGGTCGAGTTGCTCCGCGATATCGAGTGCGTCCGGATTCAATTCGAGCACCGCACGTAATTCGAGCCCACGAAAATTGAGCGCATCGATCCGCGCCATGTATTTCTCGACCAACGATCGCGACGTCTCTTGACCATTGCCCAAACGTCCCTGAAGATCCGAAATCGTCAGCTCCAGCAGCTCGATGCCCGGCTGGGGAGTCGGCGACGTATCCGCGCACGGTACGTCGGGCGTCGTCGGCGCAGGGCGCTCCGTCCGCGTGCATCCTGTGAGAAAAGCGGCGCCCACGGCGGCGGTGGTGGAGATGAATTGACGGCGATCAAGAGACGAGGAAGATCGATTTCGAGGCATGGCGTCGAGGTTTGGCGACACTACTCGCCTTATGACGATAACACAAGCCCCATCCGCCGACATCCGTCATGTTTCATCGCGCGTCGAAAGTCATTGACGATTCACGCAACCAACAACTAAGGATAGGCTTGGAGGTAAGTAATGAAGCGTCGATATCTTCTTCCTTTGCTCGTGGTTCAAGGTGGTGCATTCGGACTTGGATGCAGCGAAACGCATTTCGTCGAAAACACCGCCGAACTTTCCGCGGCGCTTTATGCTTCCGATCCCGCGATCTCGGACGAAATCGAAATCGCCCAACCGCAGCTCGAACGGCGAACGAGCGTCGAATCGAAAATCGCTTATGGCGCCGGAGAATACCTCGTCGTCTGGTCGATCCCCACCTACGAACCTTCCGCGCACATCTATGCAACGCGCGTATCCGAGAACGGCGAAGTGCTTGATCCGGCGGGGTTTTACGTTGGTCCGGGATATCCTTCCGATATCATTTTTTCCAACGGTCAATTTGTCGTTGTTTCCACCGCCATTACCGGAAGTCCCAGCGGCGATATTCGGATCACGCGCATCTCGCCTTCGGGTCAGGTCTTGGATCCGGGCGGTATCGTCGTCGCTCCCGATGATCCGAACACGATGATCGACATATTTCCAACCATCACGTCGGATGGCCAGGACTTTATCGTAGTCTGGACTGAAAATGGGAATTTTCCCACGGTATTTCGAGCCATGCGTTTGGCGCGGATAACCTCCACCGGCACCGTCGTCGATCCCGGCGGTTTGCTCGTGATGGATCTCATTCCGTGGACATCACGGCCCAGCTTGGCTTTCGACGGCAATCAATACCTGCTCGCTTGGGCGCCCAATTTCGATTTTATTTACGGCATGCGTGTCTCGAAATCGGCCGACCTGCTCGATTCGAAGCCCATCGTCATCGACGATCTCGTGGGAAATCATCAAAACCTCAAAGTGATTTTCGACGGCACGAAATTCGTCGTGGCTTCGAGTCTCGTCAAAGACAACGCCGCCACGCTTCGAATGCGGCGCGTCGCCACCGATGGAACGGTCGATCCGGTGGCGCTCGAAGTGCCCACCGGAATTGCGACGGCATTGTTTACCGACATGGATTTCGACGGTAATCGATTGGTTGCGACGCTCGAAGATTTCATGCAGAAAAAAACGTATTCGTGGCACGTGAACCTCGATGGAACCACGTCCGAGCCGATTCCTCCGCTGCTCTTCGGCAAAAGCATCGCGCCGCGTGTCGCCCATGGTCCGGGCGGCCAAGCCATGTACGTTTGGACGGAAGAACCGGCGCCTTTCGGAACGAAAACCGGCTTCACCATGGCCTCGCGAATGGATGCGTCGGGCAAAATGATCGACGTTCCCGCATTGCCCATGTCCGTGCGCGCGGAAGCGGAGACCGCGCCCCGAGCCGCGTTTGATGGGAAAAACTATGTGCTCGTTCGGCGCAATGAATCCGGCTTTTTCGCCACGCGCTTGTCCGCTGCCGGGGCGATCGTCGACGAAATCCCCTTGCCGTTTGGGAAAGAATCCCTCGAATCCAACCACGTCTCCCACGTGAAATCGAGCGCTGGTTCGTCAGGGCCGACATGGATCGCCGTGACGGCGCTGGATCCGGCCGCATCGACCCGCGTCGTGCGTTTGTCCACGGACGGCAAGGTCTTGGACGATCAGCCTTTCCAATTGCCTGCGTCGAACTTCGGTCCCCTGGCCGATCGTGATTATCTCGCGGCCGCCGACGCCGACGGAATTCTGTTTGTCGGGGCGCAAGCGTCGGGGATTCCATTTTCCTTGCGCGTCAACAACGACGGTCAAGTTCAACCGCTCACGCCCATCGGTAACTTGCCGTGCACGCCGCATAGCTTGACCTTTGATGGCAGCGCATATCTGGTCACCTGTTCCACGCCGCTCGGGAACGCTCCGGGAGGCGATTACGAATCCACGCTGCTCGCCGTGCGTGTGACTCCGCTGGGGCAGCTCGTGGATACCGATTGGAAGACGCTGACGACCGTGAAAAACAGCATGCTCGAATGGTTCGACGCTTCGTTTGACGGGAAAAACCATACCTTGCTCTGGCGCACCGACGAGTACGGTCCCGGGGTTTGGCCCAATTTTCCGCGCACCTTGGCGCTCCACGCCATGACCGTCTCGCCGACGCTCGAAGTGGCGGGTAATGCGTCGTTCTTGGTGCCCGAAGTCGACGGCTGCGGCACGGCGGCCGAACGTTCGTTGCATCCGGCTTTGGCCACGACAAACGGAAAAACCTACGTCGTATGGAGCGAATCGGCCGAGACGTCCTCGTGTGATACCGCGCATCTCGATTTGATGGGCGTGGAAATCGACGCAATGGGCGCGGTGAGCCCCAAGTTTGTCGTGTCCGCGGAAGCCGGCATGGAGGATTCCCCGGCGCTCGCGACCGGTCCCGACGGGCAAATCCTCGTGGCGTATTCCCGATTCGTACCGGACGCACCTTACGCGACGACGCGTGCTCGTGCGCGCCTGATCAACCCGTGCGTTTGTGCGGACGGACAAACCTGTGTGGCGGGCGTGTGTTCGTCCTCTTCGACCGGAGGCGACAAGCCGCCGACCAAAGGACCGATCTCATTCGGCGGATGCGGATGCCGATTGTCCTCGGACGAACCGACGCACGTGTGGGGGGGCGTATCGATGGCTGTTTTGGCGATGGTTTGTCGCCGTCGTTCGGGACGACGAACGAATCACGCGAAGCGCAGCTGAACGCAGCGATTACAATCCCTTCAAATACTCCAGCAAATCCAGCCGATCTTCCTCGGACAATTCCGTGCCGTACGTGTGGCCCGTGTTGTGATTGCCGTCCTTGGCCGTGTCGAGCTGGAACGAGCCGCCGTTTGTCCCATCGTAGATATACCCGACCTTCTTCGGATCGAATTCGCGGCTTCCCGTCATGAACGACTTGGGGCGTTTGTCCGGAGGCAACAACAGGTCATACAGCGAAGGCACCGATCCATTGTGGAGATACGGAGCGCTCGCCCAAATGCCGCCCAAGGGCCGCGACGCGTATTTGTTCGTCGATCGCCATTGCACCTTTCGCGGTTCGGCGGCGGCCAACTGCTCGGCCGAGATCTTCTCCTTGCCCATCGCCTTGTTCTGCACCAATTCGAGCACGCCGTGCAGCGACTCGGCAAACGTTTTGTCTCCCAACATTTCTGCAAAATTCTTCGCGCGATTCGGATCCGTGCCGAGCTTCTCGAGGTCCACGGTGCGATCGGGGAACGTACCGTCTTCTGCATAGTCGTGACAACCGGCGCATTGCTTCTTGTAAATCGCGGCGCCGCGCTCCGCCCGCGCCGTATCGAGCGCGCCAAAGATCTCCGCAGGCCATTTGGGCACGGGAATTTTTGAAGCCAACGCTTCGAGTCGCAGCAGGTTGCGCAATTCGATCGTCGATTCGGCGGTCTTCATATCGGCGACCGCACCGACGCCCAAGTCTTCGCCGATGTTGCGCTGAACGATCGATGTCGTGTTGTTGTCGTAATGGAACCACGACAGTTTGGACAAACCAAAAATCGGCGGCAGACTGACCGGTGAATTCAAGTCGTGCGGGTATTTCTCGCCAAACAAAAGGTTCCGGGCCCCCATGAATGCGTCGAGACGTCCAAATCCGGCAATGGTCGTCGGACGCAATCCGCGCAAGCCCTCCAGATACTTGATCTTGGCCTGCAAAAGCTCCACGGCATCAGCCGCCGTTTCCGCTCGCAGCTTGACGTTGGCGATCTGTTTTTCCAGCTTTTTCGTCTGCTTGTGCAGCTGCTTGACCTGCTCGAGGAAACTCTTCTTTCCGTCGAGCTTCAGATCCGGGTAGGCTTTCTCGAGCTGCGCCGCATTCAATTTGGCCAATCGTTCGAGAAATTCGGCGAGCTTCTTCGGATCGGTCATCGTGGCATTCATCGATTCGAGCAGGTCGGCGACAAACCCCGCCATATCGAAATGGGCCGCCGCTCCTTCGACGCGCAACGTCTTGCCCGCGTACGTCACCTCGGTCGTATGACACGCGGCGCAATTGAAAAACACGCTTCGCGGCTCGGCGCGTTTGCCGCTCACCATGGCCGCCGACATCCCCACCGGCAAACCATCGGGATCGTTGGGATCCGCAATCAGACGGAACCGCTCGAGGTTCTCCATGAAAGGTTTGAAAGTCCGAACACTCTCGATGGCCTTCAAAAGGTCGAGAGGCAACAGTTCACCACCTTCGGGCAAGTGGTAATACTCGGCGAGCTCAGCTGAAGTCAAACCCGACGTCGATGTCGTCTCCGCGAGAGGTTTGTCCTGTACTGACGAGGTCGACGTCGTAATCGGCGAATTCTGCTTCGTTGTCGTCGGCGTGTTGGAACAACCCACGACCGCCGCGATGCCTGAGGCGGCCACAATACTCCAACGATTCATCTTCTCGGACTCCTTGCCCATCGGGACGTCCCCTCTGTACCCGACGCACCAGGTTTGTGACAAGAAACCTGCAACCAAAGATGCTCGCGGTCGGTTGCGTTTCGTGACGGTTCGTCTCTGCCGATCATGCGTTCACCTCCCAGATGTTTCCCTCGTTGTCGCCCGCGATGACCTTCCCACACACCGAGATCAGCGTCGTGACGGGTTTGTCCCACCGCCCCAGATGCCGCGACGTTCCGAGATCCCACACGTCCAGATGCGCGCCTCCGATCGCCACCACGTTTGGCCGTACGAACACCGCCAAGACCTGTTCGACCATCCGCGCCCCAAGCTCCGTTCCATCCCCGGGTTGCTCGGGACGAACCTCGAAGGGGCCCGACCCGACGAGCGATCGCGCAGGCTGACCCTCCTTCCACGTCAACACTTCTTCAGGCGAAGGCGTGATCACCCACGACGAACCCGGATCGGCCACGATAGCCGGCGGAGCCGCTTGCGCATGGCGCCCAAGACCTCGGTTCCGGCCCTCCGACAGGCCCCAAAACATCAACGTGCCGTCGTCATAGAGCGCCGCGAAGAGTTTTTCCTCGTTCCCCACGGCGAACTTGCGGATGCCTCCGCCGTCATGATTTTCCCAGCCGTAGAGTTTTCCCACGAGCTTACCGGTATCCAATCGCCGAATGGTCATTTTCGCGTCCATCGTGCCCACGACATAAGACTGGTCGTCCAGCCACGTGACGCACGAGGGCAAACCATCCACCCGATGGGCCTCGCCGTTGCCCGTCTCGAGATCCCACACCATCAAAGGATGACGAGCCTTTGCTTCAGGACAAACCGTACACAGTCGATGTCCGGGCAGCGGCACCACGAAACCCAATTCGTTGCCTACCGCCAGCGTTCGTACCGGTGAAACCGCGTTGGTCCACGGTTCATACACGTCCACGCTCCCGTCGCGACGCATCAGCAAGACAAACCGCCCGTCGAGCGACAATTCAACCGCACCTCGTCCGACGTTTTCGATGCCGGCCCGCTGTTCACCTTTCCAAACCGTGATGGCTCCGGCCGCCTGCGCGAGCCATGTTCGTCCATCGAGGCTCGTGCGTAATGCCTCGACTGCGCCGGGCAAGCGGTGAAGACGTCGAGCAGACAAAAGCGCGTTCGATGGCTGAATGGTTTTTCCCAGGACCTTTTGCGTCGTGACCGCAGTGCTCCACTTGTTTTGATGTTTGACGGAAAGCCTGACGTTCTCGAGACGTTGCAAAGCGGGCATGATGCCGGGGACGAAATATTTACCCAGAAAACGCAATGCAAATTCGCGCGTTTTCCCATAAAGCGCTTTCTCGAACCATTCGCGTACCCGCGCGTCGTCGCGTTCGAGCACCGCGCATAGGCCCGATTCGACGCGCAGTTCGTACATTCCGTGGCCGGCAAAACGAGTGAAGTAATCAAATCCGGCGATGGGATCCCATCTCGTAAAAATCTCCAAGATCTCGAACCACGCCGATTCCAACATCACCCCGGCGTCGATGCGGGCCTGAATTGCCGGCAGAAATGACGCTTCCAATACGTTCGCCGCATCGACGAGCAACGAGTTCGTGGTCAAACCCCACCAAAATGCCGCGATCCACGGGACCTCCGGACACGTGGGCCAAAAATGTCGACATAACGCCGTCATGTCGTCCGAATGCGCGTCCCATCGAAATACGGTCGCATTCACGACCGCCGGAAGGTCCTCGGGCCCGAATGAAGCCAATGCTTTCTCCATATCGAACCGCCGTTCATCACTTTTCGCCCGGTCGTACGCCAATGCCTCTTTCGCCCGCTCGAGGTCCTCGGCGGGAGTTGCCGCAATGCGTTCCCGCATGATTCGCAGCGGCTCGGGCGGATGCAGAATCAATTCGCGCCACGCATGGGTTTCCTTCGTATCCGGCAAACGCCGCCCGAGCTCCACCGTTCGTTCGAGGTGCTGGGTTTGGCCCAACATCCGGGCCGCGAACGAGGGCGACATGGTGTCGAGATGCGCGGCGATGACGTCCAAACGATCGTGGTGATCGAGGCGCGCCCATAACTCGCGTATTTCCCAACAATCGTCGAGGTCCTCCGACGTCAAATAGGGAATGGTTCGGGCCGCGTTCTCTTTGGTCGGCTTCAAATGCTTGAATACCGTTTGAATGTCTTCCGGATCGTCCAAAAATTCGAGCAACGCCGATTGTCCCAACGAACCCATTCCACCCAGGGTCTCGAGCAGCGCCTCGCGTTCGAGGCTATTTTCCAATATGCGTTCCTGCGTGCGGAGAAGCTCGACCACGGCGGCGACGAGTGTTGGCGTCGGAAACTGCGCCAACGGCCAAAGTTTGTCGTACCGATTGTCTTCGTCGGCCAAATGTTCGAGCAAGAGTTTTTCGCGTACTGCCGGCTCCACGAGCGCCAATACATCGGCAAGTCCGTCGGCGTCGGCTCTGAGCATACCCTTGGCCAATGCAAGCCACGCGTTCGGCCATGCTTCCTTGTTCTGCGCCCGCAATTTGGCCAATGCCGCCAATTGAATACCCTGCGCATCCTCGAGCCATTCGCCTTGTCGGACCAACGCGAGCAACGGATCGATCCGCACGTTCAAATGCGGAATCATGAGTTTTCCGCGCGAAACCAGCCAATCAAGAACACAATCCGCGGGCCAAATCATTTTGTCGACGGCGGCAGCCAATTGCGTCGGCGTCGCGTATTCGACGAGCGGCTCGAGATCTTTTGCAAAAACTCCGACTTCTTGGATCTCGTGCACGGACGCGAATGCCGCGCGTGCAAAAAATTCTCGAGGCCATAACTGCTCCCAGCCTTTGAATTGACTCGCGCACCAACCGGCGCGCCAAAGAAACGCTTTGGCAAAACGCGGCAATGCCCCCGGCGGCAACGTCCGCGCGTCCACGATACCACGACGCCCCAGCGCAAAAAGCAACGCCGATCCCGCCGGTTCGGAGACATCCGCCCATTCGAGCAACGTGCGATCGGCCGACGTGGCCAAGAGCTTGTCGAGCAAAACTTCGAGTTCCTTGCTCCAGCCGTAATAGGCAAGCCCGTCTTCGCGGCCGTCCCATTGCTCGAACCAATAAAGATTCGCCGACTTCAATTGCCGCAATAACGATAAGAAATCATTCGCATCGAACGAACCGTTCCCGAGCACCGAAACGACCGCGCGCTCGTGCCCCACAAGTCCGCCTTTGCCTTCGCGGATCAGCGACCAAAGCGTGTCCGCGAGCAGCTCGGTGTCCCCATACGCCGCCGACGAAAGCGAATTCAGTCGTGTCTTGCTGTTCGGTTTGGCCAAACGTTGCAAGATTCGTTCGATGTTCTGGGCAATCACCGGCGTCTTCACGGCGCGCATCCTAGGCACCGCCCACCATCCACGCAAGGAAGTTTCGACAAACGAGGCGATTTTTCTCGGCGAAACGTGAGAATGCGTGCACGGCACAGACAAACCCTACGTTCGGCCGCTCTTCAGCCGCGTAGGGACATCATTCACAAGCGGGCACGAGGTCGACGCCACCAAAAAATGCGTCGATCATCAGCTGCATCGCTTCTTTGTTCTCCACAGGTCCACACTTGAATGCGGGAATCGGCAAAGGTTTGCCGTCGATCATCAATCGCTGCTCGCGAAAATAACGTAATGCAAGCTCCGCGGCATATTCTTTGCCGCTTCCGCCATCGATGAATGCGTACGGTTTGCCGTTCATCGTCGTGTCCGTCGGTGCATACTGCGACAAACACTTCACGTTCCCTTTGCACGTCGCCAAAATGCGCCCCTCGATGGGCGCGAGCACGCGGGCGGAGAAGTTGTCTTGCCAAACATCGTTCAAATGAAAAATTTCGTGAAATAACGTATCGCGAACCGCTTCGTCGTGGACGTTCACCGTGCCGTTCAAGTTGTATCCGATGTTTCGACCTACCGCGAACGCACTCGGAGTTCCGCCTTCTTCGGTGTAAAAAAATCGAAAATCGAGGGGCCGGTCCTGCATGACAATCGGAGCCTTTTTGTGTTTGTCGATTTCCCGGAAAAACCTCGCGTATTCGCGCATCGCCTCCAGGATCCAGTCCAAATGCACCTTGTTTTTCCCAATCGGACGCGCCGGTTTGAGCTTGATCTTATGCCCTTTGCCGTCCTGATTCGTCTCTTCGGGCAATAAACCCGCCAGCGAACCCGTCTCTTCATACAACGTCAGCGCCGGTTTCTTCGATTCCACTTCATCCGCATATCGAAGCGTTATCAAACACCGTATTCGCGGCACTTCTTCGAGCGTCACCGGACACGCCTCACGCAAATCCGTCGTGCGCAGGTGCGTCGCGAGAAACAGCACCCTTTCGGCCGCTTCCGCTCGTCCCGGATGCGTGGGCGGACCAGGCGGCGCAGCGATTGCCGACGTCGTCGGAGGCGGAGGAGGCGCGGGCGCGGCGGAAATATCAGTGCCGGGCGCGGGGAGGGCGGACGGCGTGGGTTTGGCGTCGATTCGTTGCGGCGGCGGCGTGCCGCTGCAAGCCGTAAGTCCGGCGAGCAATGACGCAATATGGAGAAGTTTCCCCCGAACCATGGCGCGATTGTCGTTGATTCGGAGCGATTCGGAAAGGGGCAAAATGACGTCGAGTCTTACAACAGATTCAGATGGAAATGCGGTTCGGCGCCGTCACGTTCATCCATCATCGATACGCCGGCTTCCGCTTTGACGGCATCCTTGAGCGCCTGCTCCAGCTTGCCCTTCATGTTCCACGAACGCACATCGACGGCGTTGGCCTTGAGGTGTTTGGAGACATAAACCCCGCGGCTCATTTGCGCTTCGATCACTTCTCGGATTGCCCGGACGGTCGCTTTGCGCTTCAAACGTTTGGCGACGGCGTCTTGATATGCATTACGAACTTCCGTCGCGGCGGCTTTGTTTTCGTAAAGATTCACGATGTCATCGCCGTGCACGAGTTTTTCGTACATGAGCTGCGCTTGACGCGCCGGCGGGCGCATGCCCCCGGTCACCACGAGGCGCTTTTTGGTGGCTTTGTAATAACGAGATGCGATTCGTTCGAGGCGTTTGGTGTTGGATTCCGTCAGGCGCAAGTCGCGGGCCAGGATCTCCAGATGCATGTTGCCTTTGACTTTGCGCAAAGGTTCGTCTTTGTCTTTTTGGGTTTTTCCAACCCGAATCGACTTGACGTCGCCGCTCTCCCGACAAACCCCGCATGTCCCCGCCAGATGCGTTCCCGGTTTGACGTCGACGTCGAGCGTCTCGGACTTGCCCTCGGAAGTCGAGATCTCGAGCCGCACGTTCATCGGTTTGTCGTAACCGCTCTTCACCTCGATATCGAACGACGTGCTGTCGTCCTTATCGTCTTTGTCGTCCTTGTCGTCGCCCTTGTCCTCGTCGGCATCCGCGTCTTTGCGGGCACAACTGCGAACTTCGAGCTTCTCGTAGCCCTTGCCGCCCGCGCGCCAACCGGTGCAATGCGAAGTTTTTTCCGCCCGCGCGTCTGTCGAGCCAAACGCAGCCACGAGCATCGCCATGGCCGCGATGAACCCGCTCAGTGTCGAACGCTTTGACGGACCAGCAAGCTCGCGACCCAACACGATCAACCTCTTCCCGGCTCGAGACATCCGGAACGAATGTTCCGGGGGGCCCGAGTGCCACAGCGCAGACGTACCGTCAAGCGAATCGATGCAAAAGCAGGAATTCTTCTCAGAAACAAAGTTCGACGCGGTAAGCGTTGCCGCGCAATTCCGAGTGCACCTTCTCGCCACTCTTCTGAATGATCGCCATCATGCGCTTGTTTTGCACCTGGACGTCGGCGGAGAACCCGGCCAGCCCGCGCGCTTTGCCGATTTCCACCATGCGCCGCATCAAAAGCGTCCCAATGCCGCGGTTTTGCTGTTCGTCGAGAACAACGAACGCCACGTCCGCCATTCGCGTCGCCGGATCGACGTCGTACCGGGCCATGCCGATGATCCGCTCGCAATCGTTTTCCATCCGCGTCACGAGCAGCGCCATGTTGTGTTCGTAGTCGAGATCCGCCAGCTCGACCATTTCATCATGCGCCTGTTCGCGCGTGTGATGCATGAAGCGCTTGTACGTACTTTCATCGGACAAACGGTAAAACAAATCGCTCAACGCCTCTTCGTCCGAAATACGCGCGGGCCGCACGAGCACTTTGATCTCGCCGGGCAATATTTCTTCCCGCGCTTCGCCCCACGGATACGCCGCTTGCACGACGACTTGGTCCGGAAAAACGTATTTGCGTTGCTTCGCCGCCGCCAGCAGATCGGCGCGATGATCCGGATGCGCGATCTCGATCAACGCCAGCGCTCGTTGCCGAATGTTCTTCCCCCACAAATCGACGATTCCGTATTCCGTCGCGATATAATGCACGTCCCCGCGGCTCGTCACCACGCCCGCGCCCGCCTCGAACGCCGGAACGATGCGACTGACCGCGCCGTTTTTCGCCGTCGAACGCATCGCGATGATGGGTTTGCCCCCGCGACTCCTCGCCGCTCCGCGAATGAAATCCACTTGTCCGCCAATGCCCGAGAAAAACCGACCCATGAGCGTGTCGGCCGCGACTTGACCCGTCAGATCCACCGCCAACGCCGCGTTGATCGCGATCATCCGATCGTGTTGCGCAATGATGAATGGATCGTTCGTGAAGCTCGACGGCTTCATCTCAATCAGCGGATTGTCATCCACCCAGTGGTACAGATCCTGCGATCCGATGATGAAGGACGTGACGATTTTGCCGGGCAAAAGCGTCTTTTTGCGACACGTGACCACGCCCTTCTCGACGAGCCCCTTCACGCCGTCCGAAAACATCTCGGTGTGAATGCCCAGATCTTCGTGTTTGTCCAGAGCGGCCAGCGTCGCGTCCGGAATCTTGCCGATGCCCATCTGCAACGTCGCCCCGTTCGGCACCACGCTCGCAATGTGCCGACCAATGGCCAAGTCGATTTCATCGAGCGGTTCGGGGCGATGTTCGTGCAGCGGTGAATCCACCGGGATGAGTTTGGCCAGACGATCGATGTGGACAAACGAGTCGCCATGGGTGCGCGGCATCTGCGCGTTCACTTCGGCGAGCACGAGATCGGCCGCGTCGAGCGCCGCGCGCGTGATGTCGACCGAGACGCCGAGGCTGCAATAACCGTGGGCATCGGGCGGCGAGACTTGCACGAGCAGCACGTCGATGCGTACGCGTCGGGACGTTATGAGCGTGGGTATTTCCGAAAGGAACACCGGCATGAAGTCCGCTCGGCCTTCCTGAACCGCTTCGCGCGTATTGGCGCCGATGAAAAATGCCGTATGGCGAAATCGTTTTTCCAGGCCGGGTTTGACGTAAGGCGCCGAGCCCAAGGTCATCAAATGGACGATCTCGTTGTCCGACAAGTGATCGCCGTGTTCCACGAGCGCATTCACGAGCTGATTCGGTTCGCACGCATGCGAGCCGACCATGATGCGTCGACCGGGGCGAATGAGGCGAATCGCTTCTTCCGGCGTGCAGATTTTGCTCCGATACCGCTCCTGCCAATTGCTCGAAATCACGTCGATCCTCCTGCACGCCGTCTGCTCGGCGGCGCGAGTTCTGTCGCGGATGGAGACGTTTCGCAAGCGCCTTCGAGCAAACTTGTGACGCTTGTTTTCACAACGGGCCGACGCGGCGTGATACTTTCGCCGATCGTGACCACGCAATTGCCTGGCTCGGGGGCCATCTTAGGCGGTGATTTTCGTATCGAACGACAACTCGGTGCCGGTGGTATGGGCGCCGTTTACGTTGCCGAACAGCTCAGCACCGGCCGAAAACGCGCTCTCAAATTGATGCATCCGTCGCTCGTCAGCGATGCGAAGTTGCGCGAACGCTTCGAACAAGAAGCTCGCGTCGGAGCCCGAATTCCAAGCGATCACGTCGTGCAAGTGATCGCCGCCGGGGTGGACGAATCGACAGGATCGCCGTTCATCGCGATGGAACTGCTCGAAGGTGAAGACCTCGCGGCGACCATCGCGAACCGCGGCGCGCTGTCGCCTGCGGATGTGCAAGCGATCCTGCAACCGGTGTGTCATGCGCTTGGCGCTGCTCATGAAGCGGGCATCGTGCATCGCGATCTCAAGCCGGAGAACATTTTCCTTCAGCACACGCGCGATGTGCAGCGATCGTTTGACGTCAAACTTCTCGACTTCGGCATCGCGAAACTCACCGCCGATGCGCGCACGATGGCCACGAGCGCGATGGGCACACCGTTGTGGATGGCTCCCGAACAGACGGATCCTCGCGCGAAGATCGCTCCGCCCGCCGATATTTGGCCGCTTGGGTTGCTCGCATTCACCATGCTCACGGGTCGACCGTATTGGCGCGTCGCGACGGAACAAGGCGTGAGCATGCAGGCGCTCATGCGCGAGATCCTGTTCGAACCCGTGGATGCGCCTTCGGTGCGGGCGGTGGAGTTACAGATTGACGTACCCTTGCCGGTCGGTTTCGACGAGTGGTTTGGGCGTTGTTTGGATCGTGAACCTTCGCGAAGGTTTGCTACGGCGAACGAGGCTTGGCATGCGCTGGCCCCGGTGCTGGGTGCCGAACTGCGCCCGCCCGCGCAGCTCGCTTCGTTGGCGATCGCCAATGCACCGGCGGCGGATCGAGCTCGTTTCGAGGCTGCGGCGACGGCGCCTGTCCGGACAAACGATGCGGCGATGGATGCGACGATGCCGGTGTCCGGGGCGGTGGGAACGGACGCGACGGTCGACGCTTCGTCTCTGGCGGTAGCGGCGATGTCGGGACACGCGACGGGATTGTCCGTCGGAAAAACCGTTCCGACGGTCACGCCTTCGCCAACGCGATCCAAATGGCGCTCGCTCGGGCTGGTGGCGTTGATTGCGCTCGTGGGGGCGGGGTCGTGGAAACTCGGGACGTCGCGCGCCAACCGCGAGCGACATGCCGAACGCGAATTGATGGAACATAGCCCGGAAAAAACGCCGACGCGCAGCGAACCATCCGTTGAAGTCGTGCCGTCCCCGGCACCATCGGAGGTTCGGGCTGACGCACCATTGTCGAGTTCATCCGCGCACGAGCCTAGGATTGCACCATCGCATGCTCCCGTGCGGTCCAAGCCTGCCGAGTCTGCCAAGGCGAAGTTGCCGCCGTTCGATAGTATTGCCGCCCAACGAAATGCGGACTTTTTCGCCATCAGCGTCAAGCATATTTGCAGTCACCTGACCGGACCGGGGCCTCGGGCTTTCGGCGTGACGGTGACCTACGGGCCGGCCGGAAAAGCCACCAATACTCGGGCCAACGTCGCCGCACCGTCGGCCCATGCAACCTGTGCGGAAAATGTGTTGCGTGGTTCGACAGCGCCGCCCTTCGATCCTTCGTACGGACCCGGCATGGTCGCCGTCAGCATTTCCCTGGATTGAATCGGCGAGGTTTGCCTTGAAATACCTTGGAGTTCTCGGGTTCGTCCTGGCCTCGACCGCCGTTTGTCAGTCCGTTCGGGCGGAAACGCCGGCGGCTGCGCCGCCGCTTCTGCCGGTGCGGATTGTCGTGCCGAACGTTGCATCGGCCGAAGCTGCGGCGGCCCGGGACGCTCATCTGCAATTCGAGCGGCAAGCGATGACGACGTTGCTGGGTTGGTCGGTGGCGAGCGTAGCGACCGGAGCGATGCTCTTGGCGACCGGAGGCGACGATTACGTGCGCGGCGTGGGTCTGCAAAATGTGGCGTGGGGAGCGATCGACGGGGTGATCGCGGGGTTCGGGTATCGAGGGATCCGAAAACAAGGTTTGCTCGACAAACCGGTCGAACATTGGCGTGCGGAAGAACGAAAGACCCGC
>WBZU01001726.1_pt1 | contig 15980 bp, 16 predicted proteins | sample 5204311 | NCBI WGS metagenome assembly WBZU01 (sample SAMN12344359, study PRJNA552823) | activated sludge metagenome | biome: Activated sludge suspended growth; feature: Nitrification reactor; material: Wastewater; isolation source: activated sludge from nitrification reactor of wastewater...
CGAATGCCCTATGGATTATTTGCGGGATCATTTCCCACGCATTGTTATATGCATGGGGTATGCCAGCGCAATGGAGTTTATTCAAGTGTATGAAACTAATGATGTTTATTGATTTCTGTCCTTCCCGCCGGGATGGGGTGTTGGGGGAAAGTGGGGGATATCTCTGCTGGGTGGGGTATTTACCCCACCCGAATCAGGTTTTTCGGGCCAGACCGTGTTTGTCCAGGCGGTAACGAAGCGTGTCCCGCGAAACGCCAAGCAATCTGGCGGCGTGGGTGACATTCCATGCGGTCTTGTTCAGTGCCTGGGACAACATTTCGCGCTCGGCAAGCTCAAGTGTCAGACCCAATTCAACAGGAGAGCTTGCCGTTGGGATAGTTGTACTACCCGTCATGGCACCCCCCAGTACGGCGCAAAACGGAAGATGTGAGGGTTCTATCACTGGATCTATTGCCATCAGGACCGTTTGCTCGATCACGTTTCGTAGCTCCCGAACGTTTCCCGGCCATGGATAGTCGAGCATAGCCTTTTCCGCTTCAGCGCTAAAGCGAAGCGGCCCTTTGTGGTAACGCCCGCTTTGATGGGCAAGAAAATGGCGTGCCAGCAGAAGGATATCGTTGCCCCGCTCACGAAGGGCGGGGAGTGATAGCTGGACGATTCTCAGGCGGAAAAACAGGTCGGAGCGAAAACGTCCTTCGCTCACTAACTGTTCGAGAGGTTGATGGGTCGCGGCGACGATGCGGACGTTTACTTTTTGGTCACGTACGCTGCCCAGTCTGCGTATCGATTTTTCTTCAAGAAGCTTGAGCAGCTTGACTTGAAGTGCTACATCCATGTCGCCGATTTCGTCGAGAAAAAGTGTCCCGCCGTCTGCGGCTTCGACCAAACCCAGCTTGCGCTCCTTGGCATCGGTAAAGGCGCCTCGCTCATGGCCGAATAGCTCCGCTTCGAGAAGTTGTGCGGGTATCGAGCCACAATTCAATTCGATGAATGGTCCGCCCTTGCGGGGGCCATCGTAGTGGATTGCCCGCGCCAACACTTCCTTGCCCGTTCCGGTCTCGCCGGTGATCAGAACAGCCGGAGGTTCGTCATCACCCAGTGCCGCCTCGGCTTCGAGAAGTCGCTGAACCATATCCTTCAGCTGCCTGATCGGGTGGGACTCTCCGAGCAGACGAGCAATGCCGCTCCCCTGGTTTTCGCGATCACGGTAGTAGGCGAGAGCCTTTTCGGTGCGCTCGGCACTGAGAACCTTTTCGATGACAAGTTTGAGTTTGCCGAGGATCACCGGTTTGGTCAGGAAATCGACTGCGCCCAGCTTCATGGCCTCGACCGCCATGTCCACGCTGGCCTGGCCGGTCAGCATGATGACCGGTATTCCCGGGTCCTGGCGATGAAGCTGAGCCAGGAAGTCCAGCCCGTTGCGACCAGGGAGTTGGTAATCGAGGAGGATGATGTCCGGACGGAACTCTTCGATCTGCTGTTGGCCATCCTCGGCGCTTTCTGCAGTTCGGACATCGAAGCCGGCACGCTCGAGATAGAGGCGGATATTCTTGGCGAGGACGGTTTCGTCCTCAATGATCAATATTCCATTCGCCATCAGTATTTCATGTCCAAAGGGGGAAATTCAGGCGGACTGCCGTGCCCTTGCCTGGCGTGCTATCCAGTTCAACCGATCCACCCAACCGCTCGATAACGCGTCGGACAAGCGGTAGTCCCAAGCCCAGACCTTTCGCCTTGTTGGTGAAGAATGGCTTGAAAATGGATCCCATTTCGGTGGGCGTGATCCCTGGTCCGTTGTCGCGTATCTCGGCGATGACTTGGCCATTGGGTGCGAGCTGACTGGATAGGGTAATTTCGCCGCCCGAGCCCATTGCTTCCATGGAGTTCGCTATCAGGCTGCCGATCAGCTGGCACAGCACTGGCGCATCGCCGCGAATGCTCGGCAGGTTGGAAGCGAGATTCAGGGTGGATTTTATTCGATGGCGCTCAAGGTCACGGGCGTAGTTACCGAGTGACTCTTCGAGGATGGCGTTCAGGTTGACGGCGGACAGATTCGAGTGGGATGGCTTGGCATAAGTCAGCAGTTGCCGTACCCAGCCTTCCAGTCGATCGACCTGAGCGACGATGTCCTGAGCGCACTCGCGTGCCTCGGGAGGCAGGGTGCTTTCCAGCGAAAGCTCTGCTGAGGAGCGAATTGAAGCGAGCGGGTTACGCAGCCCGTGGGCAACTGCAGAGCCCATTTCGCCGACGACAGCCAGGGACTCGTTTTCAATCAGCTGGTCATCCTGAGCCTCCATGATTCGATGCGCTCGGTGGACAATCCAGAAGAGGGCGGCATAGAGAAATATCCCGGTTGCAGCGGCAACCAGCCAGATCAACTGCACACCGGTTTCTATGGCGTCGAAAAGGTCATTGGGGACTTTGTAGAGTTCGACTATGCCGACCACCTGGCGGCCATGCACGTCGAAAATTGGCACATAGCTTTCGACAAAACGATTTCCAGTATTCGCGAGATGCTGGTGCTCGGATTTCGGAAGGTGAGCCGGGTCGGTGATGCCGCTGTGTATTACGAGGTCTGCCCGCAACGCTTCTTCAAGCTCGTCATTGCGTTCAAAACGCTGGCCAATCAGGCTTGTATCGCTCGACCAGACCATGCGTCGGTCTGCCGAATACACATTGGTTCGTAATACGCCAGGCATGCGATTCATGTGATCAAGAAAACCTTGAAGCTGGCTCGCTGACGTCGTTTTGGAGCCATCGAAATACGAGTAGGCGTTTTCTGTAGCCACGATGCTGCGCACAAAGCCAGCCGTAATCTCGGCTTCCTGACGAATCATTCGATCGGTCAGGAAATTCGAGAAGAGGAGGGCGGCCATTATGCTGACCAAGGCAACGGAGACCAGAGCCGTCAAGGAAAACCAGCGAATCAGGTTGAACGGTCTGACCTGGCGGGCTGTACTTGATATTCGCATTGAAACTCCTGGCGTTGAATCGCTACTTGTACTGAATTGCCATCCTAGCAGATGGCATTGGAATGTTGTTTGCTTACCGGATGAACGAGTTAACAACAGAAATTATTCCATGAGCCCACGCATATTCCGTTCAAAGAAGTCCTGTCTGTGTCTAACAGGAACACTACTTGCGATTTCCATGCCACTTTTCGCGCAGACAACCGTCAGCCTTAATGTCGATTACGCAGAAGGGAAATATGGTGAATCCGAAAAATCCTCGGCCTGGACGGTACCCCTGATCATCAAGCACCAGATAGGTGATTTCAGCATAAAGCTCAATATGCCTTACGTGCGAGCCACAGGCACTGCTGCGGCCGGGGGCGACCGATTTGCGCCGACCCGTCAGGTTCAGGAAGGCTTTGGTGATGTTGTCGTAACGACCATGTATGAACTTCTTGGGGAACATGATTCCGGATTGATGCTTGATATCGGCGCCAAAGCCAAGTTCGCGTCAGGTGACAAGAAAAACGATCTGATCACCACTGGCAAGAACGACTATTCGTTACAGGCCGATTTTTCGCAGCCAATCGGATTACTCACCGGCCTCCTCACGATTGGCAAAACCAAAAAGGGAGATCCTGACGGCATTGACTATCGAGACCCTTGGTATTCCACCGTTGGCCTTGTGTACAAAGCGTCGGAGCATTCAAATGTCGGGGTGCTCTATGACTACCGGCAAAAGCTGACAGCACACGGCGCCCCGGTAAGCGAGGCAACAGTTTTCTTCGAGCGGAAGATCTCTAGCCAATATCGACTCCAGGCATATCTGGTTGGCGGGTTTTCAGATGCAAGCCCGGACGTCGGCATCGGTGCCACATTCAGCGCTCGTTTTTGATTCCTTTGGTGCCGCATTACTTTCCGCTGGCCGGCTGCGCGACGCTGTGGCATCGATTGCATGAGAAGAAGGTAATGAAGGCAACCCGGTCGTGGCACATCCCGCAATACTGGCCGCGGAAAATATCAGCCATGCGTATGGCGGTACTTCCGGCGATCGGTTTGAACGGCTCCGGGTGGCAGTTTGAGCAGGCGAGCCAGAGCGTGTGTGAGCGGTGGGGAAAGCGTACATGAGGCATTTCCCGGGTGTTCTTCATGATGATATCCAGATCGAGGACTTCCATGCTGCCCTTGCCGTCAAGATTGCTGCGTGGCGTGATCAGTCCCTCACGCAAGGCGCGCATCCAGTCCGGGAAACCGATGGTGTCGTAAGGAAGATTCCGGGTTGCATCGCCTGATTTCTGTAGGCGCGACAGCTCGGGATTGCCCGGATCATAAAAACTGGAGGCATCGAGAGCGTCGCGGGCGATGTGCTCGTCGCTTGTATGGGCGCCAGACAGTGGCTTTTCCGGGGCCGCCATTGCCCCTTTCGGCGTGGCACGAAGAAAGGCGATTCCGTCCATGGAAGAAACAATCGGTGTTGCAAGAAGCGCCAGCAACAAGGCGAATGTTTTTCGCCAGTTCGTCATTGAGCAGGCCTGCTTAGCCAATAAAGCCATCCATGGAAGCGCAGAGCAGAATTTTGGGGAAGCAAATCCCAATATCGAGAAATATTGTCCGAATTCGGGAATGGCGAAGCGTTTTATTTTTTTCAATCGGGAGTGTCGCGTTTGGTGTCAGGGAAATATGAGTGTTTCGCGCTCCTGGTCAGAAGACCGGGACACCCATGATCTGAAGCGCTCGGTTCAACTGACCTATGGCCATTTCCATACGTAGTACCGCTTCTTTGTGCTCACCTTTTCTGGCAAGTCCATCTGCCTCAATGCGCAGCTGCAACCCTCGTGCCTCAAGATCGCTCACCATATTTCGTTGTGCACCTTCTGCCTTTCCATCACTCACCATGATTCCGACAAGTATCTTGTTACTCTCGAAACGCCGCATCTCGTAGGCATACTCTTCTGCGGGCGTTGCGAAATTCAGGGAGTTCACGACTTCATCACCCGCACGAAGTCTGGATAGCCCGGCGATGGCGAGTTGATAGGCGTCGCTCAACTGCCGATTCGCTGCTGCCAGGTCGCCGCTACCTGCGTTTCTTCCTGCTTCCGCGGTCTTGGTGTCAATGTTGCCGATGAGCTTTCGTGCTTCGCTGCGGTGTTTGGGTTGCTTGATGAGCTCTTCGATTGATGCGCGGTAGGTTGCCACTTGTTCTATCAGGTTCTGGTGCGTGTGGCGGAGGGCATCGGCCGAAAGGGTTGCAGCAGAAGGTAATTGTTGTTGCGAAGAGGTGGTGCGCAAAGCATCGTCGAGAACCTGGCTGGCTTCATCAAGACGATTGCCGTTCAAGGCATTTCGTGCGAGTGCCAGGGCGGATTTCCCTTTTTCCAAGCGCTCCGTCGAGCTCTTGCTATCGCCAGTGGACGTCTTTGCCGCCTGGGTGGCCACCAGCATTTCCACCAATCGAATCTTTTGTTCGACGAGCCGCCGTCTGTCCTGTGGTTCCGGTGTTTGGGCTGCCACCAGCGATGCAAGCAGGATCAGCGGAATGGCCAGGAATATCGAACCGGATGAAAAGCCGAGGCCCATGATCGTTATCTGTGGGTAAGCGTTCTGTCTGCGGGATTCGCTCGCAGGCCGGCAAGGCCCGCTGATTGAAGCGTGTCCGGCAAGGGGTGGAAGGCGCGCGAGATATAAGCCAGTAATGCAGAAATATCGTTTAGGCCAAGTACATCCTTCCAGGCGGGCATCGATGTGCCGGGCAGCCCCTCGCGGATGGCGTGAGCGATGCTTTGCCGGGAGGAGCCGGCCATGAATGTCGGATCGCGCAGATTGCGCGGATGCGGCTCCAGAAACTGGCCGATCCAGTTTTTTCCGGTGCCGTCAGCGCCGTGGCAAAAGGCGCAATTATTTTGAAAGAGGTTCTCGCCGCGCCGTTCCTCGCGACTGAGATTTTTCACCTTTGGCTTGATTTCGTGCAGGGCATAAGGCGTGGCGCTGGTGACCGCATCAACCTTGACCGGCGGGGCGGCCATCGAGAAATTGTTGCGCGGGAAAGAGAGCGGGCGAGAATCCCAGGCAACATCGTCCGACTCAGGCGCTCCACGGTCATGGCAACTGACGCAACTGGCGAGATAGAGGCGCTTGCCGGCATTTTCCTCGGCTGTGAGCGTTTCCCATGAACGGGAAAGCGGAATCTCGCCCCTGGCAAATGGAAAGGCAGCCCGGTAACGCTCATGGTCCGGCCAGCCGTTCTCAATCGTGTGGTAACGGGTGTTTTCGGCCTTGTTCTTGACGAATTCATCAACCACGAAAGCGGCGACTGCATTCATGTCAGCCTCGCTCAAAATGCCGGAGAAAGCCTTCATGGCAGTACCCGGGCGACCTTGTTTCAGTGCCTCCAAGACCGTCTTTTTGTCCAGCTGTTCCGGCTTGGCTGCACGAAAATTGGCCGGGGGAGGGGAAAGATAAGTGGCGGCAAGGGTTTTGGCATCACCGGAATAGCCGTGACAGAAATAGCAGCGATAGTTGTAGACCTCTCGCCCTTTTTCCAATTGCACATCCGAGGCGCCTGCCACTAGCGGCAAGGCGAGGAGCAGGGTGCCGATGAGTTTCAGGGTCAATTTTTTCCTCCGCTGCCCTTCCCTGAGGCGGGCGGATTCACAAAGCGCTGGAATACGAATTCGCTAACGTCGGCGATCTCCTGCGGGTTTAGTACCTTGCTCCAGGCTGGCATTTCAGCACCCAGGCGTCCATCGGAGACGGCGGTGAAAATGGCCGGTCGATTGAAGGCCGTGCGGAAAGCGGGGGCGATGAAATTGCGGGGTTTAGGATTGATGAAATAGGCGCGTGGTCCCTTGCCGTCACCCTTGGCACCATGGCAGGTGGAGCAGTTGGCCATGTAGGTTTTTTCGCCTTTGCTGGCGTTGCCCTGCAGCCCATTCTGGAATGGATTGGCCATTGTGTTTTCAATGGACGCAGGGCCGCTACGGCCGGCATGGGCATTGGTTCCAGAGATCGCATCGGAAGCGGGCAGCATCAGCGAAGCACGGACAAAATCTACGACCGCTTCAATATCCTGGGCTGGCATACGCCCGGCAAATGCCGCCATCGCGGTGTTGGCGCGACCGTTGGTGACGGAGCCGATCATCCGCTCCCTGGTCAGCTCAATACGGGCTTGCGGGGTCGTGAAGTCACGCGCCGGGATGAGCCCGGCCGCTCCACTGGCGCCCTGACCGCGATCGCCGTGGCAGACCATGCAGTTCTGGGCGTAAAGGGTGCGACCCTTTTGCAGTCGGGGGTCGAGGGCAACCTGCATGAAGGTCTTGCGGATGTAATCGACGACCGCTTCGATTTCCTTCGGCTCAAGTTGTGTTTTCCAGGCGGTCATGGCCGTACCCGGCTTGCCATGGGTGACGATGGTCATCATCGTCTCGCGGGTCAGTTCCGCTGCCCGGGTGAAGTCGCGTGGTGGCGGAACAAGGCTATTGCGGGCACGGCTGTTGCCGTCGCCACGATCGCCGTGACAGACCGAGCAATAGTTGTGATACAGCGCTTCGGGCTTGAGGACGCCGCCCTTGGTGGGGCGTTCTCCGGCCCAGCTGGCAATGGCGGAGAGCATCATGAACAGACAGGCAAGTCGTTGGGGCCAGCGCGCCGGCATCGACTTCGCAGCATTGAATGCGAGCATCAAGGAAATCCCTTTATTGAACAAACTGTGCGGCTAATTCAGCAATAAATGGGCCACGCAAACACCTGTGCCGTTCGTGGCATAGGTGTTGCTAGTTGCATGTGCCACCTGCTTTGCAAGCCGGGTGGGTTCGCAATATCGGGTTTCGCGCGGGATCTCCAGTGCCGAGGAGGCTAAGACTTTTCATGTTGCTGCATTTGCCAAAGCTCAATGCCTTGATGCTGATCTTCCCTTTGGCTGCGCCGCAGGCAATTGGGGGGAATGCCGCATTCACCGGGGCTGAGGTCTATGCGCAGAGTTGCGCCATGTGTCATGCCAAGGGAGTTGCCGGTGCGCCCAGGGTCGGCGAGATTGATGCATGGCGGGCCCGGGCGGAAAAGGGAAGGGCGGATCTATTGCTGTCCATCTTGCGGGGCAAGGGCGGCATGCCACCCAAGGGGGGCAACGCTTCCTTGTCTGTGCATGAAGCCAATGCGGCACTTGATTACATGCTTTCAAGCAGTGTGAGGTAATGAGGAATTGGATTGACAACGTTTTTTCACCGGGCTGCCAAATTGGTGATTCATCTCGCCATCCCCCTCTCGTTATTCGGCAGCCTTTTTTCCGCAGCCCGAGGATTCGGGTTGCGGATTTTTTATTTGCTGTGCCTGCTTGGTTGGAGTGCGGCAGGATTTGGCGCGGACATCCGTTCAACGATGCACAACCTGACGCGCAAGGGGCTTACGGTGGCTGCTGAGGAGGTATGCGTGTTTTGCCATACGCCGCAATTGTCTCCGGGGCCAGCAGGTAGAAGCGCGTTGTCGGCACAGCCAGCCTGGCAGCCGTCGCTCTCGAACTCGCATTCGTTCGTAATCTTCGACGATATCGGGCGCATGCAGTTTGGTGACCGCCCGGCCGTGGGGTCGCAGTCGATTGCATGCCTGTCATGTCACGATGCCAATCAGGCTTTTTCGGTCCAGGCCGCCGAATCGGATCATCCCTTCGGCATCCCCTATCGCGGATTTACGAAAGGTCGGGAGCGCTTGCCTCAGGAAGAACTCAGCACGGACGCGGCGCCATCGCGCCCCGCGAAATATCTGAAATCCCTGGATGAATTTCGAGTTCCCAGTCGCGGGATGGTTGATCGACGCAGTCTGTGGTGGGTGTCGGCTGGCGGGGTGAGTGCGGTTCGAACCCGCTCTGACCTGCCGCTATATGCCCGCCCTGGCGTGAATGGCGATGTTCCATACGTGGAGTGCAGCAGCTGTCACGATCCGCATGTACCCAACAAACTCTTCCTCAGGGTGAGTAACGAAGGCAGTCGCCTTTGTCTCACCTGCCACGATAAATGAGCCGTCCGCAACGGCAACCGGAGCATGCAATGGCCACGAATGCACATCTTTTTACTCGGGCAATTGGCGGGCTGGGCATGGCTGTTCTGGCCCTGATCATTTCGGGTTGCGCCCCCTTGCAGGACGGCCCCAAATCCGATGTCCGCCGGGAGCAGATTGTTTATCCCACGCCGCCGGATGCGCCTCGTTTCGTCTATGAGCGCACCATCTATGGCAGCGCGGACGTCATGGCGAAAAATACCGATGGTGCCCTGAAGCGCGTGCTAACGGGTGATACCGAGCGCTCGGAAGGCTTGTCCAAGCCGTATGCAATTGCCGTTCATCGGGGACGGATATTCGTGAGCGACTCGGCCGATCGTTTCGTCAAGGTGTTCGATATCCCGGAGGGACGTTATTTCAAGATTGGCGATGATGAGCAAGGGCCGCTGGCGAAACCGCTAGGTATCGATGTGGACGCCGCGGGCAACTTGTATGTGGCAGACGCCACGCACCGTGCGGTGATGGTCTATACCCGTGACGGAAAGTTTCTGCGCAAGATCGGCGGCCCCAAGATGTTTGAGCGGCTTTCCAGTGTCACCGTGGAGCCGAGCGGAGGAAAGGTACTGGTGGTAGACATCGGTGGCGTTTCGTCCGAGATGCACAAGATTCGCGTCTTTGATGGTGTCAGCGGAAACCATCTGTTTGACATCGGAAAACGAGGGATCGGTCCCGGCGAGTTCAATCTGCCTCGCGATGCGGCGATCGGCAAAAACGGACAGATTTATGTCGTGGACGGCGGGAACTTCAGGGTCCAGATATTTGATCGGAATGGCAAGTATCTGCAGAGTTTCGGTTCGGTCGGCAAGCAACTGGGCAGTTTTGCGCGACCCAAGGAAATCGCCGCTGATCAGGAGGGGAATGTCTATGTGGTTGACGCCGCCTTCGGGAATTTCCAGATTTTCAACGCCGATGGTGATCTGCTGATGTACATCGGTGAGCGCTCTGAAAGAGACGGAGCTGCCCGCTACATGCTTCCCTCAGGCATATACGTCGACGAAGATGGCCGTGTTTACATGGTTGACCAATGGTTCAAGAAGATCGACGTCTTCCGGCCGTACGCGCTGCCAGCCGAGGGCGGATTTCTCGGTATCAAGCCCAAGCCGGTGGCGCGCTAGCCTGTTTTTTCCCCGGCCGCTTCCCGCAGCTGAGAAATTACCCTTCCTGCACTTGGGAATTTCGGGGTCAGGAAGCTGGCAGTGGGAATCACATTCCGCATCCGTCCCGTACGCAATAACCATTGCCAGATCAGGGGCTTGCCGGGATCGCCGCGTAGTGTCCCTCAGTAAATTCCCCTTTGGCATGAATGCTGCTGAATAGGTCACAGGGCGAGGAGCTCGTACTTGATCAATTCTTACGGATCGGGAGTCATCCATGGAAATTAATATTAGCAGGGGGAGCGTCGCCAGGAGACTGGTCAAGCTCTTTGCCGCTGCGACGATTGTGTTGGGGGCTACGGCCGGCCAGCACGCGTCAGCGGCAATTCAAAACACGAAGCATAATCTTGGGGCTTCAAACGGCGTCAACACTAACTTCATGACCACTGGTACGACGGAAATTTGTGTCTTCTGTCATACGCCGCACGCCTCAAATACCAACGTCAAGGCGCCGTTGTGGAACAAGCCGACCAACGGTGGTTCCTATACGATCTATAACACCGCAACATCGGCAACGATTGATGGTTCGGTGGATATGTCCGGCGTCTCGCTGGCGTGCCTGTCTTGCCATGACGGTACGCAGGCCATGGACACCATGATCAACAAGCCCGGTTCCGGCGGATACAACCCCGCTGGCTCGACGATCACAGGTGGTGTCTGGACAGGAGCGAATCAGGATGGCACGGGCAAGATGACTGGCGTAGCCAATCTCGGTACCGATCTGACCAATGATCACCCGGTCGGCATTCAGTACTGCGGTGGTGGTGTCAGCACGGGTAGCGCTTCGACAACGGCAGCCAGCACCGGTGCCTGCCGAGATCCCGACTTCCATGCGCCGGCCGACGGCACCATTGCCAATACACGTGTCTGGTGGGTGGATTCGAGCGCTGGTACGACCGGAACGCGGGAAAAGACGGACATGATTCTCTATGCCCGTGCGCCAACCCTGGCGAATGACGCTACTTCAGGTCAATTCCAGCCGTTCGTCGAATGCGCCAGCTGTCACGACCCACACTCAAGCAACACCACGTTCCTGCGTATTCAGAACACTCAGAGCGCGGTTTGCCTGACCTGTCACAACAAGTAAGGCCGCGGTACTAACCTCCACGCTCAACCAAGCGGGCCGGGCCAACCAGTGCCTGGCCCGCTTTTCTTTCAGAGGACATGATTGTGTTCCCTATCCAGATAATCGATCGCTTCCGCCTCCGGGCACCTCTGCTCGCCGCTTTCCTGGTCTTTCCGCTAGGCGCGATAGCCGAAGATACCAAGCTCAGCATGGCTTCGGTTGCCACGGCCGAGACTCAGTCAGCCGTTGTGGCCGATTCCCATTCCCAGACTTTTGCCATCGTGAATGGGCGCCGGATTCCGACCCAGGAATATGAGTCCGCCTTTGCCAGCCTTGTCCGGCAAAAGTTCTACCACGGCCAGCTTCCCGAAAAAGAGATCGTCGCGGCGCGTGAGGAAGTGAAAAACAAATTGGTTCAGCGCATCGTGCTGCTCGACGAGGCCGGCCGACGGGGCATTGTTCCGAATACCAAGCAGATTGATGAAACCATCGCCGGCTACGAATCCCGCTATGCGTCCAGCGCAGCCTGGCAGGAAAACCGTGAGCGCCTGTTGCCGGGGCTTCGCCTGCAGCTTGAAGAACAGAGCCTGGTATTTCAGCTGGAAGGCCAGGTGAAAGCGCTCTCCGAGCCAAGCGATGAGGAAGTTCTTCGTTATTACACAGACAAGCCAGAGTTATTTACCGAGCCGGAAAAATTGCACCTGTCAGCAATCCTGCTGGCCGTCGATCCATCGTCACCAGCTACGGCATGGGACGCGACCCGCGAAGAGGCCAAGGCTATCTTCAAGCGCCTTGAGAATGGCGCCGATTTCGCCGAGACGGCACGTTTGCATTCCAGCGCCTACACGGAAACCGGTGGCGACATGGGATACCTGCACCGTGGCATGTTGCCCGAGGCGATGCAGGGCCGTATCGATGGCTACGAGCAGGGGAAAATCAACGAGCCGCTGGAGACTTTGCAGGGCATGGCCATCGTCCGTCTGGATGACCGGCTGGCCGCGAAAAAACGGGATTTCCCGGATGTCGCGCAGCGCGCACGAGACTTGCTAATCCGTGAACGTCAGGATCAAGCCTGGAAAGGTTTGATCGACAAGCTGGTGGCGAAGGCAGACGTCAGCTTCCTCCATGGAGTTTCAGCAGGGTCAGGTGAGGGCGGCAAGAAGTAGCGCACGCCAGCCTGGCGTGAATAGTGGCTAATAGACGATCAAAACGTGAGTGCAATACACCCGGGTGGCTACTTTCAGGCTGCGCGGGTGCTATTTTTTTTGCCTTCCCCCAATCGGCAATCTCGGCGCCGGATGCTGAGAACACCGCTTTGCCACCCATCCAGGACCAGACCTTAGGCAATCAGCTGGGGCAGGCCACTCGGCTTGAGCCAAGGGGGCAGACCGGGACTTGGCCTGTCCCAAGTCGCGATCCAGGGGATTCGCCTGAATCTCTCCGCTCTTCCCGTGGTTTGAATATGCCGGGCGCAGCGGGTCCCGGTCGTCCCGGCTTGGTAGCCCCTTTTGGCGGTCCGTCCGCACCAGTGCCTTCGATTGTTTCCGGATTGCCGCCCGAGGAAGCGGGTTCTACGGTCAACCGGAAAAATGAGTCAATTTCCCAAAACGGAGAAAGTGGTGAGGCGAACCTGCGCTGGGGTATTCCTCCCATCCGCTGGGGTGGATCGGTCGGCTACAACCTGCAGAAAAGTTCGTCCAGTACTGGGCAAGGTTCAACGTCGCAGGGAATTTTTTCCAGCCTCAATGCTGCCAGCTACATCTACGCCCCGTGGGCAGCGACGGTCGCAGGAAGAATCGGCCTGACACACACCTCGTCAGGGGGAACTCAAGCTTCCGATGTGGCGAACGGGCAGGGTAGTCAGAGCCGGAATTCGAGCGTGGTTGGCGGCGGTGAGGTGAATATCTTTCCGACCAGCCGGTTTCCATTTCAGGTTTTCTTCGATCGTTCCGACACCAGGGCCAGCGGTAGTCTGGTGGCCAATGACTACGTCAATACGCGATTCGGCCTGCGCCAGACCTACCGTGGCGAGGACGGCTATACCAACGGCGGGTTCCAGTTTGACCGAAGTTCGGTCACTTCCTCGCTCAACGGTCTGGATACCGTTACCGCGCTTTCCGCGAATTACGGAACCGAGATCGGCATCGTCAAGAACAGCATCAGCGGGCGCTACTCGCTTGGCGAGCGGTCGCAGACCGGCGAAAGAGCCCGTCTGCTCGGCCTCAACAGCGCCCACAACGCCACGCTGGACGACAACATCAACCTGTCCGGCAACGTCAGTTTTCTCGATAACAACCTGCAGGGCGGCAACGGCCTAGGCAGTTTTGGCGATACCCGAACCCGCTTTCTTCAACTCAACGCTTTCGGCACATGGATGCCGGAATTCGATGACATCGACGATCTGCCTTTGACCTTGAGCGGCAGTGTTCGCTACGGCAATCTCCACAACGAGTTTTCCGGGGTGGGAATCGATTCGACCAACATCGGCGGCAGTCTGAACGGCCTGTACCGGTTTTCCAACAATCTGACCGCGGGTGCCAATGTCGCCTTGAATCAGATCGCGACCTCCGGTAGCCAGAGCATCTTGCTGAGTCTGGTGGGAGCGAACGTCAATTACGTCAGTAACCCTCTCACTTTTGGGAAATTTTCTTATAACTGGAATTCAGGAGGCAATCTCAGCTGGCAAAGCGGAAGCGGTGACATTCCCTCGAACCTGGCGACAGGACTTCAGCTTGGCCATACCGTATCGCGGCTTTTCATGCCCTCCGATTCGGCCACGCTTTCCCTGTCTTTCACGCAGTCTATAAGCGCCAATCAGGCCCAGAGCATCGGCAACTCCAATTCGCTTTCCCATAGCCTCGCCTTGAGTTACGGGTCGGTCTGGGGCGATCAGTTCTCGGGTAACACCTCGATTTCGCTCTCGGATATCCTGACCACAGGCTACAACGGGCAGCACTACAGCATGCTGAACGTGGGTTTCAACGGCATGGGCCAGTTGTCTTCCCTCTCTTCTGCCAACGTCAATCTCCAGTTCAACTGGAGCCAGCAAAAAGTCAGTGACCAGCAAAACTTCGGTTTTCAGAACAACACCACTACCAACGCCAATACCAATACCTTCGGCACGACCGATAGCTTGCAGCACATGAGCCTGTTGGGCTCCGCCAGCTATACGCACACGCGATTCCTCGGATTCCGGGGGTTGCGCTACAACCTCCTGTTTACGGCCGATACCCGGCTACGCGATGACCGCCTGCTGGGCAATACCAACGGTGAGGTCGACCGCGCCCGGTGGACCCTGATCAATCGACTGGATTACCGCATCGGTCTTCTCGATTTTCGCTTCAGCGCTGCCGTCAATGACGTAGGTGGCAAGAAAAATGCTCTCTTGTTCTTCCAGGTGAGCAGACAAATCGGCGCGTACTGATTCGCGACGAGCTCCGTAGTCAGAAACTGAATCGAACCAGAGGAAGAAAGATGAAAAAACTCTTACGCCTGAAGAGAGGGCTGATCATGAGCCTGGCAATGGCTCTGTGCGCCTTGCTGTTCGTAGACATACCCGATGCCCAGGCGGAATACGGCGATGTCGTGATCAACAACTATTCGGATGGCGCAGGCATGCGTCCGGCGGTTTTTCCCCACTGGTTCCACCGCATGCGTTTCCGTTGCAAGGTCTGCCATGCCGACCTGGGATTCAAATTCAAGGCGGGTGGCAACGAGATCAACATGGTGAAGATTATCGATGGCCAGTTCTGCGGCGCCTGCCATAACGGTGATATCGCCTGGTCGGTCGAGAACTGCAATCTCTGCCACTCCGGAAAGCCCGGTACGCCAACCCAGGTGCACGAAAGCACCATCCAGAAGCTGGCGCAGCCCGCCGGCGCAGCGAAGAAGTAAGGAGCCGCCATGAAACCAACAAGCTTGATGGCGCTCACCCTGCTCGCCGCTATCGCATCATCGTCGGTTCTTGCCGAGCAAAGTGGCAAGGATGTCTATGCCAAAGTCTGCGTAACTTGCCATGCCAGCGGCCTGGCCGGCGCACCACGCTTCGGAAACGCTGGAGACTGGGGGCCGCGTGCCGCCGGTGGGACGGCGGCGCTTTATCAGAGTGCGCTCAACGGAACAGCAAAGGGGATGCCCGCCAAGGGTGGTAACACCGCCCTGTCCGATGCCGAGGCAAAGGCTGCGGTCGATTACATGCTGGCCTCCGTCAAGGAATCCTCGAAAAAGGCCGAAGCGAAGAAAGACGAGTCAAAGACTGGCGCCGCGCCTTCAACGGCAGCAGCCTTGCCGGTTGGCGATGCAGCAGCGGCGGGTGCAGCCGTTGCAGCGACCGCCCCGGCCGACGTCAATTCCTTCAACCGTCTGCTCAAGCCGGCGGCAAAGCGGAACCTGCCGCCCCCGGAGGATGGTATTCATGACCCCGCCAACGACGGTACCCATGCATTGCAGCCGCCGCTGACCGCTTTTGGCGCGTTGCCGAAGAGCAACGCCGGTAACCGGATCAACTGGGTCGAGGCGCTGAATCAAAAACTGCTCAACCCGCGCTACGACCGGCTCGACCCCAAAGCCGAACCGATCGTAATGGATCTCAACATCGTCCGTGAGGTCAAGGGCTCGATGCCGGATGTGGTCTATCTGTCGGCGCTCGTTTAAATCTGACCACCTGTGCGCGTTGAATTTTGACCAGGCGTGATAGCCACCTGACATAGGCGGCTTGTGGATAAGTGTAGCTCAGAACAACCGATTTCCGAGCCACGATGA
>WBZU01001727.1_pt1 | contig 15980 bp, 14 predicted proteins | sample 5204311 | NCBI WGS metagenome assembly WBZU01 (sample SAMN12344359, study PRJNA552823) | activated sludge metagenome | biome: Activated sludge suspended growth; feature: Nitrification reactor; material: Wastewater; isolation source: activated sludge from nitrification reactor of wastewater...
CGCCTCTGGCGAACCATTAAGTACCACGAGGTGTATCTGAAAGCCTATGAGTCGGTATCTCATGCCAAGGCGAGTTTGGGTCAGTTCATTACCTTTTACAACAACCGGCGGCCCCACCAAACATTTGCCGGCAAGACGCCGGACATGATTTACTTCGCCGGCCTGTCGCAGGAAAACATTGCAGCATGAATCCGCGTTACCCACCGCGCCGGTTGCCTACGGTCTGAGCGGACCTTCGGCAACCGTCACCGTGGATAACACTTCCCTCGCAGGGCTCCACTTATCGCCGTGGAAAATCTGTCCAAACAAACGGGGCCGGCTCTCATTGGGATTTGCGTTAAGGGCAAACCTTCTTGCTGCTTGAATTGAATGACGTGAAAGAGGCGCAACGCCTCCTTGCGAGCCTCGCCAATCTTTTGGGTTTTCAAGCTACGGTAGATGTAGCTTCTGTCGCCTTTGTAGATGCGAACTTGGAAGATGCCATTACGAACAAAGATACGAACGTTGCCGTCCTCCATATCTTCCTCGTAGTCGCTGTATAACATTTGCCTAACTCCTTGCTGCATACCCTCCAGTGCACAACAAGTGTACAACTTTATTTCACGTTGATAAAATGCATATTGTATTGATTATAAAGACTAATTTAGCTTACCGTGGCAGTGCTTGTACTTCTTGCCGCTGCCGCAGGGACAGGGGTCGTTGCGGCCGACCTTGGGCATGGCGCGCTCGACCGGCTTGCCTTTGGAGGCTTCGTCGCCGTCGCTCGCCGACCCGAGCGCTTCGTCATAGTCGGCGTGGTGGTATTGCACGTTCTCGACCTGCGGGTGATGCTGTTCCGCTTCCTCGATCTGCTGTTCCGAGCGGACCTCGACGGTCATCAACAGCTTGGTCACCTCGGTGCGGACGATCTGCAGCAGGTTTTCGAATAGCTCGAACGCTTCGCGCTTGTATTCCTGCTTGGGATTCTTCTGCGCGTAGCCGCGCAGGTGGATGCCCTGGCGCAGGTGATCGAGCGCCGCAAGATGCTCGCGCCAGTGCGTATCGAGGCTCTGCAGCATGACGTTGCGCTCGAAGCCGGCCCAGGCCTCGGCCGGCACCTGCTCCTTCTTGGCGTCATAGGCGCTGTCGGCGGCGGCGATGATGCGCTTGAGGATATCGTCGTCGGCCAAGTTGGCCTCGGCCTTGAGCCATTCCCCGACCGGCAACTTGAGCTGCATCTCTCCGGCGAGCGCCGTCTCCAGGCTCGCGATGTCCCACTGCTCCTCGACGCTTTCCGCCGGCACGTAGAGGCGGAAAGTGTCGTGCACCAGGCCCTGGCGCATGGCGGTGACCGTCTCGGTGATGTCCTCGGCGTCGAGCAGCTCGTTGCGCTGCTGGTAGATGACCTTGCGCTGGTCGTTGGCGACGTCGTCGTATTCGAGCAGCTGCTTGCGGATGTCGAAGTTGCGCTGCTCGACCTTGCGTTGCGCCGATTCGAGCTGGCGCGTCACCAGCGGATGTTCGATCGGCTCGCCCTCGGGCAGCGCCACCAGCTTCGAACTCATGATCGCCTTCAGCCGATCGCCGCCGAAGATCTTCATCAGCGGGTCTTCGGCCGAAAGATAGAAGCGGCTGGAGCCGGGATCGCCCTGGCGGCCGGAGCGGCCGCGCAGCTGGTTGTCGATGCGCCGCGATTCGTGCCGCTCGGAGCCGATGATGTGCAGGCCGCCCGCAGCCAGTACCTGGTCGTGCAGCTTTTGCCAGTCGCCGCGCAGGGTGGCGATGGTCGCCTCCTTGTCGTCGTGCGACAAGGCTTCGTCGTCGCGGATGGCGGTGATCCGTTTTTCGATGCTGCCGCCGAGCACGATGTCGGTGCCGCGGCCGGCCATGTTGGTGGCGATGGTGATGACGCCGGGCCGGCCGGCCTGGACGACGATCTCCGCCTCCTTGGCATGCTGCTTGGCGTTCAGCACCTGGTGCGGCAGTTTTTCCTTGTCCAGCAGGCCGGAAAGCAGCTCCGAGCTTTCGATGGAGGTGGTGCCGACCAGCACCGGCTGGCCGCGCTGATGGCAATCCTTGATGTCGGCGATGATCGCCGCGTGCTTTTCGTGCGCGGTACGGAAGATCTGGTCGTTGGCGTCCTTGCGCACCATCGGCTTGTTGGTGGGGATGACCACCGTTTCGAGGCCGTAGATCTGGTGGAACTCGTAGGCTTCGGTGTCGGCCGTGCCGGTCATGCCGGCCAGCTTGCCGTACATGCGGAAATAGTTCTGGAAGGTGATCGACGCCAGCGTCTGGTTCTCGGATTGGATGGCCACGCCTTCCTTGGCTTCCACGGCCTGGTGCAGGCCTTCCGACCAACGCCGGCCGGCCATCAGGCGGCCGGTGAATTCGTCGACGATCACGACTTCGCCGTTCTGCACCACGTACTGCTGGTCGCGGTGGAACAGGTTGTGCGCGCGCAGCGCGGCGTAGAGATGATGCACCAGCAGAATGTTGGCCGGTTCGTACAGGCTGGCGCCCTCGGTCAGCAAGCCCATCTGCGCCAGGATCCGCTCGGCTTTTTCGTGGCCTTCCTCGGTCAGCAGCACCTGGTGCGACTTGAGGTCGACCGTGTAATCGCCGGTGTCCTTGTCTTCCTGCGTCTTCGCCGCCTCGCCGATAGTCAGCAGCGGCGGCACGGCGTTCATCTTGACGTAGAGGTCGGTGTGGTCCTCGGCTTGGCCGGAGATGATCAGCGGCGTGCGCGCCTCGTCGATGAGGATCGAGTCCACTTCGTCGACGATGGCGTAGGCGAGGCCGCGCTGGACGCGTTCGGCCGGCGAATACACCATGTTGTCGCGCAGATAGTCGAAACCGAATTCGTTGTTGGTGCCGTAGGTGATGTCGGCGGCGTAGGCCGCCTGCTTCTGCTCGTGCGGCATCTGCGAAAGATTGACGCCGACGCTCAGGCCGAGGAAGCGGTGCAGCCGGCCCATCCATTCGGCGTCGCGGCTGGCAAGATAATCGTTGACGGTGATGATATGGACGCCCTTGCCGGTCAGGGCATTCAGGTAGGCAGGCAGGGTCGCCACCAGCGTCTTGCCCTCGCCGGTGCGCATTTCGGCGATCTTGTTGTTGTGCAGCACCATGCCGCCGATCATCTGCACGTCGAAATGACGCATGCCGAGGACGCGCTTGCCGGCTTCGCGGACCACCGCGAACGCCTCGGGCAGGAGGTTGTCGAGCGTTTCCCCCTTGGCCAGGCGCGCCCTGAACTCGTCGGTCTTGTCGCGCAACTGCTCGTCGCTCAACGCTTCCAGCGCCGGCTCGAAGCTGTTGATCTTGCTGACCGCCTGGGAATACTGCTTGATCAGCCTATCGTTGCGGCTGCCGAAAATCTTCTTGAGAAGGCCGGAAATCATGGGGTGGCCGCCCTATGCGGGTAAAACGATGATTTTACCATGCGGCGTCCGGCTGGCCCCGCCGGGGGATTACCGCGAAACGGAATGCCGATGCCCTTGGCTCGCCGTATTTTCCTGCGCCAGTTCCAGGAAGCGATTGGGATCGTGCGCGACGCCCTTGACGCGCACCTCGAAATGCAGGTGCGGCCCGGTCGAACGTCCCGTCGAGCCGACTTCCGCCACCACCTGGCCACGCTTGACCAGGGCACCCGGCTGCACCAGGATCTTCGAACAATGCGCATAGCGCGTCACCAGATCGTCCCCATGATCGATATCGACCACGTTGCCGTAACCGGGATGTTTTTCGACATTCACCACGATTCCGGCGGCGGCGGCGCGGATCGGCGTCCCCACTTCCGCGGTGAAATCGACGCCTTCATGCATGGCCCTTTCGCCGGTGATGGGATCCAGCCGCACGCCGAAACTCGAGGCATTCCATGCCACATCGACCGGCAGCGACGTCGGCAGCCGGTTCTTGCGGATGCGCTCTTCGAGCAGGTGCGTTTCCAGCAGCGACAAGGCGTCGTTTTTGGCTTCCAGCCGACGCGACAGCGCCTCGAGGGCATCGCGGAGGTTGTCGGGAGAAAGGGGCTGCGGGTCGATCAATGGTCCGCCGCGGCCATCGTGGCCCTTCTCCAGAAGCCGAAGTTCCTGGGGCTTGATCCCTGCCACTGCCGCCAGACGCTCGCCCATGGAATCGAGCCTCAACAGCTGCGCCTGCATTTCACCCAGGCGCACGGCCATGGCATTGAGGTTCTCGCGCACGAATTGCCGGCTCTCTTGCGCCTGTTCCGCGGTCATCGCCTGTACCAGCTTTTCGAGGAAAGGCAGCCGGATCTCGGCCGCGTGACGCACCGTCACATAGGAAAACAGCGACGAAAGCGCCAGAACGAAAAAGACCAACGCCACCACGGCCGTGACGATGTGGCGCCAGGTCAGCACAATGGTCTTGGCCGTTGCCAGCCTGTCGGAGACGAGAATAATATGCACGTCCCTGCTCCTTTCCGAGCTCGCTGCCGAGGTTTCCCATCATGCCCCGCCTAGCCCGCAGCCTCGAAGACTGCCTGCTGGCCGACACTGGTCTGGCTCGGCTTTCTGCTCATGCGCGGCGCCTCTTGAGGCTCCAGCGGGTTTTTCTGTCCGCGACGCCGCTCGCGCTGCAATCGCGAATTGCCAATCTCAGGTCGGGGAGAATCGTCATCCACGCGCGCAACAGCGCCGTAGCGGCGAAACTCAGGCAAATCGAACCCCGTTTGACGGATGTTTTTCGTTCAGAGGCGGCGGAGGTTACCGGAATCGATATCCGGGTGCAACCGAATCGGCCAACAGAGGCGCGCACCGCGCATCATCGCCAAGCCGGGATTGGGCAGAACCAGAAGCGTGCGCTCACATCGTTTGCGGCAAGCCTGCCGGCGGACTCGCCCCTCGGCAATGCCCTGAAAAAACTGGTGGATCAGGCCTAAACGACGATGATGCGCTCGAGGAACATGAGCGCCAACACGACCAGGGCGAACATCAAGGCGTACTTGGCGATGCGCGCCGACAGTCGCAAATAGCGTTTGTCGCCGGAAAACAGGTAGGCGACGACACCCGCACCGATCGCGATGACCGTCAGTACGCCGACGATCCTCAGGATCAACACTAGGCGGCCTGCGGATAGAGGTTGAGAATCCGGGCCGGTGCCAGTTCAGGACGCTCGAACGTAGCCCACTCCCAAGCGCTGGCGTCGCCCAGCAACGCGCGGAGCAACTGGTTGTTCAGCGCATGGCCTGATTTGTAGGCCGAAAAGGCGCCGAGCAGCGGATGCCCGGCGAGATAAAGGTCGCCGATCGCGTCGAGCACCTTGTGGCGGACGAACTCGTCGGGCAAACGCAGGCCTTCGACGTTCAGCACGCGATACTCGTCCATCACGATGGCGTTGTCCAGGCTGCCGCCGAGCGCCAATCCCTGGGAACGCAAGGCCTCGACATCCTGGGTGAACCCGAAGGTGCGCGCCCGGGCAATGTCGCGAACGTACTTGTCGTCGGCAAAATCCATCGTCACCCGCGTGCCCGACTGGTCGACGGCCGGATGATTGAAAAGAATGGAAAAACTCACCCGGAAACCTTCGTACGGCTCAAGCCGCGCCCATTTGTCGCCATCCCGGAACTCGACGGGCTTGAGGACGCGAATGAACCGCTTCGCAGCGGCCTGCTCCTCGATACCCGCCGACTGCAGGAGGAAAACGAAAGGTCCGGCCGAGCCGTCCATGATCGGAATTTCCGCCGCATCGACATCCACGTACAGGTTGTCGATGCCAAGGCCCGCCAGCGCCGACATCAGATGCTCGACCGTGCCCAGCTTGACGCCATCCCGCTCCAGGCACGACGCCATGCGCGTATCGCCGACGCCGTAGGGATCGGCCTTCAGCTCAACCGGCGGATCGAGATCGACGCGTCGGAAAACGATGCCGGTATCGGGGGCGGCCGGGCGCAACAATAGCGTGACCTTGAGGCCGGAATGGAGTCCGACCCCGGTGGTACGGGTAATGGCCTTGAGCGTGCGTTGCCGAAGCATTTGGCTCTTGCTCTGTATAAGGGTTTGTCAAAAAACACGCAACCGCTTATGGTAATCCAAAATCTTGCCGACTTTCGCTTCAGGGGGAGGCGATCCCCCGAAGCGACGGCTCGGCGCTCGCTTAGTCGGCCTGCCGCATCAGGAAGGCCGGAATGTCGTAACGATCCATGCCGCTGTCCACCATGGCCTTCACCGCGGCATTGCGGGTCCGGCCCGAGGTGAACACATCGGGCAGTGCGGCGCCGCCGTCGAAGGTCTGCGTGGCGACCGGCTCGACGTAGAGGCGATCATCGGTACCGGTGCGCAGACCGTAAGTCGGCACGGGTTCGAGTTTCGGTTGTTGCCTGACCGCCGCCTTCACCCCCAGGCCGGTGGCCACTACCGTCACCCGCAACTGGTCGTCCATGTCGTCGTCGAATACCGTACCGAAAATCACGGTGGCCTCTTCGTGGGTGTAGGCCTTGATGGTGCCCATCACTTCCTTGACCTCCTTCATGCCGAGGCCGCGGCTCGCCGTGATGTTGACCAGCACGCCGCGCGCGCCGGACAGTTCGACGCCTTCGAGCAGCGGACTGGCAACGGCCGCTTCGGCGGCCAGTCGAGCGCGGTCGACGCCGGCGGCGCTAGCGGAACCCATCATGGCCTTGCCCATCTCGCCCATGACCGTGCGCACGTCCTCGAAGTCGACGTTCACGAGCCCGGGGACATTGATGATTTCGGCAATGCCGCCGACGGCGTTGCGCAACACATTGTCGGCCGCCATGAAGGCTTCCTGCATGCTGACGTCGTCGCCCAGCACTTCCATCAGCCGCTCGTTGAGAATGACGATCAGCGCATCGACATACTGCTGCAATTCGCCCAGGCCTTCCTCGGCCAGGCGCATGCGCTTGCCTTCGAACTCGAAGGGTTTGGTCACGACCGCTACCGTCAGTATCCCTTTCTCGCGCGCCACCTCGGCGACCACCGGCGCGGCGCCCGTACCCGTGCCGCCGCCCATGCCCGCGGTGATGAACACCATGTGCGCGCCCTCGAGCGCGTTGGCGATGCGCTCACGGTCCTCGAGCGCCAGCGCGCGCGCCTTCTCCGGCTTGCCGCCGGCACCCTGGCCGGGGCCCAGCTGCAGCTTGACGTCGGCGGACGACAGGTTGAGGGACTGGCAATCCGTGTTGCAGCAGATGAACTCCACGCCCTGCACCCCTTCGCGGATCATGTGCTCGACGGCATTGCCGCCGGCACCCCCGACACCGATGACCTTGATGACGGTGCCGCTGGGTTCCATATCAACAATTTCAAACATGCTCGCCTCCTTGTTGTTGCAATTCAAAAATTCTTGCCAAACCATGCCCGCATGCGGGCCACGGTTTGCCGAAGCGTCGCGGGACCCTGCGCCTTCAAGCCCCGTTTTTTCTGCGCCATGCCTTCAAGCAACAGGCCGACCGCGGTCGCGTAGCGCGGGTTGCGCACGATGTCGCGCAGGCTGCCTTCGTAGCGTGGCAGGCCGAGCTTGACCGTGTTGTGGAAGACCTCCTCGCCCAGCTCGACCATGCCCGGCATGGCGGCGGAGCCGCCGGTCAGCACGATGCCGGCCCGCAGAAGCCGCTCGTAGCCGCTGCGCACCAACTCCTCGCGCACCATCTGATAGATCTGCTCGATGCGCGGCTGAACGAAGCCCGCCAGCGTCTGGCGGCTCAATTGCGAGGAGGGACGATCGCCGACGCCCGGCACGTCGATCATCTCTTCCGGGTCGGCCAGCTGCTGAAGCGCCACGCCGTAACGGATCTTGATGTCCTCCGCATCCGGTGTCGAGGTACGCAGGGCGATGCCGATGTCCGAAGTGATCTGGTCGCCGGCGACGGGAATCACGGCGGTGTGGCGGATGGCGCCCTGGGTGAATACCGCGATGTCGGTCGTGCCGCCGCCGATGTCGACCAGGCAGACGCCGACATCCTTCTCGTCATCGGTCAGCACGGCCAGGCCCGAGGCCAGCGGCTGCAACACCAGGTCGACGACTTCAAGGCCGCAGCGGTGCACGCACTTGACGATGTTCTGCACCGCCGTCACGGCGCCGGTCACCAGGTGCACCTTGACTTCGAGCCGACGGGCGTCCATGCCGATGGGTTCCTTGACGCCATCCTGGCCATCGACGATGAACTCCTGCACCAGCGTGTGCAGGATCTGGTCGTCGGCGGAAATCGGCGTGGCGTTGGCGGCCTCGATGGCCCGCTCGACATCGTACTGGGTGACCTCCTTTTCGCGCACCACGGCCATGCCGTTGGAATCCTTGCTCTTGATGTGCGCGCCGGCGATGCCCGTATAAACCTCCTTCACCTTGCAGCCGGCCATCAGCTCGACTTCCTGCACGGCGCGGGAAATGGCGTCCACCGTCGCCTCGATGCTGACGACGACGCCGCGCTTCAGCCCCTTGTCCTTGTTCTCCTCGAACTGGTGGCTGCCGATGCCGAGAATCGCCAGCTGCCCTTCCGGATTCAACTCGGCCACCACGGAGACGATCTTCGAGGTGCCGATGTCGAGCCCGACGATGAGATCGCGTTTGCTGTCCTTGCTCATGATTTGGAGTCCGGGCGCGCCGGTTTCAGCGCAAAGCCGTTGGGATAGCGCATGTCGGCCACGCGCACGCCTTCCAGGCGGGCACGCTCGCGCGCCGGGCGGTAGTAGGCAACGAAGCGGGCAAGGCGCTCATCGAGCGGGTGCTTGGCCTCGTCGCGCCCCAGTTCAAGCACGATGCCGTCGTCGAGTTTCAGTTGCCAGGCTTCCCGGCTCGACAACACCACGCGCTCCGGCTTGCGGCCGAGCGCCGCGAGCGTCCGTTCGAACTCCCGAAAGCGGGCCAGCACCAGCGGCGCCGAGCCTTCGGGTCCTGCGAACACGGGCAATTCGGTCTCGCTGGCGGCGGCAAACACCTCGCCATAGCCATTGACCAGGCGCGACTCGCCGTCCGCCTGTTTCCAGCGCGCCACCGCCTCGTGTTCCTCGATGCGCAGGTCCAGGGCGTCCGGCCAGCGCCGCCGCACTTCGGCGCGGCGGACCCACGGAAGTTTCTCATAGGCCGCGCGGGCGCCATCGAGATCGATGGTGAAGAAGTTGCCCGTCAGCGCGATGCGCGTCGCTTGTTCGAGCTGGGCGAGCGTCACCTGCTCGATGCGGCCGTCGACCACGACCTGGTGCAGCTGAAAGACAGGCAGGCGCTGCAGCACGGACGACGCGGCCCAGGTCAGCCCCGTCACGGCCAGCACCAGCAAGGTATCCGCCACCAGGTTGATGAGCGCCGGCCGGTCCCAAAAGCCATCCGTGGCCGGCTCCGGCGCCTGGTTGCGCTTGGTCTTCGCCCTAGCCATGCGCGGCCATCTCCAGAACCCGAAGCACCAGCGCCTGGAACGACAGGCCGGCAGCCCCTGCCGCCATCGGCAACAGCGAGTGATCGGTCATGCCGGGCGACATGTTGGCCTCCAGGCAATAGGGGCGCCCCTGGCCATCGAGCATGACATCGACCCGGCCCCAGCCGCGCCCCCCCAGCACCTCGAAGGCTTGCAGCGCCAGCGCGCGCATCGCTTCCTCCTGCGCTTGCGTGAAGCCGCTGGGAATCAGGTAGCGGGTGTCGTTGCGGAAGTACTTGGCGTCATAGTCGTAGAAGTCGGTGGCCGGCACGATGCGGATGACGGGCAGGGCCTGGCCACCGAGTATGCCCACCGTGAACTCGCCGCCGGACAGGAAGCGCTCGGCGATCACGAGCGCGTCATGCTGGGCCGCCGTCTGGTAGGCATGAGGAAGTTCCGCCGCGGAACGCACCTTGCTGATGCCGATGCTCGAGCCTTCGTTGGCCGGCTTGACGAACAGCGGCAGCCCCAGGCGATCGGCCACCGCCTGCCAGTCGCTGGCGGCCGTCAGGATGACGCACTCGGGCACCGGCAGTCCCGCCGCCTGCCAGCACAGCTTGCTGCGCCATTTGTCCATGGCCAGCGCCGAGGCCAGCACGCCGCTGCCCGTGTAGGGAATGCGCATCAGGTCCAGCGCGCCCTGGAGGCGGCCGTCCTCCCCGCCACGACCGTGGAGGGCGATGAACGCCTTTTCGAAACCCTCGTCCCTGAGCGCGGCCAGCGGACGCTCGGCCGGATCGAACGCGTGGGCATCGACGCCGGCCTGGCAGAGCGCGGCGAGCACGGCATGGCCGCTCCTCAGCGAAACCTCGCGCTCCGCCGAATCGCCGCCGAACATCACCGCCACCTTGCCGAACTTCACGCTGCCTCTCCCACGATACGCACTTCGCGCATCAGCTCGACACCGAACCGCTGGCGCACCTCGGCCTGCACTCGGCCGATCAGACGTTCTATCGCAGCGGCGCTCGCCTTGCCCCCCGGATTAACGATGAAATTCGAATGCTTTTCGGAAACCCGCGCGCCGTCGATCTCCGCGCCCTTCAGGCCTGCCGCCTCGATCAAGCGCGCGGCATGGTCGCCCGGCGGATTGCGGAACACCGAACCGGCGTTCGGCAAGTCGAGCGGCTGGCTGGCCATGCGCTTGTCCAGCAGCTCGGCGATCCGTGCGCGCGCCGCCGCGCCGTCGCCGGACGTCAGGCGCAACCAGGCGCCGGCAAAGATTTCATCGGTCGCCCGCTTGAGGCCGACATGGCGATAGCCGATCGAGAACTCCTCCGGTTGCCGCTCGACCAGCGCGCCACGACGCGTCAGCATCAAGGCGCGATCGACGCACTGCCAGGTTTCGCCGCCATGGCAGCCGGCATTCATCGCCAGCGCGCCGCCCATAGTGCCGGGAATGCCGGCCAGAAACTCGGCCCCGACCAGATTCAGGCTGGCCGCATAGCGCGCCACCTTCGGGCTGGCGACGCCGGCCTCGACATACAGCGTTCCGTTCGTTTCCTGCCGCTGGACATTCAATGCGCCATGGGTGAACACCATGGTGCCGTCGAAGCCGCCGTCGCGCACCAGCAAATTGCTGCCGAGCCCGACGCAGAGCAGCGGCTCGTCGGGGCGCAAGCGCGTCAGGAATTCGGCAAGATCGGCAAGATCGGCCGGGAAATAGGCGCGCGCCACCGGGCCGCCGGTCCGCCACGACACATGCCCGGCCATCGGCTCGTTCTCGACCAAGCGGCCGCGCAGTTCAGCCATGGGCCAGTTTCCCCGGCACGGCGCCGATCGAACCGGCGCCCATGGTGATGACCACATCGCCGTTGCGCGCCGCCGCCATGATGGCCTGCGGCATGGCGGCAATATCTTCGACGAAGACCGGCTCCACCTTGCCGACCACGCGAATCGCCCGCGCCAGCGTGCGGCCGTCGGCGGCGACGATCGGCGCTTCGCCCGCCGGATAGACCTCGGCCAGCAACAGGCCATCCACGCCGGAGAGCACTTTGACGAAATCCTCGAAGCAGTCGCGGGTGCGGGTGTATCGATGCGGCTGGAAGGCGAGAACGATGCGCCGCCCCGGGAACGCGCCGCGCGCGGCAGCCAGGGTGGCTGCCATTTCCACCGGATGATGACCATAGTCGTCGATCAGCGTAAAAACGCCGTCCTCGGCGCCATCCTCCTTGCGCAGCGCCACCTCGCCATAGCGCTGGAAGCGCCGGCCGACGCCCTTGAAGTCGGCCAGCGCCTTGACGATCGCCGCGTCGCCGACACTGACTTCCGTCGCCACGGCAATGGCCGCCAGCGCATTGAGCACGTTGTGCATGCCCGGCAGGTTGAGCGTCACGTCGAAGCGCGTCGTCGTGCCGTTGGTCCGGACGCAGGTGAAATGCATGCATTCGGCGTCCGCCACGACGTTCTCGGCACGGATATTGGCTTCCTGGTCCAGCCCGTAGGTCACCACCTGCTTGGTCACGCGCGGCAGAATCTCGCGCACGTTCGGGTCGTCGAGGCAAACCACGGCTACGCCGTAGAACGGCAGACGATTGAGGAAGTCGACAAAAGCCTGTTTCAGGCGGCCGAAATCATGTCCGTAAGTCTCCATGTGGTCGGCGTCGATGTTGGTAACCACCGACACCACCGGCGACAGGAACAGGAACGAGGCATCCGACTCGTCGGCCTCGGCGACCAAAAACTCGCCCTGGCCGAGGCGAGCGTTGGCGTCCGCTGAGTTGAGGCGCCCGCCGATGACGAAGGTGGGGTCGAGTCCGCCCTCGGCCAGGCAACTGGCGACCAGGCTAGTGGTCGTGGTCTTGCCGTGCGTGCCGGCGATGGCGATGCCCTGCTGGAAGCGCATCAGTTCGGCCAGCATCTGGGCGCGCGGCACGATCGGCACGCGCCGCTCGCGCGCCGCGATCACTTCCGGGTTGTCGTCATTCACCGCCGTGGACACGACGACTGCGTCGCACGCGGCGACATGCGCCGCCGCGTGGCCGATCGACACGCGAATGCCCATGCCGGCAAGGCGGCGCGTGGTCGCGCTGGCCGCCAGGTCGGAGCCGCTGACCTCGAACCCGCGGTTGGCCAGCACCTCGGCGATGCCGCTCATGCCGGCGCCACCGATGCCGACGAAGTGGATGCGTTTTACCTTATGCTTCATGGGCGATCCCGTCGGTACTGGTGGGCGCGGCCACCCAAAGCAGGAGCGAACGCGACTGCGCGCGTTCTCTGCCGACGAAATGGACACGCTTGATCTTGTGTTTCATCTTGGCCTTATTTGGCGATATCGATGCAGGCCTGCGCGACGGCAGCGGTGGCGTCCGGCCTGGCCAGCGCCCGCGCCTTCTCGGCCATCTGCAGCAGCTGCTGGCGCGGCAGGCGGCCGATGTCGGCCAAGCGCTCGGGCGTCAGCTGATCCTGTGGCAACAGTATGGCGGCGCCCGCCGATGCCAGGAAACGCGCATTGCCGGTCTGATGGTCGTCCACCGCGTGCGGGTAAGGCACCAGGATGCTGGCGACCCCGGCGGCGGCCAGTTCGGCCACCGTGAGCGCGCCGGCGCGACAGACCACCAGGTCGGCCCACTCATAGGCGCCGGCCATGTCCTTGACGAACGCCACCGCGTGGGCGCGCACACCAGCCCGTTCATAGGCCTGCTTCAGCGATTCCAGATGCTGCGCACCGGACTGGTGCACCACCTCGGGACGCTCGCCTTCCGGCAGCAGCGCCAGGGCGCCGGGCAACGCCTCATTGAGCGCCGCCGCGCCCAGACTGCCGCCCACCACCAGCACGCGCAACGGCCCCTGCCGGGCCGCGTAGCGCACCGCCGGCGGCGCCAGCGCGGCGATCTCCGGCCGCACCGGATTGCCCACCCATTCGCCTTTCCTCAGCGCCTCCGGGAAGCCGGTCATGATGCGATCGGCAACGCCGGCCAGTACGCGATTGGCCAGCCCGGCCACCGAGTTCTGCTCGTGCACCACCAGGGGAATGCCGGACAAGGCCGCCATCATGCCGCCGGGAAAACTGACGAAGCCGCCCATGCCGAGCGCCACGTCGGGCAGGATGCGCTTGAGTTCGCGTCGCGCCTGCGCAAACCCCCGCAACAGATTGAACGGCAGCAGCAGCTTGCGGAGAAATCCCTTGCCGCGCAGGGCGCCGAACCGTACCCAGGCCATCTCGTAGCCGTCGCTGCCATTGCCGCCGCTACCGCGCTGCGGCACCAGTTTGGCTTCCATGCCATCGCGGTTGCCCATCCAGACCACTTGCCAGCCGAGCGCCTTGAGACGGTCGGCCACGGCCAGCCCCGGCATGATGTGCCCGCCCGTGCCGCCCGCCATGATGACGATGGTCTGCCTCACGCCGACTGCCCCCGCATGAGTCGCCTGTTTTCGTAATCCACGCGCATGAGGATGGCGAGCGCGGTGCAGTTGGCGACGATGCCCGAGCCGCCGAAGCTCATCAGCGGCAGCGTCAGGCCCTTGGTCGGCAGCAGCCCCATGTTGACGCCCATGTTGATGAAGGCCTGCACGCCGAGCCAGATGCCGATGCCTTGCGCGACCAGGCCGCCGAACACGCGGTCGATCAGCAAGGCCTGGCGGCCGACGGCGAAGGCGCGCTGCACCAGCAGCCCGAACAGCACGACGACGGCGGCCACGCCGACGAAGCCGAGTTCCTCGGCGATCACGGCAAGCAGGAAGTCCGTATGGGCCTCGGGCAGATAGAAGAGTTTCTCGACGCTGGCGCCGAGGCCGACGCCGAACCATTCGCCGCGGCCGAAGGCGATCAACGCGTGCGACAGCTGGTAGCCCTTGCCGAAGGCATCCTGCCAGGGATCCATGAAGCCCAGGATGCGCTGCCGCCGGTACTCGGAAAACGTGATCAGCAAAGCGAAGCCGACCACCGCCACCACCGCCAGCAGGATGAACAGACGCGCATTGATGCCGCCGATGAACAGGATGCCGAAAGCGATGGCGGCGATGACGACGAAGGCGCCGAAGTCCGGTTCGCGCAGCAAGAGAAAGCCGACGGCGAGGATCACGCCGGCCATGGGCAGGAAACCGCGCCGAAAGCTGCCCATGGCGTCGAGCTTGCGCGTCGTGTAGTCGGCGGCGTAGAGCACCACGAGCAGCTTCATGAACTCGGAGGGCTGCAGGTTGATCGGCCCCAGCGGCAGCCAGCGCTGGGCGCCGTTCACCGAACGCCCGACATGCGGGATCAGCACGATCACCAGGAGCACCACGCCGGCCAGGAACAGCCAGGGCGCGAACTCCTGCCAGAACCTCAGCGGCACCTGGAAAGCGACCACGCCGACCACCAGGCCGATCGCCAGGAATATGGCATGCCGCAGAAGGAAATAGGTTTCCTGGTGGCCGGTGAATTTGCTGCCCTCCGCCATCGCGATCGAAGCGGAATAGACCATCACCAGCCCGAGCAACAAGAGAAACAGGGTTGGCCACAACAACAGCGGATCGAGTTCCACCGGCATCGCCGCCGCACGGCGGCGCGACGTGAACACGGCGGTGTTCATGCGCCCGCTCCCAGGCGGCGCACCGCCTCGACGAATACCTGCGCGCGGTGCTCGTAGTTGCGGAACATGTCGAAGCTCGCGCAAGCCGGCGACAGCAGCACGGCGTCGCCTCGGCGTGCCGCCGCGGCTGACTTTCGGACTGCCTCGGGCAGGTCGGCGGCCGACGCCGCCGGTATGCCGCAGCCCTCGATCGATCGCCCGATCAGCGGCCCGTCGCGGCCGATCAGTACGACGGCGCGCGCGTGCCGGGCCACGGCCTCCTTGAGCGGAGAAAAATCCTGCCCCTTGCCGTCGCCGCCCAGGATCAGCACGACCTTGCGGCCCATGCCCGTCAGGGCGGCCACGGTGGCGCCGACGTTGGTGCCTTTGGAGTCGTCGTACCAGGCGACGCCGTCGATCTCGGCGACGCGTTCGACGCGGTGCGGCAAGCCGCGGAATTCGCGCAGCGCCGGCAGCAGCGCGACCGGATCGAGGCCGATGCCGGCGCACAGCGCCAGCGCCGCCATGGCGTTGGCCGCATTGTGCAGCCCCGCGATCGGCAGCGCCGAAACCGGCAACAGGAAGCGGTCGCCCAGGACCAGCCAGGGCTCGCCCCGGTTCTCGCGCAAACCGAAGTCGCCGATATCGCCCGGCGCGTCGAGGCCGAAGCTGATGACGCGCCGGCCGGAGATGGCCATGCGCTTGACGCGCGCATCGTCGCGGTTGAGCACCTGCGCGCCATCGCCTTGAAAGACGCGCGCCTTGGCGGCGGCGTAGTCGTCGAGATCGATGTAGCGGTCGAGGTGGTCGTCGCTGATGTTGAGCACGGTGGCCGCCGTCGGATTCAGCGACGCCAGCGTCTCGAGCTGGAAGCTCGACAGTTCGAGCACCCAGATCTCCGGCAGCTTGCCCTCATCCTGGCAGGCCATCAGCGCCGTCAGCGCGGCAGGGGAAATGTTGCCGGCGACGCCGGTGCGCCGCCCCGCCGCGCGGCAGAGGTGGCCGGTCAGCGCGGTCGTCGTCGTCTTGCCGTTGGTGCCGGTGATGGCGATGACCTGCGTCTGCCCCCGCACGCCGAGCGCGTCGAGCGCCCAGGCAAACAGCTCGATTTCGCCGAC
>WBZU01001729.1_pt1 | contig 15963 bp, 18 predicted proteins | sample 5204311 | NCBI WGS metagenome assembly WBZU01 (sample SAMN12344359, study PRJNA552823) | activated sludge metagenome | biome: Activated sludge suspended growth; feature: Nitrification reactor; material: Wastewater; isolation source: activated sludge from nitrification reactor of wastewater...
GTGCTGCCGGGGCTGACTTTGATCTACAACGATCGCAGCCGTGCCCACTCGCGCATCCTCAATGAGCTGCCGCCCGAGCGGCTCGCCGCCGCAACGCTGCCGCGCGAAGCGCATGAAATGGGCATCTGCTACCGCCTTCAGGCGCGCCACGAGGGCCAGGATCCCTGGCTGTTTCTCGACCTGCGCGCCGGCCGGCGCTACGTGATGCGGCACGCGCGCGACAAGTCGCTGCTCAACCTGTTCGCCTACACCTGCGGCGTCGGCATTGCCGCCGGCCGGGCCGGCGCGCGCTTCGTGATGAACGTCGATTTTTCCGAGAGCGCCCTTGCCGTCGGCCGCGCCAACGCCAAACTGAACGACTTGCCGTTCCGGCCGCGCTTCGTCAAGAGCGACGCCTTCGCGGCGCTGCGCCAGCTGGCCGGCATCGGCCAGCCCGAGCGGGTGCGCGGCAAGCGCATGCCGCCGTTTCCCAAGCTCGACGCACAGATGTTCGACATGGTGTTCCTCGATCCGCCGCGCTACGCCAAAAGTCCGTTCGGCGTCGTCGACCTGGTCAACGACTATGCGGCGCTCTTCAAGCCGGCGCTGCTGTGCACCGCCGAGGGCGGCACGCTGATCTGCTGCAACAACGTCGCCGAGGTCGATCGCGACGCCTGGCTCGACCAGCTCCAGCGCAGCGCGCGCAAGGCCGGGCGCGCGATCCGCGATGTCGCGTGGATTCTCCCCGAGGCCGACTTTCCCAGCCCCGACGGCAGACCGCCGCTGAAGATGGCGGCGCTGGCGGTGTAGATGCTGCGCCTCACCGACCTCAAGCTGCCGCTCGATCACGGCGACACGGACCTCAAGGCGGCCATCCTGACGCGGCTCGGCATCGCGCCGGCCGACCTCGTCGGCTACACGATCTTCCGGCGCGGCTACGATGCGCGCAAGCAATCGAACATCCATTTCATCTACACCGTCGACGTCGAACTCCGCCAAGCGTCGGCCGTGGCGGCACGCCTGCGCGACGATCTCCGCGTGCGGCCGACGCCCGACATGGCCTACCGCTACGTCGCGCAGGCACCGGCGGGATTCGCGAACCGCCCGGTAGTGATCGGCGCCGGCCCCTGCGGCCTGTTCGCGACGCTGATCCTGGCGCGGATGGGCTTCCGGCCGATCCTGCTCGAACGCGGCAAGGAAGTGCGCGAGCGGACCCAGGACACCTGGGGCCTGTGGCGGCAGGGCAAGCTCGATCCCGAATCGAACGTGCAGTTCGGCGAGGGCGGCGCCGGCACGTTTTCCGACGGCAAGCTGCACAGCCAGATCAAGGACCCCGGCTTCCGGGGCCGCAAGGTGCTGGAGGAGTTCGTCGCCGCCGACGCGCCGCCCGAGATCCTCTACGTCAGCAAGCCGCACATCGGCACTTTCCGGCTGGTGCGCGTGGTCGAGAACCTGCGCGCGACGATCGAACGGCTGGGCGGCGCGATCCGCTTCCAGAGCCGCGTTGCGGACTTGGCTATCGAACGCGACGCGACCGGCACGGGACAGGTGCGCGGCGTGGTGCTGGCCAGCGGCGAACGCATCGCCGCCGATCACGTAGTGCTGGCCATCGGCCACAGCGCGCGCGACACCTTCCGGCTGCTCCACGAGCGCGGCGTGCATCTCGAAGCCAAGCCGTTTTCCATCGGCGTGCGCGCCGAACATCCGCAGGCGCTGATCGACCGCGCCCGCCTCGGTGCCGCTGCCGGCCACCCGCTGCTCGGCGCGGCCGACTACAAGCTCGTGCACCACTGCGGCAACGGCCGCTCGGTGTACAGCTTCTGCATGTGCCCGGGCGGGCAGGTGGTGGCGGCGGCCTCGGAGCTCGGCGGCGTGGTGACCAACGGCATGAGCCAGTACTCGCGCGCCGAGCGCAACGCCAATGCGGCGCTGGTGGTCGACGTGTCGCCCGCGGATTTTCCGGGTGGCGCGGCGAACAACCCGCTGGCCGGCATCGCGTTCCAGCGCCGCTGGGAAGAAGCCGCGTTCAAGGCCGGGGGCGAAAGCTACGCAGCGCCAGCGCAGAAGATCGGCGATTTCCTCGCCGGCCGGCCGTCGACCGAACTCGGCGCGGTGCGGCCGTCGTACACGCCGGGCATCCACCTCACCGATCTCGCCGCCTGCCTGCCGGACTACGTCGTCGCGGCGCTGCGCGAGGCCATTCCCGCCTTCGACAAGCAGATCCACGGTTTTGCGATGGCCGACGCGCTGCTGACCGGCGTCGAGACGCGCACGTCCTCGCCCGTGCGCATCACGCGCGACCAGCAGCTGGAAAGCGTTAATACCCGCGGCCTCTATCCGGGCGGCGAGGGCGCCGGCTATGCTGGTGGCATTCTCTCGGCAGCCGTCGACGGCATCCGGCTGGCCGAAGCCGTGGCGCTCGACCTGACGTCGCGCCCGCCGCCGGCGTGACTAGAGATTGCGCAAGCGCTCGACGCGCTCCTTGAGCTTCGCCACCCAGCCGGCGGCCAATCCGGGTACGGCGGCAACCGCAGCCAGGGCGTCGATATCGGGGTGATGTTCGCGCATCAAGTCCAGCAGGCGCGCCACCGGCACCGCCCCGGGCAGCCGCTCGACCAGTTCGAACGGGCCGTCGGCCGCGACGCTGCCGGCTTCGACGACGCGGAAATACCAGCCGGTGATGCCTTCATCGGCGATCAACTTCGCCATGCCTTCGACGCCGTAACGGCCGTCGATCTTCCAGCAGGGCGAACGCGGCTGCGAAACCTGGATGCGCGCATCGCCGAGGCGAAAGACGTCGCCGATGCAGATATTGGTTTCGTCCCAGCCGGGCACGGAGAGGTTCTCGCCGATCGAGCCGGGCACCAGCAGCGCCGCGGCCTCGGGGAACGCCCGCGCCAGCCGCGCGTAATGGCCGACCGGGTACTGGTGGAGGGCTTTTTCCGGACCGCCGTGCACGCGCCGGTCGGCCTGGGCGTCGCCCGCCAGGCCTTCCTGGCCGAGCCAGACCGGCGACGGCACAGCATGCTTGAAAATGCCGGTCGGCCGGTTCTCGGGAGGCAGCGGCCGGATGCCGCCCACGTACAAGCGCACGCGCGTGTTCATCAAATCATCGCCCCGTTGATCGAGATCACCTGCCCGGAGAGGTAGCCGGCAGCTTCCGAGGCGAGGAAGCCGACCAGCTCCGCCACTTCTTCCGGCCGGCCGGCGCGCTGCATGGGGACGAGGCGCTTGATCGTCTCGGCGTCGAACACGCCCTCGATCATGCCGGTGTCGATGATGCCGGGCGCCACCGCGTTCACCGTCACGCCGCGGCTGGCCACTTCCAGCGCCAGCGCCTTGGTCGCCGCATGCAGCGCGCCCTTGGCGGCGGCGTAGTTGACCTGGCCGCGGTTGCCGACGATGCCGGCCACCGAGCCGATGTTGACGATGCGGCCCCAGCGCGTGCGCAGCATCGGCAGCGTCAACGGCTGGGTGACGTTGTAGAAGCCGTTGAGCGAGACGTCGATGACGCGCGCCCATTTCTCCTGCGACATGCCGGCGAACACGGCGTCGGCGTGGATGCCGGCGTTGTTCACCAGCACCTGGATGGCGCCGGCTTCCAGTTCCCTTTCCAGCGCGGCCTTGGTTACCTCGGCAGCGGTGACGTCGAAGGCGATCGCCCGGGCGCTGCCGCCCGCCGCGCGGATCTCCGCCGCCACGGCTTCGGCGCGGTCGAGCTGGCTGTTGGCGTGCACCAGCACCTCGCAGCCCTGGGCCGCCAGCTTTCGGCAGATCGCGGCGCCGATGCCGCCGCTGCCGCCCGTCACCAGTGCGCGCTTCATTTCAGTGCCTCCGCGTTCAGGATCACCGCCGCCCGGCCGGCGAGCAGCACCCGGCCGTCGCCGCGCAGTTCGAAGCGGTAGAGAATGTTGTGGTCGTCGCCGGACAGCCGCTCGGCCTCGATGTCGAGCTCGCCGGCGATGTCGTCGAGCTGGTCGACCTTGAACTCGACGCCGCGCACGCTGGCGAGGAAACCCTGGCGCGGCGGCGCGTCATCGCCGGCCATCAGCGCGCCATGCACGGCCATGGCCTGCGCCGCGTACTCGATGCCGCAGGCGGCGCCGAGCCGACCGTCGGCACGCAGCGGATGGTCGGCGCGCCGGTGGCTGGCCGACGCGCAGCGGATGCGCGCCGGCGACCATTCGCGCACCGCGTCGAGCAGGCACATGTCGCCCTGATGTGGAATGTGCGCGGCGATCCAGGCGCGGTCTAGCATAGGACGACTTCGACCTGCAGCGCGAGCGGCGCCAGGTATTCGAGGGCGACGCCGCCTGCCTGTCCGCGGGCCAGCAGGTCGAGCATCGGCAGCGCGCGCAGGGCGGGGATGTCGGTGCGCCGTTGCTCCAGCGCGGCGTCGGTCATGGCGGAAACCGGCGTGTCGCCAAGGCTGACTTTCACCGCGGCCAGCGAACGGGCGCCGCGCGCCGGCGCCAGCAGCAGCGCGACGCCGCCGGCATCGGGCACCGGCCGCTTGGCGAAGATCGGCTCGGGATACTCGGCGTCGTAGGAGATGAGCAGGATGGGCGCGTCGGCGGTCGCCAGTTGCGTCATCGCTTCCAGCAGGCCGGCGGCGAAGCTGGCGTCGTAGGCGCACAGCACCTGGCTTGGCGCCATGGCGCCGGTGGCGATGCCCCAGTAGCCGGCGGCGGCGTTGTGCACCGAATTGTGGAAGCGCGTCGGCGACACGGCGCGGTCGTCGGAGGCCAGCGTCTCGCAGAGCGCGTGGCAGTTGTGGCCGTCGCCCGACGACGAGGTGAATACCGTCGCCAGCGTGGATGCGTCGGCCCCGGCCTGCGCCACCGCTTCCAGCCCGACGCCCAGCGCGGCCTTGACCAGCCGGCTGGCGCGCCGGCGCTCGGCCGGCGGCAGCACCGCCGGCGGCGCCAGTTCCGTCGGCGCGCTCCGGTAGGACGCCTGTCCCGCCAGCACGGCGGCGGCCGCCGGCCAGCCGGTCATGCCGGGCGCGAGGAAGCCGATTCCGTCGATCCAGGCGGTCGGCATCATGCCCGTCCCGGAGGGCGACGCACGCTCGGTTCCCGATTGCCGCTACCGTTCCCGCTCATCAGTGCGTCGCCTCGGCATATGCGAGGCCCAGCTCCACAGCAGCCCGCCGCAGCCGCTTGTCGCGAGTCCACAAACGGCTACCGGCAGCGATCGCCGCCGCCGCCAGCAGATGCATGTCGATGTAGCCCAGACCCCGTCCCATTAGCGCCTGCCGCTCGATGAAGTACAGCACTTCCTCGTCGCTCGCCAGCGGCGCCTTGGGCAGGCTGCCGAGCAGGCCCATGACTTGCGCGCGGGCGCGCAGCGTCCCGCAGGCGATTTCGCCGATCACGAACGGATGGACGAGTGCACGGCCCGACTCCAGTACCTGCACGACCGATTGATCGCCATGGCGCAGATGATCCACCCAAACCGAAGTGTCGAGCAACACCATGACCGTCAGGCGGGCGCGCTCCGCCGCCGCGGCGCTGGCTTGATACGTTTTTCCGTGCCCCCCAGCTGCGCCAGGCGACGCGCGCTTTCGCGCTGGATGAGCGCCGCAAGCGCTTCCCGCAACAGCGCCGACCGCTCCTGCACGCCGCTCAGGCTGACGGCCTGTTCGAGCAATTCGTCATCGAGATTCACCGTCGTCCGCATCTTCATGCTCTCCTGATTGATGCAAAATATAGCATCATTCGATGATGGATCCGGTGGTTCCGCTGGCCCTCCCGAACACCAGGCTGCAATTGCTGCCGCCGAAGCCGAAGGAATTCGACAGCGCGCGGCGCACGTCGCCGCGGCGCGTGGCCAGCAGGTAGTCGATCGGCATGGCCGGGTCGGGCGTCGCCGTGCCGGCGCTGCCGGGCAGGAAGCCGTGGCGCAACGCCAGGGCGCAGACGACCGCTTCGACGGCGCCGGCGGCGCCCAGCGTGTGGCCGGTGGCGCCCTTGGTCGAGCTCATCGGTACCCGGTCGCCGAACAGCGCCGCCACGGCCTTGCCTTCGGCGGCGTCGTTGCTCGGCGTCGCCGTGCCGTGCAGGTTGATGTAGTCGATGTCGCCGGCCGCGAGCTCCGCATCCTTCAGCGCCGCTTCCATCGCCAGCCGCGCGCCCAGGCCCTCGGGGTGCGGCGCGGACATGTGGTAGGCGTCGCTCGATTCGCCGGCGCCGAGCAGCAGCACCGCCTCGGCGTCGAGCGAGGCGGGCGGCTTCTCCAGCAGGGCGAAGGCCGCGCCTTCGCCGACCGAGATGCCGTTTCTGTTCGCGTCATACGGCCGGCAGGGCTGCGGCGAAGTCAGTTCCAGCGAGCTGAAGCCGTAGAGCGTGGTCAGGCACAGCGAGTCGACGCCGCCGACCAGCGCCGCGTCGATGAGGCCGCTTTCGATCATGCGCGCGGCGGCGGCGAACACCTTGGCCGAGGACGAGCAGGCCGTCGATACCGCTACGGCCGGTCCTTCGAGGCCGAAGTGCTCGCGCACGAAGCCGGCGACGGAATAGGTGTTGTGCGTCGTCGGGTAGATGAAGTCGGCCGGCAGCGCGCCGGTCTGGGGATCGCGCCGGCGGTAGGCGAGTTCGGTCTGCAGGATGCCGGCCGTGCTGGTGCCGAGGATGACGCCGAGCCGGCGCTTGCCGACTTTGCCGATCGCCGCGCGCACCGCCTCGTCGAAGCCGTCGGCACGCAGGCCGAGCAGCGCCAGCCGGTGGTTGCGGCAATCGTGGCGCGCCAGTTCGACGGGCAGGCGCACCTCATCGACGCCGGCCACTGCGCCGATCCAGGTATCGAGCCGCACGGTTTCGAAGTCGCAGTGCCGAAGGCCGCTGGCCGCGGTTTCCAGCGCCGCCCGCATCGGCGCCAAGCCGCGCCCGAGGCAGGTGGCGGCAGTGAAATGCGATAACAGAAGAGGCGTCACGATGCGGCAGTTTCAAGCGATGGCGCAGTGTAGCAGAGCGAAAAATCGCCCCGCCATGCCTGCAGAATAACCCTTGCTGCCGCGATGCCACTTGACCGGATTCCGGCGGCTTCGATAATTGAAAACCTTCCGTCAACCCAGGAGCCCGACCATGCGCCGCTATCTGCAACGAGCACTCTTCCTCTTCGCCGCGTGCCTGTCCGTACTCTTCGTTGCCGGCGCGGCAAGCGCGGCGGCGCCCATCATCGATGCCGCCGAGGCGAAGGCCGCCATCGCGCGCGGCGCCCTGGTCTGGGACGTGCGCGCCACGCCGCTCTACCGCAAGGGGCACGTGCCGGGAGCGATCAATATCGGCGATATCGGCGTCGTGCTGCGCAATCCGGTGACCGAGGACTTCATCGACACGGCGCAGATCGAGAAGCTGCTCGGCCAGGCCGGTCTCGACACCACGCGGGAAATCGTCGTCTATGCGGACCGCGGGTCGCCTTACGCCCATTTCGGACGCTACGCGCTGCGCTACTTCGGCGCCGACAAGGTGAGCGTGCTGCACGACGGCATCGAAGGCTGGCAGGCCGCCGGCGGCGCCCTGGAAACCGCTGATGCCACGCGTCCGGCCATTGCCCTCAAGCTCGTCGAGCGCCCCGAACTGGCCGTGAATACCGAGGAAGTCATCGCCCGTGCCAAGGCCGGCAGCGCCCAGATCATCGATGCGCGCACCAGCGGCGAATATGCCGGCAACGACGTGCGCGCCATTCGCGGCGGCAACATCCCCGGCGCCGTGAACATCCCCTACGAGATGAACTGGAAGGACCCCGAAACGGCCGCGAAGCTTGCCCGCCGGCTGGTGCCGGACAACGGCGGCGCCGCGCTCGGCTCGCCGGAACAGCTCAAGGCGCTCTACGCCAGGCTCGATCCGAACAAGGAAACGGTCGTGTATTGCCAGAGCGGCGTGCGCGCCGCCGAGACGGCTTCGGTGCTGGAAACCCTGGGCTTCAAGAACATCAAGGTCTACGACTCGTCCTGGCTCGGCTACGCCGCGCGCCTGGATGCGCCCGCCGCCAACGAGCGCTTCTTCAACGTCGGCGCCCTCAACGGCCGCCTGGCTGCCATGCAGCGGCGCATCGACGAGCTGGAGAAGCTGGTCGCCGACCTGCAAACCTCGCGCGCCGCCGGCGCGCCGAAGTAGCGCGCGATGCCCCGGGGAATGCGGCCGAACGGCCGCGTCCCCGCGTTCCCGCGTCGCCAAGATGTCGCCAAAGTCAGCCGTGGCGACACGCCGGCCCGAGACGGCGGTCCGCCTAAAAAACGCCGGGGATGATGCGCCAGGTCCGGCGCATGTAGTCCGCATAGGCGGCGCCGAAGTAGTCGAGGCATTCGCGCTCCTCGGCGAAGACCATGACCAGCAGCAGTAGCGTGACGCCGCAGGCGATGGCGGTGCCCGGCCAGGAAGGCGCCTCCAGCAAGGCCGCCCAGGCGAGCGCGAGCAGGGACGCGTACATGGGGTGCCGGATGTGGGCAAAGATGCCGCGAGTGACCAGCGTGGTCGTTTTTTCCCATTCGTACAGCGCGGCGCCTTCGCGCTGGCCGGTGACGTCGCCGTAGCGAACCAGCGCCAGCACGCCCAGCATGACGAGCGCGAAGCTGACGCTGAGCAGCGGCCAGGCGATGAGCTGGTGCACCGAGTAGGGATCCTTGCCCCAGGCGCCGCGGTTCATCACCCAGAGCGCCAGGATGCCTTCCCAGGCGAAGAAGCGGTAGAAGCCGTGGCTGCCGGGGCAGCGCAACGGCTTGCGCGAGAACCAGGCGACGGCCGCCGTGCCGGCGCCAAACAGCATGATATCGGTCGCCATGCCGGTCATGGGACGAGGGCGTCGTCGAGCGTCACGGAATGCAGCGCGCATTCCCGCACACGGGCGAGCAGGCGGGGCAGCGCTTCGAGGATCACCGGCTTGCCGGACGCGGCGCGCGCGGCGTGGCCGTCGTGCATGAGCAGGATGTCGCCAGCGGCCAGGTCGCGCGCCAAGCGCGCGTGCACCGTGTCGACGTCGCCGCAACGCGTGTCGAAGGGCCGGCGCGTCCAGCTGGCCAAGCGCAGGTCGAGGCCGGCCAGCACGGGATCGAGAAACGGATTGCGCAGTCCGGCGGTGGGCCGGAACCAGCGCGGCGCGCGGCCGACGGCCCCGGCGATGCTGTACTGCGCCTCGACGATCTCGCGGCGCATGCCGCCGGGCCCGCGCGCGGCGAACATCGTCAGATGCCGCTGGCTGTGGTTTTCGATCGCATGGCCGCGCGCGACCATCTCGCGCGCAAGGGCCGGGTGGGCGGCGACCCGTTCGCCGATGCAGAAGAACGTCGCCTTCATGCCGCCCGCGAGGTCGAGCAGGTCGAGCACCTGCGGCGTCACCTCGGGATCGGGGCCGTCGTCGATGGTCAGCGCGATCTCGCGGCGCATGGCCGCGGCCGCGGGCAGGCGCGTCAGGTTGGGGCCGAGCAGGGTGGAGCGGGGCAGCAGGCCGGCCGTCGTCAGCAGCGCCTGGTTGGCGGCAACGGCGGCGAGCGCGTAGGGCCAGAGTGCGGGCGCCGCCAGCGCGGCAACCCCCGCGCCGACGTGCACGGCAAAGCTCGCCTGGAGCATCGCGCTCGGCCGCCAGCCCATCAGCGCGCCTTGCCGCCGGCCAGCATGGCCGACAAGATCAGCGCCAGCACGGCGCCGGGGCCGACGGTGACGCCGATGGCGTGCAGCACCGGCACGGTCGAGGTGGCCAGCGCGCCGAAGCCGATCACCGTGGTGGCATTGGCAACGGCCAGCGACGCCAGCGTGCGCGGCGCGATCGCGCCGGCGGCGCGGCTGTCCTTGTCGAAGAACAGCGCGTAGTTGGAGCCGACCGCGACCGTGAGCAGCAGGCCGACCAGATGCAGCAGCGTCATGCGCTCGCCGGCCAGCACCAGGCCGGCCATGACCAGCAGCACGGCGATCACCAGCGGCGCCATGACGCGCAGCATGCGACGCACCGAATGCAGCGAGACGGCCAGCAGCGCGGCGATGGCGGCAAAACCGGCCAGCGACAGCGCGATCGCCTCGTCGAGGTATTCGGCATACAGCCGGTTCGCTTCGCGGCCGACGTCGAGAAATATCGCCCCCGGCTCATCGCTCAATGCGGCGCGCACCCGGGCGGCATCGATCTCGCCCCCCGCCGGCGCGCGCAGCGGCAAGAGCGCCGACCAGCCGGACGGCGCGCCGGCGCGCTTGAGCAGCATCGCCTCCACCGCCAGCGCGAGCGTGCTGCCCTTGAAGGCGTCGGCGTCCAGCCACGGCTGACTTTCGACGCTTCTGGCGGTGTCGACGTCGTCGAGGAAGGGCGCCAGCTTCTCGGCGCGCAGCGGCAGGTCCGCCGTCGCCGCGCGCAGGCGGCGCGCCAGTTCCTCGCGGTCGGGCAGCGCGGCGCGCCTCGCCTGCTGGGTGGCGCGGCTGGGCAGGAAGCGCGTCGGCGTGTCGAAGCCGGCGAGGACGCCCTGGTCGACCAGGGTCTGCAGCCGCCCGGCGACGCGCTCGGCGGCGGCCAGGGCCGCTTCGCGGCCGGGCGCGCTGACGACGACCAGATAGCCCTGGCCCGGCGCGCCCAGTTCGCCGCGCAAGGATTCGTCGAGCGCCAGCAGCGCCGGCGACACCGGACTCAGTTCCGCCAGCCGCAAGTTCCAGAGACGGTCGCGCTGGGCGACGAGCGTCGCCACCGCCAGCACCGCCAGCCCCAGCGCCAGCCAGCGCCACCGGCCCAGTCCGCCCAGCAGCGGCGCCACCGCGCGGCCGATGGCCGCGGTATCCGGCAGGCGAAAGCCGGCCGGACGCAGCGCCGGCAGCACGAAGCGCGTCGTGGCGGCGGCGACCAGCAGCCCCGACATCGAGTAAAGACCGAGTTGCGCCAGGCCGGCAAAACCCGAGAAGAGCAGGGAGGCGAAACCGACCAGCGAGGTCAGTACGCCGAGGCGAATGGTCGGCCAGAAACGCTCGCGCCAATCGCCCTCATTGCCATCGCTACCCTCGCTGCCCTGGCCGCCATGCCGCGATTGCACGAAGTAATAGATGCTGTAGTCGACGGCCTCGCCGATCAGCGTGGTGCCGAAGCCGATGGTCAGGCCGTGCACGTGGCCGAAGCCGAGGCTGACGGCGGCGATGCCGGCCAGCGCGCCCGACACCACGGGCAGCAGTCCGAGCGCCAGCGCCGGCCATGAGCGGAACACGAGCATCAGCACCGCGACGATGCCGATGCCGCTGACCATGGCCAGGCGCTCGACTTCGCTGCGGATGGTGCGGCGGGCATCCACCGAGAACACCGGCGTGCCCGAGACCAGCAGGCGAATTTCCGCCGCTTGCGGCAGTTGCGCGCGCGCCTCGGCAAAAGCGGCCTGCAGCCGCGCCAGCGCCTGCTCCTGACCGTCGGTGTCGGCGCCGGAGGCGACGGTCTGCGCCATCAGCAGCGCGGTCCGGCCGTCGCGCGACATCCAGACACCGTGCACGCTGGCCGGGCCGCGGTCGGCGCCCAGGGCGCCGAGCAGTTCCATCGTTTCGCCGGTGGGATCGCGCGGCAGCAGGCGCTTGATCATCAGGCCGGCCGGCGAGGCGAGCAGCTCGATGCTGTCGCCGATGGCCTGGCGCAGCCCGTCGACGCTGAAGCGTTCCGCCGTCACTGCCGGGCTCAATAGATAGCGGTGGGCGAACAGCAGGTCGCGATCCTTCGCCAGCGCCGCCGCATCGCCATTCTGCACGCCGGCGAATTCGGGGCTGGCCGCCAGCCGCCCGGCGAGCTGTATCGACAATTCGGCGCGGGCGGCCGGCGCGCCGCCTTCGAGGCCGATCAGCAACAGGCGCGACAGCGCGCCTTCGCGCAGCTGCTCGACGAGCAGTTGCTGGGTCGCCGATGGGCGTTGCGGCATGAAGGCCGACATGTCGGCGGTGAAGCGCGTCGGCGCGATGACGACGATGCAGGCGGCCAGGCCCAGCAGCCAGGCTATGACGGCACGGCGATCGGATCGGGTCACTCGGCCGCCACCGGTTCGACGGTCATGGTCGAACTGTCGCCGTCGGCCTGCAGGTAGCGGATCCATTCCACCTGGTTCTTCGAACCGCCGAAGGTGATGCGCAGCACGAAGGCGGCGATGCGCGGGTCGCTGGGCAGGAGGTCGAGCGTCCAGCGCTGTTCGTCGCCGTCCAGGCGCAGCTTGTAACTTTTCTCCAGCGTCGCCCGGTCGCCGGACAGCGTGCCGCGCAGGCTGTCCACGAAAGCGAGCGCTCCCGGCTGCTCTGCGAGGCGGACTTGGAACTTCTGCTTGCCGCGCTCGAACAGCAGCGTGTCGCCGTCGACCACCATCAGTTCCGGCTTGGGCTTGAGCGTGCGCTTTTCGAGGCGTGCCGGCGGCTGATAGCGCAGCTCGCCGGAAGAAACCACCGGCTTGTCGAGCAAGGCGATGTTCTTGGTTTCGACGAAGCGCGCCCGGCCGCCTTCGTGCCGGGCGAGGCTCTGCATCAGCGCGTCGATGTCCCAGGCGGCCTGCGCCGGCAGCGCGACGAAAGTCAGCCATGGCAGCACGCCGAGTTTCCTCATGACGGCCGCCAGAAGTCGAAGAAGTTGAACCAGTTGTCCGGCGCCGCGCGGCAGTGCCGCTCGAGACGGTCGACGTAGGCGCGCTGCGCCTCGGCGATGGCGGCGTCGCGCTGGCCGCGCTCGACCGTCGAGAAGTCCGCCAGCGGCTCGAAGTGGATGCGGTAGCGGTTGCCGCCCAGATAGAGGCCGGTCATGAACAGCACCGGCCGGCGCAGCAGGGCGGCGACGCGAAAAGGTCCGAGCGGGAAGCGCGCCGGCGCACCGAGAAAATTCATTTCGCGCACGGGATCGCTACCCGCTTTTTGGTCGATCGCGCGATCGGCGAGCATGCCGACCAGGTGGCCGGCCTCGAGCCTGTCCCGGGCCGTCAGCATGGCGTCCACGCGGCCGAGCGGAATGATGTCCTGCACGGCGGCCGGATTGATGGCGGCGAGCGCGGCGTTGATCTTGCGGGCGTTCTCTTCGTACATCAGCATGCTGATGCCGCGCCCCGTCCGCTGGCGACCGAGTGCGCGCATGACCTCGAAGCTGCCCAGGTGCGCGCCCATCAGCAGCACCCCTTGGCCGCCCGCCATCGCCGCATCGATGACGTCCTGCCCGACGATGTCGATGTCGAACAGGTCGAAGCGGTCGTTGAGCAGATACACGCGGTCGTGGACGGTGCTGGCGAAGGCCAGCAGGTGCCGGTAGCGTTCCGCGAGCGTCGGCGGGCGGCCGAGCACGCGCGCCAGATAGTCGCCGCTGGCGCGCCGCGCGCGCGGTGCGAAGGCGAGGAAGTAAGCGGTGGCGCCGCGCAGCACGAGCCGGCCGGCCGGCCGGCCGAGACGCAGCGAAAACCACGCCATCAGGCGCAGGGCGGGCAGGTTGCTGCGTTCCGGCCGCTGGGTCCAGTCGACGGCTTCCGCGTTCATTTCGGTACCAGGCTACCGGTGGCGACCCGGCGGCCGGCGCAGGCGATGTCGAACTTGATCGTTCCCGAGCCCTGGGCTTGCCAGGTGAATTCGAGAATTTCGCCGGGGCCGGCCGGGCTCAGGAACTTGGCGCTGGCGATATCGCAAGGAACCGCGACTGCCGACAACAGGCGGTCGAGCAGCACCACGCCCGGCACGATGGGCCGGCCGGGAAAGTGGCCGGCGAAGGCCGGGTGATCGATCGGCACGGTCCAGCGCGCCTGGCTCACGATGCGTCCTTGGCGTGCCGGTCCAGCAGCGCCGCCAGCGTGGTGCGCGGCAGTTTTCCCGTGGCGTTGCGCGGCAGGCGCGGCAGGAACACCAGCGGCCGGGGCAGGAAGATCGGATCGAGGCGGCCGCGCAGGGCATCGAGCAACTGGCGCGGCGTCAGGGTCGGCGCGACGACGAAGGCGGCAAGGCGCGTGACGCTTTCGTCGCTGCCGTCGTCGGGCATGAAGAAGCAGCCGTCCTCGACGCCGGCGACGGCGCCGAGCTGGTGGTTCAGGTAGGCCAGCGAGGTGCGCTTGCCGGCGATGTTGATCACGTCGGCATGGCGGCCGTGGAGCAGGAAAGTGCCATCGTCGCCGAGTTCGATGACGTCGCCGAGCCGCTGTCGTCCCTCGACATGGCCGCCGCAAGCGAAGGTGACATCGTCCTGCTGATCGAACCCGATGTCTTGCAGCAGTGTCCAGCGCGGCGTGAGGCTGGTGCGGCGGCTGGCGAGCTGGCCGGCTTCCGTGCAGCCGTAGATCTCGACCAGCGTGCCGCCGAGCCTGGCTTCCGCGGCGCGCGCCAGCTCCGCGGAAAGCGGCGCCGTGGCCGACAGCATCATGTCGGTGGCCGGCACGTCGATCTGCGAATCGAGCAGCGCGCGCAAGTGAAAGGGCGTGCTGACCAGCAGCCGGGGCCGGGGCACGGCGGCCAGCGCGTCGGCGATGTCGGCCGGATAGAAAGGCCGGCCGTGCCAGAGCGCGCAGCCCCCGTGCAGGGTCAACAGGATGGTCGATTCGAACCCGTAACTATGCTGCGCCGGCACGGTGCCGACGATCGTGAACGACGGGCTGCGCTCGTCCAGGAAACCCAGCCGCGCGGCGCCCGCCCGCCCGTTGCTGACCAGCGCGCCCCAGGTCTTGGCCTGCGCCACCGGCAATCCCGTCGAGCCCGAGGTGAACAGGATGACGGCGACCCGGTCCGTCTCGATGCCGGGCACGGCAACGGCATCGGCATCTGCGACCGCCGGCATTTCCGGGTAGCGCAGCTGGGGCAGCTCGGCGAGCGCGCCCTTGCCGTCGTGCAGGCAGAAAAGGCCGGGGTAGGATGCCTGGAGCTGCCGGAGGGTCTCCACCGACTGCGAAGCGGGCAACAGGCTGATCTTGCCGGCGACCAGCGCCGCCGATAATCCGACCATGAAGCGGTAGCGGTCCTCGCAGGTGTTGAGCAGGTAGTCGCCCGCCGGCAACGACCGGGCCAGCATCTCGACCTCGGCCAGGAACTGGTTGCGCGTGACGGCGCCGGCGGCTCGCCAGGCAAGGACGTCGTCCGGCCTGGCATGCGAGGTCAGCGCGATTCGGCGCGGTTTCACGGCTTCATCCCGGCGCGATGGGATCGATAAGCCTGCACCGCGGCAAAGAAGCCGGTCCGCTCCGTGGCCGGCAGCACGCGCTGGCGCACGAAATACTCGGCGACGAACATCAGGGCCACCAGCGGCCAGGTCAGGAGATTGGCGAACAACGACCAGACTTCGATCGGCGCAAACAGGAACAACAGCAAGGACAGCACCACCATCGCCACGAAGAACAGCGTCCAGGCCACCGTGACCCGGCGCGTATAGACGAGCAGCGCGGCCGTCATGTGTTCGTGCAGGAGGCTGGCAAACACGGTGACCAGCGGCCGGCGTTTCGCCACCAGGGAACGCCCGAACAGGAAGCCGAGCGCGGCATTCGTCCCGACGTGCTGCGCGAGCACGAGCCGGTCAAGCCAGACGCCGACTTTGGCGATGCCGACCAGGTAGTGGAAGCCCCATGCCCAGGCCGCCAGGGCGATGCCGGACAGCAGCCAGCCCCAGTGTTCGTTGCGGCCTGCCGCCATGGCGCGCCTCTCTACTTGATCCGATGCTGGGCGACGTGGCCGGCGAGACTGCGCAACGAGGCGAAGATGCGCACGTTGTCTTCGTCGTCGGAGCGCAGTTGGAAGCCGTACTGTTTCGATACGGCCAGCGCCACTTCCAAAATGTCGATGGAATCGAGCCCGAGGCCTTCGCCGAACAGGGGCGCGTCCGGGTCGATCTCGCCCGCGGCGATGTCGAGATTGAGGGCGGCGACCATCAGGTCCGCCACTTCCGCCATCAGCCCGTCGGGCAGGGTCATTGGCTCGCTCATGCCGTGCTCCGGACGCTCGGACGCGGACGCCTAGACGTCGATGTTGCGGGCGTAGAGGGCATTGGATTCGATGAAAGCCCGGCGCGGCTCGACGTTGTCACCCATCAGGGTGGTGAAGATCT
>WBZU01001730.1_pt1 | contig 15962 bp, 13 predicted proteins | sample 5204311 | NCBI WGS metagenome assembly WBZU01 (sample SAMN12344359, study PRJNA552823) | activated sludge metagenome | biome: Activated sludge suspended growth; feature: Nitrification reactor; material: Wastewater; isolation source: activated sludge from nitrification reactor of wastewater...
GACGACGAACGCGGCGCCGGCGGGCCGATCCAGCGCGACCGTGGCGACGGACTGCGCAGGAAGGCGCGGTACGCGACCGCGTCTTCGGTCGTCAATGACGACAGGGCTCGGCCGCGCTCGAGGATTGCCCACAGGATGAGCCGTTCCGCCTCCTTGCGATAAGCGCGCTGCGTGGCTGGCGACTCGTGCAGCGCCAGCCACGCCTGGATGGCCTCGTAGTCGTTGTCCGCGGCCAGCGTGCAGGTAGAACGGGGCGCGCGGAACTGACCGCGCGAGCCGTCCACCTCGTGGGGCACTGCCAAGCGCTCCCACGGCACGATGGGCTCCTCGGCTTCAGCCGTGATCAACGCCCTCGCCCGCTCGGTCAGTTCGGGATGCTCGGCGAAGAACGCTTCGATACGGCGAGCGCCGGTCGCGCCAAGGCCGGGAACCGCCACCCACCAGCGTCGACGACGTGGGATGCGCAGGGTCAGCGCGGCCAGGGTCTTGATGCCCTGCGCCCGCAGCGCCTGCACAGCGCGCGGCTCGAGCCACTGATCGATGTCGTCCCCGATCAGCGGCTGCGACGCAGGCAGGCTGGGAAGAAGTTCGATGGCACGGAGCACGGGGCGTGCATGCTTGATCCGCTCGGACGCCGGGTGCGCGAACAAGGTCGCCAGGTCCTCGCGATGGCGGCGCCGCGTGAAGACGATGAGTTGACGTCGGATCGCGCCGATCATGCCGCGCGAGGACTGGCCATCGGCCTTTGTGTGGCCGAGGAAGCGCACCACGGCCTCGCGCGCTGGAATCCCTTCATACCAGGCGCGCAGCGCGGCGAGCGACGCCGCGTCGGGAAGGCGATCCGCCCTGCCCTCGCCCCGCCTCGAGATCCTGCGCGTTTCCACGCCGGCCAGTTTATGTTCGCTGCCGTACTATGACGATAAGAAAGGTTATCGCCATAGCACTACATTGCCTGCGCTGCCTCATTGCCCAAATGATGGCAGCCCTCTTGATGGCCAACTTGTGGAAGTCAAACTCTGTGCAGATCCCGCGGATCTGGTTCGGGCTTGACGTGCCTTCGACTGACTCCGAACGACCCTTAGCGGACATAGTGACCGATGCTCGACGATTGGTCGGAACCGATTCGTGCGCCTCATTCATCAACATCGGCGCGCCAACGGGTTCCCACGTGGCCTTCGATCCACCCGCTGAGGTCAGGTCTTCATCCGCAGCGCATCAATGACGATGCGCATGGCTCGGGATGAATGCCGGTGGCTGGAGTAGTACGCGTGAAGCCCCAAGAATCTGGGGCAGCAATCCTCCATCACAGACACGAGGCTGCCCGCCTTGATGTGGGAATCCGTCAGATCCAGCGGAAGGAAGGCAAGGCCGTAACCGCTGAGCGCGGCATTCAGCATCTGGTAGGCACCGTTGCAGGTGACCTGCCCGTCCACTCGGACTTCTGCGGGCCGCCCGTCATCCAGCAACTCCCAGGCATAGATGCCGCCGCCCGAGAGCTTCATCGGAAGGCAGTTGTGCCGCGCCAGATCCTGCACCTTCCTGGGCACGGCGTGCGTCTTGAAATAGCTTGGTGCCGCGACGATGGTCTGCTGCACGTCCGGCGTCAGCCGCACCGCGACCATGTCCTTGTCCACCTGGTCGCCGAAGCGCACACCGATGTCGAACCGATCCGCGGCGATGTCGACCATGCGGTAGTCCATGTTGAGTTCAACGCGGACGTCCGGATATCGGTACAGCACGGGTGCCAGCCGTGGCCACACCACCGTGTCCAACACGTAGTCGATGGCCGTGATGCGGATGTTGCCGGACGGCTTCTCGCCCATGTCCCGCACGGCGGCGACCTCCTGCTCGATCTCATCCAGAGCAGGCGCGAGCGCTCGCAGCAGCCGCTCGCCGGCGTCCGTCGGCGACACGCTGCGAGTCGTGCGTGAAAGAAGGCGGACCCCCATCCGTCCTTCCAGCCCGCGAATCGTATGACTCAACGCCGATTGGGAAACGCCCAGTCGCGCGGCAGCACGGGTGAAGCTGCGGTCCTGGGCTACAGCGAGGAAGGCGAGCAGATCGTTGAGGTTCTCGCGCGGCATGGGGTCGAGCGGGTAGCGCACGGATTCTAGGAGCGCTGCCGCCATTCATGAGAGCCGCTCATGAGCCCGTGCCGAATCGGGCAGTCTCCAAGCGCCGCGCGTTCCTACGATTCACATCACGCCGGTGAGGCAATGAAACCTCTCCCGCAGACCGCAGCAATGCACGAGCAGATCGCGTTGGCAAGCGTGACGCTCACTCCGAAACCGTCACCGAGGAACACCGATGTCAATCCTGAAGACTTCCATCATCTCCGCCGCCATCCTGTGTGCGATGCCCGCCTTCGCGCAATCGACCCCGGCCGCCACCCTGACCGTGGCGCAAGGCGCCAACGCCGTCGGTTCGCAGAAGGTGACGTTCAACAACGGCGGCGTGCAGATGGCCGGCAACCTATACCTGCCTGCGGGGTACGACCGCAGCAAGAAATATCCGGCGGTCGTCGTTGCTCACCCGTGGGGCGGCGTGAAGGAACAGACCTCCGGCCTGTACGCGCAGCAACTTGCGCGCAAGGGGTTCGTCACGCTGGCCTTCGATGCTTCCCACTACGGCGAAAGCGGCGGCTTGCCCCGCGACCTGGAAGATCCGGCAGACCGCGTGCAGGACATCCGCAGTGCCGTCGGCTATCTGGCGAGCGTGCCGCAGGTCGACGCCAACCGCATCGGCGCCGTGGGCGTCTGCGCCGGCGGGGGCTACACGCTGCACGAGGCGCAGACCGACCTGCGCGTGAAGGCGGTGGCCGGCGTCGTCGCCTATGACATCGGCGATGCGACCCGCACGGGTATCCAGGGCGCCCCGGTCACGGCCGAGGGTCGACAGAAGCTTCTCCAAAGCGTGGCCGACCAGTTGAACAAGGAAGCGGCTGGCGCAACCGTCCTGGTGCAACAACTCCTGCCGTCTCCCGCGCAGGTGAATGCCGAAATGGACAGCTTCACGCGGGAGGCTGTGGACTACTACCTGACCCCGCGCGGCGGACATCCCAACGTTCGCAACCGTTTCGTCGTGACCAGCCCCGGCCTGCATATCGGCTACTACCCGCTGGAGCACATGGAGCTGGTTTCGCCGCGACCGGTACTGCTGATCGCGGGCGAGCGCGCCGAAACGCGCAAGTTCAGTGAAGCTGCCTATGCCAAGGCGCAACAGCCCAAGGAATTGATGATCGTTCCGGGCGCCTCCCACTTCGACATGTACGACAAGCCGCAGTACGTGACGCCTGCCGTGAACAAGCTGGCCGAGTTCTTCGGCAAGCACCTGTGAACACGCGGTCGGCAGGTACTGCATCAACAACCGGAAGCGACATCATGAACATCTCCTTCGAGAACCAAGTGGCCCTCGTCACCGGCGCAGCGTCGGGTATCGGTCTGGCAACCGCCAGAGCCTTCGCGAAGGCCGGCGCATCCGTCGTGCTCGCGGACGTGAACGGCGACGGTGCGCGTGCCGCTGCCGAGGAACTGGTAGCAACTGGGCACAGGGCCATGGGCATGCGCTGCGACGTGGCTGAACTGGGTGCAGTCGAGGCCATGGTCAAGCAGACCGTGTCGGCCTTCGGCCGCCTGGATGTGGCCTTCAACAACGCCGGCGTGCAGAACGTGCTGGCCGAGACCGCCGACGCTACGCCCGAGGACTTCGACCGCGTCAACTCGGTCAACCTGCGAGGCATCTGGGCCTGCATGAAATACGAGTTGCAGCACATGCGGCAGCAGGGAAGCGGCGCGATCGTCAACTGCTCGTCGATCGGCGGGCTTGTGGGCGGCGCCGAGCGCGGCACCTACCATGCGGCCAAGCACGGCGTTCTCGGCCTGACCAAGAGCGCCGCGTTGGAGTACGCGACACGCAATATCCGCGTCAATGCCGTGTGTCCTGGCCTGATCTGGACGCCGATGGTGGAACAGATGGTTGCCTCAGGCCAGAAGGAGGCGTTGGATGGCATGGTCGGGGCCGTCCCCATGCGCCGACACGGCCACGCCGACGAGATCGCGAACGCCGTCCTGTGGCTGTGCAGCTCTGCGTCCAGCTATGTGACCGGACAATCGATCTCGGTGGACGGCGGACTCACCATGCGCTGAACGTACGCGCATCAGACTCTCAAGAAGGCATCACCATGATCAAAGACAAAGTTGTCATCATCACCGGCGCGTCGTCGGGCATCGGCGCCGCCACGGCGCAGCTGCTCGCAAGCCAAGGGGCCAAGGTCGTTCTCGGCGCGCGACGCGAAGACGAGCTCGAGCGCATCGTTGCGGACATCGAGAGACAAGGCGGGGCTGCCGTCTACCGCCAGCTGGATGTGACCCGTACATCCGACAACCAGGAAATCGTGCAGCTGGCAAAGAGCACCTTCGGGCGCGTGGATGTCATGTTCCTGAATGCCGGCATCATGCCCAGCTCACCCGTGTCCGCGTTGAAGACATCGGACTGGGACCAGATGGTCGACGTGAACATCAAGGGTGTCCTGAACGGGGTTGCCGCCGTCATGCCCACCTTCCTGGCGCAGAAGTCCGGTCACTTCATCGCGACCTCATCTGTCGCGGGCCTCAAGGCCTACCCCGCCGCCGCGGTCTATGGCGGCACCAAGTGGTTCGTGCGCAACTTCATGGAAGTGCTGCGGATGGAAGCAGCGATGGAGGGTTCGAACATCCGTACGGCGACCATCTACCCGGCGGCGATCAACACGGAACTGCTGGGAACGATCAGCGACCCGCAGACGGCCAGCGCGATGAAGGCGCTGTACCAGCAGTACGGGATCACGCCCGAGCGGATCGCTCGGGTCGTTGCGTTCGCGATCGACCAGCCGGACGACGTGACCGTGAACGAGTTCACCGTGGGTCCGACGAAGCAGGCTTGGTAACCGCACGTCGCTTGGTCGCTGTATCACGCTGCCGACGCCAAGTAGTTGGCCGTCTTGCATCGGCGGTCGGCTGCTTCTGGCCGAGCCTGTGTGAAAACTCGCCTCGTATCGCCTAGATTGAAGCAACTCCGCCGAGGAGGTTGCGCATGGGGCGATTCATTGAAGGTGAGCAGCGAAGTCAGGTGACATTGCTGCCGCAGTGCCTGGACGATTTCATCGCCGAGGACAACCCGGTACGCGTGGTCGACGCCTTCGTCGAGGAGCTTGAGCTTCGTGGACTGGGCTTCGACGGTGCGAGGCCTGCGGCGACCGGTAGGCCGTCGTACCACCCGGCGGTGCTCCTGAAGATCTACATCTACGGCTACCTCAACCGCATCCAGTCCAGCCGGCGCCTGGAGCGCGAGGCCCAGCGCAACGTCGAACTGATGTGGTTGACCGGCCGCCTGGCCCCGGACTTCAAGACCATCGCCGACTTCCGGCGTGACAACGGTGCAGGCATCCGCAACGTGTGCCGCCGCTTCGTCGTGCTGTGCCGCGAGCTGAAGCTGTTCACGCAGGGCACCGTGGCCGTCGACAGCAGCAAGTTCAAGGCCGTCAACAGCCGGGACCGCAACTTCACGCCCGCCAAGATCGACAAGCGCCAGCAGCAGATCGACGAGAGCATCCAGCGCTATCTGGCCGCGCTCGACACGGCCGATCGCACCCTGCCACTGCTTGAGTTCGCGCCCAAGGCTGCACAGCTGAAGGTCAAGATCGCCACCCTGCGCGCCCAGATGCGCCGCATGGATCGGATGCGCGAGCGGCTCAAGCAGCAACCCGACGAGCAACTGTCACTGACCGATCCCGATGCACGCTCGATGATGTCGCAGGCCAAGGGAACGGGGCTGGTGGGCTACAACGTGCAGGCCGTCGTCGAGGCAAAGCACCACCTGATCGTCGCGCACGAGGTCACCAACGTCGGCAGCGACCGCTCGCAGCTGAGCAAGATGGCGCAGGCCGCACGAGAGGCGATGGCCCGCAAGACGATGCGGGCCTATGCGGATCGAGGTTACTTCAACGGACCCGAGATCAAGGCCTGCGACGACGTCGGGATCCAGGCCTTCGTGCCCAAGCCAATGACCTCCAACGCCAAGGCCGAGGGACGCTTCGGTAAGGCTGACTTCATCTACATCGCACGGGACGACGAATACTTGTGTCCTGCAGGGCAGATCGCGATCTACCGGTACACACGAGAAGAGAACGGACTGCAGATCCGCCGCTACTGGAGCAGCGCCTGCCCCGAATGCCCGATGAAGCGTCGATGTACACCGAGCGACTACCGGCGCATCTCGCGCTGGGAGCACGAGCACATCCTCGATGCCATGCAACGCCGGCTCGACCGACAGCCCGATGCGATGACGCTGCGGCGCAGCACCATCGAGCACGTCTTCGGCACGCTGAAGCACTGGATGGGGACGACGCACTTCCTCATGCGCGGGCTCGAGCACGTCGGCACTGAAATGAGCCTGCACGTGCTGGCTTACAACCTCAAGCGGGTGATGCAGGTGATGGGTATTGCCAGAACGATGAAGGCGATCAGATTGGCGGGCGCCTGAGCCCCTTCAGGCCCGCAGACGCCCCCAGACCGTGCAGCCCCGGGCGGCGAAAACCACGGACGTACTGGATGCATCGGCATCGGGCTGGTGTTGCCCGATTCGGCTGCCGCTTCCTTCCACGTTCTCACACGGCCTCGGCCGTTGAGAGTCAGTGTGATCCAAGGCCCGACCGTTGTCGCGTGCGTCGCCGCGGCTGGTCACAATACAGGTCCAGTTGGCTTCCGCTGTCGGCTTGAAAGCACCTGCACGGTCGCGGACTGTGCGCCCTGCTCTCTCCGCTGCAGAAAGACGTTCGCCGCGTTCCAGAAGAACTCTGCGCCTCGCCGGAAGCCGAGATCCTGGCCTATCCAGTAGATCGTTCTTTCGTAGTCCTTGAAGTCGCGGTCGCGGACCGGTTCGGGGCTCACATAAGGCGGCGCCTCGAGCGGTGCGCGATCGGTCCTGTAGCTGCGCTGGTAACGCGACATAGCCTGCCTCAGACTTTCAATGGCCTCCTTGGGAGAGTCCGCATGCGCCTGCACCTTCACGTTGCAAGCGCGCGCGACATAGCCGTGGGCAGCTTCGTAGAGCCAGAACTTGGGCCGCTCCGATCCGACGCCCAGCAGCCGGTGGCGATCCGCCCTACCGCGTGCCAGCGGCAGCGATTCGACGACATGCCATTCACCATTGCCACGACGCGTCAGGCAAGGCCCTGAACAGGCGTCCTTGATGTCCTGCAGGCGTCGCACGCACCGCTCCCCGTACAGTGCCTTTCGACGCGCCTTGTCGGGCAACGGTAGTGCCCAGTCTTGAGCGGTCTGCGCTTCCATGGACACGAAGCGGATGCCGCCGTCGACCGCGGCGGTAGACCACCTGCACTCGTCCTCCGCCGGAGCCGGCCGCCAGTCCGCGATGCCGGTTCGCACGGCATCGTTTGCAAGTCGCTGCGCTTCGCGCCAATGCGACAACATCATCGACCGGCATGCCTGGTACTCGGACCACGAGTACATCGGCCAAACAAGGTTGCCCTGCCCGTCTAGCGACGGCGAAGCCAGCGCGACGTCGATACGGCAGATCCTGTCACCATCGGGTCGCTGCGCAATCGGCCGGTACGGCCAGCGGCGCCAAGCGACGTTCGGCTCGAGCCTCAGGCACCAGATCATCTCGGCAAAGGCAAGCTTGGCGACCGGGAACTCGCGCATCGTGCGGGCCATCCGCAACGGATCGGGCTTGCCGAGGAACTCGTTCGCGAAACGATCCGCACCACGCGTGACGTGGCGGCGAAGGTATCTCAGCATGCCGCGGTAGGCTGCGGTGGCTGGGTTCTCGTACCAGTAGTTGCCCTCGCCCGGCCAATCGACTGCGTCCGTCGGCCTTTGGCGAGCCCGGCGGCGATCGGCGGCAGGCGATGGCTTCGCCACCGCGCCGATTGTGGTCACGATGCGCAGGCCGGGTTGTCTTGGATGATCCACGAAGCACGCTGGGTAGCCCAGTTCGTGCACGTCGCACCAGTCGCGAACATGGGCGAGCCAGCTGGCGTCGATGTCGCTGTTGACGCTGTTGGCATGCACCCGAGGCATGCCGACCCGAGACAGCCTTTGCAGCCAGTCCGCGACGGGCCCCAGCAACTCCGCGTCTTGCTTGGGCATCGTCGGCCGTCGACACGTGCCGGGTGTCATCAAGGCGACCTTGCCACAAGGGCAATTCCCGGTGCGCGCGAGCATGGCTGTGGTCATCCGCGCATCCAACGGCCTGCCGCATGAACAAGCGCTTTGCAGCTCGCAGCCATGGATCGGGCAGGCATCGAGCAGCCTGACTGAGAACAGGGCGCTGTGGTAGCCGAGCGCGATGCACTGCGGGCACAACCGCGGGCTTGCCTGAAGCACGAAACGGTTGTCCCGGGGTAGCCCGCCCAGGTGGGCCCAGGCAAAGACCTCCTCCCGCTCGCCGAGCCACTGCGCCATTGTCGACGTCGAAACGGCGTCCCCTCGACAGGCTTCCGCCTCGTTGAACAACAAGTCAACGGCGCGAAACTGGGTCAGCGGCGTGGTGCCGACATAGGCCGCTGAGTACGGGAGCTCTCGCGGTCTCAGCGCGTTCAATGCGGCCACGCGCAGCACCGTGTGCCACAGCGATGCGAACGGCAGCACGCTGCCCGCGTACCACGTCAGGCCGGCCACAAGACTAGCCTGCTCCATGCGCACCCTTGCGCAGACGCGGTGCAACGGCGCTGACGATCGCCATCAACGCCTGATGCCCGCAGTGGACAACGATGTCGCGCAACGAGGATTCAGATGTGACGTCCTCGGGGTCCGCGCCGCCCGCCACCCTCAGCAGCACGTGTCGCGCCGATTGAGCAATGGTCTTCATGGGGAACTCCATCGGTCCCGCGTAGCGCGGTGGGAGTTCAAGCTCCAGCGCTCGCATCATCGGCTCCGCCTGGTCCGCCATCCGGAAGCCCTCGCTCCATGCCCGCGGCGCCAGCCCTGCCGTGAAGGACATGCCGGAGCGCGGCGGCCACTCGGTTCCCTCGTCGTAGCCGGACAGGACGAAGCGCAGTTCCTCGACGCCCCGAATGCCGTGGAACGGTGCGCTGGTGAGCATGAAACGGGCGGCGACATGAGCTCCGCCGGACATCGCCAAACCGACCGGCTCGTCGAAGAACTGCAGCGAGGCGATCGCGAATACGCACAGGCGGATGCGCTGCTTCTCCAGCAAGCTGTGCAGTTCCACCAGCCACATCCACTCTCGCTGCGTCATGCCCTGTGCCTCGTCGATGACGAGCACGACGAAGCGCCCGCCACCTTGGGCCGCGAGCTGGGCCAAGCGCTCGATGAGCATGTCCTGGCGCTCTTGCGGGCTTCGTGCGGCGCGGGTCAACAGGTGCTGGCTCGCGTGCAGCAAGTGAGAGTGAAAGCGTCCCACCGATTGGGCTGACCCCGAGTCCGTGTGACTCCAGACCACCAAGGGCAGGTAGCCGCCGTGCCGCTCGGACAGCAGCGACAGCAGCCAGTGATCCACTGCGCTGGACTTGCCGAAGCGCGAGGGGCCGAAGATGACGGCGCCGTCGACCTGGTCGTCCAACCACCGGGCGATGGTGTCCACCATCTGCGCGATCGCAGGCGTGAAGAGCGAGTAGTCTCGTGTGATCAGAGGGTGGTCCCTCGGCAGGTGCGCGGCGACCAGGGGGGCGACGGAGGGCGCGATGCTATCCATCACCAGACCTTGGCCATCTTCATCCGCGGCAGCTTGGCCTTCGCCGACTCGCGCTCCGGCTCGGGCTGGGATTCGGGCGCCACCTGCTCGCTGGCTGGCGCAGGCGCGGCGCTCGCCAGCTGATCATCGTCCCACCGCACCCGAGTGACCATGGGCTGACCAGCGAGAGCTTCGGCATACTGTCGCAGCACGCGTCGCGCCTCGAGATAGGCCGGATGGGGAGGCAACTTCTTGCCATCGGAACTCTCGGAGTAGCGGATCAGTTCCTCGACGGCATCGCACTCGCTGCTGAGGTGCAGCAGGCGCTTCCTGTCGAGTGCGCGAATGGCGCTGCGCATGTAGAGCGTGTGTGGCGTCCGGTGCCACGGCGGTGCAGCGCGTACCGCACCCAGGAATTCACCGTGCTTCGTGGATACGGTCGCCCAGCGTGCGTCGTCCTCGTCCTCGATGTGCAGCCAGAAGAGCTTGCCGATCAGATCCGTTCGTTGGCGCAACCACTCCGCCGAATAGCGGGCGTTCGCGAAGTTGAAGTACGGCCGGCGGCCGGTATCGATTCCGCCCTTCATGGTGCGCAGATCACGAATGCCCACCATCCGACGAACTTCCCCAGGATCCGCCTGGCGGATGCGCGCATGCTGTCGCTGGGCCAGGAAATCCAGTTGCTCCAGCGGCGCGCGATAGCCGAGCCCGGAGTGCGGCGTCGCGTTGTAGTTCGCGATGATCGTGTCCAGCAGTTCTTCGGCGTACTCGAGCTGGAACTGCGTTCCGAGGGCCGCCGCGTCGGGATCGGCGCCTCGCTTGTCCTGCGGCTTGCTGCCGGTCGTCGGTGAGAGGCGGTGAAATCCCCCTTGGGTCAGGCGGCGGAAGAACGACTCGATGAATGGCCTGTCGTCCTTGCTGCGCCTGCTGGCAAAGCTCGTCGGATCTTGCGGCTTGATGATGGACGCGGTGACCACCTCGCGGAGTTGACGCTCCACGCGAGAGCAGATGTTGGCCAGCGCGCCGTCGACGCTGAACTCGTCCCAGCAGGCTCCGACGTAGCGCTCGTGCCGCGACGACGGCATGCCTGCGTCTTCGACGTAGGCGTGCTCGCTGAACTGCAACTCCCGCGGCGCCCACCGCGACAGCGCGCGCTTGATGGCCCGCAGGACGTCCTCGGCGGTGCACTCGCGATTCAGGCTCAGGTAGTAGCCGAGCACCGCGCGGGAGGCCACCTCGACGATCACGATGACCCAGAGGCGGTGGATCTTGCGGGGTTCGTATCCACCATGGGGCGACGGGATGAGCACGATCATCCTGGCGTCGATCTTGTGCGCGTCGGCTTCGACGCGCTGGAAGAGTCTCAGCTGCGGTCGGCCCGTGCCGTCTCCCGCCCGCGCCTTGCGCTCGGCTTCCGGCCCACCGAGCAGTTGCCTCTGACGGCGCGGGTTCTCGTCCATCACCCGGTCGATGTACCGGCTGATGCTGACGTAGCCCATCTTCTCGACGTTGAACGGCCACTCGCCTCGCTTCTCGAATCCGGCCTCGCGAAGCTTCTTGATGAACCAGATGAACAGCGCCTGCTTCGGCCGTCGAGCCGTCTCGAGCTTGGGCCTCTTGCCCAGGATTTCCTGGCGGAACTGCTGCTCGAGAAGTCGGCCGCCTGGGGCTTCGAAGACCCAACCGAGGGCGCCCGATGCGCCGGCACCGGTTGCTTCCGAGGGTTTCGGCGCCGTCTTGCGCTGATAGCCGTGGACGCGCAGGAAGGGCAACGCTCCTCGCCATCCCATGAGGGTGCCGTCGGCGTGTGTCGCCAGACAGCGAGAAACGATCAGGCGGTAGACGTTCGACAGCGAAAGCCCGGTGGCTTCCTTGATCGCAGCGCCGGAGTCACCAGCCAAGTACCTCGTGATTGCCGCGCGACGGCGCAGAAACTGCTCCCGGCGATCCGGTTCGAGTGCATCCGCGTCTACAGGAGCCCACACAGACGCGTCGATCTCAAGCGCCCAGCTCTGGTGACTGCCGATTCGGGAACGGGCGGGCATCGAAGACCTCCCACCGCCGAGAGAGCACCAAAGTTAGTTGAATCGATCAGAGGTTTCCAAATTCAGTTACAAGGCAGCGTCAAATTCACTGGCGCTCAGCGCGCGCCCTGCCGGGCACGGCCGCTGTTACACCAGCATCAAATTCAGTTGTGTGAGCGTTGCCGCGGCGACTCTGCTGCTGGCCTCGACTGCACTGCTCCCCGCATCCGCCCGCGCCACCGAGTTGTTCGGAGGCCTCGGCACCACCGGCGTCGAAATCGGCGTCGCCGAGCGCGTGGGCGGAGCCGCTGGACTGCGCATGAGCGCCGAGTTCCTGAAGGTCGGCCGCAACTTCGAAAGCGACGGCGCGACCTACGACACCAAGCTGAAGTTCTCCAGCCTGGGCCTGTACGGCGACTACTTCATCACCGGCGGCGGCTTCCGGCTGAGCGCTGGCGCCGTGATCGGCACGCGCAAGGCGACCGGCAACGCCGTCGCGACGAACGGAACCCTTTCGATCAACGGCTCGAGCTATCCGGCCGCGGGTGAAAGCGTGGGTGCCGAAGCGAAATTCCCGTCCGCCGCCCCCTACATCGGCATCGGCTACGGTCACCATCAGCCGAGCAAGGGATCCGGCTTCTACCTCGACCTGGGCGTCGTGATCGGCAAGGCCAACACCACGCTCTCTCCGTCCGCCGGCATCGTCGCCGCGGCCGGGCAGGCCAACGTCGATGCCGAGCAGCGCAAGCTGCAGGACAGCGTCGACAAGCTGAAGGCCTACCCGGTGCTCAAGTTCGGCTTCAGCTTCGCCTTCTGAGCTCAGAGCCACGACCAGATCCGGCGCAGCCACTGCGGAACGCGGTCGGGTCGAGGGCGATAGTGCTGGCGAAGGTGTGCGGCCATGTGCTGCTCCTGTGTGCTGATTGGTACTGTACAAACGTACAGTACAAAGCGCAAGAGGCAGCGTGAAATGCAAACGGGCCCCGATTGGGGCCCGTTCTGTCTGGCTTTGGCGGGTCGGAGGCGTCCGCATGATCGGCTGAAATGCAGCATTCATGCGGGCTTGTTGCCGTCTCGATGGCCAAGTGTCCCCCAACGGTTCCCCCGGATGCCGATCACCAGGGGTTCATGTCGCCGCGCCCTGCCCGCCCTGCCTGGCCGTCAGGCCAAGGCCTCAAGCATCGCCCGCAGGCTGTGCGGTTCCGCCTCGACCTCGCTCACCCGCCACGGGTCGGGCAGCAGGCTGGTCAGCTGGTCGCCGCACGTCACCGCGCTTGCCCACTCCCTCCGAGGCTGCTGCGCGATCTCCCACAGTTCCGGCGCATGCTCCTGCGACATCTCGAGCGCGCTGCGTGCCGCCGCTGGGTCGGCCTCGATGAGCCGACCGAGTTCGAGCTCGAGAGCCGCCACGTACTGCCACCGGCTCGGTTCGCAAGGCGCGGGCATAGCGAGCGCGAACGGCACCCCGAAGGGCAACCAGTGCTTGGTCATCGACATCCTCGCTCCCGACGAGCCACGCTGCGCGCTTGACGTCGCCGAGTAGGCTGACCTGCGCAACCTTGAGGTGTTGACCCTCCCGGGCCGACCGCTGCTACTGCTTGCGCCAGCCGTTGCCCATGAGGCACTGCTCGTGGATGGTCCGCTGGTTGCCCGCAGCGCTGATCGCCGCACCCTGGTTGTAGCCCGACTGGAACGCCCCGCCGCCGGGCATCATCGGCTGCGCCTGGCCGGAGCCGGCCATCGCCATGCACTGCGAGTTCTCGCGGTAGAAGTCCTGCGCCGACTTGGTGGGGTGTACCCAGGTGGTCGAGCACGCGGCGAGCAGGACGACGAGGGGAATCGTTCTCAGCATGGCCTTCTCCCTTGGCGTGCGATGAGTATAGGGAGCAACGCCGAAGCCGAATCGCGCCAAGGGCGCCAGTGCGCGCGCGGTGATGATCGCGGTCAAGGCGTCGTGCTTCCTCCCTTGAACGGCGAGTCCGGATCGCCCCTGCCGGTGAAGTCCTTGATGTGGACCATGGGCCGATCGCCGCCGTCGGGGAGCGTGTTCAGGCCGAAGGACTCCCGCTCCATCGCCACGAGGCGTTGCGTCGTGTCGGCCAACCCGCGAAGCACCCTCTCTCGCGCCGGGATGCTGTCGACCTGCGCCGTCATGTCGCGCAGCTCTGCCACCAGGGCCTTGGCGATTCCCCGCAATTCGGCGATGTCCTGCCGATGCCCCAGGCGCACGAGCGTCAGCTGCTCCGCACCGGCGTCGACGATGGCCTGATCGCTGAACGACCTCGCAGGGCTGCAACTCGGGGGTGCAACTGCCACCTGTGCAACCTGCCGATCCGACTTCTCGCGAATCGCGGGAGCGAGATCACGCACCCACCCATGCTTCCGCGCGTGCTTGTCGATGGCCGGGCGCGAGACACCGAACTCTGCCGAGATGGCCTTGATGGAGCGGATGCCGGCCCGGTAGTGGGGTTCGATGGCTGGCCAGTTCACTGGCGCGAGTTCGCCGGCCTTGTAGGCTTTCGTCATGGGGTGGTTCTCCCCGCGGTCATCCGGCCGGCGGGACTGGCGCGCTCACCCAGATGAGCGGCAGGGTTGTACGTGCGGTGCTGGGCGCTTCTGGACCGATCTTCGTCAAGCTGCTGAGGTTGCGCGGTCGAGCTCATCGTGCCTCGAGGACATCCGGATCCTTCATCACCTCGCGCGCCAGCTCAGCCTTCTCGGCCAGGATCTCGTCAAGGCGGGTCCGCTTGGCCTTCGGGTCCATGGCCATGTCGGCGTAGACCTCATCGCGCTCCCGGTTCAGCCGCTTGAGGCGCTTGGCGGCTCGTTCGAGCTGCCGGCGCACGTCGAGCTTGCCGGCGTGCTTCTCGCGCAGTGCGTCAGCCTCGTCGTCGCGGTCCTCGCTCTCGAGGGCCTTGATGGAGCGGTAGACCTGCGAGACCTCTTCGCGCAGGGCGTACAGGTCCGACTCGTAGACGGTGCCGCGGGCTGGCGACTGCTCGTAGAACGACTTGATGATCGGGAGCTCGTCCAGGCGCGACGCGGGCTGAGGCGGGGCCTTCCCGTCGATGGCCCGGAACGCCAGGTCGGAGATCCCCAGGGCATAGGCCCCCACGGTCCCCAGGTAGCCCTTCACCAGGTACTCGAGCTTCTTGGGACTCAGGCCGATCGTGTCGGCTGCCGGCGCTACCGCCTGCACAGCCGCGCGCACCGCTCGTGAGGTGGTCGGGCCGTAGCGCAGGGATGCGAGCTTGCCCTCGTCGGCCATGCCCTCGATGGGCGCCTGCCTGAACGGGTCGTAGTTGACCCCGGCGTTCACCGCAGGCGCGACGATCTGAGGCAGCGGCAGCCAGGGGACGGGGCCAGTTCCAGGGCCGAGCACCTGGAGCTGGTCGGCGATGGCCTTCCACACCTGAGCGGCGGCCTTCTTCCCGGTGTCCTGCCCCATCGCGTAGCGCATGAGGCGCTCGGGCACCGTGCCGAACACCACGCCGAGCTCGAAGGGCTTCGGGATCTTCAGGTGCACGCCGTTGAGCCAGAAGTGCCAGTAGGTGTCCTTCGACCAGTCCGGCAGCTCGTCGTAGTCGTCGTTGTCCGAGTTCGCCCAGGCCAGCGCCAGCGTCGCCACCATCATCAGCGCGCCGTAGGTGGCCAGCCTCTTCGGGTCAGCCCGGCCGAGCCGGTAGAGGCCCTGCACGCGGGCGTTGAAGAAGGGGAACACGTCGGCCATCACCTGGTAGATCGGCGAGCTGCCGCGCAGCGTGAAGTCCATGATGTCCTTCGCTTCGAAGGCTGCCGCGGTGGCGCCGCGCGCACGAAGCGTGGCCTCGTAGACCGCTTCCCGGTTCGCGTTCTCGATCGCCTCGCCGACGTGCCGGTAGTGCTCCCACCAGCGGGCCGGCGTGTCGATCAGCAGGCCCAAGGCGCCGCTTGCCGTGGCGGCGCGCAGTTGCTTGCGGCGCAGCGCGCGTCGCATCGTCGCGGCCGTTCCGCTCGGGTCGTTGGCGTTGATGTTGCCGGACTGGAAGCTGGCGCCCGCGAAGAGCATCGCGGCGACCAGCTTCTACGACAACAGCCCGCTGGTCGCGACGCTGAACGCGTACTTCGCGGCCATGCAGCGCATCATCTTCCGGGCCGGCAGCACCGTCGAGCGCTTCGGCGGCGACTCGATCCTGGCCTACTGGGGGGTCGTGGGCGACGACCCGGACGCGCCGCTCCACGCGGCCCGCGCCGCGCTCGCCATGC